>MDTD01129820.1_pt1 | contig 109291 bp, 95 predicted proteins | sample 811221 | NCBI WGS metagenome assembly MDTD01 (sample SAMN05326646, study PRJNA326480) | marine metagenome | isolation source: seawater | place: Pacific Ocean: South West | collected 2011 | reverse complement strand
CACAAACCGAACCCCATGTCCAGGAGGAGCCCACAAAGGCTCCTCACTTTTTTATACCAACAATCAATCACTTGAAAAACAACTTACAAGGCGCAGAGGACTCAGAGTTAAGAGAGCGAAAACATTTTTAATTTTGTGTTGAAATTTAGCGGCCATATTTATGAAGCGAAGTTTATGTTTCAATTGCAGCATTGATTAGAATAAACGCATCGCAAACGATGTGGCTTGATATGATAAAAAATTAAAAAACTTCTCTCTTAACTCTGAGTCCTCTGCGCCTCTGCGGTAAAAATGTCTTAAAACAAAAAAAACGGGACGAATCGCAGTGATCCGTCCCGTTGAAATGATTTGAGTTGTCGTTGAATCAATCAGGCTTGTGAGGCTTCGATGGCCTGTTTGAGATCCGCGATGATGTCGTCGGCATCTTCGATCCCCACGGACAAGCGGATGTATTCGGGCACCACGCCGGTCTTCTGCTGTTCTTCAGCAGAGAGTTGCTGATGCGTGGTGGAAGCGGGGTGAATGATCAGGCTCTTGGCGTCGCCGATGTTGGCCAGGTGGCTAAGCAGCTTCACGGAGTTGATGAGTTTCTTGCCAGCTTCCATGCCACCCTTGATGCCAAAGCCCATGATCGCGCCTTGGCCGTTGGGCAGATACTTCTTGGCCAAGCCGTTGTATGGGCTGGATGCCAAGCCCGGATAGCTGACCCATTCCACAGCCGGGTGTGCTTCGAGGAACTTGGCAACGGCCAGTGCATTTTCGCAGTGACGGGGCATACGCAGGTGCAGGGTTTCGATACCTTGAAGGAACAGGAACGCCGCAAACGGACTCATGCACGCGCCGGTGTCACGCAGCCAATGCGTACGGATGTGAAGGATGTAGGCGATGTTGCCCATCGGACGCAGTGCTTCTTCAAACACGCAACCGTGATAGGAAGGTGACGGGGCGCAGAACTCAGGCCATTTTTCAGGGTTGTCCGCCCATTTGAAGTTGGCACTGTCGACAATCAAGCCGCCGACGTGGGTACCATGTCCGCCGAGGAACTTGGTGGCTGAGTAGACGACGATGTCCACGCCATGTTCGATGGGCTTAAGCAATGCAGGGGTCATCACCGTGTTATCACAAATCACCGGCAGGCCAGCTTCGTGAGCAATGTCGGTAATGGCCTTGAAATCAGGCACATCGTTCTTGGGATTGCCAATGGATTCCATATAGACACAGCGTGTGTTTTCGTCCACGAGGTCTTTGATCTGCTCAGGTTTGTTCGGATCGTAGAAGCGAACTTCAATGCCCATCTGCTTGAAGGTCTGGGTGAAGAGCGTCCATGTCCCGCCGTAAAGGCTGGTGGAGGAGATGAAGTTCTGCCCGCTGTGACAGATGGTGAGAATCGCTGCGTTGATGGCTGCCTGACCGGAGGCAAATGCCAGACCTGCTGCACCGCCGTCAAGTGCTGCAATGCGTTTTTCGAGCACATCGGTGGTGGGGTTCATCAAGCGGGTATAGATGTTGCCGAACTCCGCTAAACCGAAAAGGGCAGCAGCATGATCGGTATCGTTGAAGGTATAGCTGGTGGTGGCGTAAATCGGAACCGCGCGGCTGTTGGTGGTGGGGTCAGGTTCCTGGCCGGCGTGCAGCGCCTGCGTTCCAAATTTGTGGGCAGTGTCAGACAAGGTAATGCCTCCATTGAGGGTCAAAGTGAGTGTTCAATATTCCAGACCGGCAATGATAGCAGCAACCCCGTAGGGAGAACAACTCTGAACAACATAAGTAAAACAGATAGAAATGTCTTTAAATCAAAGGGTTATTTGATCCTGTTTTCTTGCGATACAATAGGGCATGTTTCATTCAAGTGTAGGGTGACGCGCATGCAAGTATGCATGGGGCTATTGAAAATTCGCAGATCAATAGCCGCGAGCTTACAGTTCGCGCGTGCCTTGGCCGTTACACTTCAATGCTAATTGCTCTAGTGCCGTCGATTGGGGAATGGAGTTGTACATGGCATGGGAATGCCCACATCTCGATCAGTCCGACGATAATTGTCGCCGACTCAAACAACCGTGTGTGCCGGGGCGCAAGGGTTGTACGCTGCCCAAAAATCTGAAATTCGCTGTCCCCCCGGAAGTACGTGTGGCTGAGGTGAATACCCCAGCTATCAAATCCGACACGGATGACTCAAGCCACTAATCCAAATCGTTTTGAACGTTCAACCATTGCAATCTCTGGCAGGTTGCAGGTCAACTGTCTGTATCGGTCCCGGCCAGGATGACCGGGCTCTGTATATGGAGCCGATAGAGCCGAGTCATATTGGCTCGGTTGGTTTGGAACACGACCGTTTAAATCAATTGCAACAGAGCACGAGATGCATATATTTGCCTTCATCGGTGTCTATCTGTGGTTCCCAATGCCTTGAACACGTCAGTTCACGTAGGGTGGGTAGAGTGAGTTTTCGAACGAAACCCACCAATGCCTTGTTCATATGCGATTCAACCGGTGGTATCGCTTCGTTCCACCCACCCGACGGCAACTGGTGCAACGTAACATTTTCAACCTCTGGCTTGACTCTGTGAACCTATGGCCTATTATTGAAAATTCAATGAAATTTCAACAGGTTCAGTGAATGCCAGAGAAGACAGTCACAATCAAGCAGGTTGCTCAGTCCGCAGGCGTGTCCGTGGGGACCGTCAGTCGCGTCATAAACGGCTTTGATAACATCAGTTCAGATAATCTGGACAAGGTTCGCAAAGCGATGAGTTCGCTGGGGTACCAGAAGGCTCCTGCCAGTAAATCGGTCTCCGGGACGCCTCATGGTTCGCGCAAGACGGGCAATATTGGTGTCTATTTCCAGAATATGAATTCCGACTGGGCCAGTCATCCGCTTGTCGTTCAATACATGAACGGCATTGAAAAGGCTTGTCAGGAAATGTCGTTTCATCCCATTGTGGAATTTGCGGATCAGCAGGATGAGTCCGTTTTGCCACGCTTTGTTCGTGAAGCAAAGGTCGATGCGCTGCTGGTCAAAGGCAACTCCGCTCAGATGCAATGGCTCGGTGAGTTGCCTGATGGACTGCCGCGAGTGGGGTTGGCGATGCAGGACCCGAATCTTGATTTCCCGCAGGTGATGCCCGACAACCATGCTGCCGGTTGGCAAATGGCGTCGCATCTTTGGGAGATGGGGCATCGGCGAATGGCGTGTCTGATGCCTCAGGCTTATCACGTGATGTTCCTGCCACGCCGTCATGGTGTCGAAGATTTTCTGCGTCAGAAGGAGGCTTACGACCCGCAACTGGATATCTGCCTGGAGTTGCCTGACTGCGTGGATGAAAAGGGACTCAGTCACCCCGAAGCGGCGCCGCCTGACTTGGAGCCGGTCATCGAAAAACTCTGCGCCATGCCCGATGACCAGCGACCTACAGCTGTGATCGCGGTCAATGACTGGACGGCTGCGGGTTTGTATATGGCCATGTTCAAAAAGGGAATGGCCGTCGGCAAGGATTTGAGCATCGTCGGGATCGACAATGCACCGTCCGTCTACAATATGCTCAATCCCGGCCTGACAACATACGCGATGTCATTTACAGGTGCAGCATACGTTGCAACGCGACAGTTGATCCAGAAGGTTCAAAATCCGTCGCAAGGTTTTCATTCGTCCGTTCAATTGGTCACCGGGGAGATTGTGATCCGTCAATCGGTTGCAGATTTGCGCTGATCGACATGATTGGAATGGTTTGATTTTTATTGTTGATCTTCAACTGATCTTGAAGGAAACGCTATGGTACGTTTAGACATGATGCCCCAAACACGACATCAAAAACAGACTGCATTTACGCTCATTGAGTTACTGGTGGTCATTTCGATCATCGCGTTGCTCATTGCGATTTTGCTGCCTGCCTTGCAAAAGGCACGTGAGGCTGCACGGGACATGCAGTGTCTGACACAGGTTCGCCAGATTGGTTTTTCGCTGACGCAGTATGTTCAGCAGTACGATGGCTGGATGCCGCCGTTTCGCTATTCCTATCCAGAAAAAGGCAACTGTTATTGGCCGGTACACCTGTCCGAATTTCTCGGACGCCGAGCGGAAAACAGTGGGCGAACCGCACGGGTGTTTCTCTGCCCACGCGATCCTGCTCCCTTTGCACGCACCGGTGGTGTCCCCAATGCATCACCCAATTTTTACTTCGGGTACACCGGCACAGGTAGTTATGGTGCCGAGGCTTCACTGTTCCCCTACAACAGTGGGCTGGGTGCAAAGCATGCGACCAATAAAGGTTGGTATCGCTTTGATCATCGTGTGGTACCTGGCATGATTATGATCACCGATGCACCTGAATTGACGATTGATTTACGGGCAAAAACCAACGCTAAATTCCCTTACGTCAGATGGCATTCCAATGATACGGTCAATGCCTTGCGTTCGGATATTTCCACATCAGCTCAGACGGCGGATTCGCTTGTGGAGATCGCTTCACGGTATCGCCCGTAAATTGCGTTTCGCTGGTTGTCTTCATTTTTATCTTCATTCTATTCGGAGTTCGTATTGTGAACCGTTTGTATGGTCTGTTAATTATCGTATGCCTGTGGGGCTTCGCTGCATCTCCGTTATCTGCTCAATCAACTGAGCCGATCAAACCTGATGCGAAGTTACTTAAGCAATTGATTTATCACGCGACCGATGCAACGAATGACAATTGGTTGGAAGATCATTGGGAGCATACATCCAAACGTAAAGCTTCCAAAGACGGGGCGATGAGTTATGTTTCGGCAATGTATTGGAACTTTCTTGCAGCTCAAATGCTCAATGACAAGCCTGCTGCTCAACGGTCATTAAAGCACTATCAATACATGGTCAAAAACTGGTGGAACCCGGACAAAAAACGCTTTAACACCGGCTATGACTTCCTGTTTAACACGCACATCGTCATCAGCTTTGCATTATCACTTCGCGATGCGCCGGACGTGATCCCTGCTGAGATTCAAGATGACATGCGTGAAAAAATCTGTGGCATGTGTGCTTATCTGCCAACCTATACCACTGCGCTTAAGAACACCAACGATGACCTGCGTGCCAACAATCAAGATGCCTTTGCAGCATACGCGTTGATCCTTGCTGGCAAACTCCTCGATGATCAGAAAATCGCAGACGATGCAATGGTCAAGTTTCAAAGTGTGCTTGATTGTGTGGATGGTCCGTTCTGGCGAGAAGGGGGTGTCGATGTCGGCTACCAACTTGTCGGTGAGCCGGGCATGATGGGCGCAGCCGATCTGCTTTGGGATCAGTTGGACTACACACAGAAAAAACAAATCTCCGACCTGTCACTGCTGGGGCGCATGGTCAATGGCTTTACCTTTGAAAATTGTCGATCACCCAGCCGATACTTCCCGGACAGTCGCACAGTTTCCGTGGGGCTGCTTAATCATCTGTCCAACCCACTGCTTGCCTACGATGCCTATGCGCGGGTTTCAGAACTCGTCAGTAAGCCCTTTAGCAATTGGGAACTCTATGACCTGAGTCCACTTTGCTATCACGGGGCGTTGGTCAACAATTATCAGTCACTGCTTAAAACAACCATGGAACCGGGCAAGATCAGTTGGGGCGGTATCGGCACGCAGATGATGAAAATCGATGAAAGCAAAAAGCCCAACACCGGCATGACCCGCGCAATGTTCAGTGATCCGACTGGCATGGTTTTGATCGCTGGTGATCACAGTATGCAAAACCCAAGACAGGCATTCAAAAAACAAGGTGCCACCGAACCCTTTGACGAGTTTGACCCAGGTGGGATGCGATATCTTGGGCTCAAGGAACATATGTATGTCTGGGTCGATGCTCATGACGGTTTGCCTGCGATCACCAATGGGCAAAGCAAACTCAAACGAAAGCTCGTCGAGTCCAAAGCCTATGTCGGCTTTGCTGCCAGCCAATATCAGGTCAAGCAGGAATTAACCGATCAAGACGGGCGGTCGCAATCAGTCACGCAGCTTTTCGTCCCAGTACAAGGCATGCTGCTGATTATCACACAAGCTCAGCCCGGCCAGACGCTCAAAGGGCTGCGGTACTCAATCCCCGTCCCCGCAGTATCGTCAGAAGCCTCAGGATCAAGTCTGCACATCAAGCAGAATCGACTCAACAATAAGCAGCAGGTTTCACTGTCGATTAACTCACTGGTAGGTGGCATGCCAGTGATACGTGATGAAAAAGTTGAACCCTATCATCGTGCTACGGTTCAGATTGGTTCACCTCGTTTTGACACCCCCAAAGCATTGACAGTGGTCGATATTCCCCTCGGAGATCAGGCAGTCAGCGTTATTGCACTGGTTCCCGATGCCAATGCCAAAGCATGGCAGAGCCGCCAGGTCAAAACGCAGTATGTTGGTAATAGACTGCACATCACTTGCATGACACCTGAGAATCAACAAGTCGATTTGCACATGGCTTTCGAACCCATCGCGGAGTTGGCAGGTGTTGAAAATCCACTGCCGGGCTTGGCTCAAATTTTTATCCAAGATCAAAACCAACTCACCGGTTTTACGGTCCATGGCAAGGCAATGAAGCTCGAAGGCCAAACCTGGTTTAAAGCTGCATCTCCCATCAGTATCAGTGGACTGCAAATGTCCCAAGGCAGTATTTTGCAAGTCACAGGCAAAGCGACCTTGTATCCATTCTGGTCAACTTCAGCTCGCAGTCTTATCGATAACCAACAAGTCATCTTCCCCCATGAGCAAACGCACCGGGCCGGTCGCTGGTGGCTGAAGTCTGCGGATTAAAGTGCATCCTTACCTGCTTCGTAAAAAAAACAACAGACCGCCACGAATTCAATCGCGGCGGTCTGCTTTGGAAAATGAATGACACAGTGGTTCATTTGATTTGCATCTGAGTCTGAACCACCTGTGGTGTGGTTTAAGGGTTGAAGTTGTTACGCGATGAGAATCTCCTTGTGTGAGTAAATGGACTTTTTAAATACATTCCGCAAGTCAGCACGCAGGCTAAAATCAGGGACAATTGGATTGTCTGGTGGCAGTTGGGCCGTCTGTGAAGTCGGGTCACAACTTGCTATTTCAGGATGTCGCTTATTCAGACTGGTGCTGGCTTGTGCGGAATGGAAGTTTCGTATTCATAACGTTACGTTAATTGAAATTCCGTGATTTGTATTTCCTCCAGTTAAACAATGGAGTGGTTTGCCAAAGCCTCGTGCTTCGGGACTAATTCATCATGGCAACGTGACGCATCTGTGCGCGATGGTCGCGCTGGCGGCTGCGAGTTTTAATCAGCGACTGCTGAAGTTTCCGCGTGGCCTGGTTAATGACGGCGTACATGTCATTGCCATGTTGTTCGATACTCATTGGATCCATACCTGCCAGTCGCATCTCAATGGTGCAACGCTTGTCGCTGGTGCCGGACTTGCATGGACCTGAATCATCATGCAGGTGAACATCAATGCGCGTGATCTGCTTGAGGCCGGTTTTGATGGCCTGGGCGATACGCTGTTGGACGTGGTTGTTGATGGCCCAACTGTTTTCGATGTCACTGAAATGAACTTGAATCTGCATTATGCTCTGTTCCTTTCAAAAAGATGGCGGTGGTTGCATTCGGGTTTACTTCCAGAATGCTTCCGGGGTACTTCAATTAAGCAATACAAAATGAGGTATGTAAACCTTCTGTTAAAAAATATTTGCAAGGTTCTTTGTTTTGATGATTGCGTGTCCTTTTCTGTTGAATGCAATTTAGTGTTTTGTTTTGAATTTCCGGGGGCCGGGTTAATTGGTGATCATGTTTTCGAATTGTTTTTGACACTTGATACAACGGACGGCTTCAGGCTTGATGGAAAGTCTTGCGATTGAGATGTTATTGCCACATTCAATGCACGTCCCATATTTACCTTGTCCGATATGCCGAAATGCCATCGACAGTTCACGGAATGCGTGAGGGTCTGTCAGTCGGCTTTCGGGGTTCGTGACGTTTGTCAGGCGGTTGAGTTTGTCGGTCAGCACGCCCTTGAGTTTTGCCAAAGTCTGTGGCCGGTTCATGTGACTTCTCCTCGCTATAAAGTCCGACTTTCAGAACGCTGGACAACTTCGTCAAAGCCATGTTGCGTAACATCACAAATCTCCTTGTGAACGGTACAACTCGGTTGACAATGAACACTTAGCAAGGGGTGTGCCAGTAAGAAGGGGGCACCCTGAGTATTATTTTAAACTGTTTCAGTTAAAAGCATTGAGAAACTTTTGGATTAATCTCAATAACGGGAAGTTGGCAATTAAATGGATTTAAAATTGCATACATGGTCAAAAAATGACCGCAGTGAATATTTTAAGACGCTGGATTATTTGTCAGTCAGATGTCGTGTTGACACGTAGATAAGTACGGATCGGACTTTGGGAGCGAGATAAACAGCCGCAAGTTAACAACGATCGCGACGATGCACTTCAACGGTAGAAGCACTAGTTGCTGGCGGAAACGGATAGGCTGATTCCCAATTTGCTCATGCGTTGGCGAAGGGTGGTTCGGCTGATCCCCAGCAGCTTGGCAGTTTGCTGGAGTTGGCCATGCGACTGGTTGAGGGCTTGGACGATGAGTAATTTGTCCACCGAGTCGAAGACGTTCTGGCGGACCTGTCCGTGCTGTGAGTCGTCTGATAGAGCCTGGTTGATCATCATTTCAAGTTGATGATGGGATGTCTTGGGGGAACTGTCGGTTGGATCACTGCTTGGCAGTATGCGGGCTTGACGAATGTGCTCAGGTAGAAACTCAGCTTTGAAGACTGTTCCTCTTGCGACCAATAACGATGCCTTGATTGCGTTTTCCAATTCTCGGACATTGCCCGGCCAGTCGTAGCTGAGAATCGTCGCAATGGCGTCGGGGCTGAACTTGCTGATATGCGTGCCAAAGGAGGTGTTGAATTCATCGACGAAATAATGTGCCATCAACACAGCATCGACTTCACGCATCCGCAACGGTGGTAAGTGAATGGTGGCAACTTTCAGACGGTAATACAAGTCCTGTCTGAACTGCTTGGTGTCGATGAGCTGTTCAAGGGGTTGATGTGTCGCAGCAATGATTCGCACGTCACAGTTAATGATTTTCGATCCACCTAAACGTGTGAAGTTGTGGTTCTGCAAAACGCGCAGCAGTTTGACCTGTGTGGCTAAGGGCATGTCGCCGATTTCATCCAGTAGCAACGTCCCGCCATCGGCTTGTTCAAACTTACCTTCGCGATGATGATCCGCGCCGGTGAAGGCGCCTTTTTCGTGGCCGAAGAGTTCGTCTTCCAATAGCGTTTCGGGAATCGCTGCACAGTTGATGGCAAGGAACGGTTTGTCGGCACGGCGGGAGTGTTTGTGGATTGCCTGGGCAATGATTTCTTTGCCGGTGCCCGACTCGCCGGTGATCAGGACGTTGACCTGTCGTGGGGCGATGAGTCCAAGGAGCTTGTAGACATTGAGCATTGCAGGAGACTGGCCGATGATCCCATCGTCAGCGCCTTGGATGGTCATGCGTTGATGCGGATGTGCAACAAGGTCCGCTGCTGCCTGCATCGCTTCAATCAAATGATCGTGAAGGATGTCTGCTTGGATCGGCGTGACCAGACATTCAATCGCACCGCGTTTCATCGCTTCAATCGTCAAACGACTGTCAGCGACCGAAGCAATGACGATTACCGGCAACTGCGGATAGCGTTCGTGTAATTCCTGGAAATATTGAATCTGACACAATGCAAGTGCAGCATGTTCTGTTTTGCTTGTTGCCTGATCCGGCGTGTTGAATTGTTCAAGTGAGACCTGTTGCTCAATGCAGACTTCAGCTACCTGTTCAAGCGTCCGTGTATCCAGGCCGATAGCCAGAATCACATGGCCTTGTGAAGATGTGAGTGGTGCAGACACAACAGGGGTGTCGGTTTCTTGTTTGTTTGACTCGTGAGGTCGAGGGGGCATTAAACAGGCTCCTGAACAGGCCGGGGTTCCCTATCCGCAGACTACATGTTACATCATATAGCATTGGCGCAGCTCAAGAACCTGTTTAACGCCCCCTCGACTCCTGGAAGTTTTAATTCAGCTTTTTATTTCTCTCGCAAGCCGCCAGATGAGCACCGAGCTGTGAATCTGACGGATATTCATTTATCAATGTCACGACGTTGTTTTGGCTGTCATATACCGATCCATACACGCACTGAGTTTGCCAATGAGTTCATCAGGATCACGGTTGTCCCACTTGGTCGGATGCAGCGGTTCGCATGTGACTGGCCCGTCATATCCGATCTGTCGTAACGCATCATGAAAACCATCCAGATCAATCACACCTGTTTCACCAGGCAGGTCGCGTTCAAACGCAGACTGTTCATCAATGGGGCGATCGGCAATGGCGTCATTGACATGCACCGCCACCACTTGATCGTTGGTTAGCGCAGTAAGGTCACTGACTGTTTCACTGGCGCAGTGCCAATGCATGCTGTCGAGCATGATGCCTATGTTTTTGCGGTCAACTTGATCCAGCAGTTTCAGCGTGCCGGCAAGATCATGGATAAATTGCATGTCGAAATCTTTGCGACGCGTCAACGGTGAGATGTATTCAAGTCCAAGACGGATGCCGTGCTTGGACATCACATCGCCAGCTTGCTGCAGTCGCGTGACATGCATGTCCCAGCATTGCTGGTAATCAAGTGTTTCATGGAACGGCATCAATACCCACATGCATCGGCTAAAACCAAGTTCTGCGGCAATCGCGCAACGCTCATCAAGCGTCTGCATGTTGGCATTCCAATCCTCGTCAGAATCATTGGATTTGCCGGTAAGCAGGCTGCAATTGCCTGCCCGAACACCTGCGTCTTTCATGGCTTGTTTGATCTGCTGGACGGTATCCTCAGTCACTTGAAGGTCGCCATGTCGAAAACGAAATTCGACACCTTCAAAGCCATGCTTTTGGGCAAAGGCAATGGTCTGCATAGGGGTGGATTGGATTTTCAATAGATCAGGAATCAGGCTCTTGAACATCATTTTGACTCTTGTTTACTGGTGTTAAATCGGTAGCTGCGACACCACGTGTCGCTGAATTTTTTTTTGTTAACCGATGATTTGGTATTCCATCGGGCATAGTTCATGACAGCGATTAAGTATCCGAATTTGTTGGCGGACACTTTGGGGCGTGACAAATAAGGGGTGTTGATCGGTGATGGCTGCATGAAGGTTTTCATAGAAACTTACAGCAACATTGGGCGAGTTTTCAGGTTCTTTCCAACTGTGCTGTGTCCATTTAATTTCATCACGGTTGTAGTCACGGTTGGCTGCATGCGGATCACGTTCGACAGGGCGTGGGGGCATGGTGGACCAGTCAACGGTTTTCCATTGCAGGTCAGTGGTATTGCCGATGAGTCCGCCGTTGGTCCCGCAGATGTGCCAGCGGTCTTGTTCGTAGGCACTGACGTTGGTCAGTTCGATATCCATGGTCATGCCGGCTTTGTTTTTCATGACGACTTTGATGTGGTCTTCGGTGTCACCGCTGCTTAGGCCGCGCTTCATGTCAACGAACATCTGAGGTTCGTCATCATCAAGGAGTGTGATTGCCTGGTCGATGAGATGGGCTCCGTTGTTGTTTAGCAGTCCGCCGCCGTATTGCTTGAGCGTCTGCCAATCCCATCGTCGCGTAAAGCCATGCCATGTCATGCGAATTTGCAGCACATCGCCTAGTTCGCCACTGTCAATGAGTTGCTTGACTTTCAGAAAATGTGGTTCAAACCGACGGTTCTGGAAGGGAGCAAGGATCTTGCCGGACTCTTGACTGGTGGCAATCGCGCGATCGGCGTCGGCAACATTCAGTGCAAACGGCTTTTCGCAGACGACATGTTTGCCAGCCTGCATCGCGGTGATGGAATGCTCGGTGTGTAAGGGATTGGGCGTTGCCACCACGATCAAGTCCACATTTTCATCAGCGAGCATCGCATTAAAATCGGTGTACATCGCGCAGCCAAGTTCGCTGTTGGCTTCAGTGAGTCGGTCCTGCATTGCATCGGTTACAGCGGTGATGTGGTATTGCTTAGGCAGGCTTTGGATATGCTTGGCATGGATGTTCCAGCCGCTGCGTCCCAGGCCTGCAATGCCAACACGAATCAGGTTGTCAGAGTTTGGTGAAATCATGTTTGGGGCGATCCATATAGCCAAGTCGTCTGTCTGGACTTGGTTGAAGGTTTGTTAGCGGGTTCGTGCGGTCGATGCCCAGACGTCCAGGCTTGATCCCATGTGTTGTTTGACGGGTTCGGTAATGCGGGCAAGTTCAGCAACTTCTGCGTCAGTGAATTTGATGTCGGCAGCCAATGCGTTGGCCGAAGCCTGATCAGGCCGTGACGCGCCAGCCAATACGGCAGTGACGGTGGGTTGGTGCAGCAGCCATGCCAAAGCAGCATGCGCCATGTTCAGGTTCCGCTGTTGACAGAAGCTCTTGAATTGAGCGATGGCTGTGAATGTTTGGGATTCACAGCCTGCTTCACCATGATTGGCTTGAGGGCGTGTACCTGCGAAATGTCGCGTACGTGCTCGGCCTTCTGGTACTTCATCTGCTGAGGCATATCGCCCAGTGAGTAAGCCTTGTGCCATTGGTGAATAGCAAAGCAATCCGACATTATGTTTTTGACACAGCGGGATCAATTCGTATTCCGCAGCACGCATAAGCATGTTGTAAACCACCTGATCCGTGCAGCAGCAATCAACGAGTGGCAACCAGTCTCCAAGGTCGATCGGTCCGAAATTGCAAACGCCGGTGTGTCGGACTTTGCCTTGTTTTTTAAGGATGTCCAACGCTTCAATCGTTTCGTGGATTGGAACCTGACGGCGTGGCCAATGGATTTGATACAGGTCGATGTAGTCGGTTTGCAAGAGTTTTAGGCTGGTTTCGCAGTCAGCTAAAATTTCGTCTTTACTGAGTGTCGGGCCACTGGCTTTGTCGGCAATGATCACCTTGTCGCGACGGTCAACAGTAGCGAGCCCCAACAAACGTTCGGACTCACCATTGCCATACATCGGTGCGGTGTCGATGAGAGTGATACCTGCATCAATGGCAGCGTGAATCGTGTCGATTACCAACTGTTCCTGGGCACCTGGATAAGTCGGGCTGGCTACAGTGGACATACAGCCAAAAGCGATGGCAGAAACTTTCAGGTCGGTATTGGGAAGTGTTCGGTATTGCATGTTTAGTTCACTTGCTCCGTGCATTGATAAGCTGTTGGCGGGTGGTAATACATTTGAGCAGGATCGGAATCGGCGGGGATTTGCTTGATCCATTGCTGGTAATCGGTATTGGGAAACAGGCTCTGAGCCATCCCCAGTGTTTTGTGAAAGTGATGGTATTTGGGCTTGACAATCTGCTTGTGGGGCCACTGTGCAGGATCGGGCAGATGCGGGGCAATCAAGTCGATTGCTTTACGGAGACTGCCGCCTTGTGGGCTTGTGTAACTTGCAAGATCGCTGCCGACTTGTTGGCCAAGCCACGCGACTGTGAGCAGGGCACGCAAAGAAAACTCCGAGTAATCCAAACTCCGGGTACGCGCCAGTTCATGAGGTTGTGAGCCGTCGGCTTGGATTTGTGTGTCAATATTATGTTTGGCAAGTTCGCACATCTGTGCTGCGGTCTGGTTATCACCAACGTACATCGCAAAGACCATCATCTGGGCGATGATCCAGTTGCTGTGATTGTTGGGTTGTGCGAGTTCTTTTTTGCCAAGGTCGCTGGTCTTCAGCCACGACAGGTAGTCGGTGAACCATTGTTTGAGTGCATCGCTTTTGGCGGTGGTCCAGTAAGGTGATCCTTTGAGTAGGCCGGCTGCATTGATGACAAAAAAGAGTCGGGCGGTTTCGAGAATGCCGTAGCATTGGCCGTCGGTTTTGCCAGGGATGTATTGGCCGTGGAGGATTCGCGGGTTCATACGCGTTTTGGGATTGATAAACCACATGTCGATCAATTGGGTGGCACGCTGGGCATATTGTTCTTCATTTAGGAAGTAGTATCCAGTTGCGAGCGTGAAGGTGGTTGTTGCCATGCTCTGCATTGCAGGCAGGTCATATTGATCGCGCATGGGATTGACTTTGCCATCCTTGCGAATCCAAGGCATGCCGTCCGCCGAGTTGGGGTTGGGCCAGCGATAGGGTGATAGTGAGACGTAATCATGTGGGTCACTGCTTGGGCCTTTGACAGTTTTTTCCGTGATCGCACGAATGGGAGTACGCATAGCCTTTTGAGCATCTGCATTGAGCTTTACTAGCCCTTGTGTGTGCCTTGCAGGATTGGCAAGCATGTCAAGCTTGAGTTGGTGATAAGCATTGGGGCTCACCGTCACTACTTCCGGCAACAGGACTGTTTGGCCAGGCAGGTCTTGGGCATGGCATCTGACGACAGGTGTCAGCATGCTTATGCATAGAGTCAGGATCAGGCAGTTGCTTTTCATCGTGTTTTGAGGACTTACTTAAGGATGGCCCATTTGATTGAGTCTGTTTTGTGTTTACAGGGATAAGCATAGGCACCTGGTGTTTAATGTGCAAATAATTTACATATTAAAATGTACATAATGTTTTTAAAAAATTTGTAAATGATTATATTAAATATATTTGAGTGTTTAAAAGTAATGTAAAATAAAATGTTAATAACGCGATTGACATGTGTTCATAGCCGGTCTATGCTTTGAACATGTCAATTGTCGAAGTTGCAAAAATCGCCGGCGTCTCGCATGCCACAGTTTCCCGAGTCATTAATGGCGGGGATGGCGTTTCACCCAAGAGTGTGCAGCTTGTGACCCGAGCCATGCAGCAGTTGGGGTATACGCCCCCTGCGGTGCGACGTGGGCCTCAGCCACGAAGTCGTCGCAAGACTCGGACGGGCAATATTGCGGTCCTGCTCTTTGGCACGGATCCCTCTTTGGCGTTGACTGCGATCACTGCTGCGGTGGTGCATGGTGCCGAGTTAGCTTTGGCTAAGGCAGGCTACAACATGATTCTCAGTCAGATCGTTGATGAGCGTCGCTTGCCACCGAATGTCACTTCAGGCAATGTCGATGGCCTGCTTTTGCACGGTTTCCCGCCGTCGCGTGAATTGGCCCAAAAGCTTTCATGCAACCCTTGTGTCTGGTTTCTATCTCGCCGCAGTCGCCTGGGGTACTGGGGCGATCGAGTTGGCCCGGATAATGAAGCAATAGGCACGATGGCGATGGAATATCTCAAAGATCGAGGTCACAAGCAGGTTGCATTTTTGCATGTAAATGCTTCTCACATGGGTTTTTCTCAACGTGCAGAGTCATTTGAAATTGCCGCTAAAGATGCAGGACTTGATGTGGATGTGTTGGTTGATGAAACTGAACCCATTCAGATGAATCTCAAGGAAGAGCTTGATCAGCAACGCATCGGCAGCATGATCGACCGACTGCTTGCGTTACCCAATCGACCCACAGGCGTGTTTGTGCCACGTGCCACGTTGATGGCCATGGTCTACCGCTGTCTGTATCAACGTGGTATTACCCCAGGACGTGACATGCAGTTTATCTCCTGTGACTATCACCCCATGCTCGATGGCCTGTTCCCCGTTCCGGCCACCATCGACATTCAGCCGGATATCGTGGGCCGTCAAGCCGTCGAACAATTACTTTGGCGTATGGATCACTCGCATGATCTCACGCGTGCCGATATTCAAGTGCAACCGCGAATGATCGAAGGTCAGGATGCGGATATGTATCAACATGCCGATGCCGTGAAAACGTCATAAATAAACTATTTTTTTAGACACGTTGTGTGTCGCCCGCCTGTAAACCGAATAGATGTTTGACCTTGTTTTGAAAGGGATTCGATCATGAGACATCGACCCCATGCTTTCACATTGATTGAGCTATTGGTTGTCATTTCCATTATCTCATTGCTTATTTCAATCCTGCTTCCTGCTTTGTCCTCCGCGCGTGGGGCGGCATACAACGCCAAGTGCCTTAGTAATCTCAAGCAGATGGGAGTCAGTCATCATTACTACGGTAACGATCATGATGATGTGATTATCTATCCACGCATTAAAAAGAATTGGGCAGGTAATCCATATACCAATGATTATTATTGGTTCCAGATCATGTCCAAGATAATTAATGGCAAGGATAATCGATTTGACAATAACCTGTCGCCGATCTTTACCGGTTGTCCAGATTGGTCATACGATCCTGCGGTGACGTATCGCCCCGGATATGGGATGAATCTACGCCTGAAATCCCCGCAAACACGAGCTAAATATCAGCATCCAGAAGATAGTGGCAATGATGGCTATTCGGATAAAGACAAATTGCCAGCACCGCCTTATGCTCCAAGTTGGCGGTACAATGATTTGCCCCATCCCTCAAAAAGGGCGATTAATGGTGATAGTCAAGGCGCATTTATCGATACGTCCACAAGTGGTTATCGATTTGAACCTTTAAAGTATGAGGACCCATTGCGTCATCTAAATGGTAATTCCTCGAATTTACTCTTTGTCGATGGCCATGCGTCGAGTCTCGATCCCGTTCTTTCATTTGAGGCAATTAATGATCCTGCCGATGAAACGACAAGCTATTAAGTTTTATTTCATACACACTGGAGATAAAAATGATACGCAAAAAACAAGCTTTTACTCTTATCGAATTGTTGGTTGTAATATCCATTATTTCTTTACTCATTGGAATTCTTTTACCTGCTTTGGCATCGGCCAGAGATGCAGCACGGAGTACCAAGTGTTTGAGTAATCTCAAACAGATGGGGCTGATCCATTACTACTATGGCAATGATCACAAAGGTGGTATCGTCTATCCGCGTTTGAAATCCGGCTGGGATGGTAACCCTTATACTTATGATTATATTTGGTTCCAACAGCTCTCCAAGTACACCAATGGTAAAGATGATCGAAGCTCATCAGTCAAGCATCTGATCTCACCGATCTTTACAGGTTGCCCCAACTGGAACTATGCAACCACGGATAGCTATCGCAGCGGTTATGGTATGGTGCAGCGATTGAAAACTTCCTCGCAGGTCACCGGTAGTAACCACAATGAGCAGCAAAACCGCGCGAAATATCAGCATCCCAATGATACCTACAATAGCTCAAGCTCAACGCTTCCCTATGCTCCACCCAATACACCGACATGGCGATACGAAGATCTCTTGTTCCCCTCCAAACGTATGATCAATGGAGATAGCCAGGGAACCTATGTTGACTGCGGATCATCAGGTTGGAGTTTCGCCTCACTGGCTAATGAAGACCCCATGCGTCATGCTAACAACAGTGCATCGAACTATCTCTTTGTCGATGGACATGCTGGAACACTCAATCCCGATGATGCAGACGTGGTATACAACACGCCTGACATAGCCAATTGATATTTTGTTAATAAATTATATATATTTGTTGATCTGTTTTGCCTTGAATGAAAGATTCAGCTTTATGTCTACGTTCAGACTATTTTCTCGTACCTTGATCTTGTCGATGCTTTTAGGAGTTTGCAGCAATACGCTACTGGCTGCACCTGAAGTTCAAGTCACCATCCGAACTGATCGTTCCGATGCAATCTATCAACAGGGGCAGGCCATTACATTTCTGATTTCAGCAACACGTGATGGTAAAGCGATGACTGATACTGTTTCTTATACCGTAAGTAAAGATAGTGCTTTGACATTGCATAAAGGTACGATCACTTTAGGTAAAAAACCTGTAGCAGTGACAGCGTCATTGGATGAACCGGGTTTCGTTAAATTGTTTGTGAATGTGCCGGGGCATTTGGACTATAAAAAAAGGGAAAAGCCAGCCGTCGCTGGGGCAGCGGTTGATCCGCAGCTGATCCAACCAAGCATGCCCGTTCCTGATGACTTTGATGCGTTTTGGGAATCAAAAAAGAAGCTGGTGTTGGCAAGCCCAATGAAGCCACAGCTTACGCAAGTCCCATGTAAGCGGGATAATGTCCTGGCATATGATCTGCAACTCAACTGTCCGGATATGCAAGGCAATCCTGGTGGCCAAGCAGTCTCAGGTTACTTTGCGGTTCCTGAAAATGCGCAAAAAGGAAAATGTCCAGCCATTTTGTTTCCGCATTCAGCAGGTGTTAAAACGGCCTATCTCAACAATCCAGTTGACCGCGGGGCATCTATTGGCATGATTGGCCTGGACTTTAACGCTCATGGTATCCCAAATGGTAAAGATAAAAAATTCTATTCTAAACTCAGTAAAGGCGAATTTTCTGACTACCGCGTGCGTGGTCGTGAAGACCGGGAAACATACTATTTTCTTGGTATGTACATGCGTCTATACCGCGCACTGCAATTTCTCAAAAGTCGGCCTGAATGGGATGGCAAAACACTGATTGTCTGGGGCTCATCACAAGGTGGTGGTCAGGCTCTCGTAGCAGGCGGTCTGGATCCGGATGTTACTTTGCTGCTCTCCGGCGTTCCTGCTATGTGTGATCACACTGCGCCAGTGATTAGTCGCAAAGCCGGGTGGCCTCAAATCCTTAAGGGGATTGATCCGCAAACGGACAAGGCGTCATGGGATAAGATCGTCAGTGCATCGAGATACTTTGATGCAGTCAATTTTGCCAGTCGGATCAAGGCACCGATTATTATGTCCGTCGGATTCTGTGATGTGGTTTGTGCCCCGACTTCAGTGTACGCTGCTTACAATGCAATTCCAGTTGATACCAAGGAAATTTATCACGGTATTGATATGCATCACAACCAGAATAGTGATGTCTGGAATTTGTTTAAGGGTGCTGCGTTTTCACATGCAAAAAAAGCAATTGATGCCAACCCCTGATTGGGTTCAGAGAAAACCTAAATAGATATACGGACAATTCGTTGTCGGCCGTTTCCTGCGGCATGCCATTGTTTCGTTTTAGGGTGTGGATTGCTACTTTCCAAGTAACGACAGACATATTAATACATTCAGACACAAAGTAGTTTTACATAATGCCTGCAATTTCAACAATCGATATGGTGGTAGTCGTCGCTTACATGGCACTGCTGGTGGCAGTCGGGGCAGTGCTCAGCCGTCAGAACAAGAATACCAGCGACTACTTCCGTAACGGATGCAAAGGTACTTGGTGGCTTGTGGGCGCCAGTGCGTTTATGACCAGCTTTTCAGCCTGGACTTTTACCGGCGCCAGTGGCGTAGCGTATGAAGCAGGTTGGAGTGTTCTGATTATTTATATCACCAATGCGATAGCCTTTTTTGTCGGGGCGATTTTTATCGCGCCATGGTTTCGACAGCTACGTTGCATCACCGTTCCTGAAGTGATCGAAAAGCGATTTGGTCCTAAAACGCAGCAGTTTTTTGCATGGTTTAATGTGTTGACAAATCTGGTCTATGCTGCGTTATGGCTATACGGCTTGGCAATTTTCTGCTCATCCGTTTTAGGCTATGATAAATATATAAACGAGGTGATCGTAGTCGTGGGGTTGGTTGTCTTGCTGTACTCAACTAGTGGTGGTAGTTGGGCAGTGATGGCGACGGACTTTTTGCAGTGCCTGATCCTTGTCCCAATTACAATTCTTATGGCATATCTGAGTATCAAAGCCATAGGTGGCTTTAGCGGATTTGAGCAGGCGATTACAGATCAAAATTTAACTGAAAAATTCAGTGTGATCAATGCAGATGGTGTATTCAAAAACCATTCTTATACATGGGTCTGGGCGGGGGCGATGCTGCTTAAGAACGTATTAAACTACAATACGCTCAATTCCTCATATCGATACTTTGCAGTGAAAGATGGTTGGGAAGCACGCAAAGCTGCAGCGATGGCAGGTGTACTTATGGCGATGGGTGCGTTTATATGGCTTGTCCCACCAATGGTCGCCCGATTGATGTACCACAGTGAAATTTCTGCAATGGAAATTGCCAAGCCTGCTGAGGCTGCCTATGCGGTGATCAGCCTGAAACTATTGCCCACGGGTTTGACTGGAATGATGGTGGTGGCGATGTTGTCTGCAACCATGAGTTCGATGGACAGCGGGTTGAATCGTAACGCGGGTGTTGTGACACAGGATATTTATCCCACGATTTGCAGACTCATGGGATGGACGCCTCGCGAAGATAAGGCGTTATTGAATCTTGGGAAACTTGTGAGTATCGCATGTGGCCTGTGTATTATTTGCCTGGCTTTATACTTTGCTCGCAGTGGAGGCAAGGGTGTGTTCCAACTCATGCTTGATGTGGGAACACTGCTTGCGATGCCTTTGGGGGTGCCGTTGTTTGTCGGTATCTTCATCAGGCGTGCACCAGTCTGGTCATGTGTCTGTTCAGTGAGTTTGGCGCTTTGCAGTTCGACGGTTGGATTTTACAGTAGCACACTTGCCAAATGGGGTTGGCTTTCAGAACCCTGGGCCTTTCAGGATAAGCTTTTCTGGAACGTTGGCTTGGGGGTATTAGGCTTTGTCATTACCATTCCATTCTGGTCAACGGCAAGTGAGCAATACAAGAAGAAGGTCGATGACTTCTTTACGACCATGCATACACCGGTAGATTTTGAAAAAGAAGTTGGCCAAGGCAATGACCATCAACAACTGCGGATACTGGGTATTTTCTCGGTAATTGTTGGTGTGTTTCTGGGGCTGTTAATGTTGCTGCCTAATCCGATGGAAGGGCGATTAGCCATTGGCTTTGTCGCAGTCTTTGTCGGTGGGGTTGGCAGCTTGTTTGTCTACATTGGCCGTAAACCGGATGCTGAAATCAATACCAATCAAACGGATTCCCTGTCCGCGGATGATGCCTAGGCTTACATAGTCACGACATACTTTGAATAAGTGAGAAGGATAATCATGATGAATCGGAAATCACAGGGTGTTCTCTATGCAGGTTTATTGTTGGTATGTGTTACGAATCTGGCATGTGCAAAAACATGGCAGGTCGAATCCGCTAAACAACTCAATGACGTCTGCAAGTACGTCCAGCCCGGTGATCAAATCATCTGGAAAGATGGCACATACGCAGATCAGGATATCAAGTTTGCCCCACTAAACAGGGCTGATGATCAGAAGCCAATTACTTTACGCGCTCAGACACCTGGTAAGGTGGTTCTTACAGGTTCGTCGCGGATACTCATTGATGGCAAGCGATTGGTGGTCAGTGGTTTTGATCTCAATGGCGGAAGCATCCCCAGTGATTGGGTGATTCGTTTTGAAAATGGATCGCAGTTTTGCCGACTGACGCAAACCCGTATCCATGATAAGAATGGTGACGGCCATAAAGCCAAGTGGGTCTATATTCATGGTCTGGATCATGAAATTGATCATTGCACTTTTACCAATAAAATCATCGAGGACAATTTGTTGACTGTCTGGTTAAATGATGGCGATTCTCAAAAAGGTGTCCGGCACCATATACATCACAACTACTTTGCCAACCGCCCCAAGGGGACTGATAAAAATGGTTGGGAGATCATGCGCATTGGTGATAGTAAAACATCAATGCAGGCGGGACGGGTAAAAGTTTCTCAAAACCTGTTTGAAAAATGTGACGGGGAGATTGAAGTAATCTCAAACAAGAGTTGTTTTAATCTCTATGAGAACAATACATTTTTACATTGCAAAGGTCAGATGACATTACGTCATGGCAATCACTGTGTCGTACGTGACAATGTCTTTATCGGCGAAGGGCATGCACTTAACAGTGGTGTTCGGATCATCGGTGAAGGCCATATCGTCGAAGGCAATCATTTGGAAAAGCTCGGTGGCGAAATGTTCTATGGTGCGATAGTCATGAACAACGCTTTGTCCAATGGGCCACTTCATGGCTATTGGCCGGTAAAGGATTGTGTGATTCGCAACAACGTACTTATTGAATGCCGCACACCGTTTGATATTGGTGTGAAATCCGATCGTAGTAAAGCCTTTGTATCTCCGACGGATACCTTGATTGAAGGTAATACTGTGATTAATCCCATTGGACTATCCGTGATCCAGTTCCGCAATAAGAATCAAGGACAACTGACATGGAAAAATAACCGGATCACCGGGATGGACCTGAGTCAGAAATTAGTATTGGGTAATGAATCCCCGTTACAGCCGGATGCCTTTGACTTACTCAAGGATAATCCAGCGAGTATCCGTGCGTCGTCATTGCAACGTTTAAAGCCACTGGATCGTGAAGATGTCGGGGCGGAGTGGGCCAAGTGAGAGAAAGGTCTTGAAAGTAAAGCAATGAATTAACCTCGTGTTTCAATCGACATCAGTATATTTTACATTTAATAATTTCCGCAGGAATTGGTCAACACCAGTTCCTGCGGTTTTGGTTATGTAATTAAATCACTGGATTTGCAGGGCAATCCTGAATGTAAATTAGTTGGTCTAACGGTGGAACTTATTTAACTTTGCCCAAAGGATTGGAGCAGGGAGTTGATTTGTGGCTGATTAGGTGCGATTTCCAGGCTGCGACGCCAGGCAAGTAACGCCTGCTCGCAGTGGAGTTGGACTTGGCGGCCGTTGGAAATGTAGCGGGTCATCATACAGACGCCCAGGCCGTTGAGTGATGCGGTGTCATCCGGATCAAAGAGCAGGGCAGCACGGAACTGTTTCATCGCCAAGTCATATTCACGCTGTTTGAAGTAAGCATAGCCCATACGTTCATGAGCGACCGCGCTGGGGAAGTTGGCAACGACCTGTTTGAGGACGATCAACGCACGGTCAAAGTGTTCAAGACGCATATGTGCTTCAGCAAGTCCAAGCAGGATCGGTTCGGTGGTGTCACCCAACTCGTTGGCCTGGCGGTAGGCGCGAATCGCCTTTTCATAGAGTCCCATCAAGTTATAGGAGGAGCCGAGATTCGCCCAGGCCGCCTGACTGTCCTTATCCAGCTTGGCGGCCCGCATCGCATACGGTGCGGCTTCGGCGGCACGACCTTCCTGCAAATAGCAGATCGACAGATTATGGTTAGCTGCAAAATCTTCAGGATCAATTGCCAATGCGTAGAGGTATGCCTTGACTGCCTGACGATACTTGTGCAGTAGTTGCCGCATGAGTCCAAGGTAATAATGAGCCTGAAAACTTGTCGGTGCGTGACGTGTGGCTTGTTCAAATTTACCTTCAGCGACTTCGTAGTCGCCTTGTCCATGATAGATATGCCCGGCACCGATGTAGGCATCAACAAGCTTGGGATTCTCCACAATCGCCTGTTCAAATCGAACCAACGCGGATTGCAGATCACCATCGCTGATATAGGCTCTGGCCTGGCTGAGCAGAACTTGGTCGTGAGTCAGCTGGGGCACGGATGCTTGAGCTTGTGCTTGGGAAGTGTCTGGTTTGTGGTTTTGATTATTGGACGTTTGAGTTTGAGCCACCGTGTTTTGTGCAGGTTGGCTTTTGGTGGGGAACTTGGGGATGAACTTTTTAAGTGAGACAGTGCGACAGCCGGCTGTGAATGTCAGCAGAACCAGGAGGCCTCCGGCCAATAACAAATTTTGCGCTTCCGTGCGCTTCATTACATTAGCGTAACGTGATGAACGTGTTTCAACAAGCGCGGTTATGGGACGCGTTGCAGTCTTTTTATCGACCGAATGGATGCCTAAAGACCTTTGAAATGCAATGCATCTGACTTATGCGGCAAACTGGATACCTTCGGTCAGATTTTGAGCTGACTTGGTGCAGTTGATCACTGCGGTAGCGCCCAGGCTTGCCATGGGGGGGCAGAGATCCAAGAGTTTGCGATCAAGCTTCTGCAGTGCGGATCGTGTGTACTCGCTGGAACGTGGGATAAGGTGATCAAGCCGGCTGAGGATGGTGAATCGGCGCGTCTGTATGCTGCCAAAAGTTTGGTTCACCATGTCCAGATCGGTTTGGTTTAATACTTCATCTTCAGCGGTTGCTGTATCCAGTGGTGTTTGAATCTGTTCCTTGAACAGGGCGGTCCCACCGAGTTTGAGGGTGCGATGAATTTCACTGAGCGTTTGGTTCAGTTCGGATTGCTTAAGTGCATTGATGCCCACGATGATGTCGAAACGTTCATCATCATGAAGCAGATTATCGGCATTCATGACAGCAAAGCGCGTGTTGTTGTTCACACCATGCCTTAATGCGGACTCCCGTGCCCAATCGATATGAGACGGATCAGGATCAATGCCGTAGACATCATATCCAAGCATGGCCAGTCGAATGGCGACGTCACCTGTCCCACATTGAACGACGAGGAGTTGTTGATTGGTATCCGAAATATAGCGTTGGGACAATAACTGGTAAATGTACCCATCCGGATTCCATGTCCGTGTTTGTCTGCCTGAGAGTTCTTCCATACTCAATAGATCTGTGTTGGATGGTTCTTGATTGATGGCTTCTATTGAAGATGGCGTTTGTGTGACGCGCATACGGTTTTTATCAGACATCTGATCGACTCCGGCTCAATGCGTTATTGCGTGACAGCTTTGAAACAAGCACTGCAATAGGTATCGGCCAGATGGATCAGGGGCTGAATGCACATGGGATACGGGTGTATATCTCATATGGAATAGGTATCCGGACCATGTGTTGTAAATAAATTTCTCGTTATAACCGTCACAAAATGCAAAGGCAGCTTAAGTGACCCAATCATTGCGACGATACCAGAGCTAGTTCGTTGACAATATCGTCAATGTAACAGATGCAAATGTGGAGTTTCTTGAGCAATGAAAACAAGTCAACCAACCCAACACAGTTGCCGGTCGCTTAAAAGTCCCGGTGCCGTATTCGAAACCACCAAACGTTTTATGGATGTTTGTGGTTCAGCGATTGGCGTTCTGATTTTGCTTCCTGTGCTTTGCTTCTGTGCTTTGTGGATTCGTCTGGTCGATGGTGGCCCGGTGTTCTACTCACAGTGGCGTGTTGGGACCGATGGCTGGCTGTTTAAGATTTACAAGTTTCGCACGATGGGGATGAACGCAGAAAAACCTGGTAGCGCCCAATGGGCTGCCAAGCGTGACCCGCGAGTGCTTTGGGGATGTAATTGGATGCGTCGATCACACGTCGACGAACTGCCGCAACTCTGGAACATCCTTCGGGGTGACATGAGTCTGGTGGGACCTCGCCCTGAGCGTCCTGAAATGTTTGAGCAGTTACGCAAGGACATCCCGGGCATCGAACTTCGCTTGGCCGGTCGTCCTGGTCTAACAGGGTTGGCCCAGGTCAAGCATGGATATACCAACGATCTGGCGGGTGCCCGTCGGAAGATTGCCTTTGATTTGCGATACCTACGTCGCCGCAGCGTGTTCAGTGATCTGAAGTTGCTGTTAGCCACGTTTCCAAAAGTATGGGATCAAGCCGCACTGTAATGTTCAATCAGTGTCAGGAGGAAATGAAGATGTCGAAGTTAAATTGTTACAAAAAGCGCCGGACTATTTCTGCAGGCCCGATTCTCATCGGCATCCTGTTAGGACTCGTAGGCTGTTCACAACCGAATTACACCGATTATTCGGCATTCGTGACCACCCCGCGTCCTACGGTTACCACCAAGGCTTACACCTTGGCACCGCCGGACACGATTTTGATCTACTCCAAACGTGTTTCGGAAATTTCCGGACACTCCGAGCAGATTCGCCCGGACGGTCGGATTACTTTGCCTTTGCTGGGTTCGCATTTTGTGGCCGGCAAGACACCTGAACAGGTCAGTGCCGAGTTGCAACAGCTTGCTGCTCAGTATTACGAGGATGCTGATGTGAGTCTTCGCGTCATCGGATTTAACTCCAAACGCATCTTTGTGTTTGGTGAAGTGGGGCGTCCTGGTGCCTATGCCTACAACGGTGCCAACACCGTTCTTCAGACTCTCGCGATGGCACAACCTTCGCGTCTTGCCGACCCTGAGCACATTCATGTGTTGCGTCCATCGGGTAATGGTGAAATGGTCAAACGCATGACCATCGACCTGGACAAGATGGTCAAAGAAGGCGACACCACACTCGACGCGGTGCTTAATGAAGGTGACATTCTTTATGTTCCCGCCAATGGATTTGCCGCAGTCGGCTTGGCATTACAGCAGGTGCTTCTGCCGATTCAGCCTGCCGCCAAAACTGTCTCTGCACCGGTCAATATCGGTGGCAACCTTACAAGCTATCCCTACCGGGGCGGACCTGAAAACAGTAATAACTGATAAGGTTCAAACCGTTTTAATCGTCTTTAAAGTCACGCAACGAACGTGAACTCAATATCGGAAGGAAGTCGTTCACATGAGTCGCAGCACCAATCAAGCCAAAGCCCTAGTAGACGCATGGTTCATCCTCTTGCGTTACAAATGGCGGTTCGTATTCCCACTGTTTGTAGTCAGTGCCTCAGTTCTGGCGTTTTCCCTGCTGCTTCCCCGCAAGTATCAGGCAGAAGCGGTCTTCGACCGTCGCACAGATCATGTCCTGGCATCCATTATGGTCGGTAGTGGGCAAAAGACCTACGACCAGCATACTACCAGTATCAAACAGGAACTGACCAACGGTCTGTCTCTGGACAAGGCTATTGAAGACGTCAAGCCCTACGTGGTGCAGCGTTTCAAAGCTGGTGGCCCGGAAGTGAATCTTGTGGAACTGCGTGCTGATATGGCTCGTAAGATTCAGGTTCGCTTCGAGATTGCTACTCAGGAACACGAACGCATCAGTGTCAAATACATCGGCACAGAACCGGTCGTCACCCGTTTGGTCATCAATCGTTTAGTACAAAACTATATTGACCAGGCACGAAGTCAGATTGCCAAGGGACTTGAAGATACGCAAAGCTTCTTCCTGGATGAAGTGGATCGAACCCGTATCAAGATTGAATCTTTGGAAAATCAGAAGCTCACCTATGAAATCAAGTACTCCGAGCTGCTGCCTGATTCACCCAACAGCATCAACGTGATTCAGACTCAGCTTGATGAGAAGATTTCAGAACTCAATCGCCAACTTATATTGGCCAAGAGTCAGGTTGACTCCTCCAGGCAGGCATTGGCTAACACCTCCAAGACCATCAACTCATTTGTCAAAGAACGTAACCCTGAGTTGATTCGACTTGAAGCAAAGCTTCGTGAATTGCAGACGGGCTATCGCACAGCGGTTGTCGTCAACAAAATGACCGAGCGTCATCCTGACGTCCAAGACTTAAAAGTTCAGATATCAGAATTGCAGGCCAAGATTGGCCAGACCGAAACTGAAGTAGTCACTCGCAAGACAGTCGCCAGCAATGGACATTTTGATGAACTGAAGCTTTCGCTGAATCAAGCGATTGCCAAACAGACCGCCATTGAAGATGAAATGTCACAGGTCGTAGAACGCCGTGAAAGCCTCAATGTCAAAGCTGCTGATCTGTTCCCGATTCGTTCACAATATCGCAAGATCACCCGTCAGATGGATCAGTTGCAACGCGAAATGCAGTTCTGGGAAGAAAACCTTCGCAGAATCCAAATGGCACGTAGTGCTGATGATGGCAACCGTGGTGTCCAACTGGCCTTCATCCGTGAGTGTCCCAAGCTCACCCGCCCGGTGGCACCCAACGTGTTCCAGATTCTCATCAGTGCCGTTGGCCTAGGGATGATCGCCGGTGCCGTGAGTTTGCTTTTTGCTCATCGTACGGATGAAACATTCCATGATGGCGAACAGCTCTCCACGGCGATGCACCTGCCTTTGCTTGGTGAAGTCAGTGAGATTGTTTCAGTACAGCATCGTCGGATGCGAAAGGTCCGCAACATGGTTTTGTACCCGCTTAATGCGGTAGCTATGACGGCGGTACTGATGACGTTGGTGAGTGTGCTTTACATGAACCTTCAGCATCCACAGAACACCGATACGATCAAGCAGGATCCGATGGAATTTGTCCAAAGCTATTTGGAAGATAGCACGATTGACGCTACCCCCGTTGTTGAAGCCCGCCAGGCTGATTGACACCAAGAGTAAGGGAAACTCGAGATGTACGAAGCTTTTTTCAACCTCAATACCTTGCCGTTTGAGAATACGCCTGACCCGCGATTCTTCTTCGGCAGCGAGGAACACCGCGAGGCCTTGGCCGCCATTGAGTACACGATTCGCATGCGTAAAGGTTACGTCTGCGTGACTGGACCAGTAGGGACCGGCAAGACCACGGTGAGTCGGACAATGATCAGTCGTTGTTCTGACTCAGCACGGATCGTGCCGATCCTCCACGGTCATGAAGATGGCAAGCAACTGCTTCGCCAGATTCTCCGAGCTGTCGAAGTGACCTATCACCTCAATGATGATCACGCGATTCTCCTGGAGAAGGTATTCACCTTTTTGCACGAGCAATATGCCGCAGGTGAACCGGTGGTTCTACTTGTCGACGAGGCACATGCGATGAGTGACAGCGCCTTGCAGGAACTTTGCATGCTCTCCAACTACGACACCAACCGAGCCAAGCTCGTGCAGGTGGTGTTGGTTGGACAACCTGAATTACTCCACCGTCTGCATGAACCACAGATGGCGGCACTCAAGCAACGCATCTCAATGGTCAAGGCACTTCGCCCGATGACCATTCAGGAGACCGCAGCTTATATCGGCCATCGTATCCGCATGGCAAGCATCGACCCGCAACATCTGCAGGTCCGCTTCCCCGGTAAAGCGCTCGAAGCAATCTTCAATCTCACACATGGCGTGCCCAGACTGGTCAACTATGTGTGTGACAACGCGATGCTTTTGGCCAGTGTCAAAAAGGAACGTGAAATCACGCCCGCAATGGTGCAGACCGTAGCCGCGGATCTCTCACTGAGCCTTGTGCACAATGACTTTGTTTCTTCAACCAGCGATGCCCCGAGGCTCGCGCTAGCAGGGAATATGTAATCATGGGTTACATCTTTGACGCATTGAATCGTGGTGGGCAGGAACCCAAAGACTCTAGCAAGCAGCGACCCGAACAAGCTTCGGACTCGCAAAACGCTGGGCTTAAATTCACCGGAACCAATGAACCGGTGTCGGAAAACCTGACCATCGAACCACCACAGGCAACGCAGCCACAGCAGGCAGCAAAGCCTACGCCATCATTGGCAACTCCGGCAGCACCGTTGGTCAACATCAGCGTGCCGTCGCAACCCAAGCCCGCACAACGCACTGTCAACCGTGAGGATTACAGTGATGTGGACGAACGCCTGGTGAGTCTGACCAATCCATCAAGCGTGATTGCTGAGGAGTACCGCTCTATCCGCACAGGTTTGTTGGCGAAGTGGGAAAACCGTCGGCATCTGGTGCATACCATCACCTCTGCGACACCACAGGAAGGCAAAACGATCACCAGCCTCAACATGGGCTTGATCATGGCTGAACTGCACAATCGTAAGACTTTGGTCATCGAAGCTGACCTGCGTTTGCCGCAGTTTAAGAAGCTTTTGAACCTGCCTCAGTCCTACGGTCTTGTGGGTGTGATGCGCGGTGAAGCTTCCTTCCAGGACGCGCTTCTGGAAGTCGGCCCCAATGGTTTGCATGTGTTACCTGCTGGTACCCGTGTGAACAACGAAGCCGTCCAGTTGCTTTCGAGTCCGCAGATGTCTTCGATGATCAAGAAGCTCAAGCGTGAGTATGATCATGTCATCATCGACACACCTCCCGTAGTGGAGTTGGCTGATGCTGGCATCCTTGGCTCGCAGAGTGATGATGTGATTCTCATCGCACGCATGAGTCGCACGCCAAGTACGTTGATCCGGCAAGCCATCCGCACATTGGAAAGCTATCACGCACCCGTGGCTGGTGTCATCGCCACCGACCATTCGCGCAGCTTCCGTCAATACTACTACTACCGCTACGGATACCGATATCAATACCGTTACTACGCCAAGGCGGCATGATTTTTGATTGATTGTAGTAGTTTTAATTGTTCGTCAACCTGCGTTGTATCGGAGTGCATGTTATGCAGGAATATCACAAAAAAAGTGGCAGCAGCGGGGCGGTTGGGAGAAAGACAATTCGCCAGGCAGCAGCTTCACGGGGCGGAGGGGAGAATCCGCCACTTGAAAGTCTCAAGGAAGTTAATGACCTTGAGCAGCTACCACTGATCGGAGCAGCCGCCGGAACCAAGCGACCGGCGCTGCTCATGCTCAGTCACTGTGTCCCCGACCCGATGGGAACCGCCGATCGGGCAAGGGCCTGGCAAATGCTACGACTGGCAAGCCAAACGCACGATGTGCATCTGGCATGTATCAAGGATGAACCTGTCCATCTTGACCAGTGGCGCAAAGTTCATTCACAGACCCATACCATTGTCGTGGAAAGTTCACCAGCAAGAAAAGAATTCATTGGACGTGGACTGTCAATGTTCGCACCCAATGTCTCGGATCAGGTTCGGATGATGCCTGCATTACGCAGACAGGTTCGAATGATGCGTAAGGACCATCGCTATGACGCGGTAATGTGCATGCATCCAGGGCTTTGGCCATTAGCTGAACGTGTTCGTGCTAATGTTCGTGTCTGTGATCTGTATCAACCCTTGAGTCTTGCTCATGATTTGATCGCACAGAAAACCAACAGCTATCCACGACAACTCTGGCATCAACATCTTGCTCAACAACGTGCAGAGATGGAACAGTACATCGCCTGTCGTGCGGATATCCTCACCGTTAATTCCGGTTTGGCACAGCATTCCTTCATCGATCGGCATTGTCACTCGATTCTCGTACCAGACGCTGTGGATCTTGGGTACTTCCATTTGCCATTACAAAACAACCAACCGGAAACGCCGCAGGTTGTTCTCCATGGCAATTGGCGTAGCAAATCATTCTGGCGTTCTAAGAGTTGGTTTACCGACGAAATCTGGCCTCGGATCAAAGAGGCGGTACCCCATGCCGTCCTCACTTGTTCAGGGCCAGCGTTGTCACCTGCAACAGTCCGCAGACTCAGCAGTGCTTCGGTAGTCGTCAGTTCACTTCAGGAAATCGCCCAGGCAGTCTGGCCGACTTTACAAGCCATGGCTATGGCACGCCCGGTCATCGCTTCATCAAGTTCAGTCAGTGATCTGAAAGTCAAGCACGGTGAGCATTTACTGATGCCCAAACTGGATCGTGATTGGGTGGACCTGTGTGTCGACTCGCTGCGAAGCACGGCTATGCGACTGCAACTGGCACGTGGTGCTCGGAACTTCATCCAGCAAAACTGCCCGATCAAGACCACCGGCATGGAACTCAGTTACGTGATGGCTCGTCGGATCAGCGACGTCCCCATCTACGCACAGGCCGCATAATGCAGACACCAGACGTTGCAACGTAGGGTTGAGCAATCTACCATCGCCGGATAATGGGCAACAAAATTCCTTCAACTTCGACCCGCCAGGAGCATCGAACCGTCGCCGGTGCGATGCTCCTGGTTTTGATTTTAAGTCTGGTCTGCGCTCAGTGGCTTAGCCATTATCGTGCCAGTGTCTCTGAAAAACGGTTTGACCCGGACATGAATTCGCTTGAGCAATTCACGGCTTTGCAAACCTACGAAATCGATACGCTTAAACTCCAACTCCCCAATGACTGGCGCCAACAAGCTCCTGTAGCAGATGGAGTCACCTCAGCTGTCGTACAGGAGTCACGCTTTGAATTATCCAATGATGTTCATACCACGATGCATGTATTTGAACTCGATGCAGGGCAGACACAAGACCCTCAGTCGGTCATTTACGCAGGCATTCAATATGCCATTGCTTCAGAAGATTTGTCATCGTTGAGTATCGCGCATCAATGGGCCAGTCGCCGTGCCAATCGCATGGAACGACGCTTGCTGGGCATCAGTCGCTCGGACCGTCAAACGATATTGCATCACATGATGATCTGGTCACATGATGGCCGTAGCTATTGGGTGTTTTACACCAGGCAAGTCATCTTGGATATGCCAACGAGTTCATCTCGCATGGCGCAATTCGACAAGCTTTATACAAGTATCGCCTTGTTGGCACAGGATACGCGATACAAGTTGGTGACTGCTCAGGATTGTGCTGATCGTCAACTTGGATTCTCCGCAGAATTGTCTGATCTCTATGCAACCTGTGATCCGCAGTCTCCTTCATCTGTGCTGCTTTACCCCGATGATATGGATGGATTCTGTATCATCCGCGTAGCAAGATCCGCAGCAAGCAACGATGAACAATTACGCGAGGCATTGGCGTGGCAATTTCAAGCCACCATGCGACGCAAGCCTGCTAAGCATGAACTCACCAAGGACGATACTCTTGAACAGTCCCAGTGGTTTACACTGCATTATCCGGTCGATAAGGACATGGGGATTGGCCCTGAACCTTTGTCACGTGATGTGCATGTTATCAGGCTAGGCCAAGGTGCCACTTTAACCGTGCAGGTCACCGGCATGGTCGATGCAGTTAAACTCGCTGCAACCCATTTACCCCAACTCGTTGGCACACTCGGCGAGGTGTCTGGTGATACCACATCGGAAAATCAAGCTCGACAACGAGGCCAAAGCCTGGTGGATCACAGTACAGAGCATCTGAAAAATGTGATCCAACCCGAGCGTAATTTCTATACCATCGGTATTGCCAACCAACCCGTAGGCTATCAACTTGAATCCATTTTACGTGATCAAACCCAGCAAGCCTCCGGCAGTGTACATATTGTCTTCCCCTCAACACGAGGGCATGCTTCAATTGATCACCAGTGGCAAGTTGATTTCGATAAACGCAGTTTTGAATCAGCCACCGAAGAACATTCTGCTGACGGATCAGTCAAGAAACGTTCTTTGTCGATCAACAATGGACGCGTGATCTGTACTTCCGATCAAATGTCATACGATTTAACCGATGCCGATCAAATCCCATGGCCAATCAGCGAGGATTACTGGCCGGTGGATTGGATGGCAGATCAACAGTTACTAGATCAGTGGATGCTCATCCGCACGGCTTACAGTGCATCGCCCCCGGCATGGCATTGGGTGAATGTACAAAAGACGTCCAAAGGCTTTCGCGTGATGCGTCGGCCGATTCTCAGTGTGGATACCAATGTCTACACGCTCGATGAGCAGGGGCAGTTTGTTTCACTTGAGGGTTATGATTTTGAAGCAGCAGCTCACAGCACTTTGGCACTGAGTGTGCAACGGGTGCCGGCGGATGTGGTGTACAATCATTGGCCGAAACAGAAAAACGATATTGCGAAATGGATCAAGGACCATGAAACAACAAATCGCTAATTGGCTTGGTTTGCTGGTACTGATTGTGACCGTTACACCGCTATGGGCGCAGGACAGTCCGCTGTTGGATAATCACCGTTGGCAGGAATACTCCTACGGCGTGTCGATCCTCCCGCCATTGGGCGCGAATGTCCACAAACGCAGTGTCGATGATGCTGTCGCGCGAATCACCACCAAGGATGGTTACGCCATCAACCTGTTCATCAAGGAAAGTCAAAACCAGATGAACATCGATGCTGCTCGTAAAGACGCGTTGACCCAGATGGCTGGCGCTTTTCCTTCTGCAATCGTCTTGGATGATCAAATTAATAAAATCGGCAAGCATCAGGCATTGAAACTGCATTTCTATCTGCCTCGCACCAAGCAGGGCCCTTGGGTCACCGCACAAACATTTGTCCAACTTTCACCCACGGCATTTGCGCTCTTTCAGTTGGAAACACCCAAGAAAACCTATGAATTAGCCAGGCCGGTTTATGAAGCTGTGATTCAGAGTATGCAAGTTTCAGACCCACGTAAACTGCTTGCTGATCGTGAAAAACTTCTTGATGCAGGACATCAACTGCTTGAGACCTTGAAGTTTGATCAACTTAAAAAACAATTGGTTCCCGAGCAATGGTTCCGATTCGTTCAAGGTGATCGTGATATTGGTTACATGCGGATTCGCCAAGCCCACGGTAAACTCGACGGTCGGCCAATCCATGACAACTCCGTCATGGAACGATTGGGTTTTAAAGTCGAAGTCATGGCACGCATTGAATTTGGTAAATCGTTGTATGACTCGGTGAATACCTGCTATGTTTCGGATGAACATGATGAAGAAATCTGGTCAATCCGCACCAATGAACGACCTATTGGTGCGCGGAAAATCAACCAACTTCACTTGCGAAGTGAGTCGAGACTCAAATTTGATGTGCAGGAAATTCCTGTGGACTTCAAAAACGCATGGGTCGAAACGGGTTTACTCTCAAATCGAAAAATTCGACTCAGTCGCCATGATCCATCCAGTGATAAAGAGTTTGAATGGGATATGCCCCCCAAGGGATATTTGTCGCAGGTTGATTTGTATTTGTTGCCAATGCTTCTTGCGGATCAGCCTGATGGTATGTGGGGCTTTTATGCTTATCATCCCAACAGTGGTCGGATCAGCTTTCGCACCGAACGTGTCGAACACAAAAACAATGGTCGCTATGTCGTGTACTCGCGGTTGGCCCCCGAAGACATTCAGGAACAGATCACCGAGTACAACCCCAACGGCACAATTGTTAAGCGGACACTCCCCGGCGGACGCATGCTCATTCCCGCCGAGCGTCACCAGATTGAACGACTCTGGCCGCAGTTTGTGAAGTAGTATTTTTCAGGGAGTAGGGAGTATCAAACCGCTTGCGGTTTAGCGCATCCCGCAGATTGACGCTTACCTTGCGTATCCAACAGATACAACATCTCACGGTTGTGAATCTTTTTTGACCACATCATCCTTGGTAAAATTCAATCCGCGTTTGGGCATGGGGTCACCCTTGAGGACTTCGCGGAGTTTACTTAGATACCAGGCTTGTCGCTGGGCATCGCCGAAGTGTCCGATTTTGACATTGACGGTGAATTGATCCGTGTCATTTTCATTTGGCCATGCATCAACGATTAACTGTCGTCCGTCGGGCATCATGCCTTTTCCGCGATAGTGTCCGTCCATATCGGGTTTGATCGGATACGGCATGGCCCACCCCAGACGTCTGGCTGCACGCCAAAGATCATGATCCAGCCGGGTAATTGGCAGGTGGTAATCAGCCTGGCTGGATTGGTTTTCAAGTTCTTGAATGCCAGCTGTATCAACAACCATATTCGACGAGTTGGCACAGCCGCATAATGTCAGCAGCAACAGGCCAGGCAGTATGAGGTGTTTAATCCATCGCATGAACATGATTGTACCGTGACATATCCAAGAGGCGAGTTTATTGTGGGCGGTTACCTTTTTTCAGGAGTTTGATTTGGTCCAATATGAAGCCCGTCACTAATCGCGTTACAATATCCGGTCGTGTCTCATGTCCGAATGCGACTGGTTTAGACGATTAAGGAATGTTTTTTGGAACTGACTATTGCACTGCCACAGGGCGCCGAGCGTTTTGCGATGACCGGTGCTGGCGAGATCAATCTCAAGCTCATTCGTGAAGCACTTGATGTCCGTATCACATCGCGTGAAGGCGAACTCAAACTCAGTGGCGAGTCCGATGCCGTGGGGCGGGCTGCACATGTACTCAATCAACTGGCCGATGCCGCCAAGCGTCAAAAGCCGTTAAAACGCCAGCATCTGCTTGAGCTGATCACCATGAGTGAGCAGTTGCAACAGACCACCCGCAACGGCATGGCGCAGACCGATGGATCACGCGATCCAATCAACGTTGATGTAGGGCTAAGTGTCTATCTGCGAGATCGTCGGATCAAGCCAGCGACACCTGGTCAGCGGACTTATTTGCAGGCGATTCTGGATCATGATCTGACATTCTGCTGTGGACCTGCGGGGACGGGTAAGACGTACCTTGCGGTTGCCGCGGCTGTGTCACTGCTTAAGCGTGGGATTGTCCGTAAACTGGTGTTGGTTCGGCCTGCGGTTGAAGCGGGGGAGCGTCTTGGTTTCCTGCCGGGCACGATGCAGGAAAAGGTCAATCCTTATTTGCGTCCCTTGCTTGATGGTTTGCATGACATGATGGAGTTTGATCAGGTTGCGCGGTTGATGGCAAGTGATGTCATCGAGATTGTGCCCTTGGCATTCATGCGTGGTCGGACACTTAATGATTCGATGATCATTCTCGATGAAGCTCAGAATACCACGCGGTCACAGATGATGATGTTCCTCACGCGACTGGGCCATGGCAGCAAGATGGTTGTCACCGGCGACACCTCGCAGACAGACCTTGATGACCCGCGTGATTCAGGCTTGGTCGATGCCGTATTTCGACTGCGATACACCCGTGGGATCGCTTTTGCGACGCTGGATAAGCATGACATTGTCCGCCATAGCCTGGTTCAACGGATCGTCGAAGCGTATGACAAGACGGACAAAAACCGCCAACGTCCGAATAAAAGTTCCAATTATGATGAAAATGTCAATTCTGACAGGTAATGTTCAATTCAACAGTTAAGCCCATTTGTCTGACCTGTGGATTTGGTCGATGTCAGATAGGGGATGTTTTATGCCCGGGAATCGGTAAAATGTCGGGCAGCGGTAAGCTCCGGTGGTTTTTTGAAAGCAGTTAGATGCCAGCAGGCAAGAGTAACACAACCGCAAGGCGAGGAAATGTCAGGCGTACGGTGCGTAAACCCCAATCGGGTTTGCGGTCGATGCTAAGCCATCGTTTTGTCTGGTGGGCTGTGCTTTATGCTTTGGTCACGACTGTGGTTGGCGGTTGGCTGATTCACACTGCTGACCAGCGTCCGCAGTACGTTGTCGGCGATATTGCCACCCAGCCGATTGTCCCACGTGTTGCCTTTGATGCCATTGATGAGCGTGAGACAGAAATTCGTCGCCAGAATGCGCGTGACCGTGAGCCTTCGGTTTACAAGCTCAATGAAAACTTCATCCAACTCGTCAAGGCGGATCTTCAAAAGTTAGTTCAGATTGGCATCGATTATGAAACGCCACAGCAAATCCCATCAGATCTGCGTGACGGTTTATCCATCGACACGCGCGCACTAAGTGAACTTAAAAGTGCAGGCGCCGATGAGGAGAGTCGTAATGCGTGGAGTCAGAAAATTGATCGGCTGATGAGTCGCATTGCCGGCCTTGCCATGATCACCCCCAAGCGTATGGATGCCGAGATGCAAAGTGGTGCGTCGACGACGACCATTTACATCATACATCCGGTGTACAAAAAACTCACACGAACCAATTCCAACGGTTATAGCCTCAGTGATGGTGGTGATCGATTTTATTCAACCAATGAGTCGGACCGATTTCGCAGTGATGTGCGTAAACTCGTTCAGACTGAGTTCCCCGCGTCGATTCGACAAGCGGTCATTGCAGTGATTAATGATCGTATTCAACCGACTTATCTGCTTGATGTACAAGCCACGCAGGCCAGCAAGAAGCTGGTCTATGACAGTGTCGAAGAAGCCACGGTGACCTATAGCACCAGGCAGGTGATGGTCGAAGCTGGCACAGTGCTCACCAGTCAGAATGTCCACCTGCTTACTTTGGAAAACAAGGCGTATCAGCAGAGTATCAGTAAGCAATCGCTTATGGGCATGCTTACAGTCTCGGTGGCCATGCTCATCGGTCGCGTGGGGATGTTGTTGGTGGTGAGTCTTGCGGTATGGGTTTACATCATCGGTTTTTCACGGCGTATTGCGGTGAATCCGATGCGAGGATTGGCGTTGACGTTATTGATACTCGGTTGTCAGGGACTAGCCATTGCTGGGGCGTTTAACTTGCCACAGTATTTGTATGCGACTGCGGTTTTCCCAACACTTATTGCGACGATGATTCTGGCGATCAGTTATGACCAGCGATTCGCACTTGCAATGGGAGCGTTGCATACGCTGATTGTGATGCTCAGTTTGAACCTGTCCACTGAGTTTGCGATTGTCATGCTCAGTGGCGTAGGAGCAATTGCCGGATTCTTGGATGATGTTCGGACGCGTTCACGATTGGCAATTGTTGGTTTCTGGTGTGGTGTCTGCATGGCGGTTACATGCCTCTTTGCCAAACTCAGCAGCAGTGACCTTGCAATCTGGGGCGAGTTGGATGTGGTCTGGCGTGACCCGGCGATTCTCGTCGGTGTAGGCGTGATGACTGGCATTTTTGTCCAAGGTATTTTGCCTGCAGTCGAACGTCTTTTCCGCGTGACCACGAGTATGACTTTGCGTGAACTCAATGATGCCTCGCATCCTCTATTGATTCGCATGGCTGAGGAAGCGCCCGGCACGTTCCAACACTCGCTGCGCATTGCCGACATGGCCGAGTCTGCTGCCGAAGCCATTGGTGCCAACGGCCTGCTTTGCCGCGTCGGTGCGATGTTCCATGACATCGGCAAGATGAACAAACCTTCGTACTTTGTCGAAAACCAGGGGGGGGGGCCCAACAAGCACAACAAGCTTTCGCCTGCGATGAGTCTGTTGATCATTGTCGGCCATGTTAAAGACGGCATCGAAATGGCTCGTGAGTTCGGTTTGCCCGTTTCAATCCGAGGCTTTATCGAGACGCATCATGGTACGACGTTGGTCGAGTACTTCTTCCATGCAGCTAAGCAGCAAAAGGCGGAAGAAAACGCACCGGCACCGGCTGAGTTCGAATTCCGATACCCCGGCCCCAAGCCGCAATCCCGTGAACAGGCGATTCTCATGCTCTGTGATGCCATGGAAGGTGCAAGCCGGACTTTGGCGGAACCGACTCCTGTACGCTTAGAGCAGCTTGTCCACACCATGGCCATCAAACGCCTCATGGACGGGCAGTTTGATCAGAGTAATCTGACGCTCAAAGAACTGCATTCGATCGAAAATGCGATTACCCGCACGCTCTGTGCGATCTACCATGGTCGCATCAAGTATCCGACCGACAAGCCTCAGGCTGAGAGTAAGCCTGCTGCCAATGTGGCTGCATCGTGACTTCACGTACTGTAATCTCCAACTGAGCCGATGATTAATGCCATTGCAGATGGTTTATCATTGGTGGACGTCCAATAATTTGAACATTGTCTAATTTTGCTATTTTGCCTTGCTTAACACTTGTTCATATTCGTTATTCCATTGACCTAAGCGACATCGGCAGTGTCGCAGACCATCACTGGAGGCATACATGCATCGAATTACACGTTTCTTGACGATCCTGTTTCTGACCCTGATCACACTTTCATCCACCGGCTGCGCCTCACTGGTCGTCGTACCTTTCGTCGCTGCCCGTGAATTGTCGGGATTAGCATTTGACGTGGCAGGCGGAGCAACCAAGTTGTCTATACAGAGTACCAAGGGCGGTATCGAAGTCGCCTCTGCGGGTGTGGACCTGGCGGGCAAGATCATCAAGGTTGCTGGCGAACACAAGAAATTGCAGGTCGCTCAAAAATAACATCTGAGTCTGACTTGTTTTATTCAATTCTAAATTGAAACCGGGTATTGACACCGTCGCTCCAAACCCTGACACTGGTAGAATCTGACTGATTGTTCTTTTTACCTTTGTTCATGGGGATAGGTACATGGGTTCTTCAGGAGACAGCAAAGTACGTTGCGAACATTGCAAACGGGCATACGCATGGCAGGGAAAATACGCAGGCAAAAAAGTCCGCTGTAAATGCGGCGAAGTCTTGCGATTTCCTGCGATAGACCCTGCAAACGATGGTATGGATCTGGCGCTGAATATTGACTCAGGCATTGACCTGCAATTGGGCAGTAACGCTGGGAAATCCAAATCATCCAATGCTGCTCTTGGAACACCTGATGGGAACATCAATGTCCCGCCCCCAGCCAACCTTGGGGGGCCAACCTGCCCGTCATGCAAAAACTCCGTGCGATCCGGCGCGGTGATTTGTATCAACTGTGGCTTTAATCTCAAAGAAGGCAGCAAAGTCAACACCGCAGTCGGCGTGCAGATGTCCGGCGGGGGGATGGTCTACGATCTGCCTGCTGATGGATTCTTCGGTCAGATCAAACGCAGCTGGACCTTTGCCAAAATCAGCTACGGCATTATCTGGGACTTTAAACAACTGCTCATCTTCCCTGTCTGTTCTGGTATCGCGGCATTCCTGATCCTCCTGAGTTTTGCAACCCCCTTTGCATTGTCTGCATTAGGTGAAGCCAAAGTCAGTCAACAGCGAATGGAGATCATGCAAAGGGCTTATGAAGCAACACCTGAACAATTGGCGCAAATCCAATTAACTGAGGCTCAGCAGCAAACGGTCAAAGACCAACAAAAAGCGATGGCCCCATTTCTTCCCGAGGATGCCAAAGAAGCAGCAGAGATGAATAAGGAAATCGAAAATGATGTCAAACGCGAACATGTTCGCAAACAGTTAATGGCGCAGGCCGGTCTGGAAGATTTCAAGTTTGAAGAAAGAGACTTCAGTAAGGAAGAATCCGAAAGTCGATTTTCACCTGCTGAGTATGCAGTGATGTTTGCGTTTTACTTTTGTAATTTCTTTGTGATTGCGTTTTTCAATACCGGACTTATTGCCTGTGCGATGAAGGTCATGGAAGGGCAGGTTCCCACCGTTGGCTATGGATTTAAGGTTGCGTTTAAACGCCTGCCACAGATTCTTGCCTGGGCATTTGTCTCTGCGATCGTGGGTTTGATTCTCAAGATTATCGAGAACACCAGCAGGAAGTTTGGCAAGTTCATTGCATTGTTCCTTGGCGCAGCATGGACGACATTGACTTTCTTTGTCGTGCCAGTGATTGCTGTAGAAGGCGTTGGCCCGATCAAAGCTGTGAAGCGATCCGTCAAGACGCTTAACGATGCTTGGGGTGATGCACTGGTTGGTAATTACTCGATGGGCTTCATGGTGTTTCTGGTGACGTTACCGATTTATCTGCTTCTGGGTGTTGTGTTTTATCTGCTCATGGCATACGCACCAAGCTTGCCGGGATTCATTTTTATGATCGGCGCTTTTATGGTGGTGGTTGCAACCATCGCGGTGGTCAGCAGTGCTGCGGATACTGTATTTAAGGCGATTTTGTACAGTTTTGCTTCTGGCAAGACGATGCCCGCCAATATTGATGTCGATGCCATTTCCTCTGCATTTGCTCAACCACATCATCAAGCAATTGGCTGATACACGACATACAAATTGATACTTCTACAGCCCGGATGTTTAACTGCCGGGCTGTTTTTTTGTCTGGATATGGAATGTAACGTTTGTCTTGTATCACATTGCGAGACATGGTTAAGCAAGCAGATCACGCAAGATGCAAACCGTGATGAGTCAGTTTTTCTGAGTCGCCTGCATGATCAACTCGTGTAACTCGACGACGTCATAGCTCTTCTTGTTAGGCAAGACTACCAAAGGCATTTTGATCGCTTCCATGGCATCGGTGATGATTTCCAGGTCTTCACCTTTGGTTGGCATTTGGATGCCGAGTATCGGTGCGTAGTTGTCGGCATTGGCGATGACAAAATCCAACCGACGTGTGCCTGCCAACTTCTTGAGAAATTCCTCACGCTCGGTCCGTGGCGGGATGGTGGCAATAGCTGTCAACTGTATCTTGCAAAACACCACGCGCTTGCTGCCTGCTTCATGTTGGAGAATGTCCAGAACCGTGGATTCCAACTCGGTTAAAAGCATAGGCGCTCGAACAAATGGATACTTTTGGCCAGGTTCACGTTTTTTGGGCGTAGCAAAACCTAGTGTCGTTAATTCACGACGCCAAAGCAGACTGGCTACAAGGATGCCTGCGACAAATGAAAACGACATCATGATTGTAAGCATTCTGTACCCTTATAATTCAACACCGATAAAAGTCCTCAGACATGTAAAGATAATCGCATCTTCGGCTAAGTTCAATTTAGATTAGCAGGATTGGCCGTAGTTTGTGTATGATGTCCTGCTTGATGAACATGCCCACCATTGACGTAAACAATCTTACCAAGACCTATCGTGTCTACCAGAAAAAGGAAGGCCTCTGGCAAGCCATCCGTGGACTGGGGCGCAGAGAGTACAAACAGGTTCAAGCGGTCCGCAGTATCAGTATGCAAGTCCAGAAGGGCGAGTTCGTCGCTTTCCTGGGCCCCAACGGTGCTGGCAAGACCACAACGCTTAAACTCCTCTCAGGTGTCATCACACCCACCGATGGCAATGCTACAGTACTTGGTCATGTCCCATGGAAACGTGAAGATGCCTACCGCCGCCGCTTTGCGTTGGTGATGGGACAGAAAAATCAACTCTGGTGGGATTTGCCTGCACAGGAGTCCTTCCGACTGCTGCAAAAAATTTACCGCGTCCCCGAAGACCAATTCGACAACACGCACAACGAACTCATCGACCTGCTTGGTGTCCAAAAATTATTGGGACAACCCGTCCGCGAACTGTCCCTTGGCGAGCGGATGAAAATGGAACTCATCGCTGCCTTATTGCACCGTCCTGAAATTCTGTTCCTCGATGAACCGACCATCGGCCTGGATGTCGTGGCTCAACACAACATCCAAAAATTCCTCAAGCATTACCAGCAGGAACGCAAGATCACCATCCTGCTCACCAGCCATTACATGAAGGACATCACCGCGCTGTGTCAGCGCGTTGTCGTCATCGCCAACGGCCAGATGCATTACGACGGATCACTGTCGGGGATCATCGACGAATTCGGCGGACATAAAAATCTGACGTTGCAGTTCCCCGAAGGTGTCGACTCGCTTCCTGATCTGGACAAGTATGGCAAGGTGCTGGAAGTCCAAACGCCACGGATCAAATTACAAGTCCCACGCAGCGAAGTCGGAGCGGTGCTTGCATCGATTCTCAGCGTCCATCCGGTGGATGATGTCTCCGTCGAAGATCCACCACTGGAAGATGTCATCGCCAACGTGTTTTCGACCGCATCCAACAAAGAGGAGATGGCCAGCACATGATTGCCAAGCTCAATCTCTGGTGGATGATTTTTCGCATCAGCCTTGCTGAGCGTCTGGTGTACCGTGGGGACTTCATGCTTTCCACGTTTGTACGTTTTTTACCCATTATTACCCAGATTTTACTTTGGACCGCGGTCATTGGAGCAGGGGACAGTGACAACATCAAAGGCATGAAGATTGGCGACATCATCGCGTACTATCTGCTGGTCACGGTCGCTCGCGCCTTTTCAAGCATGCCGGGGTTGACGCATGGCATCGCGGGTGAAATTCGTGATGGTGAAATCAAAAAGTATCTGATTCAACCCATCGACCTGATTGGTTTTCTGCTGGTCAAACGCATCGCCCATAAGCTTGTCTATTACATGATCGCGTTTGTCCCGTTTGCGATTGTCTTCTTTCTGCTCCGCGAATACTTTTCGGGCTGGCCACCTGTTCATACCTTGATGGCGTTTGGGGCATCGCTGCTGTTGGCCTTTTGCATCGGCTTTTTTCTTGAAGCGACGTTTGGCTTTATTGCGTTCTGGTGGTTGGAAGTGACCTCGTTGATGTTCATTTACATGTTGATGAACTTCTTCTTTTCCGGTCACATGTTCCCGCTGGACTTCTTGCCGGACTGGTTGAGAAATATTTTCGACTGTTTACCGTTTCAGTACATGGCCTATTTCCCCTGTGCCGTATTTCTTGGGCGGATGACCGAAGCCCAGGTGATCCACGGACTTTGGATCGGCTTGGGCTGGGCAGTCTTTTTCTGTCTCACCGCCAACCTGTCCTTTAAATGGGGTGTCCGGCGTTACAGTGGATTTGGAGGTTGAGCATGCAACATCAAAAGCCTCCATATGCTGCGATTTTCTGGACGGTCGCCCGTAACAGTCTGATCCGCGAGATGACGTTCCGGGTGAACTTCATCGCGCATAGCATTGCTCTGATGAGTTGGACGGGCTTGCAGTTGGTGTTCTACAACATCATTTTTCAATTCCGAGATTCGATTGGCAAGGACACCGGCTGGACGCGCTATCCGTTTTTTATGTTTCTGGGAACAGTGATGGTGGTTAACAGTCTGATGCAGACTTTTTTCATGCCCAATCTCCGTGAGTTTTCCGAAATGATCCGCAAGGGCAATCTGGATTTCGTGCTGCTTAAGCCGATTGATACACAGTTTCTCGTGACCTTTAATCGCATCGACTGGTCATCAATGGCCAACTTCGCATTGGGCCTTGGCGTGATTGTGTATTCCATGATTCAGATGCATTACATGCCAACACCGTTGCAGTTTGTGTTGTTCCCGTTTTATCTGCTCGTGGGTGTTTCGATTTACTACAGCACGGTTTTGCTGATGAGTTGCTCAAGTGTCTGGATGGGTCGCAACCAATCGCTGGATCAATTGTGGTTCTACATCACCACGTTTTCACGATACCCCATGGAGATTTACCAAGGCTCATTGGGCGTTCCCATTCGTTGGATTTTCACGACGGTCTTCCCGGTGTTGTTGGTGGTGAATGTGCCTGCGCGGGTGTTGGCCAAGCCGCTGGATATGGATCAATTGCCGCTGGCTGGTTATGCGGTATTGGTCGCCATTGCCGGCCTCTTTTTGTCACGGATGCTCTTTAAGTTTTCACTTAACAAGTACCGCAGTGCCAGCAGTTGACGGATTATAGTTGCTATTCAATTCGCGCAAAAGAAAGCCCCGGGGTTTGAAGTCCGGGGCAGTGTTTGTTGATCTTGTCATCGCTTATGGTTTACCGACGCTTGCGTTTAAAGCGTGTGCCAAGGTTACGTGTGGGGGCGTTCTTGGGAATCTTGCCGTCGGGGAACATGGTTTTGAGTTGTTCTTCGCTTAACGTATCAGCAAGCGTCGCTGCAGGTGTCGGCGGGGCGTAGCGTGCTTTGGTGGCTTCTTCGAGTGACTGTTGGACCTTCTGCGCCTTCTCGCGATCTTCGCGGACGTCATCAGGAATCGGGCCGGGTGTGAATTGGGGGTAGTCCATTTTTTCGATCATGACGCCTGCGAGTTTTTCAATCTCGGTAAGTAGCGGTCCCTGATCAGAAGTGACGAACGACCATGCAAAGCCCCGACGGCCGGCACGTGCAGTTCGGCCGATGCGGTGGATGTACACATCCGTGTCCTCAGGCAAATCGTAATTGATCACATGGGTGATGTGGTCAATGTCCAAACCACGTGCAGCAAGGTCCGAAGCGACAAGTACGTTGAGCTTCTTCTCACGCATGGACTTCATGACACTGGAACGCTTTTTCTGTGGCATGTCGCCATGAATCTCGCGGGCTTCGATCTTCTTACGATTCAGATAAGTCGTCAGGCGATGCACGGTGGCCTTGGTACGACAGAAGACCACGGTGGTGTCCAGATCTTCATGTCGCAGAAGATGGAGCATCAATGCTTGCTTGTCCCAGGGTTCCACGGAGATGTACTTTTGATCGACCAATGCGACGGTCAACACATCGCCGGTGGTTTGGATTTTTTCCGCATCCTTCTTCATGAACCGACGTGCGAGTTTTTCAATTTCATCTTCCAAAGTCGCAGAGACGAAGATGGTTTGATGATCGCTATGGACACGTGAAAGAATCTGGCGGATGTCTTCGCGGAAGCCGATGTCGAGCATGCGGTCGACTTCATCGAGTACCACGAATTTGATTTTGTCGAAGCTGATCTGGCCTCGGGCCTGCATGTCCATGATCCGGCCGGGGGTGCCGACGATGATGTGTCCGCCTTTTTCCAAGCTCTTGGATTGGTGACGCATGGACTCACCGCCGATGATGGTGGTGGTGCGGATGGGGGTATGCTTGCCCAGCGCATCAAGTTCGGAGGCAACTTGCGCTGCCAACTCACGAGTGGGGACAAGGATCAAGGCCTGCTGTGAGATTTTGGGATCCGCCATATGCAGGATGGGCAAACCGAAGGCTGCGGTTTTACCCGTTCCGGTTTTGGCTTGACCCATGACATCTTTACCTGCTAAAACCAGCGGGATCAATGCTGCCTGAATGTCAGATGGATTCTCAAAGCCCGAGTCGGCGACGCCTTTGAGTACACTGCTGCGAAGGCCCATGGATGCGAAATCCTGGGTCTTGTCGAAAGTTTCTTCACTCATGGAAAAGCACTCATCCTGTAGTTGTGATCGCTGTTATAGACATGCCGATCAAGAGAGATTGCATGACCTGCCAAGGCACATTGCCCAAGGCGAGATCGGTGAGGATGCTGAGTGCTCAGTGCTGGAGATTGAGTTGATCTGTCAAAGTCAGGCATGGGGTCGAATCCTGGAAGACCCGATAACCTTGATTCTGTCAGAAGCGGGCACAACCCCCAGCACCATTCACTCAGCATCCTTCAATTGAAAGAAACATCGTCCAAATGACGCCAATTTCTTTCCTGTGAAAATATCAGCATGGTATTCTACCGTCAGAATGGGTATTCTGAAAGCTCAGATCGCTTTTGTGATCGTGGACTAGTGACTATCGATTAGGGACTAGGGAAAAGACATTAGCAGGGAAGCAGGATTTTTCCCGTGAGTGATAACAGTTGGATCGAAATTGATTTGGGCAAAGTCGCAGCCAATGCGGCAGTGATGCGACGCATACTCGCCCCCAGCGGGGCGATGCTCTGTGCAGTGGTCAAAGCTGACGGCTACGGCATCGGGGCTGATCCATTGGTCGGTGTGCTTAGCCAATGTGCTGCGGATATGTTCGCGGTCTTTGGTGCTGACCAGGCTCGCGCACTGAGCTTCCGAGCCTTTACGCAACCCATCCTGCTTATGGCTCCGGTTCGCAGTCTGGCTCATCCTGAACCACTCGACGAACTCATCACGCAACAGCGTTTGCACTTTACCATTCACGATTTGGCCCATCTGAAACAAGTCAATCAGATTGGCATTGATCGGAGTGTCGCGATCCCGGTTCATCTGATGCTCGATACGGGGATGAGTCGGTCGGGACTTTCGTTTGAACAATTCGGTGCTGCGGTGAAACTTGCCTATGACATGCCCGGCGTGGAGTTGGCAGGTTTGATGACCCATGCCGCCACCGCCGAGAGTGATGAAGACTTTCTCAAGCAACAGCGTCTGCGTTTTGTCACCGCCGTGGAGATGGTGGACCCTGATTTACAGGATGATGTCACGCTGCACATGGCTAATTCCGCAGCGACTTGTCGTGGCGCGTCGTATCACTTTGACATGGTTCGCGTGGGTGTGAGTCTGCTGGGGTATGACCATGACCTGTGTGCGGATTTGCAGCCGGTGATGAAATGGTGCAGCAAACTCATGCACGTGCAAAGCTATCCAGCCGGACGAGTGGTCGGGTATGGCAGTACGTTCACCCTTAACCGTCAAAGTTTGCTGGGGGTCGTGCCTGTGGGTTTTGCAGACGGGTATCCACTGAGTCTAAGCAGCCTTGGCAAAGTCAAAGTGATCACAGACAGCGGCCCGCGCATCGTCCCGATTCTTGGTCGCATCAACATGGATCAAATCGTCCTGGACTTGACGGACATTGCCAGTGACGGAGTGCATGTTGGCACCACCACGGAAGTGATCGACGACTCCCGTGACGGTGAATGCTCACTGGTCAAACTCGCGGAGTTGGGCAAGACCCACGTCTATGAAATGCTCTGCCGATTGAGTTGGCATGTGCCACGAAGGTATACGACGGCGCCGGTGACGAGTCCGAATCAGATTACGGCAATGCGAATGTAAATTGAGTATGAGTTGGGGGAATGATGGCGTGTCGTAATTGGTTTGGGGATCAAGCATGTTGTCCAGATTGTCAGCAGGCAATACGACCGTGTCATTTGCGAAAGAGCATGGTACATAATCGAGAACTGAAGTACGCCCACTGTCCGAATTGTGGTAAGTGGTTACGATGTTTATTTATCAATGCTGCGGACTCATGTTTTACCAGTTCAGTAATCAAGCAGATTGCATTGACATTTTTTGCGATCGCTTTTTGTGTGATTCACATCGCCATTTCAATTGGCATAATGGATTATTGTGCGTATTCTCGTCATGAGTTGGTTATAAAGTTAATAGCGTTGGTTATGCTTAGTTTTCCAGTTATTCAATTGTTTTTTTGGATTAAGATTTATCGCAATTGGAGGTTCAAATTTCGTCATAAGGTTGAAGTCTGGTTCCCAAGATGTGAAAAATGCGGCTATGACATGCGACACTCGAAGGGGGATTGTCCAGAATGTGGAAGTCGAGTTGAACCTCATCCAAGTACGCGTCAAACGTATGGTTCATTTGGGTGGTGATGATTTACCTTCAGCTCGATACGAGCAAGCTCGCAGAGACAAATTGAACATCACGGTATCAGTATTGAAATATCACACACTGGCTTCGAGGATGTTCAGCGCAGCTTCGACATGCATGGGACTGCCGTCATGTTCGAGCATTGCTGGCGTGCTCATGGCTAATAGCGCGCGGTGGATTTGTGCCCATTGGGGCCATTGGGCGCAGACGCGCAGTCCGTTTTTGCGGCGTTGTTTGGCGATCATGCTACAGAGCTTGCGACCCTTGAGCATGTCACGTCTTGCCCAGTAAAGGTGTTCAAGATAAATCGCATCGGTGAGCCAATGGCCGGCATGGACACAGGCAAAGTCGATGAGCAGGGCAGGGCCGTCCGGTGGGGCGACACGACTTAGCGCATTGCCAAAGTGCAGGTCGCCATGAACCCAGTGATCCATCGGTTGGTCTTGGAGCTTGGTGGTCCATTGCTTGAGTTTACGATGAGCGAGTTTGAGAGCTTTGTTCCAACGCTGTTCATTGGCAATGGCGTGGCTGTGTACCATCTCACGGGACTTTTGCCAGATCGCCTGCCAGTCTTTGACCGGTGGCTCTTCGGTGACGGGATAGGTGTCCATTGCTTTAGCCATCCGGCCGTAGGCACCAACGAGCAGGTCGAATTCCTTGCCATCCCATTTGGAGCTTAGCGGGCCAAAGGGCATGTATTCCATGACGATCCAGTTGACGTTGTATTGGCCGAGTTGATCGCCATGGGCATAGACATGCGGGACGATATCGTTGTCGGCTTTGGATAGTCTAGTGTGCCAGAGTCGCTCGGATTCGGGGATGGGGAGCTTGATGACGACGTTATGGGGTTTGAGCTGTTCGTCTAGGATCAGCCCTTTGCCGGTGGAGGCTCCACCACGTTGCCAGTCAGTTCGGAACCAATGGACATCAATAAGCCGTTGATTACAGGCTTGGAGCAGTTCGTCTTCGAGTTCACGGCCATGGGGAATATAGCCTTGCTCATCAGAAGGTGAGTGGCTGGCGGATGAGGTTGGCTTCGGCCCGGTGTCGGAAGGCAAGAGCGTCCTTGCCGGGCCGGAGAGGTGTTCGGTCATACCTTCACACACTCCGGTTTGGCATCTGTCTGATGCTGAGCCATATGATCCAAATCATGCAGGCAGATTCGACACCTCAATTTACATTCCAATGTCAGAACCGAATCAACTCGATTACACCATATGGAACATTCCAAAGGGGCGACGATTACTGAGGAATGACGTAAGGTGACAGTCGCACAGGGCGGCTAAGCAGCAGAACGGCATCAATGTCATCGCCAATCTGTCGCCTGTTGGTGTTTCTCACCACCGCGTGTTCATTGAGCCGCTGGTCACGGGTCCGGGCAATGGTTTCCATTTCCGGCGTGGGGTTGGCTCGCACCTGATCAATCAAGATGGGCTTATCCGACGAGCAACCAACCATGACCAAAGCCACAAGTCCGGCTGCGAAAGAAAACAGTGTCGTGCGTGAAAGTCGAATCATGCTCATCAAGTCCTCAGTAAGAATTTGCCTGATACTTCCTGAAATGAATTGTCAACGAATTGACCGATTATGTCAACCGTAAGGACTCCGATCACAGGGTAAATGCATGTAAGCAGGGACTTGGGACTAGCGACTAGTGACTAGGGATAAGACAGGTGATGAAGCCTGTTTTTCAGGTGTCTTTTGCCGTATCCTGGTCCCAAGTCGCTAATGGCTAGTCCCTGTTGGGTTAGACGGCTTTCTACACGCGTTTGCCCTGTCTCCGATCATCCATTGCATTGCTCATGGTTTTACCGAGTTTACAGCAGGTCAACCACATTCTGGGGTGGCCTGCCGATGGCTGCTTTATTGCCATGGATCACAATCGGGCGTTCGATGAGTCGTGGATGTTTGAGCATGGCTTTGAGGATCACCTGATCGTCATCTTTTTGCGCCGCCAGGTTCAACTCGGTGAACAGCGCTTCTTTTTGTCGCACCAGATCAATGGGCCGCATGTTCAGTAATTGTAAAATTTCGCGTAATGTCTGCTCATCAGGTGGCGTCTTGAGGTATTCAACGACGGTTGGTTCAGTGCCATGCTCCTTGAGCAGTTGTAAGGTTTGACGGCTTTTTGAGCATTGCGGGTTATGGTAAATCGTGGTCATAGCAGTGATTTGGGCTCTTGGGAATATCCGGTTTGTCCGCCACCATGATGGGGTTGGCACAGACCTCATGATCCAGCGTGTGAATTGAATATGCAAATGGTCAGGAAAAAAGCTTGCAAAGCGGACAAGAAAAGACAAAAATGTAGAATTATCGTACATTTAGCAAAATTTGACACTGAAAAATTGCCCATGTACTCTCTGGCTCTCGACTGGTCGTGGGGCCGGTTTGGAAGGGCATTGTCAAACACTTTGGCTAACCCATCTAAGCCACGCGAACAGGAGTTGGGCTTGTGATGAAACATGCCACATTGGGTGTTGAGTTAGCTGGATTGCTTGCGGTTCTCATTGGTTTGGGATGGTGGGCAGATCAGAAATGGCAAACCTCGCCGTGGCTACTTCTTGCAGGTGCCTTATTTGCAATTGTTGGGTGCATCAGTAAAGTCTGGGTAATCTGGCATAACCAGTACTCAGATCGGGATTAAAGGTGTTGGACGACTTGTTCATGAATGACAAAACGCTGACCAATCCATTTCCTGTGATCGGTATGCTCGTTCGTCTAAGCGCTCTGATTGCTGTGGTGAGCCTTTTATTGCTTGCGCTGCATCGCGTCTTTGCTGCTCCAACTCTGATTAGTATTCCCATTCTTGCGGGTCTGCTTTGGATTTCGATGTGTGTTGGTTTAATGATCATTGCTTCATTTGCCAAGCTTGGCCCCTGGAAATTGGTAATGGCATCACTGGTTGCCGCCGCACCACGTTTGGTGGTTTGTCTGGTTGGACTGGTGATTTGTATCAAGGTGTATCATGTGTCCGAGGTCTGGGCACTGATCGATTTAGCAGGGCTGTATTCGTCACTGCTGGCCGTTGAGACTTATCTCATCTGGCGGTTCATCAATCAGACCAAGTGGGGCGATGCAACTGAGCATGCCCGTCCGGAATCTGCTCACAAGGAGGTGTGCACCTCATGAATATGAATCTGTTATTAAACCTTGCAAGTCCGATGGGTCACGTGATCGACAAACCGATCTATGACCAGTGGTATGTATCCAATGCCACGGTAATGCTGGTTCTCAGCGCGATCGTGACCATGCTGTTGATCATTCCTGCTGCCAGGAAGATTGCCACCGGCAAATCCGGCACGCTCGAAGACCTGCGTGCCAAAGGTACTTTGGCCAACCTTGTCGAAGTCATCTGCCTGTATCTCCGCGATGAAATCTTCAAGCCATTGCTCAAAGAAGACACCGACAAGTACATCGGCATTCTTTGGACCTTCTTCTGGTTTATCCTCATCAACAACCTGTTGGGCTTGGTTCCCATTGCTGACATTTTGGCAATGCTCAAGATCAATCCAATGGGTGATCATTACGTCGGTATCGGCGGCACAGCGACCCAATCCATCTGGGTGACCTCAGCTTTGGCGATCATCTCCTTTATCTTCATGAACGGTACCGCTATGAAGAAGGACTTCGTCGGATTCTTCAAACATCTCACGGCTGGCGCGCCGGTCTTCATGTGGCCCATCATGGTTCCCGTGGAAATCATCGGCACATTTGTCAAGCCGTTTGCTCTGTCTTTGCGACTCTTTGCCAACATGACCGGCGGACACATCATTGTGGCAACGCTGCTTGGCTTTGTGGTTTCACTGAGTATTGGTTTTGGTGGCGCGGTTGGACACGGTCTTGCGATTTTCCCCTTGCTTGGGACGATGGCGATTTACTTACTTGAAGTGCTGGTGTCCTTCATCCAGGCCTTTATTTTCACATATTTGACGGGACTGTTTTTGAGCCAGTTGATTGTTCATGACCACGATCACGACCATGATCATGGTCACGATGAAGCTGGTCATGCTCCGTCACACTAAATTGATTGATATGCCCCGAGGATTGAGTAAGACAGTCCTGTAACCGTGACAGGCGGGGTTGAAAAACTGATGCGTTCTTGCCGTGTCACAATGTTTCATGGAGATCTTCAAGATGAAGAATTTCGGAATGCTTTCTGCGTTGGCGGTTCTTTTTGCCGCTGTTCCCGCTATGGCTCAAGGTCATGGCGAAGAAGTTGTTGAAGCTGTTGGTGCCATCGCCGGTAACGGTGGTGCGTTTGGTGCATACTTCGGTGCCGCCATTGGTGCCGGTCTGGTTGCCATTGGTGCCGCCAAGGGCATCGGTCGCATCGGTGGTTCCGCTGTTGAGTCGATGGCTCGTCAGCCCGAAGCTGCCAAGGACATCTCCGGTGCGATGCTGCTTTCAGCCGCACTGATCGAAGGTGTTTGTCTCTTTGCTGTGGTGGTGACCCTGCTGGTGACCCTCAAGTAAGAGCAACGATATATAGCATACGATTCACTTGTGGGTCGTATGCTTGAGCATCCTGATCATCACGGTGTTCAAGCATTCGACCCCCCGGAAGTTGGTCAAGGCAAAACAGGCTTTGGTTGGTGGCTGGGGAAGTGGAAGTTGATTTAGCTTTTAGAAGCTCAACAGGTAGAAAAAGGAATGACCATGAGCATGCAACCGGCAGTATTCAATCTAGTTCTCGCAGCAGGTGACAATCCCTTTGCAGGAACGATCTATCAGGCCATTGCCGCAGCAATCGTCTTTATCGTTGTCCTGGTGGTTCTCAAGAAGATGGCATGGGGGCCAATCCTCACCGGTCTTCAGGACCGTGAAAACAAGATCAAAGGTGATCTGGAGTCCGCTGAAAAAGCTGCCAACGACGCCCAGTCGACCTTGAAGGATTACGAAGCCAAGCTTGCTGCTGCACAGGAAGAAGCTCGCCAGATCATTGAAGAAAGCCGTGTCGACGCCCAGCGCGTGGCTGCTCAACTCAAGGATCAGACGCAGAGTGAAATCACGCAGATGAAGGACAAGGCCACCCGCGAAATCACCGCTGCCAAGGAACAGGCTCTTACCGAGCTTTATACCCAGGCAGCCACCATGAGCACGCAGATCGCTGGCCGGATTCTCAAGCGTGAACTTAATGCTGCGGATCAGCAGGCCATCGTCGATGAGTCGCTTGCCCAGCTTCAAGCTGAGAACAACTAATAATTTTCGATTACGCTGTGACAAGTAACTGCGACACTGCGTGTCGCTGATGTCTTGAAAAGATTGACACTATGCCCCAACACATTGAAAAAGTCGCCCGCACCGTCGAAGACATCTACGGCTTAGCGCTCGTGGAGATGGCTCAAAAAGCCGGCGCCCTCGACGCCACCGCCGCCGAAGTCGACGAGTTGGCCCAACTGCTTGGCAGTGAACCACAACTGGCCAAACTCTTCGCCAGCCGTGTCCTTGGCACCAGCGAACGAGCCAGCAGTCTTGAACGGTTATTCAAAGGTCAACTCAGCGATCTGGTCTACAATTTCGTGCAGACTGTCAATCGCAAAGGCCGTATGGATAAACTCCAGGGCATTTTCAAATCATTCGGTCGGATTGTCGATGAACGCAACGGCATTGTCGAAGTTGACCTGTATGTCGCTGCTGCACTTGAGCCCGAAGCACTTGATGCACTGGGCCAAAAGATCGGCGTGGCGATCAGTCGCAATGTCATCCTCAATCAAAAAGTTGATGAAAACCTCATCGGCGGCCTCAAACTCCGAGTAGGGGACCGTTTGATTGATGGCAGCATCGCAACACAACTCAAAATACTCGAACGCAAAATCGTGGCCGAAGGTCGGGAAAAAGCGAAGAATCAGTTGGAAGCGTTAATTTCGGAGTGATTAAAGAAGGGACTAGTGACTAGCGACTTGGGACTAGGGAAAGGCAGGGGGGAATAACAAGATGGGCAAGGTTGAGCGGTATGAAGATTTGATCGCTTGGCAAAAGTCCTATCAACTTGTTCTCGAAGTCTACAAAGTGTCGCGTTACTTCCCGAAAGACGAGCAATATGGTTTGACATCACAAATTAGACGGGCAGCCGTAAGTGTTCCATCCAACATTGCAGAAGGATGGGGGCGAGGTTCCCGGAAAGAATATATACGGTTTTTGGAGATCGCTAGAGGATCAATTTACGAGCTGGATACACAATTACGATTGGCAACGGATCTTGGTTACATGCAACAACAGAACTTGGATGTATTGAATTTAACGCAGGAAGTCAGCAAAATCCTAAACGGGTTAGTCAACTCCCTTCGATGATTTTTTCTTCCCTAGTCCCAAGTCGCTAGTCACTAGTCCCTACAAACAAGGTTTGAATAATGAAAATTCGTACCGACGAAATCACCAACGTCATCAAACAAGAAGTCGAACGTTATTCCTCCGAACTGGAAGTTTCCCAGGTCGGTCAGGTTATTGAAGTCGGTGACGGCATTGCCCGCATCTACGGACTCAGTGAAGCTCGCGCTGGCGAAATGCTTGAGTTTGAAACCGAAGCGGGTGAGAAAATCTCCGGCCAGGTTTTCAACCTTGAAAATGATCTCGTCGGTGCAGTCATCTTCGGTGACTATCTGAAAATCAAAGAAGGCGACTCCGTTCGCTCCACCGGTGAACTGCTTTCGGTTCCCGTGGGCGAAGGTGTGCTTGGCCGCGTGCTCAACCCATTGGGTGAACCCATGGACGGCAAGGGGCCCGTGCAATCCAACGAAACTCGCAAGATGGACATCATTGCTCCAGGTATTGCAGACCGCCAGCCCGTGAAGATGCCACTTCAAACCGGTATCAAAGCTGTGGACTCAATGATTCCCATCGGTCGTGGCCAACGTGAACTGATCATTGGTGACCGTAAAACCGGTAAGACGGCTGTGGCCATCGACACCATCATCAACCAGAAGTACACCCATCAGACTGATGAGCCGGTCTACTGTATCTACGTTGCAGTGGGGCAGAAAGAATCGACCGTCGCTGCTGTGGTGGACGCATTGACTGAAAACGGCGCGATGGAATACACGACCGTGGTCTGTGCTTCTGCTGCCGACTCTGCTCCCATGCAGTACATCGCGCCATACGCCGGTTGTGCGATGGGTGAATACTTCATGTGGAAAGGCCAACACGTGCTCTGCGTGTATGACGACTTGTCCAAGCAGGCTGTGGCTTATCGCCAGTTGTCCCTGCTGCTTAAGCGTCCTCCAGGCCGTGAAGCTTATCCCGGTGACGTTTTCTATCTGCATAGCCGTCTGCTCGAACGTGCAACCAAGTTGTCTGACGAAAACGGTGGCGGTTCACTGACGGCATTGCCCATCATTGAAACCCAGGAAGGTGACGTTTCAGCGTACATTCCGACCAACGTGATTTCGATTACCGACGGTCAGATTTACCTTGAACCCGAACTGTTCTTTGCCGGTGTCCGTCCTGCTATTAACGTCGGTATTTCCGTCTCCCGTGTGGGTGGTAACGCTCAGATTAAGGCGATGAAACAGGTGGCCGGTTCACTGCGTTTGGACCTTGCTGCGTTCCGTGAACTTGAAGCATTTGCTCAGTTGGGTACGGACCTTGATGCTGCGACCCAGCGTCAGCTTGACCGTGGTGCGGCCATGGTGGAATTGCTCAAGCAGCCTCAATATGTCCCAATGGATGTGATTGACGAAGTGCTTCAGATTTTCGCCGGCTCCAAGGGGTATTTGGATAACGTGAGTAAGGCTGACGTTCCCGCCTTTGCCGCCGACCTGCTTGAGCACTTCAAGTCCGCCGGTAGCGCCTTGCGTGAAGAGCTTGTTGCCGCCCAAGCCATCAGCAGTGATTTGGCTGACAAGCTTGCCGAGTCGATCAAGCAGTTCAAATCGACCTGGAAATCAGGTCAGTAATCTGTAAGAAATTTCTGAGACTCGGCAGTCAACGAAGACTGCCGAGTCTTCAGTTTGCATGCAAAAGCTCTGCGGTCAAAGTGCCCCCACAGCAAAATAATGCATGATATAAGTCGGTTTTCAGCAATGGATGGCTGGAACTTGTGGTTAGATTGTCGTGTGGATCATACGATCCAAAAATCTTCTAAGTCCGACTGATATTGATTTTTCCAGTTCTTGATAAAGTGGGACTGGCTAGTAACGCCAAGCGTTGCTAAGATGAATCTGGTGGAAGATCAAAAAAGATCTGTTTCCGGCAAGTTCTTTGTTTTAGTTGATTTAGAGACGTAATTGTCTGTTAAATCCTGCGTGGATTAACAACCGCGGTGTAATTTGATTTAGCCCTATCAGCAATATTAACCCCCCGTCAGACAGGTAGGAGAACGATGACAGCAACAGCAAGCAATTCAGTTAATGTGAAACTCGACGATAAGGATATTGAACTTCCAATCGTAGTGGGTACGGAAAATGAGCACGGTTTGGATATTTCCAAGCTCCGTGCACAGACGGGTTACATCACTCTCGATGATGGTTATGGCAACACCGGCTCATGCAAGTCGGCCATCACTTTCATTGATGGTGAAAAAGGGATTCTGCGTTATCGCGGTATTCCTATTGAGCAGATCGCAGAGCACAGTACGTTCATCGAAACGGCACTGCTTTTGATCTACGGCGAATTGCCTTCAAAGGAAAAGCTTGCCAACTTCCGTGGACTGCTCACTGAGCATGAAATGCTTCACGAAGGTCTGCACAAGAACTATGACGGCTTCCCCGCCAATGCACATCCTATGGCTACACTTTCTGCCATGATCAATGCCGTGAGTTGTTATCACCCCGACGTGATGACGATGGAAGACGATTCGAACTTTGAAACAGCTGCTGCCCGTTTGATCTCCAAGGTCCGAACCATCGCCGCTGCTGCTTACAAGACCTCAATCGGTGAACCGATCATCTACCCACGTCCTGATTTGTCATACTGCAATAACTTCCTGCACATGATGTTCTCGATTCCTTATCAGAATCATGAACCGGATCCCGATGTTGCTCAGGCCTTGCGTTTGTTCTTGATTCTCCATGCTGATCACGAACAGAACTGCTCGACCTCGACGGTCAAGATGGTTGCTTCCTCCGGTGCCAATCTTTTTGCAAGCTGCTCTGCTGGTGTCTGTGCCCTTTGGGGTCCCAAGCACGGCGGTGCAAACGTTGCAGTGCTCAAGATGCTTCAGTACATCAAGGATGAAGGCATCCCCATGGACAAGTATCTTGAACGCGTCCGCAACAAGGAAGAACTTCTTTGGGGCTTTGGACACCGTGTGTACAAGAGCTTTGACCCCCGCGCAAAAATCCTCAAGGGTATTGCCGACGTGGTTTTGGCCAAGCTTGGTGTCCAGGATCCCTTGCTTGACTTGGCTCGTGAACTTGAAGAAGTTGCTCTTAATGACAGCTACTTCAAGGATCGCAACCTGTATCCGAACGTTGACTTCTACTCGGGTATTATTCTTCGTGCGATGGGTATCCCCACGGATATGTTTACCGTGATGTTTGCCATCGGTCGTATGCCCGGTTGGATTGCTCACTGGAAAGAAGCCTTCGACAATCCCACCGGCCGCATTGCTCGCCCGCGTCAGATTTATGTCGGTGCCAATGAACGTGATTACGTTCCAATGGAAAAACGATAACAGTCGACGCCATTTAAACGACAATTAAATAGACATACAAAAAAACAGGCTCCGTGCGACAAACACGGAGCCTGTTTCATTGAGGCGGAATGGTAACGATCGATTTTTCAATGTTACCGATCCCGTTTACAACTCGTGCGTTGCAGTTAATTGAGCATCGGATGTGAATCTGGTGCAAGTATCTTGATCAATATCCTCACCTGCATCGCATTGACTTGCGGTGCTCAAGCAAGCACGAGGTCTTAACGGGATGGTATGACAGGCAAATTATGCTGCGATACTGATGGCAAGGTCCAGACGTCCGACGGTGTCCTTACGGATCGTATCCACAAGCATGTCCGGGTCAATCGCCTGAGTATTGGGATACTGTCTGGGGCCGACTTCGTTCTGGTCCATCATGTTGGCCATATAGACAATTGCTTGAAGCGTCATGCCAGCTTCCATTGGCTGAGCAGGTTGATCGTGATTGGCTACTGCGTCGATGATGCAGTCGGGAAGTCCCCAAAGTCCTAACAGATACGCGCCGACCTGCCCGTGGGTGACGCCCAGTTCTTCAAGTTCCAATTCACGCAGGTTCAGCGACATGTCATGTGCCTTGTGCATGAGTTGGGTGTAGCGTCTGCCAAAATATTCGACCATGATCAATTTACCAATGTCATGGAGCAAACCTGCGGTGTGCGCGTCCTGAAAGTCCTGTTGCTGGGCATGGACTTGATTGACCATAATGGCCTTGGCGTAAGCGGCGACTCTGACACTGTGATCCCAGAGTTCATTGCGTTCAATCTGGCTTGGACTCAGGGTAGAGGGTTCGTCAAAGGCGTGGCATTTTTCAACGATGTCATATAACAGGTCTGCACCGAGCAGATTCACCGCTTGATGCACATCCGTGATGCGTTGGCGGATGCCAAAGAAGTTGGAGTTGACCCATTGAAGCAGTTTGCTGGTCATGCCCGGATCACGGCTGATCACCTGGCTGATGGCATTGTGTGCAAAGATTGGTTGTGAGAGTAGTTCTCTGAGTTTGCGATAGGTTTGAGGTCGACAGGGAATCATGTTGATCTGTGCAATGTGTCGACGAAGACCTTCATGACAGACAAGTTTACGCAATTGACAGGCTCGGTCGACAACGTGAATCAGTTCGTGGCCTGTGACGGGTTTAGTGATGTATTGATGGATCAAGTCCAGGTTAGCCAGGGTCTGTTGACGATCGGTATTGGCGGACATGACCACACGGAAGATTTCCGGATGCTTTTGCACCACATGGTTAAGTAAGGTACTGCCATCCATCATCGGCATCATCATGTCGGTGACCAGTACGTCGACGCGCTGGGCATCCATTAAATTTAAAGCTGCCTGAGCGCTGTTGAGATAATGAACTTCCCATTGGTTCTTGCGAGACCGTAATAAGACTTCCAATGCGCGAAGTACCTGTGGGTCGTCATCAACGAAAACGATCCTGTCAATCTGTTGCGTCATATCTGCGTCCTTTCATCATCGAGTCGGTAGCAGTGAAACTGAGGTATGTGAACCATACAATTCGAGTTTTAGTAATGCTTTTGTGATAGTGATAACTTCTCGGACGCAATGTGTTGTGTGACGAAAGCGACAGATATGAGGATTGTTTTGTTTGTAGGGGTTGTCAAGGGATCAGCTGATATAGCCGTCGTCCGATATCAATTGTGACGAGAGTTTGGGCGTTTGAGAATCAGAGTCTGAAGTTGTCGTTGATGATTGGTTTTCTGCTGGTTGGTCAGCACTGAGTTCTTCAGTGGTCAACACAATGATGTGATCGGTGATACGTCCTGAGAAGTAATAGTTCGTCAGGCGTTCCTTGATAGTGTTGGAAATAATTTGCCCACTGCGGATCAGTAGTGCGCCATTGGACATGCAGACATCATCCGCAATAATCATGCCCACACGCAGATCATAAATATTGATTTTCTTGCGAACGGTGACCTGTGTTTCTGCAAGTGTTCCCAACGCAAGGTCAAGCAGATGTGGATCGTAAAGATGTGGTTTGCGACGCATGATGGCGACCACATCGTTGACGGGATGATTGTTTTCTTCAAGTTCGATCACATCGACAAGTATTCGCAAGACACGAGCGCCCAGAGGGATGTCATCACCTTTGACGTCATTGGCTGGAAAGCCGCTGCCGTCATAGTATTTTTTTTGGTAGAGCACGATTTGCGAGACTTCACCCAGTCGGGGGATATTTTGAATCAAGCGGTGCGCTATTTCCGGGGCGCTGTCGATGACCTGTCGTTCGTTGGCTAGCAATGACTCGTCATTGGCCTGTTTGATGATCAGGTCACGGGGGATTGTCACGGTCCCTAATGGCGCGAGCATGGCTGCCAGATCCAACTCCCATGGTTTGTCGAGTTGCATCTTGGGAAGCATGAGTTTGATTTTATGTCGGATTTTTTCGGATCGGCCAAAGCTCTCTGGGTCTGCGATTGATAGGATTTCAGTGAGAATGCGAATGCTGCCACGAAGTGTTTTTTCCAGCAACTCACGCTCAGCAGTGACAAGACGGTACTGCTTGATTCCTGCTTCGATGGCTTGTGTGAGTTGTTCAGGACTGCAAGGTTTATTGAGGAATCGAAATATATTGCCAAGATTGATTGCGTCGATGGCAGTCTGCTGATCGGCATTGCCAGTGAGCATCATACGAACGGTGTTGGGTGTTAGAGTTGCCACCTGTTTGAGGAGTTCAACACCATTGATCTGTGGCATGCGCATGTCGGCGACGATAATGGCAAACGGCGTGGTACTCTCTTTGATGACTTCCAACGCTTTGTGTGGGCCTTCAGCGGTGACGACATGAAACGTCTTGTGCAACTGGCGACGGATACCGCTAAGTACATTAGGCTCATCATCCACAAAAAGAATTGTTTCGTTGGGCTTGTCGGGGGACATATATCTGCTTCCTATGCTGCACTGGCCTTGGTCACCAATGCTTCCCAGTTGGCAATGGAATCGTTGAGTCCAAGATGGTCGATGTACTCACGGTCGAGCATATTGGGTTTGCCGGGATTATGTTGTCGGGAAATCAGATGATCTGCAACATGTACGGCACAGAGCAGCGTAAATTGGTTTTCATGGCTGGCCATTGGTTCGTGATGAAAAACAACCCCACTGACCACGTGATCAGGGAGTCCCCAGAGTTTAAGCAGGTATCCACCAATGTCCGCGTGGTTGAATCCAAATGCTTCTTTTTCAATTTGCCAGTCAGGATTGCCAGTGGTTTCGACTTCATCGAGTATCTTCGTGTATTGGTCGCTCATACGCGTGGAGAGGACAAGCTTGCCTGTATCGTGCAATAAACCAGCAGTAAAGGCGGCATCAGCCATCTCCTTGGGGAGTTGCTGGTGCATGGTGATATGTCTTGCAAGACAGGCGACTTCATAACTATGTTCCCACAGGTTGGTCAATTGTTTGTGAGGGCTGTTGAGTTGACGAAACAAATTAGCTGAAAGGGCGATGGAATGAATTAATGCTCGCCCCAGTAATTTAACTGCATCAGCGACGTTGGTTACACGCTGACGTAGACCAAAGAAACTGGAGTTAACCAACTGCAAAATTTTGGCGGTCATTGCAGGGTCTTTGCGGATCGTATGACTGATGATCTGCACATTGGAATATTCTGACTCAATGAGTTCAGTGAGTTCCTGGTAAAGCGCAGGAGGAGAGGGCAACGCATCAACTTGTGCAACCAGATCAATGAGTTCATGACTGTGAATGGACTGTTGCATTGCTAATGATTTGAGTACAGTCTGTTGGAGTTCTTCAGCATCACAGGGCTTAGAGAGATATCGATGTGCAGATTCAGCTGCACGCAATGTCATGTTTTGATCGCTGTATCCCGAGAGGACAATGCGAACCATATGCGGGTACTGTTGTTTGATCAGTGATAGGAGTTGGGCGCCATCCATCTCTGGCATACGCATGTCACTGACAATGACATCAAAATGACGTGTCTTAAGCAACTCCATCGTCGCAGCACCGCTGTCTACAAAGTGCATTTCCCACTCGTGACGTTGGCTGCGGAATTGTCGACGGAGTCCTTGAAGAATATTCAACTCATCATCAACAAATATTATGTGCAATTTTTCAGGCATTAATGGCTCTCTTGATCCTGATCAACAGTTTGTTGTTCTTGTTCGGTATCGACTTCTGTTTCGACCTCTGTTTCACAGTCAATAGGGAGGATGATTGTGAACGTGGTCCCTTCACCGTCTTGAGTTTCGAAGCTGATTTCGCCCATATGTTTGTCGACAATCACTGTTCGCGCGATTGCCAATCCCTGGCCGGTGCCGCGTCCGACTTCTTTGGTGGTGCTAAACGGATCGTAGATACGGTCTCGTATTTCACTGGGGATACCGTTACCTGAATCGGTGACTTGGATTTTAACTTTGTCACCTATTTGGCTTGTGTGTATGGTGATCAAGCCTTTGCTCTCATCACCCAAAGCCTTTTGCTTGTCTTCAATGGCATGCGACGCGTTGACAATCAGATTGAGAACCACCTGATTAATCTCGCCAGGCGTGCAGTTGACTTGTGGTAGATCAGGTGCCAGGTCCAGTTTAAGGTCTGAAACATATTTCCAGACATTGCGACTGACAACCGTGGTGCTTTGGATTGCCTGATTGAGGTTGCAGAGCTGTTTGTTTTCTGTCCCCGGATGAGCAAAATTTTTCATCGAGCGCACGATTTCAGCCACACGACTGATCCCATCAAGGGTCTGTTCAATGGCGGTGGGAATTTCCTCGTGCAGGAATTCCAAATCCAATGTATCCAACACTTCAAGGAGATGTTTAAATTCTGGGTTCTGTGTCGATTCTTCATTTTTGATGGCATTGACATATTCACTGACGGCAGTCTGGGCTTGATCCAACTCGGAAAATGCATCTTTGAGAAACCGCGTGTTATCACCGACATACTGCGTTGGGGTATTGATTTCATGAGCAATACCTGCCGCCAGTTCGCCCATGGATTCGAGTTTCTGAACATGCGAGAGCTGGGTCTGCATCATCTTGCGATCCGTGATGTCATGCACGAACGCGTTAAAGATAAAACCATCGTTGGTCTGCATTGGCGAGATGGACATTTCAATAGGAAAGGTTTTTCCAGAAGCATTTTGTGCGGTGAGTTCGATGCGTTGGCCACTACTACTTCCTGCTAGAAGCTGTCTTAACCCGCCATGTGTCGCGTCGACCTGTTGTTTGTCGAATAGTATGGCTTGGGTGAGCGTCCGTCCGATGATTTGGTCTTTGCTGTACCCGAAAAGTCTCTGTGCTTGTTTACTCCAATCGACGATGTGTCCGGTAAAATTACATGCTAGAAAGGCTTCGTTGGCCGTATCGAGAATTTCACGCGTGCGTTGCTCGGATTCGATCAACGCTTTGCTTTTGATCGCGATCATTTGCATGGCATGTTGATGACTCGAAATACTAGCGCCCAGTAATCCACTAAACAGAAGACTGATCAATAGTCCTGCCATTAGAATACTACTCAGCAGCAGGAATACGATACTAGCTTGTGCTGAGGGCTGTTCGGTGATTTGTACTGCCCAGACACCGCCTGCGATATGATGCGTCGTCTTTGATTGGGGGCCGTTCATGTCCTTTTGAAGGTTTTCCAAAGAGATGTGATCATTTGCCAATAGATCAGAATCGACATATGTAAGCTTAATTATTTCGCCATTGACTGCGTTGATCGTGTTAAGCTCAATTAACTTGTCCAAGTCCATGGCGATAGCGACCCACCCGTACAAATTGTCAATGTCAAAAGCAGAGTCGGAATTTTTGGAATTGTTTTTTTCTTTGTACAACGGCATCATCAATGTGGATGAGTTTTCCGCACAGAGCCAATTGGCGATTGTCGGCATGCACACAATCTTGCGGTCTCTTGCAGATTCCAGAAGCTTTTCACGGATTAAAGCGGATGTGTCAAACCGTTCGATATCCTCAAGGTCATCTAAAACAAAGCAATAACGCTTGAGTATTTTGGCAGACCAGTCTTCGGGAGCATTGGCTTTAGCGGGATTGTCATCAGAACTAGTGAGAGTTGTAGGTTTGTATCGGATCACGCCCAGATCAATCAGAGCTGGATACTTACTATTAATCTTCAACCCTTCAATGAATTGATCCCATTCATCATTGGTGACTTCGTTGCTGGCATTAAAGAAGCTGTTGCATCCCAGTAGTATTGACTCATATCGCTTGAATTGCGAGAGGATGTGCGCGGTGAGTTGTTTGCGATGTGCCATATCCTGTTGATAGGACCAGTTGTAGTATTGCCAAGTAGCCAATGAGCAGACAATCAGGTTCAAGGCGACCATGACGATTAGAATACGTCTGGGGATCGGTGAGGAATAAGCCAATCTGACATGACGCAGGATTGCTTTAAGATGCAGCCAGGATGATGTGGTCTGTTTGCGCATGATGATTGACTACCAAACGTACAGACATTGTCCCGTGTGGTCAGTGTCCGCCGTATTCCTATGTCAATCATCGTAATTGCAGATCGTCCACTTCCGTTATAGATAAACGCAGATCACTTTTTTCATCATTCGTGCGTCGTTGTATAGACCTTGGGGCTAACCTGAATAGGGCAAGTGGTGTTCAGTGATGTGTTATCCGGACACTTCACAGATTTTGCGTTTGCCAACTTTGAGGATGGTCTTGTCAGCGATTTGTATCGTGGCTTTGGCATCGGTTGTTTTTTCACCGTTGAGACTCACTGCTCCCTGTTCGACAAAGCGACGTGCTTCGGAGTTACTGGACGCAAAGCCTGCTTCCCGGATGAGTGCCAGAAGCCCGATGGGATTGGATGAGGCTTTAACCGTAGGCAAGTCGGCAGGCAACTTGTTCTCTGCAAATCGTCTTCGGAACTCTTCACTGGCAGCCACCGCATCACCGGGACTATAAAATTCTTCGACGATCACGCGCCCGAGAATGTCTTTGGCTTCACGCGGATGCGTCATCTTATCGTCAAGCAAGGAACCGATTCGTTCGGTAGGTAGACCAGTAAGCAGTTCATAATAATTCTTCATCAGCTCGTCTGGGATACTCATGATCTTGCCAAACATGTCGTTGGGCTCATCCGTGACGGCAACATAATTGCCTTTGGACTTGCTCATTTTTTCATGGCCATCAAGACCGACAAGAATCGGCATGACGATGACGACCTGTTTTTCCTGCCCGTCTTTTTCCTGAAGTTGGCGGCCCATGAGATTGTTGAAGGTTTGATCCGTGCCACCAAGCTCCACGTCTGCTTTGATGACCACCGAGTCATAAGCCTGCATCAATGGATACATGAACTCGCTGATGACGATTTCTTTTTCCTGAGCCATGCGGAGTTTGAAATTCTCGCGATGAAGCATCTGTCCAACGGTGACCTGGCCGGTGAGCTTGAGTACATCTGCAAAACCGAGTTTCGCCAGCCATTCGGAGTTATAGCGGACTTCGAGCTTCTCTGGCGAGGTGTCAAGAATCTTACCTGCCTGCTGCAAGTAGGTGTCAGCGTTGGCGGCGATGGTCGCTTCATCCAAAATCGGGCGAGTGCTGTCACGACCGGTGGGATCACCAATCCGAGCAGTGTAGTCACCGATGATCAGTGTGGCTTTATGTCCCAGATCCTGAAACTGACGCATCTTTCGCAAGACCACGGTATGCCCAAGATGGATATCCGGGGCAGTTGGATCCATCCCCAGTTTGATATTCAGCGTGCGGCCGGATTCGAGTTTACGTTTGAGTTCTTCGAGGCTGTAGATGCTATCCACGCCACGTTGAAGTTCGTCGAGTATGTTCTGTAGATTCTCCATGGCCAACATGATACCGACACCAGCGTCAGATGTCAGACTCGAAACGTTCATCCGAACATGCTTCACGGAAAATATCGAGAAAATTCCGAGAATAGCACCATTGCCTCTTGTTTGTATCCATAGAGCTTTCATAATGGCAGGCTTGTTTTAAATCCGCCAACTACGGCAAGGAACTTGGTCATGGACCTCCAAGCGTATCTACAGCATTGTCAAACATCTCTTGATCCACAAACATCATTACCTGGCCAAGCATTCAAAGGACCAGGCTATCACTCCACCGTTGAGCAGGGGACATGGGTTCATCACACCCGTGAGTCGATGGACTACGCATTGGCATTGCTTATCAGTGATGATCCGCAAGTTCCCAATCGCGTTCCCAAGATCATCAATCAGGTCTTGGATCAACAGGAAACGAACCCAACCAAGCAAACGTTTGGTATCTGGCCATGGCTCTTTGAGGAGTCGCTCGACGAGATGTCACCGCCGGACTGGAACTGGGCGGACTTTATCGGTGTTCGGATTGCGCAGATGCTCAAATGTCATAGCGACAAACTGCCCGATGAATTGATCACACGCATGAAGACGGCTTTGGATCATGCAGCATGGTCGATCTTCCGACGGAACATGCATGCAGGCTATACCAATATTGCCGTGATGGGGGCTGGCTGTACTGCTGCTGCTGGAGAACTGCTCAAAGAGGAACGGTTACTCAAGTATGCTCAAATTCGTTTACAAAATGTAGTCGATCACGTGGCTGATAACGGCTCGTTTGTGGAGTACAACTCACCGAATTATTCCATTGTGCTTCTCGAAGAACTCTCACGCATTTTCGTTTTCTGTGAAGACCCACTGATACGCGCACTGAGTCATGAATTGTTGGATAAGGCATGGCAGGTGGTTGGTGAGCATTATCATCCTCCGACACATCAATGGGCCGGACCGCATGCACGGTGCTATCAGCAATTACTCCCACCCTTGGCTGCTCAGATCATCAGTGAGGGAATCGGATCGCGCGTGCCACTGCATCCGTTGAATCATGATGCCACACAAGCCATGGCCGCTATGGTCCCCACGCAACCTTGCCCTCAAGAGCATTTATCGCTGTTTTTACAGGATAAAATCAGTTGTCCGATTTCTGTCCGTCGTCAGTTTGTCAAGCAGCATAACCGGATTCAGACAGGGACGACATGGATGAATGACACGGCGACTCTGGGTTCGATCAACATCGAAGATACGTGGAATCAACGTCGTCCTGTCCTGGCATACTGGAAGACTCCATCTGACCCGGCTGTGTCGTTGCGCGTTCGCATGTTGCATGATGACTATGATTTTTCATCGGGCATGATCCGAACCCAACAGCAAGACCATCGTATTTTGATGGCATGGAATCTGCTTAATGATCGAGGGGATACGCACATCAGTCTGGATCGCACCGAAAAGCCGATATTCACTTTCTCTGAGTTGTCAGTGCAATGGGAATTGGTCGGGATTGATGTGTCGGTTGAAGCCATTGACGAACATCGTTTTGAATTGATCGCAGGCGATTATCGTGCTGTGCTTCACACGGGTTTTGCCAGCTTCAACGGCAAGCCGGTCACGTGGGAATGTGGCAAAATGGAACGGGGCGTGACCGTCAAAGCGATCTGTCATTCAGGCGATCCCTTGACCGTGGACTTACGTGATATCACAGATTTTAAATTGGCATGTGCATTGGAAATCATCCCTTTGGATCAGAACGCGAGTCTTGAAAAATTGAGCATCGAACCTGTCAATGAAACCGGCTATATCGTCCAATGGCAGGATCTGTCAGTACAGGTTCCAGTTGTCTGTCAGGCTTATCTGGATTAATCAATCACTTGGAGCAGTTATGTCAACCGCAAAATTATCGCCTTCGCAAAATCACCAGCTACTCGTCAAGCAAACCAAACCGTCGATGGCATTTGACCCCGCGCAGGATTTTACGACTTGGCAGAAAAAACTTCGTGTTCGGCTCAAGAGACTGCTGGGGGTGATGCCCACGGTGCGTGTACCCCTCAAACCCAAAACGCTTTGGGAACAGGAACACGAATTAGGCAGTATCCAAAAGGTTTGCTTTGCCAGTGAGCCGGGCGCGGATGTGCTTGCTTATGTGTGTTTGCCCAAGGATATTAAACCGCCGTATAACTTCGTGATCTGTCTGCAAGGTCATTCTACGGGGATGCACAATTCCATTGGCGTGCAATTGGACGATGAAACCAAGCCGATGAAGGTCGAAGGTGATCGTGATTTTGCGATTGGCTGTATGAAGCGTGGTTACGCTGCCTTGTGTATTGAACAGCGTGCCTTTGGTTATCGTGCTGAGAAGTGTCAGACGATGCGTTCGAATCAGACCTGTCACGATGCTGCCATGCATGCGTTAATGCTTGGGCGGACACTTGCAGGCGAACGTGTTTGGGATGTGGATCGCGGAATCGATTATCTCAAAGAACGTGGTGATTGCGTGATGTCCAACATCGGCATTTTGGGAAACTCCGGTGGGGGGAGCATCACGACATTGGCCACAGCGACCTTGCCTAAGCGAATCGCCTACGCCATGCCATCCTGTAGCACGTGTACCTATGCTCAATCCATCATGTCGATTTACCATTGTGCGGATAATTACATTCCCAACATGCTGAACTTTGCAGAGTCCGGCGATGTGGTGGGATTAATCGCACCAAGACCGTTGGTGATTGTTGCAGGTCGCACGGATGACATTTTCCCGCTACCGGGGGTTCGCAAAGCCTTCAAACAGGTTAAGGCGATTTACAAAGCGGCTGGCGCGGAACAGAATCTCAAACTTGTTATCGGGGAAGGCGGGCATCGATTTTACGCCGAGCCTGCTTGGAAGGCGCTTTTGAAGTTGGTTTGATTTAAAAATCATGTCAATAAAAAAACCCGGGGACTCAAGTCCCACGGGCTTTAATGTGTATTGGTTGATCAAGGGTTATGCGGTTGCTATTTGGTTGTGATTTCGTACCACACGGTTTTGTGTTCGGGGGTGATGGTAAAGGTGAGTTTACCGTTTGAGTAAGTCGCGGGAACTTCCATGCTGCGGTGACCGGTTTGATCCAGAGCGAAGACTTTCTTGGCTGCATGGCAAGTGATGAAGACGTCTCCAGTGACGCCTAGAACCTGCGTCGGACCATTGCCGATATTATGTCCAACGCTGTTGTGAGCCTTGTTCCATTTCATGTTCTGGTTACGTGTTTGAGTAACCAGTGTCAGCAGCAAGCTCTTTGAACTGGCAATGGTTTGTTCATCCATGGCCGTGAGTGTGACTGCGCCGAAGTTCTTTTCAAATGCCTTGAAATTCAGGGACATTTTGGAGAGTTCGACGGATTGATCACCAATCATGCCTACAGCGACTTGTGCTTTGTCGGACTCTGCGATGAAGATGCCGCCACCATCGACCTTGCGGATTTCTATTTGTACATCAGCTTGTGAAGATGCATCGTTTTGTGTGAGTGTTGCTTTTTGCCCTGCTGGGAGTTGATCCATGTGCATGCCATGTTGTTTGGTCAATGCAGTGGTTGGTGTGAGTTTGTAATCGACTGCTCCCCATGCATTGCCTTGGGTTTCGTATTGGTCATAGGGCTGTTTGGGCAGGTTCAAATTGACGGTTGATTGCAGGGGGGAAAGCAGGCCTTGGCGGAAGAGCATTGCAGCTGCTGGGTAAAACGTGATCTTTCCTGGATGCGTACCATGATCAAAGAAAATGGAGATGCGATTCTGTTCCTTTGAACTATTCCACGGGCCGTACTCGAAGCTGAAGACTCCGTCCCAATCCTGCGTTGCTGCGACGGCTGCAAGTAACGGGATACATTCAACGGCATATTCGTTGGGAGCAGGATGGTCGTATTCAGAGACGGTAAATGGCCGGTCAACGAGTCGTTTGATGGTCATGCGGTCGAGGGTTCCGGGTTTGCCATCAGCCCATGTGTTGACCAGTGATTCGTTGCCGACGGTCCAGTTGCCACGATCCCATGGTCGTCCGGGGAAACTTGGATGTTGCCAGTAGGCATGGACGTCGGCGAAGTCCATGATGGATTCACGTTGATAGCCGGACATGCCACCCCAGTCGATTTGCCCGTCGATGACGAGTGCTTTGACGCCCAGTTCTTTCTTGAGAAGATCGCGCATCCCGCTGGCGTACTTCGTTTCAACATCGACGAGGAAGCGAATCCAATCGCGATGTTGTTTTTCGGATGATGTCGCTGGGATATGGATATTGGCTTTGGCCAGTGATTCATTTTCCAACAGTCCGACACTGAGCATACCTGCATTGATTTGGACATTCTCGATCCAGATATCATCCGCTGCACCGCCGACTTTGAAGGTTAAGCGGGTGTGTCCGGGATCAACTTTGTTGCCTTGGAATGCGTAGCTGTATTCTTTCCAATCGGTTTGGAGTTTCGCGCTGGTTTGAAGTCCGACGGAACGGTAGTCTCCTGTATCGCGCATGACTGCAACGGTCATGTGACGGGATTTTGCAGCTTTGGCTTTGAAGGTCAGGGTGTAGCCGTAGCCTTCTTTGATATCGAGGTTGGGCAGATGTGTTTCAAGATGCCAACTCATGCCAGTGTGCTTGTCGATACGGATATGCATGGGGGATTGGACACCGTTGTTTTGACCTTGTGGATATTGCAGTGCGCCTTTGGCATCACCTTGTGCACCGATATACCACTTGCCGTTTGCGGGGATCACTGGGGTGGTTTGCGCAGGCATGTCACTGGCCCAGGCGCTTCGCAGTGCATCGTCAGAACTGTAGGTATTGGCAAGCCATTGGTTCCATTTTGCTTGCAGATCACCGAGGAAGGGTTCGGGGATTTTTTCAAAACCTTTACCGATTCCACCCCATGAACCACCAAGCAGTCCATTTTCATTGTTGATTTCCACGATTGCCATCGCCGGATCATTGCGGTATTCCAAGCCGGTGTAGGGGTTGACATGTTTGAGCATTTGACGGGCGTATGCCTTTTGATGCTCAATCATTTTTTCGTTGTATTTATCGACTTTTTTGTGATAACCAAAGGGGATGTCTTTGATGCTTTCAGGAAAGCCGTCTGCTGCGGAGAGGCTTTTACTGACCTTGAGATTGAGGTTGACATAGATGCCATGCTTTTTGAGTTGCGCGATGAAGTAGTCGAGTTTGTCGCGTTGTTTTTCATCAATGACCAAGGCACCATTAGGATCAAGTTTCCAGATACTTGATCCGCTATCGATGCTCCATCGGTTGTCCATGTGGTGGAGTCGGACCATGTTGATCCCGAATTTTGCCATGCGACCTGCGACAGCTTCGGCATCTTTTTTTTCGGGGAAGCAGTGCCACGCCGTGGTGTTGGTTGCCAGGAATCGGATGCGTTTACCGGTGTTGGATTCGACGAAGCTGCTGCCCTTGGTGATGATCCAACCGTTGCTTCCAGCAGGGGCGGTGTTGTACTTTGACATGTCGATAATGCTGCCTGGCGAGGCATCATCCCAAGGCGGGCAGAAGTCAAACCATTGGCTGTGGGTTTGTTGAGCGATGGCAGAAGGTGCCAGCCATGTCATGATGAGCATCAAGAGTGCATTGGTTGCGTAGCGTATCATTGAAGTCTCCAAAAAATATGTGATGCATTGCATCAGCGTCGTGGGATATACGGGATAACGAGGTTAAGCGGTTTGTGTTTATTTGGTGACAGCTGGGAGTGTATTGCCTTCATGCCATCCCCATTTGATGGTCTTGGATTTACAGGCATGTCGTGGACTCTTGATAATGGAAACGATCATGTCCGCAGCCTGGATGCCCAGCTCAAAACGTTCGACTGCAACACATGCCAGGTCCGGCCAATGGGATTGGGTCTGACGGGTGCGGTCACATGCTGCGATGCCCACGTCCACTCCAGGTCGGATACCCAGTGCAGCCATTTCCACGAGGAGCGCGAAAGCCACGCGGTCAGTTGCTGCAAGGATCGCCACATCCGGAGCCAGTTGATCGCGTAAGGGTGCCATCAGTGGGGCGACGGTGAAGTCTTCAAATTCAAGGAAGGCTTCCTGAAATTCGACATCCGTTGCTTTGATCACTGACTCCACGCCACGGACACGTTCGGAGAATGAGTAATGTCGCACAGGCTCTTCGGGATAGGTTGGCAGGACGGCTATGATTTTGCGATAGCCTCGGCGAAGCATCTGTTTGCCCAGCAGCTTGCCAGCTTCAAACTCATCACGTCGCAGATTGTTTTGTGCTTCCTTGATGTTGGTATCCAGCCAGAGACATGCAGGGGTGATGCGACTGACTAGTTGGCACATCACTGGGGGGATGAGCCCCATGACCACCATGCCATCAAGCATGCGTTCCTGAAAGACCGGTGAAGGATGATCAATGAGCCATTGGTCTTCATCCGTGTCCTCGATATTGTCCGGCAGGTCGTCACCTGTCTTGGACACTTCCGTGGAACGGACAAGGGTGAGCAGATAGCCATGTGTCTCTAAACGTGAGTTGAGTCCGAGCATGGTTTCAAAGTCGATGATGGTGGCATAGTGGACATCAGGCACCAGCAGTCCGATGACTTTGGTCGCGCCGCTGCGTCGCATGGCTCTTGCTGAGGCGTTGGGGATAAAGCCCAAGCGACGTGCAACGGAACGGATTTTTTCCGCCCGTTTGACCGCAGGTTGATAGGCCTCCTTGTTCTTGCCATTGAGCACACGAGAGACCGTGTAAATCGAGACACCGGCTTCGGCGGCAATTTCTTTGAGAGTTACGCTCATGTTTTTTAATCGGCTTTCGATTTCTTAAGTCGTTTTTATTAATGTGCTTGCAGTTTATTTTGGGGTGTTTTGAATTTGCAAACTTTTGCAATTTCAAGCTTTAGGGTTGAAAGCATAAACGTTTGCGAATTTAATCATAACAGTGACATCAAGCAGGTCAATGATGACCGTGAGATTTTTCTGATAAGAATTTTTCTTTGTTGAATCAGGTATGCACATGCAAGACTCTCCAATAACTCAACGTAAAACCATTGGATTTACATTGATCGAACTGTTGGTAGTGATTTCGATCATTTCACTTTTAGTTGCGATTCTGCTGCCAGCGTTGGGGCGAGCACGTAAGGCAGCTCGGAACATTGTCTGTCAATCGACGATCAAGCAGTTGGGCATGTGGTCATTTACGTATGCATCGGATAACAAAGGAACCTTACCCATTCATGGCGATACGGGTTGGTCGTCCACCTGGTCGCATATTGATTCGAGCATGTGGTATGAGAAAATGATTCCCGCGGGGATGTACAACGGGTGGGGCGAGTATACACCGATGCGCTGCCCTGAAGCGTTGATTCAAGTGGCTCCCATCCGTACACCTGGTCGTGGGGTGACCTACGGGATCAACCAATACATGGGAGGTCTTTACCGATTCAGTAAAGGCAATCCGCCCTTGCCCCGTATGGAGATACTTGATTCACGCGGATATCTATTCGGTGATGCACGTGGACAGCGTTATTCCTCGCCTGTTCAGTTTGATTTTCATCCAATCTTGATGATCAATGACTGGACAAAAGTAGCCATTGCTGATCAACCATGGTCATGGAAGAACACGGATTTACCTGACGTGAGTGGTCATCCTGAGAACAATGCCAACTTTGTGTATGGCGATGGTCATGTCGCTGCCAAGACCATGGAGCAGTTTCATGAGATGTCGTATCAGGATCGATGCAAGTTTATTTATTACCCGTTCTAAGTGATGTTTCAGGTCAGATATGTTTGTATGGCCAAGAATGTAATTTCGACTATTGAATTCTGGATGGTTTATTTAGTATTCCGTCGCCACAGGTTCCATGTAAGGAAACAGCATGCAAACAAGGTCTAAACGTTCTCAATTACAAGGTGGTTTTACGCTCATTGAATTATTGGTTGTGATTTCGATCATCTCACTGTTGATTTCGATTTTGCTTCCTGCCTTGGGCAAAGCACGTAAGTCCTCGCGCATGATTTCTTGCCAATCAAATATTCGTCAGTTGGGCGTTTGGGCGTTCACCTATGCAGCCGACAACAAGGGCATATTGCCAACACATGGCGATACGAATTGGTCAAGTACATGGAACACATTGACTGACACGTCCTGGTATTACAAGCTCATACCGTATGGTTTTTATGACACATCCAATGCGGATGCGACACCGTTTCGATGTCCCGAAGCACGTCTGCAACTCTCACCCATCTGGTCACCAAGCCGAGGTGTGACATATGGGATCAACCAGTACATGGGGGGGCTGCGACTATTCGGCAGTCATGGCCAGGGTCCTCTTCCGCGCATGGAGGTAGTTGATTCCAAGGGCTTTCTTTATGGTGAAGCACGTGCTTATATCAGCGGTGGTAAGTTCCAATATCATCCACTGCTGCAGTTGGTCAATGATGCAACCCCCACTGCGACATGGCCGTGGACATGGCCGAATACCGTGGTCACCAATTCCACGGGACATCCTGAGGAAAACGGCAGCTTTATTTTCGGCGATGGTCATGCTGGCCTGATGAGTAAAACTACTTTTCAGACGATGAGTATCAATGAACGTCTGAAATTTATTGACCGATTTTTCTAGTCAAAAACGATTGTGTCGGCCTAATTTGATGACATTGTGTTAAACCGATTCAGTGACCGCCTCATACCTGAAAGGAAGACCACAGATGTGTAACCTCATAACATACTCACGACGTGTGACCGCTTTCACACTCATTGAGTTACTGGTGGTGATTTCCATCGTCGCATTGCTTATTTCAATTTTGCTTCCTGCTTTGGGTAAAGCCCGCAAGAGTTCGCGGTCGATCGTTTGTGCGACGATTGAAAAACAAATCGGCACATGGGCCATGACCTATGCAGTGGAAAACAAAGGTATTCTCCCTACTCATGGCGATACCAATTGGTCGGACACCTGGGGGACACTCACGTCTACGACATGGTATGACAAGTCGGTTCCCGCCGGACTCTATAACGGGTGGGGCAAGGACTCAGCATTAAAGTGTCCTGAAGCGAAAATCCAGATCGCACCTTTGCGCGAACCCAATCGCAATATCACCTACGGCATCAACCAATACATGGGCGGTATTCGACGCTTTGGAAGTCACGGTGAAGCACCATTGCCCCGAATGGAAATTTTGACTTCACGTGGATACTGGTTTGGTGAAACTCGCGCAGTCTACTATTCATCGCAGCAATACTGGGATTATCACCCGGTCCTCCAGATGTCCAATTCTGCGACACCCTCGACCTCCTGGCCGTGGTGTTGGCCCAATACGGTGGTGATCGATTCGACAGGTCATCCTGATCTTGCAGCCAACTTTCTCTTTGGCGATGGTCATGTCAGTCTCGTGAAAAAAGAAACTTTTCAGGATATGAACAGTACAGAGCGGACCGAGTTTGTTGCCCGCTTTTATTGATTTACAAGCTATAAATGGAGTGAATTATGTTTGGAAAATTGTTGACCCTATCCAAGATCCATTCGGTGGTCTGTTTGATGTTGATGCTTGGCATGATGGCAATCATGGGACGCCCAACGCAAGTCATGGCTGCGGATAACGTTTTACCCAACCCTGGTTTTGAAGAGGGCATCAAAGATTGGTCCATCGGGGAAGGTGACTCGCTGGTCACAGAAGAGGCCGCGCGCACCGGCAAGTACGGATTGCGCGTAACCAACAACGGCATGAAAGCAAAAGGCTCCAACGCATCAAGTGCGCGATTTGAAGTCACCCCCGGATTGGAATTCTCCATGACCTTCTGGGCTCGCGCAGATGACACCAGTGCGGGTATCTATTTCATGTACCTCAATGAAAAAGGTCGCATGGTCTCTGACCCGGACGTCAGAGGCGGTCTTCCAATGATACGCATCAAGTCCAACGACAAACAGTGGCATGAGTACACGCTTAAAGCCACCGCGCCCAAAGTCGCAAGCAAAGTGATGATCTGGGTCCATACCTTCTCATCTGCGACATGCGTGATTGATCTGGACGATTTTGTAGTCAGCGGATTTCCTGAAGATGTGAAAATCGAAATCCCCAAACCCTACAAAGCACCCGCGAAACCCAAGCCCATTGATTGGGACAACATCCCCAAACCTGACAAGCCCATTAACATTATCCTCAAGCTCGATGACCTGTCTGCTCGTGGGCGCATGCCTCATCCACGTTGGCAGAAGATGGCAGACTACATCGACAGTAAAGGTGTCAAGTGCACCATGGGAATGCTTTGCTACGACTTGGATATTGCTCGTCCTGATTACATCCAATGGGTCAAGTCCCGTCATCAGTCAGGCAACTGGGAATTCTGGTTCCATGGCTGGGATCACAAGTCCTACAAAGGTGACGATGGCAAAACCTACAACGAGTTTCACAATCGAACCTATGAGCAGCAGAAAAAACGTCTTAGTGATTCACAGCAACTGGCCTACGAAAAATTTGGATTCTATTTCACATGCTTTGGCCCTCCCGGTGGTTCGGGTACGCTCAGTCAGGATGCGGTGACGCATCAGATCATGATAGATGATCCACATATCACCACGTGGCTGTATCCCACGCCACTGGACAAACTTGGCGAAGCAACCAACAAGCAAGGTGAGATCGTTATCCTTGATCGCGTATGGGGCGTAGGTATCGAAGCAGCAGTCGGTGCAGCAAACTTCGAAGCCTTCGTGCGTGGGTATGTCAAGAATGTCAACAAACGTGACTACTTTACGCTTCAAGGACATCCTGCCATGTGGAACGATCAACGCTTTGAGCAGTTCACAAAGATCATCGAATTTCTCATTGAGCAAGACGCGAATTTCGTATTGCCCAGTGAGTATTCTGCGACACTTCGCAAAGAGTAAGGCTGCGTAATGATGGCAATGTTATGCGAGGGATTGGGTTGGATTTTGAGCCAACACATCGCGTAGCAGGGCTAAACTCCGAAGTCGATCTTCTTCGCCACGGACTTCCAGGAAGATAGGCTTGCGCGCAATTTGCCCGGTGGACCTGGCCCAGAAGAAGGCGCCATAGGCGATACCCGGCCCGTAGATACCGGTGATGGGAAAGTGGCATCGCTTGATTTTCGTGTCAGGGTCCAACTGGTGCAGATGGTAGCCGATGATGTCTTGCCCCAGTGTGGCAAACCAGTGCCCCAAGCTGACGGTGCTCGAATAGATGCCGTTGGCACGAGCGTGCCCTAAATCCAACAGGTTGCCCACGCGCTGGGTTCCAAGTCGTTGACGCAAGGCATCACGCCACGCCAATACCTCATCGGGCAGGCAGGCAAACTCACGTTGGTCTGGCGTATGCTGCGGACTCATATGCAGATTTTCAACGGCTATGGGTGCGGTGGTCTTTTGCAGATAGGGCAACACGCGATCGGCCAGACGCTCAAGTACGGATGGATCGTTTTGATACACATCCATTGCCAGACGCGGTGGGTGCAGCGTCATCTGTGCAGCATCCAAGTCGTTCGCTGCGTTGTACGCCGTTTCCCAGATGTCTTTTTCAGCTTTGGACTGTTGCCCATCGTTCCAGTAGATATTGGGTAAGTGAACTGACAACACACGTTCGTCATTGCCACGCCACTTTGAGACGAGTTGATCCAGACCCGGCAGGTGCAACGCTTCGGCTCGTAACTCGACACATTCAACGTCTAACTCGATTAACCGCTCAAGGTGCTCAAGGGTTTGGTCCGCTTCAACGCATGACACACCCAGCAAGTCTGACATTTCGTTACGCTGACTGGTGGTCCAGTCATCAAGCAGGGCACCGGGGAAGGGGACCTGTTCATGTCGCCAACCGTCTGACTCCCGAATGAGCCATGATATTGCGGGTGGACCTTCATACGCCTTTTCCGGATCCAGCCCACAGACCATTCGCGCAGGTTTACCCCCGAATTCAAATTCCAGATATCGATGTCCATGCCCGCAGACCATCAAGTCGATCGGCCATTTTGCGATGGAGCTTTCAAGCCATGCTCGACTGTCTTCTGCGATCGTGCGGGGTGGCATGTGGGTGATCAGGAGAATCGTCTGCCCGGACAATTGTTCGACTTCCTTTTGGACGCGACGTCGCTCCTGCATGTCGATATGCGTGGTGCTAGTGTCGATGAGGATGACCGCACATTGTTCATTTTTAAACATATCTGATTGAGTAAGTGCAGCGATAGAAGCCTTCGCCGTTGCAGGTTCACGCCATTCCGCGTTGCCGACTGTGCCGCGAAAAGGGATGCCCGCACGTTTGAGTTCTGCCAGGGCGCGATGAGCAGCATTCAAGTCCCCTGAAGCGGTCAGGTCACCTGCTGAGATAAGCAGGTCCGCACCGTGTTGAATCACATGGTCAACCGCCCAGTGTAGAGAGGCTTCCTGTACGGAGTTTGCCACCGCAGGCAGATGAGTATCAGAAATAACAGCGATGCGCATGGCTTTTATTAGACTCCAGTTTGAGGTACTTTGCCCCTCAGGGGATAGGTGATTAAGCAGTCATAGCAAGAATGGGGAAACAAAGTCACGAAAAATTCTAACCTGCTGTATAGGGGTTTACAATTCATATGTAATGCTTGTGTTGTGGATGAGAAACCACTTTTACAGCAATAAAGCGGATTGCGTCTTGGATTTTTGACTTTTGGGCAGCAAAATCATCGTTGTGGCGGTTAGTATTTTGTCCCGATCCAGAGCCTGTTTTGTCAACCTTCACTCCATCCGTCATAATGCCTCCCGTGAATAACACCTCAACTACCGCCGCTGTTGACGCATCCGAGGCTGCAAAGCCTGTTCCTGCATGGGCGATTCATCGTCGCATGTACGATTGGGTGCTGTCCTTTGCTCACCATAAACACTCGACGACTGCGCTGTTTATTCTCAGCTTTATGGAGTCGAGCTTTTTCCCGATCCCGCCGGATGTATTGCTTGCGCCGCTGTGTATGGGCAATCGCAAGAAGTCGTTATGGTTTGGAACCGTCTGCACGATAGGCAGTGTGCTTGGGGCGTTTCTGGGTTACTACATCGGTTTTGCAATGATTGACTTGGCACTGATGATTCCCAAGATTACACAGGAAGGCATCGACAAGCTCGCAACTGAATTTGATATCCGCGGCAGTTGGTACGTCTTTATCGCAGCATTGACGCCGATCCCGTTTAAGCTGCTGACCATCACCGCTGGCTTTGCCAAGATGAATCTGCTGATCTTCACGCTCGCTTGTCTCATCGGCAGGGCGGGGCGGTTTTATCTGGTCGCTGGTGTTTTCTGGCTCATCGGCCCCAAGGCACAGCCATTCATCGACCGCTACTTCAATATTTTGTGTATCATCTTTACTCTGTTATTAATCGGCGGTTTCGCTCTTTTGAAGTGGATGCATTAATCATGAACGTACTCGTTACCGGCGGCGCAGGCTATATCGGCTCACATTGCGTCAAACAACTCAAAGAAGACGGCAATACCGTTGTCGTCCTGGACAACCTTTTCCGCGGACACATCGAAGCGATCCCAACGGATGTCGCGTTTGAAAAAATCGATCTGCGTGACACGGCAGCAGTCCAGGAAGTTCTCGAAAAATACAATATCGAAGCGGTCTACCACTTCGCAGCTCACGCCTTTGTCGGCGAGTCCGTCGGTGATCCGCTGATGTACTACGATAACAACACGTGGGGCACCACCAGTCTGCTCATTGCCATGAAAAATGCAGGTGTCAATCGCCTGGTATTCAGTTCGACCTGTGCGACCTATGGCCAACCTGAGTCGATGCCCATCGTCGAAACCATGGCGCAGGATCCGATCAACCCCTACGGCCGCAGTAAGCTGCTTGTGGAGCATATTCTCAAGGACTATGCAGCGAGTAATCCCAAGTTTGCCTTCACCGCTTTGCGATACTTCAATGTCTGCGGTTGTGCAGCCGACGGTTCGCTGGGTGAAGATCATGATCCGGAAACCCACATCATTCCCGTCGTGCTCAATACCGTGCTGGGGATCAATGAAAAAGTCACCGTCTTCGGCACCGATTATCCCACCGAGGATGGTACATGTATCCGCGACTACATCCACGTCGAAGACCTCATCTCCGCCCACATGCTTTGTATGGCCCAGCTCGAAGACGGCCAGCAGAACTTCTTTAACCTGGGCATCGGCAACGGCTACTCCGTGAAGCAGATCATTGATTCGTGTAAACGTGTCACCGGTTCGGACATTCCCGTCGAGTACGGCCCACGTCGCGCAGGTGATCCGGCTGAGTTGTACGCCAATGCCACCAAGCTTCGTGAAGCGACCGGCTGGGAGCCTAAGTACGGCAGCCTTGACGACATCGTCGCCACCGCATGGAATTGGTTTAAGGATCATCCAGGCGGGTATAATCCCAAGTAAAATTACAGATAACAATAAAAAAAGACAGGAGATCGTTCGCGGTCACCTGTCTTTTTTTATACACATATTGGCAGAGATAAACTGCTACGCAGTTTCAGCGACACGCAGTGTCGCAGCTATTTTTATGTGATCATGTTGAACAGTGTCACTTTATTTCAATAGCTGCATCACTGCGTGATGCTGATGCAGCGAAGCTGCAATTCTCATCAATGTGCATTGATGGAAATAGCGCATAAAAAAAACGAGTCGCCCAATTGAGCGACTCGTTTTGAAATTCGATAACTGTCCGAATTCTCTTGGAAAACTTCCGAGGGGGGGGAGTTAACGTTTGGAGAATTGGAAGCGCTTGCGTGCACCGGGTTGACCGTATTTCTTACGTTCAACGCGACGGGAGTCACGCGAAAGGTAGTTGTTTTCGCGAAGGATGGCTTCGAGCGAGGAGTCATAGTCCTTCAATGCGCGGGCAACACCCATCTTGATTGCGCCAGCCTGACCGGTGGTGCCGCCGCCTTTGACGTTGACAAACATGTCAATCTTGTCATTGGTCTTGGTGGCTTCCAGTGGAGCGACAACGTCTTTTTGATCCTGTGGTTCGGTGAAGTACACATCCACGTCACGCTTGTTGATCTGCACCTTGCCCGAACCGGGACGGATGCGAACACGAGCGACTGCGGCTTTACGACGACCGGTTCCCCACCAGTAACCAAACTTCTGGGGTTTGGAAACGGATTGCACAGGTTCGGGTGCAACAACGGGTGCGGCGTCAACTTCAACTTCAGGTGATGGCGTGGCCTGTTCTTCAGACATCTGCATATTTCCTTGGCAAACGAGCCTGGTTCAAATCAGTTAATAAATCACATGCTCAAAGGCTTGGGCTGTTGGGCCTGATGCGGGTGGGATTCACCTGCGTACACTTTGAGCTTCTTGAGCATTTGCTGACCAAGTTTGTTCTTGGGAAGCATGCGACGGACAGAACGTTCCAGAAGCAGTTCAGGCTGGTTTTCAATCATCCAGCTGTAGCTGCGGACCGTTTGACCGCTGGGATAACCGGAGAAGCGACGGAAGAACTTATTGTCTGCCTTTTCACCGGTGATCTTAAGCTTATTGGCGTTGGTAACCACAATGAAATCACCCGTATCGTGATGCGGGGTATAGATCGGCTTGTGTTTGCCCATCAGAATTGTGGCAAGCTTGGCAGACAAGCGACCCATTACAAGGTCGGTGGCATCGATCTGATACCAGTCCTGCTTTACTTCATCATTTTTTGCTAAATACGTCTGTCGGTTCATTTTCTATTTGCCTCGCGTAATGGGGCGACTAAGGTCGAATCGCCAAGTTTACAGTCGGGCGTGCGTTTGTCAAGTGCAAGTCGCCTGTAAAAAGGATGTTCAAAACACATTTTTTGATCATAAGACCTTTCATCGGACTGCAAACTTTACAACAATTGGGAATTCTGGCAACCTGACACTGGTATTTCCTTTGTTTTACGCCTTTGAGGATTGAATGTCATGACGGAAAAAAACATCTCAAAACAGGTCATGACACTCACCGGTCTGAATTTTGCCTACGACGGTGATAAACCAGTGCTTAACGGCATAGATGTGACTGTCAGGCCCGGGGCAATCCATGTCCTGCTTGGCCCCAATGCCACTGGCAAAACCACACTGCTTAAACTCATGCTCGGGATTCTGACACCGGATATCGGGCAGATTAAACTTGGGGATGTCGACAACAATCAACTCGACGCCCGCCAGCGCGCTCGACTGCTTAGCTATGTCCCTCAGCAATCCGCAAGCAGCTTCGGCTTTGATGTCCAGCATGTCGTAGGTATGGGGCGATTGGCGCTTGGACCCGATCCACAAGCCGTGCAACAGGCCATGGCAGGGGCGGATGTGCTAGCTCTCAAAAATCGACCCTTTAACCAACTCTCAGCAGGGCAGCAGCAACGTGTCCTCCTGGCTCGGGCGATGGCGCAAGTCGGCCCGCAGACCTTGGCGATGATTCTTGATGAACCGGTCAGCGCTATGGACTTGGCCAGGTCGCATCAGATGATGCTCCAACTACGAAGCTTGGCAGATAAAGGGTTGGCCATTGTGGTGGTGTTGCATGATTTGAATCTGGCGATGCAGTATGCCGATGAAGTTTGGCTGTTGGACAATGGAGCCTTTGCAGCCACTGGCAACTGGTCAGATGTGTTGATGCCTGATGTGATCGGGCCGGTGTATGGGATGGAATTTGAACGTTTGGAACATCCTTTCGCCAGTCGACCGATTCTTTTGTCGCGTCCTGTTGTACAATGACTTTGAACTTTGCACACAAGCCCGGAGATGAGCCATGTTATCACTGACACTTGCAGCCGGTTGGGAGGAAGTCATTGGTGTGTCGATCGCGCTGGTGATCTTCATTGGTAACATGCTTGCCAAGGGCTTAAAGAAGACCAATGAGCAAAGCCAGCAATCGTCTGCAAAGCCAAAACCCACTGCAACGCAGCGCACGCAAAGGCTCGAGGAGTTGGCAGCCAAGCGTCGAGCCGAGTTGCAACAACTTGCTGGTCAGCGTCAGCCCCAGGCTCAACGTCCACCGACAAGTCGCCCTGACAATCTCACCGTACAACAATCCAATGAGCGTGATCAGGCCAAGACGCTTTACGAACGACGTGCCGAAGCCTTAAGGCAGATGCAACAAAAAAAGCAGCAAACTCAAACACCTCCTTCGCAACCCCAAGCCCAACGACCGCACCCGCAGACCCAAGCGCAACGCCCACATCCACAAGCCTACCGATCTGCTGAGCAACGCAAACATGATCTGTCCAAAGTGCGTGAGCATGAGCAGGAGATTCTTCAGCAAAGACAGCAAGCAGAGAAGTTGCGTGAAGCTACACGCCGTCAAAAAGCCAAACAGCTCGGCAGTGGTGTCTTGACCGTATCCAATGAAAAGCATGGTGATATTCAAACAGTCCACCGGCATGTTGAAGACATACTTGAGTATGAACCCATCGCAAGCCCACGTACCATTCCTGCATTGGGTGGCATGAAAATTGATCGCCGATCTCTTAAGCAAGCAATCGTACTCAAAGAAATTCTTGATCCGCCTTTGGCACTCCGTAAATCGATGTGAGACCTATGACTGAACCAATCACTCGCATTCATGTCTGTGTCGGCGACATCACTCAGCTTAGTGTCGATGCCATTGTTAACGCTGCCAACGAGTCATTGCTTGGCGGTGGTGGTGTCGATGGGGCGATCCATCGTGCAGCCGGTCCGCGACTACTGGAATACAATCGCACACTCGGTGGCTGTCCCACAGGTCTTGCTAAAATCACACCCGCATTTGATCTTGAGGAAACCGGGATCAAACACATCATCCACACCGTCGGCCCGGTTTGGCACGCTGACGAGTCAGCCAGTTTATCCAACACCCATGAAGATGTGTTACTTGCTTCGTGTTATCACCAGGCTTTGACACTTGCCAATGAAAACCACATCAGCACCATGGCATTTCCTGCGATCAGCACCGGCATTTATCACTTCCCCAAGGAACGTGCTGCCAAGATCGCATTCGGCCATGTGCTCGATTTTCTGACCCATCATGGCTACCCACAGCAGGTAATGTTCTGCTGCTTCTCGCAGGACGATGCGGCGGTCTATCATCATGTGATTGAGACCCGCAACACATGGATGGCCAACCGCAAACGCGTCTCGCCGTTTTGAGTTTTTCAAGATATTTTTTACCGCAGAGACACAGAGCACTCAGAGGTAAGAGAGTTTTTTTTTGATGTTGTGCTGACTCAATCCCAATGCTCAGGCTTGGGCTTGAAATCGATGTGATCAAAACAAAAATTCCTCCTCTCTTCACTCTGAGTGCTCTGTGTCTCTGCGGTAAAAAATGCCTTGAACTACAAATAAAAAACACGGGGACACGCCCCCCGACGCATCCCCGTGTGATTCCAATTTATTTGATTCAATGGCGAATTACGCGATAACAATTACCACGCTTTACCGTCTTTCTTCGTGCCACAGATGGCAACGTCCATGCCCATGGCTTTGGCCATCGCGGCTTTGGCGAGCATGGCTTCGTCGGCGGACTTGGCATCCTTGGCGTAGACACATTGGATGTGGTTACTCTTGTGACGAGCCATCATCTGTTCACGGGTCACGCCATAGGTCACTGCGTGCATGATTGGCCATTGCACGGTGGTTTCATCCCAACGGCGTTGGGTTTCTTCCTCTGGCAATTTGATGACTTCGGCGCGGCCAAGGTCCATGCACAGCTTGCCACCAGCAGACGAACCATCGACCCACACTCGGGACCAGATGATCTCGCCGGTCTTGGCAATACCACGCAAGGTTGAACCACCCAGACGGAAGTACATGCCCGGTTGACGCAGGCCGTCGCTACCTTTCCAGCCACCGATGTGATGGGCTGGCGGGGCGCTGCCGGAGATGAGGAATACCCAGACGTAGTCTTCGGTGGTGCCGCTTTGATCCCAGTCACCCCAACGCAGGTCATGGAGTGTGTTTTCGACAGGTTGTTTCATTTCCTTGTGAACACGGTAGGTCATCAGACCGTCAAGGCCAGCACATTCGTCGACTTCATTAAAGTGTGGGATGGGTTGGCCTTTGTACAGGACGCGTTTGCCATCACGGGACTTCACGGGCGGGCGGTCAGCGTTGTTGAGCGTACCTTCGACCAGGTCGGAAGCCGGCAGCAGATCCTTGAGACCCTGCTGGTATTGAATGCCGATGGTGTGGCAGCCAAAGTCATCAGCGATGCGAACCGCTGCGATGTACATTTTGCATTGGAGCAGAATCTGATTTTTGGTCAGTTCGGTTTCTTCGTTCTTGCCCAGGTGGAAGGTCATGCCTTTCTTGATGTACCAGTCGTAGACTTCCTTGGCTTCCTTGTCGGTGACCTGTGTGGACTCGTAGTACAGGGCGGATTGGCTTAGACGTTCTTTGAAGACACCGGTGGGGTTAAGCAGATGGTCGGGGATGATGGCATTGAACATGCCCATGCAACCTTCATCAAACACACCGAGGATGGCTTTGTCTTTGATCAATTCAGCAGCGAGTTTTTCGCCGGTCTTCTTGACTGCAGCTGGAACTTTGACATCTGCAAATTTCTTGACGTGTTTGGTGGCATGGCTGCATTTTCCGGTTTTGAGCCATTTTTCAAGGCGACCCAGAAAATACTTGTCGGTGAAATCGTCAGACCAAAGCGTGGAATATTTGATACCAGCTTTGGTCATTGAGCCGTTGAGGTTGAGCATGCCCACGAGTCCGGGCCAGGTGCCTGACCAGTTGGCGACGGTGAGGATCGGGCCTTGGTGGGTAAGCAGTCCGTGGAGCAGGTGATGGGAATACTGCCAGACGGCTTCGGCGATGATCAGTGGGGCTTTGGGGTCGATTTTGGCAAAGACATCCATGCCTTCTTTTTGCGATTGGATGAAGCCATGCTTCTGGTCTTTCTTGTACGGATGGGCACGCTTGATGTTGTAGCCTGCTGCCTTGACAGCTTTGATCAGCGTTTGTTCCATTTCTTTTTGTGCTTCCCAGCAGTTCTGGTTAGCGGTGATACGCAGGTCGCCGTTTGCAAGCAGCAGCACGGTGGGTTGGGTGGAGGTTTTGGCCATGAAAGTTTGCTCCTTTGAGAGTCCTGGCGCGAGTGGTCGGATGTGAACGAGTTTGTATTAGACGTATGCAAGACAACGCATACTCGGAGAATCGAAAACGAGTCAGAAAAGATTCAGCAGCAAGGAGGGCTTGGGCGATTGGTACGAACCATACCTTTGGCCTGTTGAGCCTGGCGTCCAAAGACATTGGATGAGTTGGTTCGTTGCTGCATGAATTTATCATGATACCCACGTGTCCATCGGATGCAATGGTAAAACCGGATAAGTCCCGCTGCTTTTGTGTCGAAAAGCGAAACGTGCTAAAGCGGGTGTCCATGGCATTGACCTCTGTGTCTCTGAGATTCTGTGGTGAAGCCAAATCGCAACATATTCTCACGTGCTATCACCAGACGGAATCATCCTTACCTTTGTTTTGAAGGATATATACAACAATGCTACTGGTGTTTTGCATCGTCAGTTGCTAAGTTGTTCCTAGACGATGACAAACAGGTCTTTGAAGGACGCATAACAGATGAATCAACCAAATGGATCAGGCGAATCGTGGGGAACACGCCTGGGGGTTATCCTTGCGGTGACGGGCAGTGCAGTGGGATTGGGGAACTTTTTAAGGTTCCCGGGTCTTGCTGCACAGTACGAAGGCGGGGCGTTTATGATCCCCTATGCCGTGGCATTTTTGGTGCTTGGCCTTCCCATTGCATGGGTCGAATGGGCCATGGGACGGTATGGCGGTAAACATGGATTCAATTCCACGCCCGGATGCTACTTTGTGATTTGTAATCGCAGTCGTCCAGCCGCTTTTGCAGGTGTCCTTGGTTTACTTGTCCCTGTGATGATTTACATGTTCTACGTCTTCATCGAAGCTTGGTGTCTGGGATTTGCATGGAAATACCTGATGGGGGACCCCGTGTTATTGGGGACAGACACTACGACCAAAGTGACCACCGGAACATACATTCTGGACTTTGTTGGGATCAACGGAAACGGTTCGTTGTTTCACAATATCTTTGGCTCATCACTGGTTCATTTATTGATCTGCTTTGTGCTCAACTTCGTGTTGATTTACCGTGGTCTTAGTGCAGGAATTGAATGGTTCTGCAAATGGGCGATGCCTGCGTTGGTGATCTGTGCGGTGATCGTTTTGGTTCGCGTATTGACTTTACCTGCCAACCCTGTAAATCCGGATCAGAATGTACTCAATGGTTTGGGTTACATGTGGAATCCGGGTGGGATTGTCCAACCGGAATTACCTGTTGATGCAACTGCAACTTCCGCGGATGTCGCTGCCGGTGCCGCTACAGTTGTGAATGAAGTCGCTGGTGAAGAAGCTGTAACCCAAGAGAAAAAAGGATTAGTCGTCGCGTTAATGAATCCAGAAATCTGGCTTGCTGCTGCGGGACAGATTTTCTTCTCACTATCAGTAGGCTTTGGCGTGATTATCACCTATTCCAGTTATCTCAAGAAAGACGATGATGTCGCTTTAAGCTCGCTAACTGCTGCTGCGGGTAATGGTTTTTGTGAAGTGGCCTTGGGTGGCATGATTCTGATTCCTGCTGCATTTGTCTTCCTCGGGGTATTGGATGAGAAGACACTCGATTCAGCATTTCAACTCGGATTCATGGTGCTCCCACAGGTCTTTGCCCAGATGCCCGGTGGTCAATTCTTCGGATTCCTCTTCTTCTTCCTGTTGTTCCTGGCAGCGGTGACCAGTTCACTGTCCATGCTTCAACCCGCCATTGCGTTTTTGGAAGAAGGCTTGGTCATCAATCGTAAAATGTCGGTGACGATCCTTGGTTTTGTTACCTTTATGGGCGCAATGTTCGTGGTGTATTTCTCAGAAGGATTGGCAGCACTTGATGCAATCGACTTCTGGGTAGCAACCTTCTGTATTTATGTCCTTGCTACGATCCAAGTGATTATTTTCGGTTGGGTGCTTGGGGTGGATCAAGGCTATGAAGAGCTGATGTCTGGTGCGGAAATCAAGATTCACAAGTCCATCAAGTTCGTAATCAAGTTCGTATGCCCTGTGTTCCTGTTGGCTATTTTTACGGTTTGGGTCATTAAGTCACTGCCCAAACGCATTGAAAATATTACCCATGTCGAAGGATTAGCGTTGGGCTTTATCGGGATCATGTTGGTCTTCTTCCTGTTGTTGATTGCATCAGCAACCAAGCGTTGGGAAAAATCGGGGAAAGGCAAGGTGCAGTCATGAATATGGGTGGATGGATCATTATGATTATTTCAGTCGGTGGCATGACCAGTCTGCTCGGTTGGTGTATCTACAAAGTACTTAGCACGCCAGGGAGCAGTGAACACCTGCATACGCAAATCGATATCGACCCGCATGATAATAATGATGATTGATCGAAAAGACTGATTACATTGTTGCGAGTTGCAAATAAAAAAACGGGCACCGACGTTATATGTCGCGGTGCCCGTTTTACTTTGTCTATTAAACGTTCAAATATGTCTTACATTGAAGCTTTGTCAGCCGTCACGTCACGCTTGACCATGACTTTGTAGCCGATCTTACCAGCCAACTCTTCTTCCAAGCTTTTAAGGGTCGCTTCGACTTTTTCGTCGTCGCGGGTGACTTTGAGATTGCCATCAATCTGGACGCGTCCCAGGCGGTCAGCAAAACCTTTGGATGCGTGTAGCAGATCCATTGAGCCGTCCCATATAGCGCCTTTGATGCGATCTTTTCCGGGTTTGCTTTTGGGATAGTAGTATCCGCCACCACCGTAGACACCGACGATATTGCGATCCGCCCCGGCGAAGACGATGTGCTTGATTGATGCGTTGGTTGCGCTGCGATTGACGGGGGTCTTGGAGCCTCGAGGTAACCAGAGCATCCGCACGATGAGCACTTGCTGCGGAGCTGTTTCGTCACCTTCGAAGAGAACCATTGTCATGCGATTATCATCGTGGTAGGCATAGTAGCCGACCTTGAATTTACCGGTCAGCGAGACGCCTTGATTGACAAGACTGCGGATCGTCAGATCGCCGATCTTCTTGCCTGCGGGTGATTTTGGGGCACCACATCCGACGACCGTCAGAAGGGCACCGCAGATGATAAACGAAGTAAACAGACTCAAACGCTTGGACATACGTTGTATCCTGTGTGATAGAAAATTCTGTGATCAATCAAAGCCAACGGGTGAAAGTCTAGCCCATTTCAAACAGTGGGGCGACTTTTGTATCAGTTGCCTGCCGCGCCAGACTGTTTGTCAGGGGCGACTTCTGGCGGATTAACCAAGGCAGACTTGGGCATGTTGGATCGTGTGACTTTGGCCAATACCGGCGTTTCATCCAGCAATTCATTGGCAGATGTGGCAAGCCTCATGGTTTCCGAGACTGGCAGGTTAATCTTGTCCGACAACCCCAACACCGCGAGCGTATCCCGTTCAATAATGCTCGTAAGCACATGTCTTGGGATGGTGGGCATGGCGGTACCCTTGGTGAAATGGTTGACCGAATACAGATTGTAAATTACCTGCTCAGGTGTGCTAAATGGGAAGTCACTGCCTAGCAATAGCGAGTCGGTGACGTTCTGTTGTGCTGCGGTGAGCAGGGCGTTGTACAACTGCCATGGCCGTGAACTGATATCTGAGATGTCCGCGAAAAAATTCGGATGCTTGGATAGCAGCAGGATCGCTTCATCGACCCATGGGTGGCCAAGCTGTGAAAAAATCAATTTGAGTTTGGGGAATGTGCGTCCTACTTCATCAAACAGGTACGGTTGGCTAAAGGCCATGACGGCAGCGGTAGCCATATGCGTGCCGGGATGATGCATGACTGGGAGACCTAATTCCTCACACTTTTCAAACAGATACATCGCCCGGGTGTGTGTCGGGTGACAGTTCTGAGCAGCTGCACTAAAGCACACACCCACCAGCCCCAGGTCCAAAGCTTCTTTGAGTTTGTCCTGCCAATCTGACGCCAGTGGATCAATGCCTGCAAACCCCAGATACTTGTTGGGGCGTCTTTTGACATAGGTCGCGACCTGTGTGTTATTGACAGAGGCTCCCAGATATTGGCTTTCAAAACCGAGGATAAACGATGCGTCCACCGGTTTCATGGCTTGGTCATAGGCCCATCCCGAGGCATTGATTGCTTCGTGAACCATCATGGCCTGGAGACGTTGAGCCGTCCCATCACCAAGTTGCTCGGGTCGTTCCCACAAATGTGTGTGTACATCAACAGTCATACGCATGATTATCGGAAATTGCAGCGCAAGTCACAAGTGGGCACTGAGAATATTGCAATTGATAGATGTCAAGGCATGTTAACCCAACAACATCAAGCCATGAAGCTGTCATTACCCAACAGAAACTTCCGGGGGGTCAGCTTTTGGCGTCGTAGTCTTCTGCGCTGAGGAGGCTTTTGACCTGATCTGGATTGGAGGGTTTGACTTTGATCATCCAACCTTTGTCCCAGGGATCGTCGTTGACGGTTTGGGGGCTGTCGATGAGTTCATTGTTGACTTCGACGACTTCGCCGTCGATGCCGCAGTAGAGTTCGCTGGTGGCTTTGACAGATTCGATTTCGCCGAAGGTGTCACCCGCCGAGAGTGTACCGGACTCTTTACCGTACTCGATGAAAGTGATGTCAGAGAGTTCATCGACTGCATGTTGTGAGATACCGATGACGACCAGGTCGCCTTCGACTTTATGCCATTCGTGTGATTCGAGGTAGGTTCGGTCGGTTTTGGAAGCCATATTGATGTTACTCCGAGGTCGGTATTCCGAGGCTTAGGGGTTATGTGAAGGACACAGATTATCAGATTTGGATGCGTTCGTCTTGTGGGGGTAGGGGGCAGGGAGTAGTGATTAGAGAGTAGGGATTTTAATCGCTTGTGGTTTAGCGATCCATGAACCGATAGGACACCCAAAGCTATTCGAGTCTCGTTGGCGATGCTAAACCGCAAGCGGTTTGATACCATTGATCTACTCACTAAACAAAAAAACAACCGACGACCTTGTGGGCCGACGGTTGTTGATGGTCAAGCGATTGCGTCTCGCTTTTCTTTCGATCACGGATGTGTATGCGTGTTTTGAGGTTGCGTTATGCAGCCATTTTGGTGCGACGCTTGCGGCCGACGGTGCGTTGGTCTTCCTGCATGCGTTTCATGGGGTTGGCATCCATTTCCTGTACCAGTTCCAACGGGGTCGAAGCCCAGACGTCGGCACCGATTTCCTCTGCCAAACCTTCTGCACGATTAAAGACACCGCCGCCGACACAGATTTGAATCTTGGGGGCTGAGCCGATTTCGTGAAGATGATCAATGAGCAATCGGGTGAAGGGCACCGTGGAGGGCACCACGCCGAAGACCACGAGTTTGTCGATATTCAGTTCTGCAATCTTGTTGATGATTTCATCATTGGCCACACCGCCACCGACGTAATACACGTCATAGCCATCAGCTTCGAGCAGGTCGGCGACCATTTGGCCTCCGATTTCTTCTGACTCTTCTGGGCCGGTAAAGACAATGGTGGACTGGCCACGCGATTCAGCCATGGGCAACCGCATCTGCATTTGATCTGCCATGGATCGGAGCATGCGAGTTGCAAAGTTAAAACAGATGGCGGCCAGTTGATCGTTGCGGTACATGTTTTGAATGTGTTCAAGCACAGGCCAGAACAATTCACTCATGATCGTCTGTGCGGGAATTTCCGCATCGATCATCTGGTCGACAATTTCGCGGCTTGCTGAACGATTGCCGCTAATCAGTGAGGTGAAAAACCTTTCCATAAGAGCTTCTTTACGCATGACACATCTCTCCGTTGTCCTGAAATCCAGGACGTTCTGGGCTTACGATGCATCCGTCCGTTTCGATGCGTCAGTCCCATTTAAATTTCTTTCGCACGAGCCTTCCGTCGCTCGTTACCGGCATCAACCGGCTTGCGTTTCTCCCACCTATTTCATCGGATGTGTTTCTAAAATTCTTCACCAGTTCATACGATTGCTACAAACAAACCCCATAATCAAAACCAACTCGTTCGTTATCCAGAAGATATCCCCAAGACCTGTTCAACTCGATCTGCTTTACGTCCACTAATAGTTCCCTCTGACGCACTGTTTGAGCCGTCCTGTCGAATCACAACGTCTGATAACATGCAATTGTTCACAGGTAACCGACTGCGTCCAATAATCATGCCCACTTTCGACGCAAAGCGGACGTGAAGATGTTATTCGGACGTGATGGGCGAGGTGGTATGATATTGGTAGACTGTAGACGCTGATTATTCAGCACCAATGAACGCACTACCCACTTCTTTGGGGACCTCATGGACGGAGAAATACGATGAAGACGACTCGAAACATGCTGCTGATGATGCTTTTGGCATTGATGGTGGCTCTACCTGGCTGTTCAACCAATCCTGCTACAGGCCAAAGACAACTTAATATGATCAGCGATAGTCAGGAAATCGCACTTGGGGTGCAGGCAGCTCCGCAGTTCACGGAAAGTTACGGTGGTGCGGTTCCATCTCAGGCCGTCCGTAGTTATGTCACCGAAATGGGGGGGCAATTGGCCAATGTCTGCGAACGCCCCGATCTGCCTTGGGAATTCACCATTGTAGATTCCTCAGTCATCAATGCATTTGCGTTACCCGGTGGTAAGGTCTTTCTCTCACGCGGGCTGGCTGACAAACTCACCAACGAAGCACAACTGGCGGGTGTGATCGGTCACGAAATCGGCCATGTCACCGCCCAACACATCGGCCAGCAAATGACAAGAGCGATGATCATCCAAGGTATCGGTATCGGGCTGGCAGTCGCTGGCGAGCAGACTGACAATGACACTCTGAAGGTACTGGGGGTTGGCACCACCGTCGGCGGGACAGTCTACATGCTCAAGTTCGGCCGTGATCAGGAATCACAGGCTGACGAATTGGGTGTCCGATACATGACCCGTCTTGGCTACAATCCCATCGGTCAGGTACAGGTCATGCAAGTCCTCAAGCAGGCGTCCGGCGGGCAGTCTCAACCAGAAATTTTGTCCACACATCCCCAGCCACAAACGCGTATCGACCGACTCAATGAATTGATCTCCAGTAAGTTCCCCGCTGCACGTAGTGCAAACAACGATATGTTCAAGTTCAATGTTCAATCCTATCAGCAGCGTATGCTCTCCCCACTTGCATCACTGCCGCCTGCCAAACACAATGCCCAGAGTGCCAATATGCAGCAACCCTCGGGTACAGCTGTGGCTGCATTGGATCCGACGGACTACTGTTCGTTCTGTCGTACGCAACTCGCTCATACTTCGGATAACTAAGCTACCTCATGACGCAACCGAATCCCAAAACATCATCTGCACCGGCCTGGTCGCAGGATAATCTGTCCAACCCACATCTGGTTGAGGATAAAGCCAAACGTGTCGAAGCGATGTTCAACGCCATCGCAGACAGTTATGACATCAATAACCGTGTCCATTCCATGTGGCGTGATCAATCATGGCGACGTGCTGCGGTGAAGTTGGCCAACGTCTCCTCGCAAAGCGATGTTCTGGATGTGGCTTGCGGGACAGGTGATCTGTCGATGGCCTTTGCCGATGCGGGAGTCCATTCGGTGACCGGGGTGGACTTCACCTACAACATGCTCGCGGTTGCCAATCACAAACGCATCCAATGCAAAGGTGTCGTGCCGACTTATTATCAGGGTGATGCAATGAAACTCCCCATTGCCGATAGCAGTGTGGATGTGGTGAGTATTGCCTTTGGTATCCGTAATGTCGCTCGCCCGGAAGTAGCCATGGCCGAGTTTTACCGCGTGCTTAAACCCGGTGGCCGATTGATCGTGTTGGAATTTTCATTGCCCAAGAACAAGCTGCTGCTTGCTGGGTACAATTTTTACTTCCGACACATCATGCCCCGGACCGCCACGTGGATCGCTCGTGACAAGAGCGGTGCCTACAAGTATCTACCTCAAAGCGTCAACACCTTTATAGGCAGGGAACAGATGCGCGAGATGTTCGACGGATGCGGCTTTACGGACTTCTCGCAAAAGGTTCTCACCTGTGGCATCGCGCTGGTTTATCGCGGTGTGAAAGCTTGACCCACTTTGTTTGAATACACAAGACAACTTTCCTGGCATTGCGCTCTATTGACGAAAAACCAAAAACGCTCTTTTTTGCACCACTAGCAACGAATCGAATTTATCTCTAATATGTTTAATTCGACATGACTTCAGTTTAACCTCGCTGTTTACGTGAAATGAGCTTCCTCATGGCAAAAGTTACCAAACCTCAACCGTTACTTCGCACACCTGTTGATCAGATGAGCGGTGTCGAACAATTCAAATTTGAATCCAATGGTGCTGTGGGCAACCTTGCAGCAGACTTTGCAGACCTCTCCATACAGGATGTCGTCGAAGCCACCGAGCAGGTCGCCAAGTCCCACGGTATCTATCTTGAATACAACCGTGCGACCACTGGTAAGCAAAAAGACTGGATGTACATGATCCGCATCTCCGTGCCAGGCGGTGGTGGGTTTACACTCCAGCAGTGGCAAGTCGTCGACGAAGTGGCTAACAAATACACCACCAATCCTGAGGGTGTGCCTTCACTTCGTCTGACCACCCGTCAGAACATTCAGTTCCACTGGGTCAAGAAAAAAGACATCTTCAACCTTGTCCGCGAAGTGGCACACAGTGGCTACTTCACACTTAACGGTTGTGGTGACAACGCACGTAACGTCATGGGCTGCCCGTTGTCCAAATTCTCCACGGTGTTCGATGCCAATGCCATGGCACATCATCTTGGAACCTACTTCCGACTCCCAGCTGAAGCGCACATTACCATTTTTGAAGTCGACACCAGTCTGCTTCAAACGCCAGACAAGCACTTCAACTACGGCCCGCGTCTGCTTAACCGAAAGTTCAAAATCGGCGTCGGTGCAGTGCATCAGGATGCTGAAGGTAACTGGTACAACGACAACTGTGTCGAAATGCGAACCAACGATGTGGGCATCGCACCCATCATCGAAAACGGCAAGGTCGAAAACTTCCAGTTCTACATTGGGGGCGGTCAAGGTGAAAAACTCGGCAAGCCCACCATGGCAGCATTGGGACAAGCCCTTGGCGTGGTCTCCAAAGAGCAAGTCACCAAGGCAGCAGACGCCATCGTAACACTACAACAAGAGTGGGGCGATCGTGCCAACCGTCACTGGGCGCGGCTTAAATATGTCGTGCAAGCACAAGGCATCGAATGGTGGCAAAACGAAGTCAAATCCATGGGCGTCGATCTGGCGGACCCCATCGCGGACTTCTATCCCGGCAAGCGTTGTCTGCATCACGGGTGGGAAAAACAACCCTCCAACGGACTCTGGGCCTACGGTGCATACATCGAAAATGGCCGCTTGATTGATGGTGAAAATGGCAACCTTAAATCCATGGTGCCCGAAACGCTCGCTGCCTTCCCCGGTGTCGAAGCAATGATCACGCCCAACCAGGACCTGCTCTTTGTCAACATCCCCGAGGATGCCAAGGCAGACTTCGTGGGTAAGGTCGAATCCTACGGCCAAGGCAAGCGTAACGGCAAAGCACTCTCGCAACTGCGTGTGCTCTCGGGCGCCTGCGTCGGGCTTCCGACTTGTCGTTTGGCAACTGCGGACTCCGAACGCTATGAGCCAACACTCATCGACCAGATGGAAGAACTCGGTTACGGTGATACCTGTGAATCCATCGGCATCACCGGTTGTGAACGACAATGCTTCCGCCCAGCCACAAAGTCCATCGGACTCCTCGGTCAAGGCCCCGGTCGCTATTCCATCAAGCTCGGTGGCAGTGAAGACGGTTCCACCCAAGGGCAGTACATCAGCGATGGTGACCGCTGGTATCTGGCAACGGTCACCGACGATGTGTTACCGCAGGTCTTGGGATTGTTGATTGATCATCACAAAGCCAACCGCAAAGATGAATCCGAAGGCATGGGCGCGTTCCATCAACGCATTGGCATGAAGGCAATCATTGACATGCTCAAAGCCAACGAACTCACCGCACCCCTGATGGAAAAAACACGTGCCGCGCCGTACGCTCCACAGGAAGCAGCAGACGTGTTGCACTGATATTTTGCAAGACATTTTTAAACCGCCAAGACACCAAGAACGCCAAGTTAAGAAAGAGAAAAAAATCATTCTGATTTAAATCTCTTCCGGACTTGGCGAGCTTGGCGTCTTGGCGGTTCATATTTTTTATTGTTTTAACCTATAATCCCCACCATGTCCGACACCACTACAAAAGGTAAACCACGTCCCGCACTTTTTCGAGCGTTGGGGAACAACGAACCACCCACCGAAATTTCGGCTGATGGGCAGCGATACGTACAGGTGACCATATTCAAACACGATTCATGGGCGGCCACCGGTCTATATGCCCATGTCGATGATCCGAGCAATAAGATCATTGCCAAATTCAACCGTCAGCAATCGATTCTGGGTTTGCCTATGACATGGTTGGGTTGGATTTTAGCCAGTGGTGAACACACCATCATGAAGGTCATGGCCGATGAACCGACGATTGCACGGACTTTTGATGTGATTGAAATTGAAGGTAAGCGCGTTAGCCATGTTGCTGCACATGCGTTTATTGAAGGCCATCCACTGACGCCCAATGATCGCGTGACCGATGAATTTTTCCCCACTCTCAAAGAGGTGTTGGAAAAATTGCACTCTCGCAAGATCGCGTATGTGGATATGAACAAGGCCGAGAATGTCATTGTCGGTGATGATGGTTTGCCACACCTAATTGACTATCAAATCAGTTTCATGCTCCCCAAATGGTGGCCGGGAAATTGGTTTGGAACCAAGGTCTTACTGTGGGTCTTGCAGCAGTCGGACATGTACCATTTGATGAAGCATTGGATTCGCTATCGCCCGGATCAATTGCCTGAGGATCAGCGGGATATCAATAAACATCGTCCAATCTGGATTCGCGGTTGGCGTTGTTTAGCAACCCCGTTCCGTGAAACCCGTCGTCGCCTTCTGGTACTCATTGGTATCCGCAAGGGTAAGGGCAAGTCTGTAACCGAACATGCACCTGAAGACGCAGTACAACGGCAGATGAGTCAGTCGGGTAACGCTGATAAACACTCTGGTTAAACATTCACAACTTGCTTTGAAATCGACGCATCGAATGAATTGGTATTGCTTTACTATTATTCGTCGGTCGCGTTCTTATTTTTAAACATCAATACCGCTAACCGTTTGCTAACATTTTGCTGATACGATTCTCATCTGCAACGTGTCATTCTCATGAATCAAGATGGAGTTTTGTAGATGCAGATGCAGGTTATTCAACGCGATGACGAGCTGACAGAGGTCAAACTCATTGGCTCACTGGACATTGGGGGCGTTGAGCAGATTGATGTCAAATTTCAAGGTGTTGTTACCTCCGCCCGGCAGCATACGCTTGTCGATATGAGCGAAGTGGACTTTATGAGTTCACTGGGCATGCGCATTTTCGTGGAGTCCGCCAAGGCTTTGAGGCGGACGGATCATAAGCTCATTCTTTTTGGTTTAACTGCGAATGTGAAGTTGGCTTTGAATCACGCACGACTTGAACAATTGATGGTACTGGTTGACAGTGAAGACGCAGCTTTGGCAGCCATTGCCTGACACTATCAACAAACCGCAGGGGGTCCAAACGCAAACGGGATGTGTCCTTTAACAGACACATCCCGCTTTGCTTTGATGGCCAGGTGCGATATCTCAATCACACCCGCGTTTTACTTGGATTGATTTCAGTGAGCGTTGCGACGCTTGGGTCGCATGCCAATCATCAGGGCACCGATGGCAAGCAGGCTCATGGATGCCGGTTCAGGAACGGTGGTGGTATCGAAGGTGACAGTGCCGATGGCACCTGAACCTGAGAGATTCACGACGACCTTGTCGAAGGTCAGATCACTGTAAAAGCTCGAGGTGGAGATTTCGCCATAACCGTTGTCTCCAAGAGTACCGATCCCAACTGAACCGACTGCTACGTTATTCAGGAATAAGCTCATGCCGGTGCCACTTTCTTCGATATCCAGAAATCCGATATCGACGCTGCCGATTTGGGCTTGATCAAAAGTGAAAGTGATATTGCCAGGATTGTTGCCAGCCTGGTCATTGGGGTCATCGACATAGCCATCGCTATTATTGTCGGTGATGTAGGTTGGCAGGATCAGGACGTTGTTCAGATCAACCGAGTTGTTGTAACCGGGAGTTTTAAGGTCCGGGTCGTTGCCAGTGGGATTGGCTGAGTCAAAGGTAATGGCAAAGTCCGGGCCGTACTGGTTGTAGGCTGTGATGTTGATGCCCCAATTGGCATATTCGTCATCGATGAACTGGCCGGCTTGGATGGCGTTGCCATAGCTGTCAGTGTCGAAGTCCAGGACGAGTGCGGCCTTGACGGTTTGACTCATCAGTGAAAGTGACAATATGGCGATGAGTGTGAAAATGAGTTTGGATGATTTCATGAGTTGGATCCCTTGTGCATTTCGTGTTTGTAACATTTGCTTGTGCAGTCTTAAGGGACACCGAAAAAAGGCTGTGACCAATTAACTTGAATTCAAATGTCATTTTTGGACTTTATTTTCAGGACTAAATGTGATTGATCGTTGCAGGCGTTACAAAGCAAAACAGGGGGTGGTCAAGGGGATGACACAATTGTGCAGGTCATGTTTAACGGATTTACGTTTTATAATGCGCATAAAAAAGCGTGATGCATTGCACATCACGCTTCTCTGATCGCTGGACTGTTCATACGTTTAAGAGCACTGTTTCCCCTGGCTCATAAACGTGGGGGTTAAGCAGTCCGAGTTTATTTATTCCATTGATACCGGCTGTAGTCAGGCTGGCCGTCGACACAATCAAGGCAGTCTTTGAGTGCCACGGGAGCCGGTGCCGGGGCAGGTGTCGGTGCAACATATTGATACTGAGTGACCTGTTTTTTCTCACATGGCAAGCACGTGGAGGCTGGTTGTACAGGTGCCGGTGTCGGTGTGCAAGGCATCGTGTGGACTGATTGTACAGGTTGGACGTTCTCGCATGGCAAGCAACGCAGATTCGTTTTCTGAGTACATGTACATCCGGTGACGAAGACAAGACCCAGGACCCCAAAGACGGTAAGGATGAGTTTCTGTTTCATAGTGATCAAGCTTTATCCCATGATTCATGGGCGTGCGTGATCAAACAGCAGAAAATTTACTTTTGGCATAGACCGCCTGATTGATTATGTCGGTTGTATCAGTTGATCAACTGACTGGCTTGGGCCACAGGTTCTGTTGTAGTCGTTGGCATGGCGCGAAGAATCATTTCCTGAAGGTCGCTAAGGGCACGTTCGACCCATTGCAGGTTGCCTTGCAGTTGGCGATGTTTTGATTTGGAAAGTGTTGTCAGCGGCTTTTGTGAGGTCTGATTAAGTACCTGCGTCAACGCAACAGTCTCCGTTGCCCAATTGGGTAGGTTGACCATATCTTCCAGACGTTCTTCACCAAATCGTGCGATGAGTTGGCTGTGCATGCTCTGTGAAAGTTTGTTGAGTTCCATCAAGTGATGGTTTAACTGCTCGATCGCTTCATCAGGGACATAGGGTAAGTCCAGCATTGCCTGGGCACCGATCATTTCTGCTTCGACACTCGCAGTCAGACGCTGTAATCCCTCAAGAGCTTCTTGCTCATTGATATCGGACGCTTCGTACATCCCCGCAGCCGTGCGTGCATGCAAAGCATACTCAGGCATCGGGCGAAGAGCGTAAATCACTACGGCAATGGCGAAAAACGATGCGATTTTGATCAGACTTTGACTGTTAACCATGATGCTCTCATGTAGATAAAACTTGTAATGGTTCAGATATCGACCACATCAAGCCATCGATGAAGGTCATTTGACGGTTATGACGGAAAAAATGATTGAAAGGGTTGTCGAATTATCGGGCATGGATACCTTACGATCACAAACAGTCGGTTGTACTTCGTGAATCTGACGGACCAGTATGTAAGGTAAGGTATTCGTGATCACTGCACCGGACTGTTAAGATGCACAATCACACATGGACAGCAAGGAGCGCACGTCATGACGGAACGTTTACGATGGGGCATCATGGGGACGGGGAATATCGCCAACCAATTTGCCCAGGGTTTGACCGGATCACTGCGTGGCACATTTACCGCTGCCGCCTCCCGCACTCAGCAGTCCGCAAGAGGCTTTATCGAAAAACATAATCAACAAGCCTCGGCATTTGAAGGCTACGACCGACTGCTTGATTGCAAAGATGTCGATGCGATTTATCTGGCCCTGCCCAATCACATGCACATGGATTGGACAATCAAAGCGCTACAGGCAGGCAAGCATGTCCTCTGTGAAAAACCCATCGCCAACAATGCATCCCAAGCTGCTGCCATGTTCCAGCAAGCCAAGGTGTCCGGCAAGGTGCTTGTCGAAGCCTTCATGTATCGCAGCCATCCCCTGCATCACGCCATTGCCAGGCACATCGCCGAGGGGGCGATTGGCAAAGTTCAAGCCGTCCGCACCAGCTTCTGTTTTAAGGTCAATAATCCTCAAGGAAACATCCGTTTTAGCCGTGATTGTGCAGGCGGGGCGCTCATGGATATCGGCTGTTACTGTGTTAACTTTTCGCGACACTACACGCAGGCCGAACCCGTTGCCGTGCATGCAACCTCAAAACGCAATGCCGATGGCGTGGATATTCTCACCACCGGATCCATGCACTTTCCTGATGATGTCTTGGCAAGCTTCACTTGTGGGATGACACTCCATGCTGACAACGCTGCGTATATCTGTGGTGATGAAGGTTACATCACCATTCCAATTCCATGGAAACCGCCCGTCGAGAATGCGACCTATACACTCAACCGTGGCACACCACCGCGGATGGATCAAGCGCGTGGCACGCAAGCTGCGGGGCCAATGTGTCAGGAAATTGTCATTGATGCCAAACGCCCGCTTTACGCTTTGGAAGCTGACGACTTTGCAGCGGTAGCCATGGATGGCAAGCCTCCAACCATTACCGAAGCAGACACGTTGGCAAACATGCGCACACTTGATCATCTCCGCGAGTCAGCTGGTGTTCATTTCGCAGGTGAGGAGTCGGGCCAATGAAAATCGCGCTTGCCTGTGATCATGCTGGATTTGCAATCAAGCAGCAGGTCATTGAACAACTTGTCACATTGGGGTGTGACATCCTCGATCTGGGCGCATCGGAATATGATGCCAACGATGACTATCCAGACTTTGCGCAACGCATTGCAGTTGCGATCTCCAGTAAGCAGGTCACGCGTGGCATTATTCTCTGCGGGACAGGTGTCGGGGCGGTTATCGCAGCCAATAAATTCAAAGGTGTCTACGCCTGTCTTTGCCATGATCCCTACACTGCCCAGCAAGCGGTCATCAATAATGATTTGAACCTGCTATGTATTGGATCAATGACGATTGGCAAAGCCGTACTTGATCAAGTGATTCATGCCTTTGTCACCGCACAGTGGGGCGACATCCCCAGGCATGCCAGACGCCTGAAAATGATTCAGGAGTTGGAAGCTAAACAGTTTGGTTAATTCAACTGTTACGAACCTGTATTGGTTTAGCCTCAAGGCACTTGGTTGTATGATGGTAGCCCCACGAAACTACATTCATATAAGTGATCCAATACATGACTGATCCGATTAATAAACCCTTAGCTATTATCACACGCACAGTGGTTGGACTGTTGGTGTTGGTATTTGCATTCGGGATTGTGTCATATCTCACACAGACACGTTCACAAATCGAGCAGACGCCCATCGATCAGTCCTTGCCCAAGGTGCAGGTGCTTTCTGCTGCACCGGTTGCTGTACGCTTGCAATGGATCGGTTATGGCAGTGTGCAGTCGATGGACATCGTTGCGGTTCCTGCTCGTGTGGGTAGCACTGTGTTGCAGATTCCAGAGCATCGTGAAGTGGGGGATACAGTTCAATCTGGCGACCTGCTTGCGGTATTGGACGATGCTGATTTTGTCCAAGAGTTGATCATCGCCAAAGGCACGTACGAACAACTTCAGGCTAAACTCACCGGGCAGCAGGCTGATCGCAAACGACTGGAAGAAACACTGGAAATTGATCGCAAGGACACCCAGCTAGCCAAAGCGGAATGGGAACGTGCCAGCGGACTCTATAAACAAAAGGCAGCCACGCAGCAGGACATGGATCGGTCGCATCAGACTTACCTTGCCAAGCAACGAGGTGCCAACGCCACCTTGGGCATGATGATTCAAACAGATGCAGCCATTAAGGAGTTGGAGGAACAACTCACTGCACAGAAGTCACAAATCCAATTGATTCAATTGAAAATCAAACGCTGTCAGATCACCTCTCCACTAACTGGCACACTCCAATATGCCGATGCGGAAGTTGGTCAGTTCATCGCTGCAGGATCACGGGTGGCAAGTATTCTCTCCAACGATTTGCAAGTTGCTTTGCAATTACCTTCCTCAGCAAGGTCGGATATTCGCGTAGGCGATCAAGTTCAGATCACGCCCGTGGGAGCAGACGATCAGGCCAAAAGCTGGGTATGTACCATCGGACGCATTGCCCCCGACGATGATCCGACCACCAGGACGTTGACGGTTTATATCAGTCTGTCACATCTTGATTCGACTTCTCGAGCTTTGGCGCATGGTCGATATGTGCAAGGCACCGTTTACTCACACAACTCCGAACAACGTTGGTTGGCACCAAGTCGAAGTATCCAGGCAGACCAGATCATGATTGTTCGTGACGGCCGTGTAAAAACCATCCCTGCCAATATCACGCACCTTTTGCGTCAACAGTTTGATGGATTGCCATTGGATAATGAAAGTTGGTCAATACTTGGAACGCCACTGGTTGAAGGTGATGGGATTATCCTTACACCCTCGCGACTGGTCTCTGATGGTAAGCAGGTTGAACCTGTTGTGATGGCAGATCAGGCAACCATCTCCAAGGGAGCTCACCAATGAGTCTGCCGGGCTTTGGCTTGCGAAAACCTGTCCCGGTGAACTTGCTGATGATGAGCATCATCATTGCAGGTATCTTCACAGCAGCGACGATGCGCCGCGAATTCTTCCCGGAGACCGATCCGGACATGGCATCAATTTCGCTGGTGTATCCTGGCGCGTCACCTGAAGAAATCGAAGAGTCCATGGCCAGCAAAGTCGAAGACGCCGTCGTGGATGTTAAAGATGTTGACACATTACGGACAACGCTTGCTGAAGGTGGTGGGGGGATTGTCGTCGAGTTTGATGAAGGTGTCACCGACTCACGTGAAGTGATTGATGACTTGGAACGCGCGGTGGATGCGCTTCAGGATTTGCCTGACGAAGCAGAGCGGATCACGATCACGGAAGTTGAGCCATTGATCCCGGTGACGCGGTTGAGTGTGTTTGGTGATGTGGACGAAAAGATTCTCAAGAACCTCATTAAACAGGTTCGTGATGAACTCAAGACTCTTCCGGGCATGGGTAAAGCACAGTACTCAGGGATGCGTCAAGACGAATTACGCGTTGACGTGAACCGTGAAAAAATGCTCGCTTATGGTTTAAGCCTGCCTCAGGTCTCCGATGCGATTACCAGTTGGATGGCTGAAATTCCCGGGGGCACCGTTCGTGGTAAAGACGGCAATGTCAAGATCCGAACCATGGGCGTTGCAGAACGGGCAATCACCATCAGGCAGATCGTTGTCAAGAGTTCACCCGAAGGTCAGGTCATTACCGTTGGTGATATTGCACAGGTCAAAGAAACCTTTGCGGATCGTGATATTGTCACTCGTTTCCAAGGCAAACGCTCCTTGGGACTGACTGTCCTAAAAGAGGGCGATCAAGACATCGTCGTCATGGCAGATATGGTTCAAGCCTATGTCGCAGCAAGACGCGGTGATCCGTTTGTGATGACCTGGAAGGACAAGATCAACGCCTTGATGAATGCCGGTAAAGAGGACAATCAGAAGCTTCGGACCAAGCGTCGCATGGCTTATGAGTTGGCGTTGCAATCTGCAATGCCCATGCCTCCAGGTGTGCAGATTCAGACCAGTTCCAACTACTCACGTTTTGTCACTGGTCGATTGGATTTGCTTTCGCGTAATGCTATGCAGGGTGCGGTGCTGGTGTTTGCCACACTGTTGTTTTTCCTCAATTGGCGCGCTGCCTTTTGGGTGTTCATGGGCCTGGTCACTGCGTTAAGTGGTACGTTGGTTCTGATGTGGTTCATTGGCTTGACGCTTAACCTGCTGACGATGTTCGGTTTGATTGTGGTCATTGGTTTGCTTGTCGATGATGGCATTGTGGTTGCTGAAAATATCCAGAAACGTCATGACCGTGGGGAGCCTGCGCTGGTCGCTGCAGAGAAGGGGGCGTCGAGTGTCTTTTGGCCGGTCGTTGCGACGGTGCTTACGAGTATTGTCGCATTCTTGCCTTTGAGTTTTATCAAGGGTCGCATGGGGGACTTGCTGGGCGCGTTCCCGTGGGTGGTCGGTTGTGCGCTGTTTATGTCGTTAGTCGAATCGTTGATGATTCTGCCCAGTCACATGGGACACAGTCTTGCCAAGCGTGACAAGAAGCACGAGCACATGAAGGAGGCGGGTTGGCTGCATCGTTTTGAGGTCAAACGCGATCACGTGATTTTCGATAAGGTCGTCCCTGCCTATGGCAGATTTCTCGAAGCCTGTTTAAAGCGTCGCTACCTGACGATCACGATTTCCACTTCGGTTTTGATTGTCTCCATCGGGATGGTGTTGGGCGGGCGCGTGGGATATGTATACTTGCCCAAGACGGATACCGAAGTGCTCATTGCTGATATCCGTATGCCCATTGGCACGCCGGTGCATCACACGACTGCCATTGCGGACCTGGTTGCTGACGCATCCCTGAAGCAGCCACAGGTGATGTCGATTGATTCAATTGTCGGACAGCGATCCAACTTTGATGATGGGGCAACCACCGATGCCAGTGCGCCGCATATCGCTCAAATATTCATCGAGCTCGCGCCAGTCGAAGAACGTGATGTGAGTTCTGACATTGTCACGCAAAATATCCGTGAGGCATTGGAAGGTAAACTCCTTGGCGTGGATTCCCTGCGGTTTGCAGGTATTGAAGGCGGACCCGGCGGCCCGGACATTACCATCGAAGTCTCCGGCACGCAGATGTACCGCATGGATATGGCAGTCGAACAGATCAAAGCTCAACTAAGACGTTACGCAGGTGTCAACGATGTCAGTGACGATAATGAACTTGGTCAACGCGAACTTCAAATCAGTCTCAAGCCCGGTGCTGCAGCCATTGGGTTCACCACTGCCAATGTCGCTCAACAAATCCGTGCCGCACTCTATGGCATTGATGCTCATGTCTATACCGCACGCAGTGAAGACATCGACGTACGTGTCCGACTGGATGATAAAACCCGTGATGATCTTCAACAGGTCCAGCAACTCTGGATCATCAGTCCAGCAGGTAAACCTGTACCACTGTCAGAAATAGCTCAGATCAAGGATGGCGTGACCTATTCGACGATTAAACGATTGGATCGCAAACGCACCATCACCGTGTTGGCGGACTGCTCGCCGGGGGTGAGTCCTGAGGATGTAACCCGTAAGTTTGAAAACGAATTCATCCCCGATTTTCGAAATCGATTTGCAGACTTGCAGATTCATCTTGGCGGCAGGCAGGAACGTCAAGCCAAGTCCATGGCATCCATGCCCTATGGTATGCTCGCTGCCTGCGTGATGGTTTACGTGATTCTTGCGTGGTTGTTCTCCAGTTACCTGCAACCATTGGTGGTGATGCTCGCGATTCCATTTAGTCTCGTAGGTGTGATATGGGGACACTGGTTACTAGGTTTTGAACTGACGTTTTTGAGCATTATTGGTTTTGTTGCTCTAAGTGGCATCGTGGTCAACGACTCACTGATTCTTGTGGAGTTTTATAACGCACATCGTGAGAAGGGCCATGCCATGCTCGAAAGCCTCGTCGAAGCGGGCAAGGCGCGTCTGCGTCCAATCATTCTCACTTCACTGACCACGGTGTTGGGCTTAACGCCCTTGATGCTGGAACGCTCATTTCAAGCTCACTTTTTGATCCCCATGGCAATTGCTTTGGCATGCGGTTTGGCAACGGCAACAGTTCTGATTCTATTGGTCTTACCCTGTGTGATGATGATCTTCGATGACATCAAAGCGATCTGTCATTACTGCTGGTATGGCAGGACACGCATGGTCCAATCGACACCTGAACATCATGTTTGATTGATTTTGATGCAATCACAATGATGGCCATATTTGAGAATAACCATGACATCGCAGCGAATCTGTGTGTCGCTGATTGTGTCAAACGACCTGAGCAAAGACTTATGATTCCAAGGTGGCTGTCAGAGTGAAGGTTTCAAAAAATCTCATTACATATGGTTGACTTGCTTGATTGACGGTATAAACTGAAACGTATCAGTAATGGAAAACAAGGCATGAAATCCGTCAAAGCCGTTACAGTCAAAGATGTCGCCAAAGCAGCGGGGGTCTCCCAGGCTGCGGTGTCGATGGCTCTACGCGGCTCCAAAGAGATCAGTGCCAAACGCATTGAGCAGATTCAAAAAATCGCTCAGAAGCTTAATTACTATCCCCAGGCAGCAGGGCAGTTACTCCGTTCCAAACGCAAGAATCAGATCGGCGTGGTCATCTCGGCGCCGGATACTGATTCGATGGCACACAGTGGATTTCAAAGTCCATTGCTGGGGGTGATGGCAGCTGTCTGCTACAAAGAGCAGATCGCTTACCAGTTGGAAATGCACCACTGTGATTCGTCCAACCCGTCGAATCTTCCTCACCAGATTGCTGCCAACATGGTGGATGGTGCCATACTCATTGGTGATGTCGGGCAGGAAATGTACGACGCACTGGCCAAGCGGCCGACCTTCCCATGGGTAAGTATCAACGAGCCGACGCCCTATTCGGTTTTCATGGATATCACTGGTGTGACTGATCGTCTGCTGGATCACATTCATGAGTTAGGGCATCGACGCGTGGCATACGTAGGTGGACCAAATCGCTTTCTTGAACACCGTCTGGCTATGCAAACTTTTGAGCGATACAGTCACACGCATCAATGGGACAAACATCAGAAGTCCGATTGGACGCATTGTTTTGAGTCTCAGGAAAATGAAAGTCATGCGGCCCAAGTACAGCAATGGGCATTGAAAGTACTTGGCTCGGACAACCGGCCCAGCGCGGTGGTTTGCCATGGTGATCCGCAGGCTCGATCGGTGGCGCACGTGGCAGCAGGATTGGGTTTGGTGATCGGCAAGGACTTGAGTATCACCAGTTGGGGATCGCGCGTTGATGCCATGAAAACATGGCCGAACATGACCGCAGTGGTTTACGATCATGAACAACTGGTAGTCGCAGCGCTGGACATGCTCAAGCGACGAATTCGCGATCCTGAAACAATCAAACCACATGTCCAAATTGTCAACGCATCATTATATTTTGGCAGTTCAACAGGACCTGTCTCAAGTTAAACGCATAAACGTATTAAAACGATAAGCGATGTTTTCGCTGCCAAAATCAATATCTGTATAGGTAGTTTACTGAAACGATTAAGGTTATGTTTTGTCAGCCTCAATCAATCCCTCGGATGTGAAACAGGAGTCCGAACATGACAGCTTCAGAGGCATACCCGACTCATCATCGGATGGTCGTAAGGCGTAAAGGCTTCACTCTCATTGAACTGTTGGTGGTGATTTCAATCATCAGTTTGCTGATCTCCATTTTACTCCCGGCATTGGGTGCTGCCCGTGAGTCGGCTCGTGGCGCACAGTGTCTGGCAAACCAGAAGTCCATCGGCATGATCATCAGCATCTATGGCAATGACAACCGCGAATACATTCCCTATGTCTATGATCACGGCTATGCATGGAGCATCAACGGCGAAAGCTGGTTGTTTACCTACGGCGGGGCGGACATGACAAAAATGGATTGCCCTGATTACAAGCTGCTGTATGCATCAGGATTCAGCAACTACGGCTTGAGTCAGCACGTGGCCGCTGCACCGTCCTGGGGGTTTAAGTACAAACGTGTCAGTTCCATTCTCAAGCCATCCAAAGTATTGACTGTAGCTGATGTGATGTATGAGGGAACCAACATCTATTCCACCGCACAATTCGTCATTGCCGACTTCATGTCGCCCGAGGGTGGGTGGGGGACGCCTAACCTCGGTTACCGTCATCTTGGCGCGTGCAACATGCTTTGGATTGACGGACATGCCTCGGCGAACAAAGACATCCTGCCTTACAACAGTGAAGCATGGAACAAGTAATCAACAAACATCGCAAGGAGAACAGAGGATGATTGCACGACAAGCAAGAGATCAAAAGCAATTACCTGGCCCATCTGCCTGCGCCTTTACGCTCATCGAATTGTTGGTGGTGATCTCAATCATTGCGTTGCTCATTGCGATTCTACTTCCTGCCTTGTCCAACGCACGCAAAGCTGCACAAGCAACGCAATGTCTGTCTTACCAGAAGACGATTGGCACGGTCTTTAATATCTATGCTGGTGAAAATCGAGATTACATGCCTTATGCCTATGATTATGGTGTGGTCTGGTACATGAGTTCGCGAGCATGGTTGGCTCAATACGGCGGGGATGCTGCGCTGAAAATGGACTGCCCGTCTTACAGACTGATGTACAAGACCGGTTTTGGGAACTATGCATTAAATACCCGCGTGGCATCGTACAATGGGTCCGATTCGTCGGCTCCCGGATACAAGCCTTACAAACGCATTGTCGATGTGATCAAGCCTGCCAAAGCATTGGTGATGGTTGACTGTATTTACGAGGGGACAAACATCAATTCCACCTGGCAATTTGCAACCTCCGAAGTTTTAGCACCCATCGGTGGGACATATGCAAGTTCCTCTAACTTGGACTATCGACATGCCGGGGCGTGCAACATGCTCTATGTTGACGGGCATGCTGCAGCTAATAAGAACCTGTTGTCGGCGACCGACGAAACATGGAATAACAATTAAATATCAGCGCGATGTAGTCCAATGGACGATGTCGCGCACAGCCCTAAAACCCCTTGATTGAAATATTTTTTGGAGTCCACATGCTACGCATTGTTCTGATCATGGCGATGAGCCTGTTGTTTGTACACACTCTGTTGGCTCAACAATCCTGGCCCGTCAAACCCATGGAAGCTTACACCGATTCGCCGGTGGTTATCTGGGCGCATTACATGCCGCAGGTTCCGATGGGGCGGATTCACAATTCATTTGAACACAACGATGACCTTTGGCCATTGATTACCCAGGAGGGCAGCGATGTCCAGCAGATGGAGCGGAACATCGAGTCGGCATTGGAAAGTGGCGTCAACGGATTCATGTGCCTGACCGTGATCCCCAATCATTTTCTTGAAGCTGCGGCCAATGTCTACAAGCGTACCGGCAAGATGTTCTACATGAATCCGCAATGGTGTGACCTGGGACCTGATCAGGAAAAAGCCTTTGGCAAGATCAAAGCCTTCATCGAAAAGACCAGGGACAACCCGCACGTCTACAGACTCCATGGCAAGCAGATGCATTTCTCCTACGGCTCACGACATCAATGGGCATACCGTGTTAGCGAAAATGATCCCATCCCAACCGAAGATGCGCATCTGCAATCAATGGGTTATCCCACCTTGAAAAAGTATCTTGGACCACTGGGCGATGAGATTGTTTTCGTCCCTGCCATCGGTGGATCAACCCGAGTCTTTCTGGGGCGTGGCTCAAACCAATGGCGCTATCGCAACTGGCCGGATTGGGAGGATATCAAGCCTGACCTGAGTTGGTTTAAGAACACGCACTGGGACGGGGTGACGGATCTCAACGGCAGTACCTATTGGCCGGACAATATCCGCAGGCATGTCGTTGATGCCATCAAGCAGCATCGCCCCGACTTTATTGTCACGGCGATGGGTTTAAAACCCTCGCCTTCAGGCGAAACCTTTAGGTTTTACAATTTTTGTCCATTTGAGGTTTGGAATACGTTTTGGTT
>MDTD01165546.1_pt1 | contig 109305 bp, 106 predicted proteins | sample 811221 | NCBI WGS metagenome assembly MDTD01 (sample SAMN05326646, study PRJNA326480) | marine metagenome | isolation source: seawater | place: Pacific Ocean: South West | collected 2011 | reverse complement strand
TTAACTTTCAATCTCTTTTTGGCTCGGTAGCTCAGTCGGTAGAGCAGAGGACTGAAAATCCTTGTGTCGGCGGTTCAATTCCGTCCCGAGCCACCATTTTTTTTCAATCAGTATGGCGCCTTGCAATTTTCGAATTGGCTTGTGCAGGTCTGATAATTTTCATTCTCTTTTTCTATTTCACTCAAAAATTTAGCACACCGACTATCCACTAGCTCCTGACAGCGTTTTTTGAGAAAATCTTTGTAATCTCTAACAGACATGTTGTGCCCGCTTATTTCGCTTGGACTATCGACGTTATAAGCATTGCCTAGTTCTACTTCTGTGTCCCCCCGCTCTTTTTGTACAAAATGTTCGCGAGATGGAATCTCTTTTTTAAAGTATTGAAAGAAGCCTTGCGGATTCATATCTGATTGCTTCAGATTGTAGGCCCTAGAGCGATAAATCCGATTTCCCTTAAAGACCTTTTCGAGCTCGCTTTTCGGAACCGGTCCTCCTGGAAAGAGAAAAGCATCAATGACCATTTCTTCCAATTGACCATTTTCCTTTTCAACCAAGACAAAATTGGAAACATGTTGCTTAACGTTTGCAAATGCTCCTTTTAAAGATTCTGATTGCATCGTAATTCGAGAGACAAAACCTCCATTGATAAAATATTTTCCAGAACTCACTCCGTTATCAGACAACGTCACTGCCACCTGGTGCGCCCTTGCCACGCAATGGGCACGGCTTCTAATTTTTAGCTTTAACTTGTCCTTTGAAACCATATCGTCATAGTATTCTTGCGCTTGCTCCCGCGTTAAGACTGTTAACATCACTGGATTTCCGTTTTCATCCTTTCCATACTCAATGGTTTTTCCCACCTTTGAGTTTGGATTCTTCTCTGGCTTGGCTTTTTTAGGATCGCAGTTTTCATCTTGCTTACCAGCTTTTCCACCGGTCAGATTTTTATTGATCGCAGGGCCATTGATTTTCTCTAGCAATTCCCCAATCTCGTCATCAGCTATGGCTTTTCCACCCGTGGAAATTCCAAGCACTAAAATTCCGAAGAGACCCCATCGACATAAATTCATGATGCTTTATCGGAAGAATCGGGCTTCCAGTAGAGACCCGCACTTAAGACCTAACTTCACCTGGACCTCACCCAAGTGAAAGCTTAATGAAAATGCACCTTTTGAAATAACCAAATATTTTCAAATACTTATAGTTGAAAACTTATTGAAAATAGATTTCATTATGGGATTTTCCAAGCTCCCCTTATTCTAAATTCATGTACGCATGTATTTGTAAGGCCGTAAAATCCACTGAAATCAAAGAGCTTATCGACTCCGGTGCAAACTCGCTGGAAAAAATTGGAGCCCGTTGTGGCGCAGGAACCGATTGCGGCTCATGCGTCAATCGGTTGAAAAAAGCCCTTATCGAAAGTGAAGCTCAAAAAATTCAAGAGCTTCCCGTTCCAATTGCATTTCCGATCAAGCGCGAAGCCGGCTAACGGCTTTAAGAATCTTTCATTTGCTGGGAAAGATAGTTTTGAATGCCCAACTCATTGACCATATGAAGTTGGCTTTCTAGCCAATCCACATGCTCTTCTTCACTGACTAAGATTTTTTCCAAAAGCTCTCGCGAACCCACATCTTTAACTTCCAAACAAAGTTCAATGGCTTCTTTCAATCGAGGAATGGCTCTTTCTTCCAAAGCCAAATCCGCTTTGAGTTGTTCATGAACCGTTTCACCCACACTGATCTGTTCCAATTTTTGGAGGTTCGGAAGTCCCTCTAAAAATAAAATGCGGTCTGTTAACCACTGAGCGTGTTTCATTTCATCGATGGACTCTTCATAAACTTTCTTTGCGATTCTCTCGTAGCCCCAGTCTTTGCAAATGCGAGCGTGAAGAAAGTATTGATTGATGGCAGTCAGCTCGCCCGTAAGAATTTCGTTGAGCCTTTGAATGACCTGTTTGTCACCTTTCATGATTCCCCCTTTTGCCCGATGGCATGGAGGGAACATATCAATGCTTAGGATTGAGATTCAAGACTATTTTTGTGCCACAGCCAACTTCACGTCTGCATAGCCCGCCATCATCGACGAATACATCACTCTCTTAAGAACGTCGTATTGGATATCGCGATCTGCCTGCAAAAGAACTTTTCCGTCGAAGACAAACTCTTCATTCACTTCCGAAATCGCCTTGGCTTTTTCTGCGTGTTGATCCAAAGCTTTATAGATTTTCTGAACAAACTGTGGATCTGTTGAATCAATGTCACTGGCAATAAAACGCCCCTCTTTTAACTCCACAACCTTTTCATCACCCACAAAGACCGCTTCCTTTGAAACAATTAAGTTCACCACTTCAATAGGGTCCACATTCGAAGAACTTTCAGGAATGCTTAGGCCCTCTTTAGGACTGATATTTACAGGAGAAGTGGAATAGCTCTTCAACAGAAACACCAAAAGGATCACAAACATATCCACCATTGACGTGATTTGAATCTTAAATGCCGATGGAGATCGTCGATCTATATATTTTTTTAAGCCACGGGTGCGAGCCATTTTACTCTCCTACGATGTTTGAAAAGGTCACGTTTGGAAACAGCATATCGGTTTGAACCTTTTCGCCATTCTCCGGGTCTACAAAGGCAATCTTTCGCGATTGGCCGTCTTTTCGAACGGCATCCATCGCTTTTACCAACTCATTCAAAGGAACTTCTTCTTCAGGCGCCAAATCCAATTTAAAAACTTGGGGAAACTGCTGCTTGATTTCGTAGGCCTTAGCTTGCAAACCGAAGTAATCGAAATCCCCGTCTTTTGAAGGAACTTGGAAACTTTTGGTTTCACCAGACTTCGTTACCTGGAAGAGAAAATTCTTTTTTCCAGAAACTTTTAATGTCACATTGGTTTCTGATTTTTTATCCGCTCTTTGCATGGCTTCTGCAACTACTTGGGGGACTGGCACTTCAATCAGTTTGACTTGAATGAAGGCCATGCTGAGCAAAAGTAGCGGAACAATCGAAACAATGATATCCAAGATCGGCGCCAAGTTCAGGTCGAAAGTGGAATCAGATGTTCTTCTCATTTGTCGGCGAGCCATAACCCATACTCCTTAATCAAAATCTCTTAAGAAACTTTACTTGCAGGTGGAGGAGTTTTTTGTGCGCCTGATTTTTCCATTCCCTCAGTATTGATGGTTGATGGATAGGCCACTGAGCTTTTGTAAGGAGCGTAAATTCGCATCTTCAATGCGTTGATCACCTTACGAGAATGCTCATCAATTTCTGCAAAAAGTTGTCCCTGTTTGGAGTGCAAGAACGAGTAAGAAATCATGGTTGGAATGGCAAACATCAATGCCAACGCGGTTGCAAACATCGCGATCGAAATACCTTCGGCAAGCAAAGTTTGTTTTTGAGCCACGTCTGCAAAACCCACCGCTTTAAAGGCAGTGATCAATCCAACAACCGTTCCCAATAGACCCACAAGAGTCACTACGTTTGCTACCATCGCCAAGTGGCCAAGACCTTTCATCAATCGAGGTCCCACTTCAGATGCAGCAATGTCCAATGCGGTTTCAATGGCTTCGTCATCACGATCTGATTTTTCCAAAATGCGTTTGATCACATAAGCCAATGGCTTCTTCTCGTTTGCAGAGCAAAAAGTAATGGCCTCTTCCAGCTTGTCCTGCTCGATCAAACCCATGACCTGCTTCATAAATGGACCTGCAGGCAACGCACACTCCACATAGAGCGCTTTAAATCGGTCGAAAATCAGCACAATACCGAAGATACCCACTCCGGCAATACAGAAATCAATGATCTTGTAGTTATTTAAAAAGGCTAAAAATGAATCCATAATGTCCCCCTTAGACCTACTACTGGTCGGAGCCTAGGAAGCAGACTATAGACTTGGAAAATCATTTTATTGTCTGGACATCAGCTCCAAATCAGCCCCCTCAAAGTTGGAAAAACCGTCAAAAGGCCAGGCAGCGCCCAAATTTTACGGAAAAATGTCGAAATTTTTGAGTGGGAAGACGCCTGGGTTTAAGCAGGCCTTTGCCTGAACCCGAGCTTTCCCCTTCCTTCGTCCCGCTTCCCCAGCTCGCCAAAGAGCTTGCTCGCCTACACAGCTCGCTTCGCCATAAACGGGCTCTCGCCAAAAGGTACCTGCTTCCTTTTCCGATATGCGCCGCATATCGGAAAAGGAAGCAGGTACCTTTTGGCGAAGCGAGCTGTGTTGGCGAAAACCCGTTTATGGCGAGAGCCCGTTTTTGGTGGCCTGTTTTGGGCGGGGCTCGTTTTGGTAGAAATGAGACTTTTTAAGTGGGATTCATTCAGCGCGATGGAAGGGCGGATCTGCGGAAATGGGCACCTCGCTGAAAAGAGTTCAGAGCTTGCCAACACAGCGGGCTAACTAACTCATTGAAATTACTTGGCTTATCTTCTGGCGCTCCGATTGCTTTTTACTCCCTTTGGAGGTCAAGATGACTCAATTTTTTGGACCACGGATATGGTCCATCTTTTTCCTGATGGGAACCCTCATTGTCTCGGTTTCAGCGTCTGCATTGAATCTGAGCTACGTCTCCCCCACTGAAAAATCCAGTTTAGAAGCAGACTATTCTGCCGCCTCCATGGAAATTCCCGCGCAGCTGGAGGGCACATGGACCTGTGAACTGATTGGAGTTCGCTCAGGACTTCTTCGGGAAACAGGAATTGTTCTCTATGATTTTAAGAACAACTCAAATGGCACTTACAAAAATGAAGGCGCATCCCCTCACACCCAATTCAAATCTTCCTCAAATAAAAAGGAACTTCTCGCCGAGAACTCCAAAATCAAAGAAACACTGCGATTTCTTTCAGCAGATTCTTTGATCGGACAGATCGAAGACCAAAAAAGCCACAAAAAGCTCGCCTACTCACGTTGTTTAAAAAGCTCCAAGTCCTTGACCAAATCCTCTGCGCTCAAGGAAACTGTAGCTTCACATGACTGAATTGATTGTAATGACAGTCTGCTTGGGGCTAAACGCCATTCTTGCAGCCTTCGAAATCGCTTTTGTAACTCTCCCCAAAACTAAGCTCAAAGAGCTCGCCAAAAAGGGAAGTGCTTCCGCAAAAACTCTCATCGAACTTCGGTTGAAGCCCGAACGCACATTGTCCGTCATTCAAGTGGGCATCACTTTGGTGGGAGCGCTGGCCGCCGCCGTAGGGGGCGCTGAAGCTCAACAAAGTTTTGCTCCAATTCTTGCCGAGCACTTGGACATTCACTTGAAAACCGCTCAGGCCATCGCCGTTTTGTGCATTGTTGTTCCATGGACCATGCTGACGGTTATCTTTGGCGAGTTGGTTCCTAAAACTCTCGCCTTGAGAAACCCCCAGCGAATTGGACTTTTTTCTGCAAAATGGTTGGCTCTTTTAGATACGACCTTTTTACCGGCGGTAAACTTCTTAGAGTGGTCCACGAAAAAAGTTTTGAAGATCCTCTTCCCTCGATCTCGAAGCATCGAAGATTCTCACAGCTCCCACGAAACGGTGGAGTTGGATTCGCTTTCTCATCAAACCCGACAGTATGTCTTGAACTTGGTGGAACTTGAAAAAAAGCGCGTGGGCCACGCCTACCTCCCTTGGGCTCAAGTGGATTATTTATTAAAAGACAATGCCCTTGAAGATGTAGAAACCGTGGTCGTAAGATCCGGGCACACTCGGCTTCCCGTAGTTGACGATGGCCAAGTGATTGGCGTGATCAATACGAAGGAACTTTTAACTTTGATCAAAGCAGGCCAAAAAGATTGGACGTCGATTATTCGTCCGATTTCTCGCGTGAATGAGCAAAGCTCACTCTTAATGACTTTACGTCAGATGCAAGAAAAACGAAGCCACTTGAGTGCGGTTTATCACGGAGACAAACTCAAAGGGATTGTCACCATGGAAGACATCCTTGAGGAAGTGATTGGCGAAGTTTATGACGAAGACGACGACGGAGCCTTGAAGAGAATCCTGACTCGAAGAAAAATCTCCCTGACCTAGCCCTCACGGAAAAGATCAAAAAAGTCCAAAGCTAAAATAAAAGTTAACCGAACCGGCCGGTAATGTAGTTTTCTGTCCGAGTGTCTTTTGGATTGGTAAAAATCTGGTTGGTTTCACCAAACTCCACCAACTCACCCAAATACATAAAAGCCGTTTGATCAGAAATTCTGGCCGCCTGGTGAAGATTGTGAGTCACAATCAAAATGGTCACTTGGCTTTTCAACTCATTAACCAATTCCTCAATGCGAGCTGTAGAAATGGGATCCAACGCAGACGTGGGTTCGTCCAACAGAATCATTTCTGGATCCGTCGCCAAAGCCCGAGCAATGCAAAGTCTTTGTTGCTGTCCACCGGAAAGTGCCAAGGAGCTGGAAGACAATCGATCTTTTACTTCATCCCACAGTCCCGCCTGCTGAAGGGACCACTCCACCTTTTCTTCAAGCACAGATCTTCTTTTAATGCCTCGAATGCTCAAACCATAACTTACATTTTCAAAAATCGATTTGGGAAATGGATTGGGTCTTTGAAAAACCATTCCGATGCGCATGCGCACTTCGATGGGATCAATCTCTTTGGAAAGAATATTCAACCCTTCTGGGTAGATTGTGATTTCACCTTCATAGCGATTTCCCGGATACAAATCATGCATGCGATTCATACAACGAAGCAATGTGGTCTTTCCGCAACCACTGGGTCCGATCAAGGCCGTCGCCTGATTGCGATAGACCGGCAATGTCACTTCTTTCACAACTTGCTTGTCGCCATAAAAGAAACTCAAATTTTTAACTTCTGCAGATTTATTCAATTCCATTTTACCTACCAATTGAGCCTTTTTCGAAATCGGTTGCGAATCAAAATGGCTGTAAAATTCATTGCCAAAGTCATCAATAACAAAATGACTCCTGTCGCGGCCGCATTTTGATGAAATTCCACTTGAGGACGAGAAACCCAGTTAAACATCTGAATCGGCATTACCGTGAAAGGATCTTTTAGCCACTCTGCACTGACAAAGGGCGGAGAGGACGAAACTGGAGAGTTGGGAAGAAAGGCAATAAAGGTCAAAGCCCCAACTGTAATCAATGGGGCTGTTTCTCCAATAGCCCGTGACAAGGAAATGATCACACCAGTTAAAATTCCTCCCACAGAGGCTGGAAGCACATGATGAATAGTCACTTGCCACTTGGTCGCCCCCGCCGCATAAGCCGCTTCTCGAATCGAGTTTGGAACTGCACGTATAGCTTCACGGGTGGTGACAATCACAATGGGAAGCACCAAAAGACCTAGAGTCATTCCCGCTGTTAAAATGCTTTGTCCAAAGTCAAATTTGTAAACAAAAATTCCCAGCGCCATCAATCCAAAAATAATCGAAGGAACTCCCGCCAAGTTAACAATGTTTAACTCGATGATCGACGTGAACCAATTCTTCCTTGCATACTCTTCCAGATAAACTCCCGAAGCCACCCCCAAAGGGATTGCAAACATGGCCGTCACAAACATCACATACAAAGTCCCCACCCATGCCGATAAAATTCCAGCGCGTTGAGGAAATCGCGAAGGAAACTCAGTCAAAAAATCCCAGCTGATTCGAGGAACTCCCGTTACAGCAAGGTCCAAAATCAAAGCCACTAACGTCATCAATGCACAAAATAGAAAAAACAGAGCAATGCCCATCAAGGCAAGATCCCAAAATTTGCGCTTTTTGATGTCGTCTGTGAGATTGTACTTCATCAGTAGGCCTCTCTAAATTTTCGGCGCAAAGCAAAGCCCAGCAAATTAAAGATCATCGTTAAGACCAAAAGACTTAAGCCCGCCACATAAATGGATTGATATCCGATGGAACCATGGGGAAGATCTCCCAGACTCACTTGGACGATAAAAGCGGTGATGGTTGCAGCTGGCTCCGTAGGATTTAAAGTCAGATTGGGCTGCATTCCCGCAGCAATAGCCACGACCATGGTTTCTCCAAAAGCTCGAGAAATTCCAAGAATGTAAGCGGAAGTGAGTCCTGAGAACGCCGCCGGAACAATCACTTTCAGCGATGTTTGTGCACGAGTGGCTCCCAGTGCATAAGACGCCTCACGAAGATCTTTAGGAACTGATCTCATGGCATCTTCACTTAAACTGGAAATGTAGGGAACAATCATGATTCCAATGACCAATCCAGCACTTAAGACATTAAACCCCCCAAGACCCGGGATGATCTTTTGCAACAACGGCGTCACAAACAGCAATGCAAAGTATCCGTAAACCACGGTGGGGACACCTGCCAGCAACTCAAGAAGAGGTTTTAGAATTTCAGAAATCCGTGCGGGCAAATATTCGTTCATCAAAATAGCGATCAACGTACCCACAGGAATGGCCAGCAAAAGTGCAATCACTGTCGTCAGAAATGTTCCCATCAATAGGGGCAAAATTCCAAACTGCGGATTTGCAAATAACGGAGTCCAAACAGTCCCCGTTACAAAATCCCAAATGGAAACTTGGCTAAAAAAGGGAATGGATTCAACGACCAAAATGGTAATAATTCCGAAAGTCACTAATACCGAAGACGTCGCAGCAAGAAACAAAAACAGCTCCACAACCCGCTCTGCAAAATTTCGCTTCAACCGGGCCAAGCGGCCCAATTTCAATTCGACTTTCTCCAGTTCAAAAGGTCTTGTGGGAGCCATTTCTCTCATCGTTTAGTGAACCTTTTCTTTTTTCAAAAGTTCTTCAACTTTCAAACCCACGGGAACATGTCCACCAAAGGCCGTTCCCACTTTGTTGTTGTCCAAGTGTTCTTTTGCCATGGTGTAGGCCTTCGCAGGAAGGGCCACATATTTGGCTTCGGGAACCAGGGTGGCGGCCTGACCAATATAGAATTCTGTGAACTTTTTAATTTCAGGACGATCCATGCTCTTTTTGCTGACGTAAATAAAGATGGGGCGAGACAGTGGGTAGTAAGTTCCATCTTCCACAGTTTCTTTGCTTGGCATGATCGCGGTCATTTTCTTTGGAGCTTTTTTGCCACCCACAATCGGAAGCGCTTTTAAGCGTTGAGTGTTTTCTGCATAGTACGCATAAGGAAGATATCCCAAAGCGTATTTATCACTGGCCACACCTTGAACCAAAGTGTTGTCGTCTTCACTGGCGGTGTAGTCTCCGCGACTGGATTTCTCTTTTCCTACGATCGCTTTGGTGAAGTAGTCAAAGGTTCCTGAATCCGCGCCGGCACCATAAAGACTGATTGGTTTGTCCGGCCAAGCTTTATTGATTTGGTTCCACTTGGTGATTTTTCCTTGCGCACCTGGCTCCCAGATTTTTTTAAGCTCATCAACAGTGATGGATTTTAGCCAATCGTTTTGAGGGTTCACCACAACGACGGTTGCGTCGTAGGCCACAGGAAATTCGAAGAATTGAATTTTTGCTTTTCGGCAGTTTTTAAGTTCTGACTCGGTGATGGGGCGAGAAGCGTCTTGAACATCGGTTTCGCCGCGACAGAATTTTTTAAACCCTCCGCCGGTTCCAGAAATTCCAACTGTCACTCGAACTTTGCCTTTTTCGGCTCTTTGAAATTCTTCGGCCATGGCTTCGGTGATTGGAAAAACGGTGCTGGAACCGTCAATCTTGATCACAGGAATAGAGGCCTCTGCTGAGAAACCTGTAAAACTTAACGAAATAAGAACAATGCTCAATTGAATTGCAAGTCGCATAAATCTCCCTACGTATAGATACACTTGCCCGGATTATGAAGAAAAAGATTTTAAATTTCATGTCAGGAACTTGTTAAAATATTGATGGCCCCAGAAGCTTAAAAAATTTACACTCAGGCCTATGACAGCTGAGAAATTAAATATTGTCGTAATTTGTGGGGGACAGTCCGGTGAGCACGAAGTCAGCTTGGTTTCAGGCTGTTCTGTGGCCAAAGCTCTGGATCCCAAACGGTTCAATGTGTACATCGTAGGAATCGACCCTGACGGAATGTGGGAGAAATTGGACCATGAGAAAATTTTGTCGGGCTCCCTTTTGCCTGAAAATATTACTTTTTCAGGGAAGGACAGACTCACTCCAAAGGCCTTCCCCTCTGAAAATTTTTTCCATGAGTGGGATCTAAAGTTCGATGTGATTTTCCCTGTGCTTCACGGCCCCTATGGAGAAGACGGCACGGTTCAAGGTCTTTTTGAAATGGCTCATGTGCCCTATGTGGGCTCTGGTGTTTTAGGGTCTTCGGTGGGAATGGATAAAGAGGTTTCGCGAAAGCTGTTGTCAGAGGCTGAGATCCCTTGTGTTCCCACTCTGTACTTTCAAATGTCGAAGGACTTAAGCATCGCAAAGTGCGCTGAGAAATGCTTTGAGGCCTTTGGTTACCCTTACTTCGTGAAGCCTGCGAATATGGGTTCCTCCGTGGGAGTTCACAAGGTCAAAACTTTAGAGGATGTTCAGGGCGCCTTCGAGGATGCCTTTTCCTACGACAATAAGATTTTGGTGGAAAAGGGACTTCATGTTCGCGAACTAGAGTTGGCGGTTTTGGATGGAGATCCTTTGACGGTCAGTGGTGTTGGGGAAATCGTGCCTCGCCATGAATTCTACAGTTATGAGGCGAAATATAAGGACGAAAACGGAGCGGACCTGATTTTGCCGGCAGTCCTTTCCGCACAGGAGGTTGAGAAGCTGCAATCTCTTGCCCTGAAGGCCTTTCGGTCTTTGCAACTTTCGGGATTGGCTCGGGGGGACTTTTTTATGGATAAGGATTCCGGCGAGATCTATTTGAATGAGGCCAACACCATGCCGGGATTTACTAAGATCAGCATGTATCCCAAATTGATGGAAGCGGCGGGAGTTCCCTATCGAGAGCTGGTCGGCCGATTGGTGGATTTGGCGCTTGAGCGCCATCGCTATAAGGCCCAGCTGAAGACCAAGTTCGACGGCGCTCGGTAAGATCTCTGGGCATGCGCATTATCACTGGTTGAATGGGAAGTTTTAAATTAGTTTTTTGGATTCGTCCAAAAATTGCTGCGGAGAGGTGGCAGAGTGGTCGATTGCACCGGTCTTGAAAACCGGCGGGCCTTCGCGGGCTCCGTGAGTTCGAATCTCACCCTCTCCGCCAAAATAAAAATCCTACCCGAAGTGGTGGGATTTTTTATTTTTGAGGGTGGAGTGAGATTCGAAGAGAATTTGCAACTCTGCATTGGATGCGAAGCTTCGAATGCAGAGTGTCTGGCTACGATGGCCTGACAAGCAAATTGTCAGACCCGAATCGTAGTGAGCGTGAGGCGAACCAGATGAGGGGAATCTCACCCTCTCCGCCATTGACAAATCCAAGCACTAAATTCACATCGCTTTTTCGAGGCCAACTCTACAAGCCTTCAAGCCAAGCCTTCAGCTTTTCATAGCTGGAATCGGGAATGCCTTTGCCGGACAAAATGGTTTCAGAGGGGGGCGGCGGCATAATGCGAACACCCGTTTCACCGGTCATTCTTTGCCACAACAATTGATCACTTTGCGCAGTATCTCCACCTGGCCGAATCCAATGACTGTTGATCATTTCAGTCAACGTCTTCAATGGTTCATCGGAGTGAACCACATCAGCATGGCAGCTTTGACAATCTCTAGACTGAATCAATCCCGAATACATTCCACTCCAGTCTTCCAACTGTTGAGCAGAAAAAATCTGATTCAAATCTTCTTCGTGAATTTTATCGTCAGATTTATCATCCTCCTCTGGAGGAGTCCCTTTGTCCTCTGTCGAAGCGACAATCAAAAGACTGTTGTTCTGATCATCCACCACATAAATGGCGCCCGAAGAATCTTCAGCCAGCCCAACAGGCCTTCCCTTTGGATGACGTCCCTTAGCGTCTTCTTGCCACCCATCAATCAAAAATGACGGCGAAGAAGATCGAAAGTGCCCGACTTCATCCGTATCAAAAATTGCAATTCGAGAGCCTGAAGGCCGCCACCCATGCCAGGACATCAAAATCTTTCCGCGAAGTTCTGGGAACATCTTTCCCTGATAGACCAACATATCCAAAGGCGAAACATGGGCCGGCAGCAAGAACAATGGTTTATCAGCTCTCCCACAAAAAGTTTTGTAATTGGAATACCCCTCATAGCGCAGTCCATTTCCATAGCAAAAGGGCCAAGCAAAATCATAGCTTCGTCCTTCAGAGTATTCTTTCAAATCAATGACATTCAATTCATCCGGAGTCCCCAACTGATCTGCCGAGTTTTCAGCCTGATAGATTTCGTCCGTTTTTTCGTTGAACAAAAGACCCATGGAATTTCTCAATCCCCGCGCCAAGCGAGAGTACCTGGGATTGTAGCGATCTGTCGCTTCATCGTAATAGTAAAGTCGAAGTTCAGCTTGAACATCTCGTTGCGCGCAAACCTTGTTGATTCTCATTTCCTCATTGCAATCATTTGTGGGTGCGCCAACGTTGACGATCAAATTTCCTGAAGGAAGAACAATGAACTCCGTCAATGGATGATTGCTATCGATGGTTTTTCCATTGGGCAAAGTATAGGAGTCCGGAAGATTTGAAATCACGGACTCTGCCTGTGGATGAGAACTTGAGGGATCAAATCGATAAATGGCTGTGGCATCGCCAAAATAAATTTTTCCTTGAGGTCCTAATCGAAGTCCATGGGTCCGATCCGTTCCTTGAAAGATCTGTTTGGCAGCAATGGGATTTCTGGTGAGATCCAACTCCCACACTTGCCCTTTATTCTTAACCCATCCCCCAAAGGCCGAGACATAGAGCTTTCCATCATAAGAAAGCGCCTTGCGAGGAAATTTCCATGGCACTGTGTTTTGATCTGCAACCAAGCCCACACAAGTCCCCTCAGGAGTCTTCAAAGAGCTGACCCTGGGAAACCCACCACACAGCGAACTGCTGGTGTGATACTTTTTTTGTGCAAAGCTATAATTATTACCGAACGCCATGCAGGCGAGGCCCATTAAAACCACGGAAGAACGTATTTTTTGAATCATGTGTAAAAGACATTGCGATTCCAATGCCGAGATCGCGACAAATCTCGCACCATGACGCAAGAATATTATTATCTTTAAAATTCAGTTTCTTATTTCCATCGCTTATATTCCTGGACCAAATGAGTGATTTAATTTCTTGGAAATCAAAATTTGAAAGCTATCTTTTAGACCATCCGTCGGAGGATGGGTCTCACGACCTCAGTCATTTTCAAAGGGTTTGGAAGCTCGCAGAAAAATTGAGTGAGCCATCTACTGACGCACTGACTGTATTGGCCGCGTGCTATTTTCACGACATTGTCAGTTATCCAAAAGATGACCCTCGCAGATCTCAATCTTCCACTGATGCTGGCGAGAAAGCTGCCGCTATATTGATGGATATGGGCTTTCCAGAGGAAAAGATTCCCGCTGTCAGACATTGCATTGAGGCACATTCATTTTCCGCAAATATCGAAACGCGTACCTTGGAGGCAAAAGTCGTTCAAGATGCAGATCGCATGGAAGCCCTAGGTGCGATTGGATTGGCTCGAACCTTTTATGTTTCGGGGTTGATGAAGAGAATGCTTTTTTCACCAGAAGATCCCTTTGCAAAAGACAGGGAACTTGATGACCAAAAATTTGCAATCGACCACTTTCAGGTGAAGCTTTTAAAACTACCCAAAACGATGAAGACCGAAAAAGGGAAACTAGAAGCTGAAAAACGAGCCCGGGTTCTTTCTCGATTCTTAGAAGATTTGGCTGATGAGCTTTCGGATTAAACTTCTCCATCCATTCAGATCAATTTTTTAATTTCGACTGTCGGGAAGAAATCCAGAAAAATGGGTTTGGTTTCCAGCGGAATCCATAACGGTCAAGGTGAACGGACCACGATCCTTTTCTTCCACGGGAATACGGACATAAAATTGAAACTCATTGTAGTTTCCTGCGGTTCTTAGAATTTCGCCATTTGGACCACGAAGAGATCTTACAAAGAGATCAAAAATCTTTGGCTTTAATCCATCCTCATTAAACAGACCCTTTCGAAAGTCCCAGGTGAATGTTTTTCCTGATTGCGGCCTGTACTCCACAAAATGGGGTTGAAGGATAAAGGGGTTGCGATCTTTCCGATCAAAAATATCCAAAATAAATTCCGACGGTCTTTGTGAGAGCCTTTCGTTGTTAGAAACTTCAATGACATTGTTTTCCACAACCGCATACACCGATGCGATCATAGGCGAAACCGTATCCAAAATCTTTGCGGAGTACCATTGGCAATTAAAATTGTAACCATTTGGAGAAACGATGTTGTAATGAATGTGATTGTACGGGCTGCCATTCATAAAGTAACCCCAATCAATCACCTGTCCTAAAATTGTTCCCGCAGAAATGAAATCATTCGCTTTGATATGGCTTAATATTTCTGGAGTCAGACTGTCGCGGTCCACATGGTGAAATTCAAATCGAAATCCATTTTGATCTGTCAGTGCGACTTCAAAGTACTCCTTTTGAACCGAGTGGCCCTCGCTCTCAAAAAGTGGGATCCAATACTTTTGCATATACCCATCGCCAATGTCTGAATAGGAATAGTAGCCGGCTTCAATTTTTCCTGAAATCGGCGCAATCAAGGACTCTCCTCTTCGAGCCACTAAATCACATCCCCCATGAAAGTAGCTGGAAAAGGGACCGTAGGATTGAAACTGAGCCATTAAGTTACCCACCGAATTCAAACCATTTTCAAATTGAATCGGCCAATTCAATTGGTGCTGCGAGTATCCGGGCTCAATCACTTTTGTGACTTTCGAGAGCAAACCTTCGTAAACAACAGGCTTGTAACCTATTTTGAGTGCTGATTCTCTTGAGAGAATCAGCACGTCCGCAGAAGAAGTCATACAAAACGCGGCCAAAAGAACAAAGATTGGAAACTTCATAGGTTTAATCATATGCCAGCTGAATTTTTGAGCAATCTAAATTTTAAAAAGTCTTAATCCCTCGCATTCAAAATCTTGCCTGTGCGAGCATTTTTCGATTAGATCTTCCAATGAAATATATTTTTTTACTCTTCATTGTTGCTGCTTCTTCGAAGCTTTATGCCGAAAATAAGTCTCCCGCTTTTATAAAAGGTAAAAAAATTGCCTCTGAGTTGCAAATGGTGCTTGGAAAAAACCTTTTGGCGGCTATTCAATCAAAGGGAACCGTTGGCGCAATTGCGTTTTGCAACGAAAGAGCCTATCCAATTACAAATGCGACAGCCAAAAAGGAGGTCGTTTTTTTAAAGAGGGCCACGGACAAGCCTCGAAATCCAAAAAACCTTGCCGATCAGAGCGAAGCCGCTGTGATTTCTAAGTACAAAAGACAACTGGAAAGGAATATTTCACTCAATCCCATTCTCAAGGAAGTGGACGAAGGATTCGAATTCTATTCTCCCATTTTAACCAACGCCATGTGCCTTCAATGTCATGGTTCTCCAAAGAAAGAAATTTCAGATGGGGTTCTGGCAAAATTGCAAACTCTATATCCAAAGGACCAAGCCATGGGATATTCTATCAATCAATTGCGGGGAGTTTTTAGTGTACGCTGGAAGAAGAAATCTTCAGTTGACTAGAATTCCAATGCCACTGAGAAAAACAAAGACAGCCACAACCCTTTCGAATTGCCTTTGATCCATCCGATTCAGAATTCGCTTTCCAACAAAGGAACCACAAAGGGCTGCTCCGCCGAGAAGTGGAATGTAAAACCATTGATCCCACTCCATATATCCCTGGACCAAATAGATTCCCGTCCGCAATAAATCCCCAAAAAGATCTATTCCTGCTGAAGTAAAAATAAAAGCTTCCTTACTCAAACCCATCGCCGAAAGGGACACTCCTCGAAGTGCTCCTCCCGTTCCAATAAGTCCCGTCGAAAACCCAGAAGCTCCCATTAAAAAGACAGACACACTTTTGGGAAGGCTTTGAATCTGATCCAATCGAAACCAAGCAACCAACCCATAAAGCACCAAAAAAATTCCCAGTGCCAATTCCATCCACTTTGATCCCACGTAGCCGGTTAAAAGAGCTCCGACACCCGTAAATCCAATAAAGAGAACTGCAAATTTTGAAAACTGCTTCCAATCAAAGGCTTGGTAGAACATGGCAATTCGAAACAAGTTTCCAAAACAATGTAGAATTCCAGTTAGAGCCAATACAAAATCGAAAGACTTAAGTGTCAGTGCCGCCGGCACAAAGAATGTGGAGGATCCAAAACCACTGAGTGTTCCAAGCACCTCCGATAGAAAACCAACTAAAATAAGGTAAATATCATTTAGGTGCACAGTGATATATTATTTCCAATACTAAGGACCGTATTCCTCATATACATCGTCATTGATGAGCTTTTTCATATCTTCTTCGCTCAGTTTTTCGTTCTTCAATTCGCCAGGCGCAGTCTTCATCACCTTATTTAGCGAAAGAGCATTCATCAGTCGCGTGGAACGAATCTTCTTTTTCTCGATGTACTCCGCCAACTGAGGATTTGTGGATTTAATATCGTCAAAAACCGCTTTTTGACAGGCTTTTTCGGTTTGAATGACCAATTTTTTACTCTCTGGAGGAAGTTTTTTAAATTCCTCTTTCGTCAAAGCCACATCAGAAATCTCATGAATTTCTTTGATTTCCGACTTGGTGCTTTGATTCATTGCCATTTTCTCGGTTTTCGAATCCGCAACTAAGGTGTGTCCCGGCTTCACCGTCTCTTTAATGACCTTTGGAGCTGTGGAATCAGCCACCTTTTCAGTGACTTCTTTCGCAACCTCCACTGCTCCCCGGAAGACCGTCGTCACCATGGACCCAACGGAAGGATTATACCCAATGTAAAAGTCCGTTCCTCTCACTCCCGCAGTTCCCACCCGAGTTTTAATTTCGATATTTTTCATAGGGCTCTTTTTAGAAATGATTGCTCGAAACTTTCCATAAATCAGGTTCAAAACAGGTGTGATCCCCATGGATGATTTTTTCTCCACAGTCTTTTGTCCCAAATCCAAAACCATTGCCGAGGCGGGACCCACATTGATCGAGTCACCTGTGGAGAATCCCAATCGAACCATTCCCTTGTTCTCGGTCTTAACAACATCACCGGTTTTAACCTTCATTCCAATCTTGGCCTTTTTTAAGGTGTAGTGCTTACCTTCAAAAAAGACTCGCGGGGGTTCGCCTTTAGAAGAGGCGCTTGCATTGGTGAAGATTTCATTGTCGCCTTTTGAAACCAAGACCACACCATTCCCATATGACGAATTTACCATCAAAAGAATAGACAAAAGTACAAATCCTGAGCTCAATCTCCAAATCACGTTGAACACTGTTCTTCCTCCGAAAATAATAAATTAAAAACATTAAACAAAAAAAAGGCGTGAATATGAACCAAAGATTCAAAGTCTGGTCTAGACTCATGGCCACAATTCTTGTTTCCTCATTTGTCATTCAATCAAAGGTATTGGCGGAAGACTTTGAATACCCAGAACTGAATGTGACTCCTCTTGCCTCTGAAAGACTCAAAATGGAGGCTCTTAGAGAAAACAGCTCTTCGGAAATGTGGATGGATCATGTTCCAGTCTTTATTCCTGCGACCTTGAACCTCATTGCCGCCATCAAATTGAACTCTCAAAAAAGTGATTTCTCTGCAAAAGAACAAAAAGATGCGGAAGACACCACCCGTGTTGCTTTTGGAGTGAGCGCTTTTTGGATCGGATATTCCTCTTATTTAGCAATGACATATAGACCTTTTTCCGATGCCACGACCTACATTTCACGAATGGAAGGAAATTCCAAAAAAGCCCATTTGATTCGTGAACGGTTGGCGGAAGAACGAATCAAAGAGTCTGCGCGCTTTGGACGAATGCTTTCTTGGATCAGTTCAGGAACTCTCTTAGCTTCTTCTCTGGCCGTAGCCTCAAAGGCGAAAACCGACGCCGAAGCCATTGCCATCGTTTCGGCGGTATCTGCTCTTTCCCCATTGATTTTTCGCTACCGCTGGGAAAAGGTCGAGGACTACCACAGCGAATATAAAAAGCGAATCTATGGCCCGGTTGTCACCAGTGGTCTCTATGGAAAAAAGATCGAAGGTGAAACTCACTGGGCTCCTCAACTTCTTGTGAGTTACCAATTCTAAAATGATTAAAATCATTTTTTCTCTTTTTATTCTGCTCACGTCCACTTTCGCATTTGCTGAAGAAGAGTCCGAGATCGTTGATTGTCGAGCGGCAAAAGAATTTGCGACCATTTCTGAATTCTTGAAAAAAGAAAAGGTCTTTCCTGATAGCGATCCTCAAATTCAAAAAACAGCTTTGGAGGTGATCTCTGGCTGTGAAGGATCTGCTCAAAGGTTTATTCAAGTTTTTCAAACATTAGACAAAGCCGGGTTTGTTCGGAAGAATGCCCTTTCGACCGCGATCAACTATGCCAAAAAATCGGATGCTCAAGCCCGAATGTTCTGCATGGTTTTTCAAAAGGCTTACCTTAAAAAATACCTAGATCTGACCGCGGCGGATGCTTTTAAATTGGCCGAAGAGCTTTCCAATGGAAGCAAAGACGACAAAGCACCTTCAGCTTCTGATTTTGAAAAAACCGTTGGATTTTGCATCGACGATCGAAGAATTTCTTTGCCACGAAAATTTTGTGCCGACTTCGCAAAAGAGGTGGCTAAGACTTCTGGAAGATATGAAGAAGACCTTTTTGACGATTTAAAATCCCTGACCTTGTGGTTTATGACCCGATCCTCTGGACGTCAAACGGCTCAAAATGCCTTAACAAATTCATTTGAAATTGTTCAACATGGACCTCAGGCGAAGGAAAACTTTTTCCGTGCACTTGAGTACATTAAAAGAACCTCAGGATTTCCGCTGAAGCCCCATGAGGCCATATCGTTGGCGGCAAAGATCAGCACTCAAAGCCATACATTTAAAAAGGCAGACTCTGACCACTGAGATCTTGAAGTAAGAGGCACTTCGAAAATCTTCGAACAGTCCTCGCGTTGCTGCGGAGCTTGATTTTCGAAGTGCCTCTTACTTCAAGATCTCAGTGGTTGTGCGTTATGCCAAGTGCGACTGGCCGCCCATGTACTTTTGCAAGGCCTTCGGAATCTCGATCGTCCCATCTTCTTTTTGGTAGTTTTCCATGACGGCAATCAAAGTGCGTCCTACCGCAAGACCGGATCCATTCAATGTATGGACGTACCTGGGTTTTGATTTCGGCGCATTTTCTTTAAAACGAATGTTCGCGCGTCGCGCTTGAAAATCTTCAAAGTTGGAACATGAGCTGATTTCTCGATAAGCGTTTTGCCCAGGCAACCACACTTCAATGTCATAACATTTCGCTGCTCCAAAAGAGATGTCTCCTGTACAAAGCGCCATCACTCGATAAGGAAGCTCCAAATCTTGCAGAATTTTTTCCGCATGGCCGGTCAATTGATCGTGAAGTTCATAACTTTGATCGGGATGGGAAAAGACCATCATCTCCACTTTGTGAAACTGGTGCTGACGAATCAAACCCTTGGTGTCTTTTCCATAACTTCCGGCCTCAGATCGAAAGCACGGCGACAATGCCACGAACTTCTGAGGAAGGTCTTCTTCTTTTAAAGTTTCACCCCCATAGAAATTCGTCAATGGCACTTCCGCGGTGGGAATCAAGTGGTAATCCGTTCCTTCCAAGTGAAACACATCGTCTTTAAATTTGGGAAAGTTTCCAGTTCCAAACAGGCTTGAGCTGTTCACGATGTAAGGCGGAATGATTTCTTGGTAGCCGTTCTGCTCCACATGACTTTCAAGCATAAACTGAGCCAATGCTCTTTCAAGACGAGCCAAAGATCCTCTTAAAAACGAAAACCTTGCACCCGAAACTTTTCCAGCCCGTTCAAAATCCAAAAGTCCTAAATTTTCACCCAACTCAATGTGTTCCTTCGGTTTGAAGGAAAACTCTCTTTGATTTCCCACAGATCGAACCAACACATTGTCTTCTTCGCTTTTCCCAACAGGAACACTGGGGTGGCACATGTTGGGAATGGAGCTCAATAAGAGATTGACCTTCTCTTGGACCTCAGCAGCCTGATTTTCAAAATCTTTGGTCTTTTGCGCCAACTGCTGCATTTCGGAAAGCAATTGGGAGGCATCTTCACCGGATTTTTTCAATTTTGCGATTTCTTGCCCGACTTTGTTTTGTTCGGCTTTGCGGGTTTCAAACTCTTGAATGGCCTGCTTGCGGCTTTTATTGAGTTCTAAAATTCGATCCACCAACTCCACGTCGGCTCCACGGTTTTTCAAACACTGCTTATACGCAGAGGCGAACTCTTCATTTTCCAAAGATTTTATATCAATCATCTTAGGCTCCTGGTGCGAGAGAGATGTACATCTTCAAAAGCAGGGCCACCAGAAAGCAAATCAGATCAAAGACAAGCAAGCGACCCCAGTTCCATGGTTTCATAATTCTTAATAGGGCCAGTGTCACCACCACGATGATCAAAACCAAAGAAATAACCCCAAAGCCAATCAGTTCCTGAAAAATCAGCGCCAGAGTCAGGCCCACGATGGCACCAGAAACCAGCTTCGCCAAAAAAAAGAGGATTCGCCGGGTGGAAGATTTTACTTTTTCCTGAAGATGAGAACCCATTTCACTCATAGAATCAGTTTGAAGGAGGTCATTGCCGCTGTAAAGACATAATCCTCTGTTCAATCTGCGCTCGATCAGGGGCATTGGGGTCTAAGACAAAGTATTGATTGTAAGATTCAATGGCCAAATCCACTTCACCTTTGGTTTCATAAATCGCACCTTGCTCTTTATAAATGTCCGCAAGTCCCGACTCTTCCGAAGCCGCTTTGGTCAACATGGCCATGGCCGCATCCAAGCTCCCTGCCCGGCGGTAACATTTGGCCATCTTCACGTAGATGGTTGCCGACTGAGGACGAAGCTTGATGGCTTGTTGGTACTCGGAAGCACAAAGATTGTATTGCTTTAACCCCATATAGGCTTCTGCCGCCAACAGATAGGCATCCGCCAAGTTCGGATTGTTGGCCTTTTCAAGGCGAGTCTCTTGGAGCACTTGATTTAAATCCTTCATTTGAAAATAAGCCCGGCCAATTTGGTAGTGAATACGCGGGTAAAGCTTATTGATTCTTTCCACCCGGTTGAATTGGACCAAAGCCTGTTTGGGCTTGCCTGCATCCAGATAAATCATGCCCGCTTCAAAAATGGGTTCCGCATCGGCAGGATCCATCACTGCGGCTTCCAACAAAGACTCCAAGGCTTCTTTGGCTCGGCCTTCGGCTTTTTGCAACTTGGCCAACCCAATCAAAGCGTCTTTAGGTTTGTCTTCAATTTTTAAAACCTGTCGAAAAACGGTTTCGCTTTGGTCGAATCTCTCATCTTCAAACAAAACTTCTGCCAAAGCTTGCCGGTATTCCACAACCAAGGGATAACTGGCCACCAATTTATTGAGGTAATCAATGGCAGCATCTGTTCCTTGAATTCCTCCCAATGCCTTTGCATAGACTGTTTGTGCCTTTCGATTGTTGATGTCTATTTCCAAAGCTTTGGCGGCATAATTGTAGGCCAATCGGTGGTCCCCTTTGGCCAGGTAGGCTTCACTCATCAATATGTGAGTGTCCACATTGGTTTCATACAAATGAATGCTCTGCTTTCCAAAGGTGATTGCCCCATCGGGGTTTCCTCTTCGAAGTTCAATCAATGCAAATCCGCGATAAACATCAGGACTTTTCGGACTGACTCTTTGTGCCTGAGAAAGAATTTTTGAAGCGGCAATAAAATTGTACCTTTGAGTGTAATAATCCGCCATCAGTACGTAAGCATCGATCAATTTGGAATCCGCCCGAATGGCTTTGTTCAGCCAGTCAAAGGCTTCTGTACTGAAACTCAATTTCCAAAAACACCGAGCAGCTTTGAGGGCAGCTCCCGCATTTTTATTGTTTTCCTCAAATGCGGCTCGATAATGAGCTTGGGCTGCGTTGTAATCCCCTTCTCTAAAGAATTGATCACCTTCATAGATCAACTGTTGACCCGCAACTTTGGTTTTCTTCAACTGGTCTGCACCGCCCAGTTGTAAAACCAAGTTTTCGGCAATGGCATTGCGTGAATTCAAAGAATAGGCTTTTTGGGCGTAACTTAAAGCTTTCGAATTGTTACCCAAACCAAACTCAATTTCCGCAAGTCCCAGATAGCCTTTGGACTGCTGAGCGTTTGAAAGCCTTTCGCTTCCATTCAAAGCAGATTCCAAAAATCTTTTTCCCGATTCTGCCCGATTGAGATATTTGTATTCCAACACTCCCAATTCCAACTTGGATTTGGCATGTCCCGAACGGGCCTTTAAAATTTTGCGAAAAACATTTGCAGCTTCGTTATGACGGTCAGACTTTGTGAGAGCAATTGCTTCATGATAATAAGGCTTGATCCATTGTGGCCACAATTGGGCTGCTGACTGAAAATAGCCAATGGCAGGCGCATAGTCTCCGGAACCTTCCAACAAATATCCTTTGAGATAGTAGAACACAATGGGTGGACTGGTTTGGCTGACCTGGGTTTCCAACATAGACTCTGTTAAATTTTTTGCCTCCTGATACCTTCCGCGGGTGATCAGATCCACCACTCGGCAGGTCGCCGAACTTTGTCCACCGGGATCCAACGCCGAAGAATTTTGAACCACTGTAGAAATCACCTTCATGTCCGCAGAGTCTTGATAGGCAAAGGGCCACAATTCCAAATGGGTCAAGCACAGCAAGGCGTAGACTTCCGCCTGCTTGTTGTCTTGTTCCAAAGCTTGGACATAATAATTTTGAGATTTGATATAACCTTCAAAAGTATCTTCCAAAAAGTATTTAGTGCCTTCGATCACCGTATTTTTGGCAGATCCCGGCTTTCCCTTTTTAAAATTTTCTGGAGCCAGGAGGCGGATGCGTCCTTCTTTTCCCCCCTCGCCACTCAGAAAATAGGCCAGGCCCACCACCAAAAGAATGGCAACAATCACGGCACCTAGGGATTTTTTAAGGGCTTGCTTCAGAATTTCGCCTTTTACGCTGACCAACTCCAAAACATCCGACGAGCTTTCATCATCACCATTTTTAGAACGACGTTTTTTAGATCGGCCCGATTTGGATTTTTTCTTTTTTGAAGAACGGTCTTTCTTGATGTCCTGGATTTCAAAATCATCCTCCTCATCATCACCCAAGTCTTCAATATCCGGAGCGCCATCCACCAATCCCAACTTTTCGTAAAGCTCTTCTTTGCTTTTGATGGGACCTTTTTCTGATTTTTCTTCTTTATTTTCAGGAGGTTTTTGGGGCCTTTCAAAATCCGGAACGGTGACAAAGTCTTCGTTGTTGGTTTCCTGCTCTTCTTCCGTTCCCTGATTCTCTGAACTTAAAACTTCCAAGAGCTTGTCGTAAAAAATAGGATCCTTGGAAATTTGAATCCACTTCCCGGAGGGATAAAGCGAAACATGCTCATCGCCAGTGAGCTCACTTCGTTTGATTTGATGAAGAATCTTTTCTGTGGTGAATGGACCGGATATTCGACCCATGGCATCTTTAACCACCCACCGCTTCATCTGCTCACTCAAGTTTTTATCTCCTCAAAACGGTTCCATTTTGGAATTCAGACCCAAAATTGAACCACAACCTGTAAATTATAGAAATTAAAAGTGAATTTTCCAACAAGGCCAAAGGACGGTTCCATTGTGGAACAATCATCTGGTCTCAACTCAAATTTATAGCAGAAAGAAGTTGGCATTATGCTTGCTGTGTATTTTCTCCAAACAGGGGGACGTATGGGAAAGTTCTTAATTTTTACTTATATTTTAATTGCTCTTTTCGCTTCTGGATTCGCTAAAGCCAGTGTTTTTGGCGTTGAATCTAACATTCACGAAGTTGCCTACGATAAAGGCAATATGTCTTTCGATATTTTAGGCCAAAGCCCAACTGCATGTAACAACCAAGTTGTAACTGCAGAACAGCTTGGACCCAAAGGAACAGAGATTTTGATCAAGGTCTTGGACACCGTTTCCACAAGTGCAGAAACTTACTGCAACTTCCAAGTCACTCCTTTTATTAAAAAGGTGTCTTTGTTCGAATTGATTCAGATTTCAAAAATTAAAATTGATCCGAGTTTAACCTACACAATCGGCGTGTCCAACTCCCCAGAAACCGTCGAATTGTCTGGTTTACAACTGCTCGGTCATTAATTAGTAAAGGCCCCCCAGCCTTCACTCATGATCCCAAAGGCCCGGCTCTTCTGAGTCGGGCTTTAATTTTTTCGGCAGATTTGAGCGCCAAGCTTTGAGAGCTTTTCTTCCATCTTTTCGTAACCACGATCCAAATGATAAATGCGGTTTACTTCGGTTTCACCTTGAGCCGCAAGACCTGCTAAAATCAAACAGGCACTGGCCCTTAAGTCTGTTGCCATGACGGGTGCTGCCTTTAAAGAGCCCGGTGCTCCACGCACAATGGCCACACGGGTTTTTGGTGTAATATCCGCATTCAAGCGCACCAATTCTTGAACGTGCATAAATCGATTCTCAAAAATAGTTTCTGTAATTACGCTGGTTCCATCAGCCTGAGTCATCAAGGCCATAAACTGAGCTTGAAGGTCTGTTGGAAACGCCGGATGAGGAGCCGTCGTCACATCCACCCCCGTGTAACCGGTGTTTTTGTGAACGGTGATGCTGCTTTCATCAATGCTCAATTTAAATCCGGATTCTTTCATCTTAGATATCAAGGCGTCCAAGTCGTCCGGTCGGCAAGAACTGACGGTCACTTCCCCACCTGTGATCGCACCCGCCAACAACAAAGTTCCAGCTTCAATGCGATCGGGAATCACAACATGTTCCGCCGGAGTAAGACGATCCACACCTTCAATGCGAATGATGCTGGATCCATGGCCCGAAATTTTAGCGCCCATCTTATTGAGGTACTCGGCCAAGTCCCAAATTTCAGGCTCCTTGGCCGCATTCTCAATCAAAGTCACTCCATCTGCCAAACACGCCGCCATCATCAGATTTTCGGTTCCCGTAACTGTCGGCGACTCAAAAATCAGTTTCGCACCTTTGAGCTTATCCACTTTTCCAAAAACATAACCAGAGTCCACATCAATTTGCGCACCCATTTCTTTAAGGCCTTCCAAATGCAGATCAATGGGACGCGTTCCGATGGCACATCCACCTGGCAATGACACTTTTGCTTGCCCGTATCTGGCCATCAATGGTCCTAGACACAAAATGCTTGCGCGCATTTTTCGAACCAAGTCATAAGGAGCTTCAAAAGATTTGAGTTCAGGAACATCCACTTGCACCGTGGATCCTTCCCATGAAATTTCACAACCCAAGTGTTTCAAAAGAACCATTGTGGATTGAATGTCCATCAAATGGGGAACGTTTTTGAAAACATGTTTTCCTGGGGCTAAGAGAGTAGAAAATAAAAGTGGCAGAGCCGAGTTTTTTGCACCGCTGGCGTGAACTTCTCCATTCAGTTGAATTCCACCCTTAACAAGCATTTTTTCCATAGTTAACTCTCCTTAATCGCAGAAACCGTTCGTGTGATTCCTGCCAAATCTTTATGAAAAGTAATTTCTTGAAAGTTGAGACTTTTAAAAATTTCAAACACCGCGTCCTCTTGGCCTCTTCCAAACTCAAATGTCAAAAATCCACCGGGTTTTAAAAGTTGATTTGATTTTTTTGCCCAAGATTTGATTTTTCCGAGCCCATTGTCTTCGGCAAACAACGCAAATTGAGGCTCAAAACTTTTAACATGAGGACAAATGTCTTTATCATCTGGCGCGATGTAAGGTGGATTAGCCACGATCAGATCCGGAGGGAAGATTTCCAAATCATTGATGTCTTCCACAGGAATCTTTTTAAATTCAGAACGATCAGAAAACCTCAATTTTTCGCTGTTCCAATTGGATGTCCGAATAGGAATGTCTTCAATATCAAAACCTACAAGTCGAGCGCCTACGCAATCTCTCAAAATAGAAAGTCCCACACAGCCACTTCCACATCCAAAATCATAGATCAAAGGATCGTACAGTTCTTTAGATTTCAGCCACTCTAAAGATTGAGTGACCAAGAGTTCTGTTTCGGGACGAGGAATCAAAACTCCCGGCTGAACCGCAAATTCATCTTTGTAAAAACCCTTTAAGCCCAGAATGTAGGCCAAAGGCTCACCGTTGGATCGTCTTTTTGCACTTTTCCAACAGTACTCTTTTTTGTCTTCAGAAATTTCTTCCGTCCATAGCTCTAAGCCGATGCTTTCTAAGATCCATCGGACTTCCAATTGAGGATTTTCAACTTCAATGGATTTGAAATATTCGATCAATTCCTCTTGAAACAAAGAGGTTCTCATCGGGCAGCCTGGTTCTTTAGCGCTTCTGCTTGAAAGTGAGTGATCAAAGGATCAATCAATGGGTTGATATCTCCGCCCATCACTTCATTGAGAGAGTGCACCGTCAATCCAATGCGATGATCTGTGATTCGCGTTTGTGGAAAATTGTAAGTTCGAATGCGCTCGGAGCGATCGCCCGTTCCGATTTGTGAAAGTCGCGCATCAGAAGCCTCTTTCCGAGCCTTTTCTTCTTCAAGAGCCAACAACCGAGAGTACAAAATCTTTAAGGCTTTATCTCGGTTGGAGTGTTGAGATTTTCCCTCCTGACAGTACACCACGATTCCAGATGGAATATGGGTGACGCGCACAGCAGATTCCGTTCGGTTCACCGACTGACCGCCGGCACCGCTCGCTCTCATCACATCAATTCTCAAATCATTCTGATCAATTTTAATTTCATTTTCTTCCGCTTCTGGAATCACCGCAACAGTTACCGTTGAGGTGTGAATTCTCCCAGAGGCTTCGGTTTTTGGGACTCGCTGAACTCGGTGGACGCCACTCTCAAATTTCAGTCGAGAGTAAACACCTTCCCCGTGAATTTCAGCGATCACCTCTTTATAGCCACCGGCATTTCCCTCGGAAAGAGACATGATTTCCATGGACCAACCATGTGTGGATGCATAATGGGTGTAAGCTCGAAAAAGTTCTGAAGCGAAAAGGCTGGCTTCATCTCCACCAGCGCCTGCCCGAATTTCTAAAATCACATCTTTTTCGTCATTGGGATCTTTGGGAAGAAGTAGAATTTTGAGTTGATCTTCCAAGGTGGATTTTTCATCCTCAAGCTCTGACAGCTCTTCCTTGGCCATGGCACGCATGTCTTCGTCTTTTTCTTCAGAGAGAATTTGTTTGTTCCCCTGAATATTATCTCGAACCTTTTTAAATTGGCGAAAGACCGAGACCACTTTCTCAAGCTCAGAAAGCTCTTTCATCATTTTGCGATATTTTGTCTGATCATCAGCGACACCAGGCTCCATCAAAGCCTGGTTGATTTGCTCATATCGTGATTCCACTTCATTCAGTTTTTCGAACATACTATCCACTCATTGAGGTCAAAAAGTCCGTGTTGGTCTTTGTTGACTCAAGTTTTCCAATCAAGAATTCCATGCTGTCGACCACATTCATTGGAGCTAAAACTTTTCTCAAAATCCACAACCGATTGAGATCCGCCTTGTCCACAAGTAAGTCTTCTTTTCGAGTTCCGGACTTATTGATGTCCATACATGGAAAGATACGTTTTTCCATCAGCTTGCGATCCAAATGAATTTCCGCATTGCCCGTTCCTTTGAACTCCTCGAAAATCACTTCATCCATTCGAGAACCGGTATCGATCAAAGCCGTTGCAATGATGGTCAAGCTTCCACCCTCTTCAATATTTCGAGCGGCTCCAAAGAATCGTTTCGGTTTGTGGAGAGCGTTGGAGTCCACACCACCAGAAAGAATCTTTCCAGATGGGGGAACCACGGTGTTGTAAGCTCTTGCCAAACGAGTGATTGAATCGAGCAAGATCACAACATCGTGTTTGTGCTCCACCAATCTCTTGGCCTTTTCGATGACCATCTCTGCAACTTGAACGTGGCGAGTGGGAGGCTCATCAAACGTTGAACTGACCACTTCACCTTTTACGTTACGGAGCATGTCTGTCACTTCTTCAGGGCGCTCATCAATCAGAAGCACAATCAAAGTCACTTCAGGATGATTGTGGGCAATGGCATTGGCAATGTTTTGCATCAAAACCGTTTTCCCCGTTCGCGGCGGAGCCACAATCAATGCCCGCTGTCCTTTTCCAAGAGGCGCCATCAAATCCACCACTCGAGTGGTGTATTCGTTTGGAGTGTATTCCAACTTCAAACGCTCGTTAGGATAAAGAGGTGTTAGGTTGTCAAAAAGGATTTTGTCTTTGGCCTTTTCAAGGGGCTCAAAGTTCAAAGTATCTACTTTGAGAAGCGCAAAATAGCGTTCGCCATCTTTTGGAGGTCGAACGGTTCCGCTAACGGTGTCTCCTGTTCGAAGGCCAAAGCGACGAATTTGCGAAGGACTGACATAAATATCATCTGGACCCGGAAGGTAGTTGTAATCTGGCGATCTTAAGAAACCGTAACCGTCAGGAAGGATTTCCAAAACTCCATTTCCAAAGATGTCTCCCAATTGAGCAGCTCTTTTAAGAACTTCAAACACCATGTCCTGACGTCTAAGACCGGCAGCATTTTCAATTTTTAATTTCATAGCCAATTGAGTGAGTTCGCGAATGTCTTTGGACTTCAAATGCTTGGAGCTAAGATCCTTTTTCTCCTCATCCGTTAGATTGATGTCGGAAAGATCTACGACCTGTTGTGGAGTTTCATCGGAATCATCCGATCCATGGTATCCACTGTTGGGATCTGAATTGGGGTTGTTGTAATTGTTGTTTCGATTTCGGCCTTTGTTGCGTTGGTTGTTTCGACCACCACCACTTCGGCCTCGAAAATGGCGCTCGGATCGAAGCTCCCTTTTTCCACCACTCTCGGAACGACCTTCAGATCGAGATTCTGACCTTTCAGGTCTTTCTGATTTTTCTGATTTTGTGGAAGACTCGGTGGATTCTGTGGAAGCGGTAGCCTTTTCGGAGGTTTCGGCTTTTGCAGCGGATTTAGCACTCGTTTTTTTGGCCGGCTTCTCGGCTGGATCCGTTTGCGAAGTTTTCTCGTCCATTTTTTATTTGTCCTTTGATTTCGTTAATAGAGATCTTGTTCTGATACTTTGATTTTATATTAATAGATGTGTTTGGATCTGCTCTTCTGGAAGGCATCTATGGCCCTTTTGAGGGACTTCGCCCGAGAAAAGCTTATGTAGGTTACGTCCAATTGGTCAAAAAGCCAACGAAAAGGGTCCTGTTTGAACCAATCTGAGATTTTTTTGCTGCGCATCAGGTTCCATCTTTCGAAAAACGTCGAAGTTTTAGCCGAATTTTAAAATAACCCCCTAAAATGCTTAACTTTTTCCATGTTCTTCCGATCCAATACTCGGAGGATTTATTATGCAAGAAACTGCAAAGAAACCGGCCAAGCGCCTGCCTCTTGTCTTAAAAGTGGATTTTCGCAAAAGCTACGCTCGTCAAGATTCTAAAGGTGTTCTTAAGAACATCAGCCTGACAGGTGCCTTTCTCGAAACCAACATTGATGACCTTGCCCCTGAAGACAAACTGATCATTACCTTTCAGGTGAGTGAACGGCAAAGAAAGATGACCGGCACTGTAATTTGGAAGAACAAAGATGGTTGCGGGATTGAGTTCCAACCTTTCAACAAACGAGACACTCAAATTGTCGATGACCTTATGTACTTTGTCGAAACCAAGCGGGAATGTCGCAAAGAAGTTTTAGACAACATTCTAAAGCAAGTCGCTTAAGCCTTTACCTTTTAATTTTACAAAAAAGAAAAGCTGACCCAGAGGTCAGCTTTTCTTTTAACGCGGTGATTACAGATTTTGGTACCTGGCACCTTTTTCGTTATTCGATTTGGGTTTGAGTGGTGGTGTTAAAATCCACCGGGCGACGGGCGCGGCGTTTGCGAATGGCGATGAACAAAATCACACTCGCAAGCAGCAAGATCGCTCCCACTCCCAAAGCCATCGTTTGGTTGGGATCTTCGAAGGAATCATTGGCTGCAACATCAACGGGCTCAGGCGGACGGTTGTTTTGAACCGGAGGCGCAGGAGGAGGTGGTGGCGGCGGCGGTGGCTCAATAGTTCCCATACCCGCGGCTTGTGATGAATCACTTTGTGCAAAATCATCTTGGGGAATATTTTCATCCATAGATGGCATTTCTGGAATGTCGTTCGCCGCCATCTCATCCATTGCAGGAGGAGAAGGTGGTTCATTTGCCTCTGGCATTTGAGGAGTTTCAGGAATATCTGGAACTGCTGGTTCTGCCGGTGCCGGAGCTTCGGCTTGTGCCATCGTTGGCATCACAGGAGCCGAAGTAGATGGCCAATATTGGAGGGCAATCCCACCAGCCAATTCTCCTTTGGATTCCACGTTCATGTTTGTGGCCCACAACTCCATCCAGCTTCTTTGATTTCCAAGCAATGTCTTTCCAAGATTACGGATGTTGTCCCCTTCTTGGGTCATGTAAGTTTGTGCTGGAATTCCCGCGTCTTCATAAAAGGTTTTAACGGTATCCATATCGTTGGGACGTTGAGGAGAATTGTAATAGTACTTGTCACCAACCTTGATTCCTCGAGAACAATTGTAAGCATTGATCGAACAAAGTTCATCCACTCGGTTTCCACCAAATATTTTTTGACTGATGGATTCCAAAGTGTCGCCATCTCGAGCCATGTACAAGGCATTCACAGGAGTTCCATTGTGTTTGTACGGAGTGGAAATCATTTTCTTCAAAGGGATATATGATGAACTCGACTCTTCAGATCCTGTATCTACATCTGTAGAGGCAAAGCTCTCCTCAGATTCCACAAAGCTAGGCTCAGGAGTGGTGTCTCCACCCAAGTCAATTTGAGCAGATTCAACCGGAGCGCCAAACTCTGGAGTGGTGTCATCCAGCGCCATTCCATCTTCGCTAGGAGTTTCTGTGTTGTCGGCAAACTGATCGGGCTGTGCACTGAAGTCAGGAGCCAAATCTTCAAGTGGAGGTTCCGAGGGGGCCGATTCCGCCAAGGGGACCTCTGACAAATCATCCGCACCAATCTCAGGAGAAGCTATGTCGTCAGAAAAAGCCATATCCGTAGAGGAATCGCCTTCACCAAGTCCCGCATCCAAACTTTGAGCATCGAAATCTGCGAAGGCGTCATCTCCACCGTCCAGATCCAAAGCCAGATCATCATTATTATCTACGGCTTCGGCCATCTCCAAACTTTCATCGGTCACTTCAGCAGAAGCTTCGTCTCCATCGGTTTGACTGCTTGTACACGCAGGCAAAATCGATAGTGACATCACGGAAAATAATAGAATTATCAGCTGACTCAATTTCATGTTGCGATCACCTCAATGTATAGAGTTCTCTCTCCATTCAATTACATCACAGGCACTGATCCTTGAAAAATACAAAAAAGAAAGCCGGACGTTGGTCTTAGGTCTAGTTTCCCTTGGACGCGCCTACAGGAGCGCATTTCCGATGCTCGCCTAGCTTCAAAAGAGACTTTTTAAGAGCTGGAGAAAGGTCGGAGAGGGACTTTATCGTCTTATTTATATCAATCAAATGAAGAGGACATCCTGGACGAACGTGACTGCGAGCAAACCAACCTTGATTCATTTCCAATGCATAACGGGCCGGATTTTTACTGGGATATCGAGGAATTTCCATCTGAAGCACCGACTTTACTGGAGTCATATCTAAGACTTCATTAAGAATTCCATCCTTATTGAAAAAACCAATACTTAAAGGAAGAAATGTATTCTTCATCCAAAAATTTAAAGGTTCGGCATCTTCAAATATAAAAAGGACACCCTCATCCTGTCCCAAAGACTTTGCACGCATCAAACCTAAAGATCGATCTTCATCCGTATATGCTAAATATAAGGTTAAGATTTTGCCTTCACCGATCCGAGCCTTTGATTGAGAGAAATCCTTATACGATCGTCCCCAAACTAAACTTGGGAACAAAACAAAGGTTAAGACACTAATGCGCTTGATCCAAAACAACGCCAAAACGAACCCCCCGAATAGAAACCTCTAAACTTTCGAGTCCAATAAAATCTAGAAACTCAAATAAGATGGCACATCCTGCAACGATCACATCTGCACGGCCCTTTGGCAAACCTACAATCTGTTCACGTTCATTCAATGACATCTTCTGAAGCTTTGACATCCAATCTTGCAAAGTCTTTTTCTCAAGGCGAAATCCATCCACTTTTTCACAATCGAAATCTTTCAATCCCATTTCCATGGCTGCAAGAATTGTGGGAGTGCCGGCAACGGCGACTCCATGTTCGAAATTTTGACTTTTCCAATCTGGATTCAGTCGCTCGCGCACGTAGTTTCGCATCTGTTGAAAAGATTCTTGATCCATGGGATCAGATTCCCCATACAAATCCATCAAACGCACACTTCCTACATCGATGCTTTGCCCAACAATTTTTTCGCCATCTTTAAATATCAATTCAGTAGAACCTCCACCCACATCGATAACACAAGAATTTGCCTCTGGTGCGCGATCCGCAAAGGCCCCTCGAAAGGTGAGCTCCGCCTCTCGAGTTCCTGAAATCACTTCGATAGGAACTCCATGACTTTTTGCCATTTCAAAAAGAACGTGGGAGTTTTCTACATCTCGTGCCGCACTGGTTGCCACTCCACACACTTTGTCTGGCTGAAATTTTTGAATGAGTTTTTCGTAATCTTTAAGCGCTTGCTCCACGCGAGCCAAAGAGTCCGGATGAAATTTTTTGGATTTATGAACCCCTTGGCCCATTTTTGTGATTCGTGTCTCGTCACACAAAACATTCACCACTTTTCCATCCACAACATCCGCAATCAACAAAAGCGTAGTATTTGAGCCAAAATCCAATCCCGCAATTCTCATTAAGAATCCAGACGAGCTTTCAAGATTTTATTTAGAGTTTCGGGGCTTGCCTGACCTTTGGACTCCTTCATGGCCTGACCCACAAAGAATCCATACAGCTTGGTCTTTCCGGATCGATAATCTTCCACAGCTTTTTCATTGGCCGCCAAAACCTTGTCCACAATCTTTTCTATTTCCGATTCATCCGTAATTTGACTCAAGCCCAAGGCTTTCACCAAGTCTTTTGGAGACTTTGAGGTTTTCCACATTTCTTGAAAAACCTGTTTGGCCATTTTTCCGGAAATTTCTTTTTTCTCAATCATCAGTACCAACTCTGCAAGGTGGTCCGAAGAAATCGGGGAGTCAGAAATTTCTTTTTTCTCTTCATTGAGCATTCGAAGCAGTTCTGTCATCACCCAGTTCGAAGTGGCCTTCGGTTGGGAGGACTTTTTGACCGCCTGTTCAAAGTAGTCCGCCAAGGCTTTTTCCTGAGTTAAAATCAAAGCGTCGTACTGAGGAAGTTCATATTCTGATTGAAACCGCTCCGCACGAGCCAAGGGCAACTCTGGCAAAGATTCTCGCACTTTGGAAACCCAGGCCTCATTCACACGAACCGCCAACAAATCCGGATCTACAAAATATCTGTAATCGTGCGCTTCTTCTTTGGATCTCATAGAAAAAGTTTTGTTTTTGGTCGAATCATAAAGTCGCGTCTCTTGAAAAATTTCTTCACCCGATTCTTTACAATCAATTTGTCTTTGAATTTCATACTCCAATGCTTTTTCCACAAAGCGGAACGAATTGATGTTCTTCAATTCCACTTTGGTTCCAAATTTTGGAGCACCCACCTCACGAATGCTCACGTTGCAATCGCATCTCATGGATCCTTCTTCAAGGTTTCCATCACAAACATCCAAATAGCGCAAAATTTGTCGAACGGTTCGAGCATATTCCGCAGCTTCTTGGGGAGTTCTTAAATCCGGACCCGAAACAATCTCTAACAAGGGAACGCCAGCGCGATTTAGATTGATCAAAGAGTGTCCACCATGGTGAGTGCTTTTTCCCGCATCCTCTTCCATGTGAGCTCTTTCGATGCGAATCTTTTTCTTTTCCCCATCTACGTAAAACTCAACAAACCCTTCTTCGCACAAAGGCTCGTCATATTGGGAAATTTGATACCCTTTTGGCAAATCAGGATAAAAATAGTTTTTGCGCGCAAATCTTGAAACTTCGCGAATCTCGCAGTTTAACGCAAGACCCATTTTAATGGACAATTCAACGGCCTGTTTGTTTACAACGGGCAAGGCTCCAGGCAATCCTAAGCTGACGGGACTGACGTTTTCATTGTCTCCCGCTGCAAATGCCGTGGAGTCTGATGAAAACATTTTGCTCTTTGTTGCCAACTGAGCATGAATTTCCAAACCAATAACAGATTCCCAATTTTTAGTAGCCATTTGGCAATCCTTTCCAGATGTCAGCCCTTTGCTCTAAAGCAGAGCCCACATCAAAAAGCACTTGTTCAGAAAAAGAAGACGACATCAATTGCACTCCAACAGGAAGTCCCTCTTTTGAAAATCCCATGGGAACACTCATTCCAGGAATTCCCACCAAGTTTGCTGAAGTTGTAAAGATGTCATTCAAATACATTTCAAGTGGATCAGAAATTCGATCTCCCAATTTAAACGCTGGTGTGGCAGTGACGGGACCCATCAAAACATCGCACTTCTCAAATGCCTTTTGAAACTGCTCTGCAAGCAGTCTTCGAATTTGCCCTGCCTTTTTATAGTAGGCATCATAATATCCGCTTGAGAGCGCATAGGTTCCCAGCATGATCCGTCTTTTCACTTCCGATCCAAAACCTTCTCCGCGATTGCGCTCATAGAAATCGTCCAAACTGCTGGCCGGTTTCTCGTCGAAGTTAGACCGATATCCATAACGAACGCCATCATAGCGCGCCAGGTTTGAAGAAGCTTCACTGGTCGCAACCATGTAATAGACCGGAATGGCCAATCGACTTAATGAAAGAGAAACTTCCACCACTTCCGCGCCGGCCTCTTTTACAAACTCAATGGCTCGGTCCATTTGTTCTTGAACACTTTCGTGAAGTTTGGACTCAAAATATTCTTTTACAAGACCAACTTTTTTTCCTTTTAAACTTTCATTGATCGAAGCGCTCCACTGTGGAACGGAACGTTCACTGGTTGTGGAGTCATTTTCATCAAATCCAGAAATCACTTCGCTGATCAGCGCGGCGTCTTTTACCGTTCGTGAAAGGGGGCCCGCTTGATCCAAACTGGAAGCAAAGGCCACAATGCCATAACGAGAAACACGTCCATAGGTGGGCTTCATCCCAACCACTCCGCAAAAACTTGCGGGCTGTCGAATAGAACCGCCAGTGTCTGTTCCAATTGTCACCGGAGCCAGTCCCGCTGCAACCGCAGCTGCAGATCCACCGCTGGATCCACCTGAAACGTATTCTTTGTTCCACGGATTTTTAACGGCTCCAAAGTAAGAATTTTCGTTGCTGGAGCCCATGGCAAATTCATCCAAATTGAGCTTTCCTAAAACAACAGCTCCTTCAGATTGAAGTTTTTCAACCACGGTCGCCGAGTAGGGTGGGACAAATCCTTCCAACATTTTAGAGGCCGCTGTGGTTTGAATCCCTCGCGTGCAAAGCAAATCTTTGATTCCGACAGGAACACCCAACAATCTTCCTTTTTCTCCCGCTTGAATTTTATCATCGGCCTTTTTGGCCTCATCCAAAGCTTTGTCGCTCACTTGAATGTAAGCATTTAAATCTTGATCCAAACTTTCAATGCGATCGAGAAAGTACTTTGTCATTTCAACAGAGGTTACGGTTTTTTTCTCGAGAAGTTCTTTCAACTCAAAAACACTTTTATTTTTAAATTCCATAAATCACCTCTATCCAACAACCGGAGGAACTTTAAAAAGATTGCCAGATTTCTCTGGAGCTTGTTCGATGACTTCCTTACCCATATTCCAATCTTTGGCTTGATCTTCTCTCCAATGAAATTCCATTTCCGTAGGCGTGATCATGGGCAATACGTCTGAGGTGTCGACCTCCGACATCTGCTCAAAATAATCCAAGATGGCTGAAAATTGAGGCGAAAAAGAAGCCTCTTCTTCAGGGGTAAGATTGAGGCGGGCTAACTTTGCAATTTTTAAAATTTGTTCTTTTGAAATCATAAAGTAAAGTAATCAACAATGAATCCCCGAGGCAACGGCAAAGCCCGTCGACAAAGGTACTGGGACAATGCATTAGCAATTTTATGAAAGCTTTTCAGCATTTAGGATTCTCTCGAGAAAGGGCCCGGTGGGAAACTTGAAAGACATTGCATCTGAAATTGAACAACTGAAAGAAACTCTCCGTCATCATGATTACCTCTATCACGTCTTGGACAATCCTGAAATTCCAGACAGTGAATACGACAAACTCTTTCATCAACTTAAAGCCTTAGAAGAGGCCCATCCCGAGTATTTAACTCCAGATTCACCCACTCAACGGGTGGGATTTGAACCCCTCTCCCAGTTTGAAAAGGTCCCACACCGCAGACCCATGCTCTCCCTGGGAAACACCTTTTCCGAAGAGGAGATTTTAGAATTTCACCAACGTCTTTTAAACTTTTTAAAAGTTCCCGAGCCCAATTGGACTTACTTTTGCGAACCCAAATTGGATGGATTGGCGATTGAGGTCGTCTATGAAAATGGAATTTTAAAGCAGGCCCTCACTCGAGGGGATGGCTCGGTGGGTGAAGACGTTACTCAAAATATCCGTACTTTGAATTCTCTTCCGCTTACTTTGCGAAAATCAAAGGATCATTCCGGATCGCACAAGGGTATCTTTGAAGTTCGTGGCGAAGTTTTGATGCTCAAAGAGGATTTTAAAGAGTTAAATTTGGCTCAAGAAGAAGCCGGGCACACTCCTTTTGCGAACCCGCGAAATGCGGCTGCAGGTTCCATTCGCCAACTGGATCCAAAAATTGCGGCATCTCGTCCTCTGAAAATGTTTTGTTACAGCCCAGGCGTTGTGGAAAACTTGTCCATTTCCTCTCAGGTGGAGTGGATGAGCACCTTAAAAGAAATTGGAATTCCACAGGTGGGTTGCGATGACTTTCAAAAGGTCCAAAAAGTTTGGAATGATTTTACGCCCGGCTCTCGCGTGGGACCTTTAGGCGCCCATTGCAAATCCATCGACGAAGCCATCGAATACTACAAAATGATTCTGCGCCTTCGCTCCCAATTGCCCTTCGACATTGATGGTGTCGTGATCAAAGTGAATGAGTACAACATTCAAGAAGAACTGGGCGAAGTTGCAAGAAGTCCTCGATGGGCCAGTGCTGCAAAATTTCCTCCAGAACAGGGAGAGACCGTCATCAATAAAATTTCAGTTCAAGTGGGACGAACGGGCGCACTCACTCCGGTGGCTCACCTTGAACCTGTGTTGGTGGGAGGTGTAACGATTTCCAATGCCACCCTTCACAATCCTTCAGAAATCGAACGGAAAGATGTGCGAGAAAAAGACCACGTGATCATTCAGCGGGCGGGGGATGTGATTCCCGAAGTGGTCTCTGTGATTCTTTCGAAACGTCCCAAAGATTCTAAAAAATTTGAAATGCCCACGCATTGCCCCTCCTGCGGAGAACTCGCCGTTCAGCCCGAAGGGGAAGTGGTCTTAAGATGTATCAATCCCGTTTGCCCGGCACGACTGAATGAATCTCTCAAACATTTTGTTTCTCGAAGAGCGATGAACATCGATAAATTGGGTGACAAAATTGTTGAACAACTGACGGAAGCGGGTTTGGTCAAAAGTTTTTCAGATCTCTATCGTCTTAAAGAAGAGGATTTGGAAGCTCTGCCTCGGCAAGGAAAAAAGTCCTCTCAAAACATCATCGAATCCATTGAAAAGAGCAAAGACAGTCAGTTGAATCGCTTTATTTTTGCTTTGGGAATCCGATTTGTCGGAGAGCAGACCGCAAAATCTTTGGCGCAACATTTTGGCGATTTAGAAAGCTTTTTAAAGGCGACAGAGGAAGAATTGCTTCAAATCGATGACATTGGACCTAAAGTTTCTTCAAGCATTGTGAAGTCCCTCGACTCCAAAGAGTTTGTCCATGAAGCGCGCAGCTTGGTGGAATTGGGAGTGAAGTTTGAAGCAGCAAAATCCGGCCAAGGCACCCAATTTTCAGGAATGACTTTTGTCATTACAGGAACATTGCCCGTAAAAAGGGATGAGGTAAAGGACTACATTGAATCTCGAGGGGGAAAGGTTTCTGGTTCTGTCAGCAAGAAAACCAATTATTTGGTTGCTGGAGAAGAAGCGGGCTCCAAATTAGAAAAAGCACGGGCTTTAGAAGTACCCGTGCTTTCCTGGCAAGAACTGCAATCTCTTTGATTACAGGTGATCGATTACGATATCGCGAGCCATTACGGTTTTGCGGCCATCTGCTTTTGCAGAATCAACGCCCTTTTGACAAAGCTTCTCAACTGCTTTGCTCAACATATCGATGGTTTCGCCAGATGTGTTGCATCCGCCATTTTCTTTAATGAATTTTTTTACCTTACTTGTAACGACTAAAACTTCACTCATAAATTCCTCCAAGGGTGTCTGGTTCCTCACTACACTGACAAAAGGACCTCCTCAAATCAACGAGAAAGCCACAAGGATTTAAGACGCAAACCGGCAACTGTCGCCTGTTTGGACAGCAGCACAGGGCTTAAACAGCTGAAATCCTTATATTTTAGGCCTGGGGCAAGGCATCAATTTTGCTTTACTTTCAAGTGATGTCTGTGCGGCGCTATATAGCCATCTGGCTCTCATTTTTGTCCTTTTTTGCGGGCGCAGCCCCGCTTCCCTTCAATTATGGAGGCCAAGAGATCTCTTTAGGATCCAGCAAATCTTTGGCTTGGGACGCCAAACGCAGTCTAATTTTGGCGGATTTCGCCCAAAGAATAAGCCCTGAATTTCATATCCCCGACCGTCTTAAGAAGCGGGTTTCATTCTGGTTTGATATTTATACCGCTTACTCGGCCAATCATTATGTGATTCACCATGCACGATATCCATGGATTGTTTTTGAAGTGATCGATACGGGGCCTCAAATCGAAACCGGCAAAGGCCCACTTTGGTTGAGAAAGCAAAGGGCGCAAAAATTTGTAAACCGCAGAAAGGCACAGATCCGTCAGGTCCTTAAAGACCTTTCGCGAAATCCCAAGCGATTTCGATCCCCCGAGCACAAAAGGCTTTTTAAATTGGTTCAGGAAAATGCTCCCGGAAAGTCCTTAAAAAGAAAATTCCGATTGGCCCTGCACTCTGTTCGGGCCCAATTGGGACAGAAGGACTTCTTTCACTCGGGTCTTGAGCAAAGCAGTCATTACCTTCCACACATGGAAGAAGAATTTGAACGCCTTGGGCTTCCTAAAGAGCTCACTCGCATGCCTTTTGTAGAATCTAGCTTTAACACCAAGGCAAGGAGTCGTGTGGGTGCCAGTGGAATTTGGCAGATTATGCCTCGAACCGGGAAAGCCTACCTCACTGTGAACCAATTTATCGATGAACGAAACAATCCCATCAAAGCCACAACCGCTGCCGGTCGTTTGCTTCGAAATTATCAAAGAGCATTAAAGTCCTGGCCGCTGACTATCACTTCCTACAACCATGGAATTGGAAACATCAAGAAAGCCATTCGCGCCGCTCGATCCGAAGATTTGGCAGATATCATTGATCGTTACCATCAAGGAGATTTTAAATTTGCCTCTTCAAACTTTTATGCCTGTTTTTTGGCGGCCCTCCACGCCGAGAGCTACCATGAAATTCTTTTTGATGACATTCAACGCTTGCCCAAAAAGAACTTTGTCGTCACCCAATTGAAAACTCGCAGAAAACCCACAACACTCTTGAAACTCTATGGCATCTCTAAAGAAGAATTTCTGAAGTTTAACCTGGACCTTGCAGAGGCCGTGAAATCAAACCGAACTTTGCCACCAGGACTAAAGGTTTTCTTGCCGAAGCGGTTCGATAAATCTTTGGCTGCCAATCAGATGAAGAAAGTGCGGCTCTGAAATAAAACTTTCCACATAGCTCTCTGAAGAATTCACGTTGCGCACTTCGATGCTTTGAAAACCCTGAGGAAGATTAAAAGCTAAAAATCCGCCAGAAGCTGGAACTTGATTCCCTTGAGATACCAAATTGAAATTTTGATCAAAGTAAATCACCTTGTGGAAACTGTCTGGAGCCCCAAGAATCCGAACCTCTGAAAATCCATCCACAAATCCAATAGCCCAACCCAAACGGCGATCCAGATAATTTCCTGAACTGCGAACCAAGTTCTCAACCCACTCCATTGGGACCAAAGGCATGCGGATTTCAGACGACCCCACAAGCTTTGGCAAATGCGTCCGGAGCAGTTCAAAATCAGGTCCACCGTCAAACTCAACCAAAACTCCAGAATTCAACGTGGGTAAAGAAATTGAAGTTAAACCTTCCAACTCAAAGGTTTGATCAAGTCCAAGCAAACGCCCCGCTGCCGAAACTTCCTGTTGGGGATCTAGTAGGGAGTAGGTTGCCATTTTGTGATCAAAATAATCGCTGGGAACTTCCAAATTCAATTCACTGATTTTTCCTGCATAACTGGGAATGATCTGGGCTGGGTAAACTTGGTTTTCAAACCGCACACGTACCGATTGAATTCCTTCGGGAACATTCACTGCAGCAAACTGACCCAAATCTGTGGTTGAATTTAGGTTCCCACGGGGAATTCCAATTTCGTTAAAATAAACCAATCGTCCTTCTCCAGATGCCAATTCCACCTGTGCGCCTTTGAGGGGTTTACCATCTTTAAAAACCTGGCCCCAAAGAATTCCGAAATTCTGAACATCCACCTGGCGAAAAAATTCTTTCACGATGTGATAGAAGGCCTTCATTGCGCTGACCGTGTACAAAGGAATGCTTTTCAATTGGTCCAAGCGGCCCAAGGCCACTGTTGCAAAATGTCCGGCACTTTCTGCTTCAACAAAAATTCTGGAATCCTCATTATAAGTGGACACATCCAGCTGTTCGCCGGAAGCCAATTGATGAATGTCGCTTCCAAACATTTTGTAGGTTGCCGCCAAAGCGGGCTGATTGAAAGCCACCGCCATGTCCCCAGAAACTCCTGGAGGATTTGCCGAAATGCTCGCGGTCGATACCACCGGCTGAATGTTTAATGTGTCCAACCGGTCAGACTCAATAGAAACTCGGCCTCGCCCATAAGTTTTTCCAAAGTGATCTTCCAGTTCGGCAACCACAAAGCCCTTTTTGTTTTCCACTTCAATTCGAAATTCCGAGGCACCAATGTCGATGGCTCCACGTTCAAAACGTTTGCCACCATACTCGCGATAAATCTTCCAGCGGGTGGAAGGCCCCATTTCAACCCCATTGATTTGAACAAAACCTTTGACCATTTTTTTGGAGCCTTGAGCTTCATCAATGCCTGTTGAGGGCGCATATTCAGAATCTGCAACGGGGGTTTGGGCGGGAGGTACAACTTCATCCGATTGGTAATCTTTCACATAAGGAGAGGGCGACGCTTCCGAAGGTTTTTTCACCACGATCACGCCACCGGCTTTGGTGGTTAAATGTCTTTCTCCTTCAACTGTATTTTCCAACTCTTCTTCCACCAATTTTTTTGCAACTTCGCGGGGAGTGGGAACATCCAATTCGTTGTAGGAAAGTTCTTCGGCCAAAAGTTTTTTTCGTTCGTTTAAGGTGGGAAGGTTTTCGTTGTCTTTCCAATCAATGTTTGAAGTGCGATCATTTTGTGCAATTTGAATTTTTGGAACCGCAGTGATGTCTCGTCGAATGGTCATTGCTTGAAGAGTGATCACTCTTCTTTCAATAAACTCTTCTTCCATTTGAGGAACAAATTCTTTTCCGGAAACCAATTCCACTTCATTTAGAAATTGTGGCTGTGAAGATTCCGATTCAGCAAAGTCACTTTGAATGTCTTCAAGTGCAGCGAACGCAGGAGTGCTGCGATCGATTTGAATTACCATCTTGCTGATCGCTGATCCTCTTTGATCCACTTTCAAAAATGAAAGGGGATATAAGATAATCAAAGCGGCAATAAGAAGCCTAGCCATGTGAATAGTCTACATTAGAACACTCGAAAATCGTCAATGATATTCAGATCTTCGCGACGTTGAGCGAGTCTCTTAAGCAGCTCATCTTTTACCCGTTTGGCTAATCGAAGGTCTTGCCCCACCGTGCGGTATTCAATTCCATGAGAGGAATCCACACGAACTTCTTTGAAAACATAGATCTCGACATCGTAAGGACGACGTTCGCCCAGGATGACAATCTTCGCAGTCCAACGTTGATTTTGGTCTACAGCATCCACGTACTGACCGTTTTTGATAATATAATAGAGGGAATTTAATTCGCGACCATTCGGACTGGAAAGTCGCAAGCCCAATGGAAGAGCCTTCATCGCTTCATGACGAATCTCTGCAAGAGGAGACTGGACCTCATCTACCCGTAATGGCTTATATAAACTGGAACAGGATGTAAGTAGAGCGGCCAACAGAAGTGTTGGCCACAGTGCAAATTTCATTAGGCTTTTTGAGCGTCTTTCAAGAATTGCTCAATCCCTCGATCCGTCAAAGGATGCTTCACGATTTGCTGAAGAACCTTGTAAGGAACGGTGACAATGTCTGCTCCAACAAGTGCAGATTCTAAAATGTGAAGGGGATGACGAATACTCGCGACCAAAACTTGAGTATCCAAAGCGTAATTGTCGAAAATCTGAGTCATTTGACTAATCATTTCGGTTCCATGAGTAGCTATATCGTCCAATCGACCCACAAATGGAGAAACCAAGGTGGCCCCTGCCTTTGCAACAAGCAATGCTTGAAGGGGGTTGAACACCAAGGTCACATTGGTCTTGATGCCTTCGCTGGAAAGTCGACGTACTGCAACAAGTCCTTCTTCAGACATTGGAATCTTCACAACCACGTTGTCTGCAATCTTGGCCAGCTCGTAACCCTCTTTCACCATGCCTTCTGCATCCAAGCTTAAAACTTCCGCAGAAACCAAACCGGAAACTTCCGCACAAATGTCCTTGATGACCTCTTCGTGCTTGCGGCCTGTTTTTGCAACCAAACTGGGATTGGTTGTCACACCATCCACCCAACCTCTTTGGTTGGCTTTTTTAATTTCTTCGATATCAGCAGAATCAATATAAAATTGCATGGGATCTCCTTAGTGGATTGACTTCAAAGGGTTAAAACGGTGCAGAGCAAAAATCAAGCGGTGATTGCCAAGTCTTCCAGCGTATAGAGCCCTGGACCTTGGCCCACCAGCCAAATGGCAGCTTTTATTGCTCCTTGGGCAAAAACACGCCGATCGGTGGCCCGATGTTCGATAGAAATCTCCTCAAAGGGAGAGTGGGCTTTGACCTTATGGTCTCCAATGACCTCCCCTTGACGAAAGGCCTGTACTGGAGGAATCGAGTGTCCCAAAATACCTTCTAAATTTTTTTGAATCGCCAAAGCCGTTCCGCTGGGTTTGTCCTTCTTATGAACATGATGAGTTTCCGAAAGTTCAAATTCCCATTGGGCCAGATTTTTAAATTCTCTCAACATTCGATTCAAAACCATGACTCCCATACTCATATTGGGAGCCCATAAAACAGAAACTTTTTCGGCCAAAGCCTTAAAATCATCCATATGAGAATTCGACAATCCCGTGGTCCCACTGACCAAAGCACATTTGGAACGTTCACAATAAGAAATCAAATCCCCTTGAGCTTGAGGCAAAGAAAAATCCACGATGACATCCGCTTGCCCTTGAAATTCAGAAAACCTGCGGATGGGTTCTATGGATTTAAAACTGGGACTCCACTGTTGGGACACTTCCAGAACCTGCTTGCCCATTCTTCCCGTGGAACCATAAACACCCAATTTTAAATCAGCTGGTGATTTTCCAAGCATTCTTGTAGACCCTTCTGAAATTTTTGATCCAACTCCACCAAAGGAAGACGAAGTTCTGCCGATTGAAAGATTCCCATCTTTTGAAGTGCGGCCTTCACCGGAATAGGATTGGCCTCCACATAAATGCCATCAATCAAATCCATCCAACCTTTCAATTCCACAGAAGCCTGTGGATCTTTTTCCCGGGCCCTTCGAATCCAAGAACTAAATTGATTTGGAATCAAGTGGGTCACGACGCCAATGACGCCATCTCCTCCATTTAAACAAAAATCAACGGCCGTTCCGTCGTCTCCGGAAAGCAAACAAAAGTCCTTGGGAACCACATTCAAAATTTTCTTAAGGAATTCAAGATCTCCCGTAGACTCTTTCAGACCCGAAATGTTCGGATGCTTTGAGAGTTCCCCAATGCTTTCTGCACTGAGAGATTGAATGGTTCTTCCAGGAACATTGTACATGACCACAGGGGTTCGGCTTTTTTCCGCAATGGATTCAAAGTGCGCAACAAGTCCTCGTTGTGGGGGCTTGTTGTAATAGGGAACAACCACCAAAACGCCATCAACTTCAAGATCGTTGGCTCTTTCGACATTTTCTATGCTTGTTTGAGTGCTATTCGAACCTGTCCCCAGAATGATCTTTTGAGTGGGCGCAAGAGCTTTTACTTTTTGCAGCAGGTGAACGACCTCATCCTTTTGAAGAGTGGGACTTTCTCCAGTGGTTCCATTGACGACAAATCCATCAATGCCCCCATCAACCTGATTTTGAACCAACTTCTCAAAGGACTTCCAATCGATCTTTCCTTCCACAAAAGGCGTAGCCAATGCGGTGTAGGTGCCTTGAAAAATTTTACTCATTGTCTGAATCCTCTTCTTTTTCCGCTTTGGATTTAGGAATGGGCGTAGGCTGCACCTCTTTTACCGCATCCTTAAATGTGGGCTGTCCACGACCAATACTAGGACTTTGGTCTGGAGGAACCGGAACGCCCTTCACTCCGCAACCTCCCAGAATGAGCGCGGTGACTAAAACTAAAATTCTTCGGTCAATATCCATCTGTTTCCTCTTTAATGATCACTTGAGTGCTGAACTTACAAAGCTGTGGAAAATCCGGATAGGCCTTTGCAAGTTTTAATGGGTCCAACTCACATTGTTTTTTATATTTTAAAGCCGCTTCTGAGTTTTTTGGATTGGATCTCCAAATCCAATAGTAGCTCTCAATAAAATTTGGATCTTTTTTCTGAAGTTCCAAAAAGCTGCTTTCTGCCTTTAAATACTCTTCCTTTTCAAATTGATAAAGTCCCATTGCCAAAAGCTTGTCCTGAGGAGGCAAGGTTTCCATGGAAAGTTGGTCGTATCCTGTTCCTTCACAATAAGAAAAAAGCAAAGGGGCCGCCTTATATCCCTTCTGCGCCCATGTGTTTAATCGGTCAAAGGTTTCCCTGGCCTTTTCACATTGCCCCAACTTCAAATATGTTCTTGTGAGGGCCCAAAGGACCAAGGTGTTTTCACCTTCAATTTCCAAGGCCTGATTCAATTTGGGCAGTGCTTCCGCAGGACTCACCAAATAAAGATTTCTTCCCGACTCAAAGACACTCTGTCCGCGGTCTGAAATAAAAAGAGCTCCCGCTCTTTCGATGGCCGTCACCAACTGAGCTCGCTGACGAGCTTTGCCTTTAAAATCTTCGAGTGCCGTTGCCAAAATTTTTAAAGCTTTTGAGCGTTCTTTTCGAACAATGGCTCGCGCAGATTCTTTTAATGCCTCTTTGTATGTGAGAGATTCCGCGGTTTTTGCCACTCCTTGAAAGGATATAAAAATGAAGAGTAAAGAAAGCCAGAATCTCATATAGCGGATCCTAGCATCCCTAAATTCAATTAGCGAGGAAGTTCGCGAATTAAAACCTGTCTTGGTTTTGAGCCATTGGCCGGTCCCACCACTCCTTCAGATTCAAAAAGTTCAATCATGCGGGCCGCGCGCGGATAGCCCAAACGAAAGCGTCTCTGAATCAATGATGCACTGACTTCTTTTTGGGTGGCCACGTACTCTAAAATTTCATCGTAGCGATCATCTTTGATCTCATCGTCTTGATCAAAGCTGGGTTCACCCGGAGCCGTCGTGCCGCCACCTTCCACGGCTTTCATGGCCGCTTGATCATATACGGGCTCCCCTTGCTCTTTCCACTTTTCAACCACCGCTTGAATTTCTTCTTCGGGGAGATAAGGTCCGTGGTGCCGTTCTGGTTTTGAAACCCCTGGTGCCAAAAAGAGCATGTCTCCTCGAGCCAACAAACGCTCGGCACCACTTTCATCCAAGATGATTCGTGAATCCATTTTACTTGCTACTTTAAAGCTTGCCCGTCCAGGAATGTTGGTTTTGATCAATCCAGTAACCACGTCTTTTCGCGGACTCTGCATGGCAAGCACCAAGTGAATTCCACAGGCCCGAGCCATTTGAGCCAAACGCACCACCGCTTGCTCCACATTGACTTTGTCTACGGCCATCAAATCCCCGAATTCTTCCACAACAATAACGATGTAGGGAAGCGGCTCGTAGTAATAAGATTTCGGATGGTAAGGGCCTTCAAGTTCCGTATGGAAGGCTGCATGTTCGTCGATCTGTTCTTTAGAAAGTTCCGAAACAATGTCGTTGAAAGCTTCAAGACCACGGGCTCCAAATTTCGACATGGACCGGTAACGTTTTTCCATTTCTCGAATGCCCCACCTCAAAGCACCCACGGCCTTTTTCGAATCTATGATCGGAGGCATAACCAAATGGGGAATGTCATTAAAGGCGGCCAAATCCACTTGCTTTGGATCCACCAAAACCAATCTTAAAGTCTTTGGAGAATGGCGCAAAAGCAATCCCGTGATCAATGAAACCACAAATACAGATTTTCCGGATCCTGTTGATCCCGCCACCATCAAGTGAGGCATCTTTCGCAAATCTACGATGCGCGGTTCCCCATCGGCTTTTCTTCCTAAAGTGATGGGAAGTTTCACTTCTTCATCCCAAAAATAATCATCCTGAATAATGCTTTTCAAAAATACGGTTTCACGTTGGGAGTTGGAAGTTTCAATTCCCACAACATCTCGGCCCGGGATTGGAGCGACGATACGAACAGATTCGCTACTCAATGCCAAAGAAAGATCATCGGCAAGATCTGTAATCTTACTGATTTTCACATCCGCATTGGGTTTGAATTCAAACATGGTCACTGCAGGTCCCGGTTTAATTCCCGTAACTTCTCCCTTCACAGAGAACTGCGCCAACTTTTCGACCAACAGTTTGGACTTAAGTTTCAATTCCTTTTCATCCAGACGGGTTCTTCCTTGGGGCGGATCATTGAGCAAACTGATTTTCGGAAGCTCCCAGTTCTCTACTTTACGCGGCATCTGGGGGCGAAGTCGTCTTCGAGAGGTTTCCTTCTTCTTCTTTGTCAGATATCCCGAAAGATTCAGTTTGGAGGTGGGCTCCTCATCTTCTTCTTCGATCTCATCTTCGTCATAAGAGTCGTCGTAAGATTCTTCTTCATCTTCTAAAAAGTCCTCTTCCTCTTTTTCCGAAGAACTCAAAGAAAAAAAGCGAGGACCCGGCTCTTTCACTTCTTTGGGACGTCGAAAAATTTTGGGCTCGGTGGCAAATTCCGGAAGACGGGGAAGGCGCTCCCTAAAAAAACTAACGCTTTTTGAAATGGACTCCTTAAACCCTGCTCCCATATATTTTGCCCAATCCCCAGCATAGGATAAAACTTCAATCATCCTGTGAGAGGAAAATAGGGACAAGAAGGCAACCGCGCAAAGCCACAACACAATGGCCAATCCCACCCGGTTAAAAACGGGAAGCAAAAAAGCCACGATCATGTTGCCAAGGAAACCTCCGGCCTGGGTGTGCCCCTGGTGAAAGGTTTTGTCTCCAAGGTGAAGGGCAAAAAGACAAGAGAACAACAAGGTTCCCAAAGCTCCAAAAAGCCAAAGCTGCCGGTCCAGCCCTTCGTTCTGACGTGTGAAAAAGATATAGGATTGAAAGAACAAGACAAAGACCAAAACCCAAGAACCACCACCAAATCCCTGAAAGAGCAGGTCCGAGAAGATGGCTCCCCAATACCCACACAAATTGAGCGGTTTGATGTCAGATCCAAAGGAATTGAGAGAGGGGTCCGATGGGTGGTAACTCCATAACGAAATAAGGAGCAAAAGGCCCACTCCCGCAAACAACAACCCTAAAATATCATCCCACGATCGACTTTGACTATTTCTACCCATTTACAAAATTTTAGTGGAGGTGGCTGCTCTTTGAAAGTCTGGATTTTCTCTGCTACAAACCGACAAACGTATGGAAAAGGCCAACCCACAAACTCTAAAAATCAATGAGATCTTTCACAGCATCCAAGGGGAGTCCTCGTTGGCCGGATACCCAACCACCTTTGTTCGAACTTCAGGATGTCATTTGCGATGCACCTATTGTGATACCACCTATGCCTATAATGAAGGTCGCATGATGGACTTTCAGGAAATTTTGGCCACGGTCAAAAAAAATGGGGCACCTTATGTTTGTGTCACCGGTGGTGAACCCCTTCTTCAAAAAAATATTTTGCCGTTTTTGTCCCTTCTTTCCAACGAAGGTTTTCAGGTTTCCCTTGAAACCAGTGGAGACTTGGATTGTACCCAAGTGGACGAACGGGTTTTAAAAGTCATTGATGTGAAAACACCAGACAGTGGCGAGCCAAATAAATTTAATTTTAAAAACATCGATTTGGCGGGACCCAAAACAGAATTTAAATTTGTGATTTGTTCAGAGGGTGATTTTGAATGGGCCGAAAATTTTTCGAAAGAAAACAAACTTTATGAAAAATCAATTGTTTTATACAGCCCATCATTCAATAAAATCGATGAAAAATGGCTTGCAAAAAAAATTCTTTCTGAAAAATCCTCTGCACGGTTGCAATTGCAGCTGCATAAGTATATTTGGTCTTTCCACGCCCGTGGGGTTTAAAAACCATAACTGATGTAACCACGAATTGATTTTCACATTGAGGAGGAAATTTCATCCATGACGCCAGAACCTACGCTTCAAAACTCCGACCACTTGCTTGTTGCCAATCTTCAAACCATCAGTCTTGAAAAACTTGTGCGCAGCAAATTGGAAGTTCTTTTTCAACAACAAGATGAAGCTCAAGTTCAATTGGATGACCTTCACAAATTGATTTTGGAACAGGTTGAAAAACCCTTGATTGAATTGGCTTTGGAAAGCCACCGCGGGAACCAAGTCCGTGCCGCAAGAATGCTTGGTATCAATCGAAATACATTGAAGAAAAAGATTGATAGTTATAAAATTCGTATTAGACAAAGAGTTCAGGCTTAGTTTTCATCTTTGATTCTCAACAGCGGGCCGACATTATCAGTCATCTTTGGTCTGAGACCCGCATTGCTTTTCTGGGGGAGTCATGGATTCAAAATTATTAGAACACAAGTTACCTCCTCAAAACCAAGAGGCTGAGAAATCTGTTTTAGGTGGGCTTCTTCTCGAGCAAGAAGCCTGGGACGAGGTTTCCGACCTTCTGAATGAGGAAGACTTTTACAAGCCCGCCCATCGAAAAATCTATGCAGCGATCCGCGACCTTCACCGAAAGCAAATGCCTTCCGATTTGGTGACGGTTTCAAACCTCCTTATGGAGAAAGGGGATTTGGAAACTGTGGGTGGCGCGGCCGCCTTGGCAGAGATGATTGACCAAACTCCATCTGCTGCAAACATTCTTTCCTACGCCAAGATTGTTCACGAAAAGTCTTTGCTCCGCCGAGTGATTCAAACCAGTCAGGGCTTTATTACCAAAGCTTTCGAGGGAGATTTCGAAAGCATGGATGCCTTTATGGACACCGTGGAGTCCAACATCTTTCATCTGACTGAATCCAGTTCCCAAGGGGGCCTGGTGGATGCCAGCTCTTTGGTGAAAACCAGTTTGGAAAAATTAGAGTCCCTTTATGGACAGCAACTGACCGTGACGGGAATTCCCACGGGCTTTGCCGAGCTGGATGATATGACTTCTGGTTTCCAACCGGGAGAATTGATTGTCATTGCCGCTCGTCCTTCCATGGGTAAGACCGCCTTCAGTTTGAACGTGGCTCTCCATGCTGCCCTCAAAGAGAAAAAGAAAGTGGCCTACTTCTCGGTGGAAATGGGTAAGGAATCTTTGATGGTTCGTATGCTGGCGAACGCTGCAAAGATTCGTATGGGAGATTTAAGAACTGGTACCATTGATGATCAGGCTTGGCCCCGTTTGATCAATACGGCAGCTGCCCTTAGTGAAACCGGTCTGTTTGTAGATGACACTCCAGGGATCAGTCCTTTTGAAATTCGAGCCAAAGCGCGAAGAATGAAAGCCAAGTATGGTTTGGACATGATCATGGTGGATTACCTTCAGATGATGGGCTTAAAACAAAAGGTAGAGAGTCGTGAACGAGAGGTCAGTGAGATCTCTAAACTTTTAAAATCCATTGCTAAAGAACTTCAAATTCCTGTGATTGCTTTGGCTCAGTTGAACCGGGGCGTGGAAGGACGAAGTGATCGCAGACCGATGCTTTCGGATTTGCGGGAATCGGGATCTATTGAACAGGATGCGGATGTGATCGGAATGCTTTTTCGTGAAGACTATTACGACCGCGACAATCCCGACATTCGCGGGATTGCGGAAGTCATCATAGGAAAGCAAAGAAACGGGCCCACGGGCACTGTGAAACTTCGATGGTTGGCCGAGTATGGAATCTTCGAAAACTTGGTACGAGGCCCTGAAGCGCCCATGCCGTCCGCTCCACACCCTTCAGGATCATCCGGTCCCCAGAAGAAACCCGGCGGAGGAAAACCGCTCAATTTCGCTCCTGGAGCGGGATCTTAGCCTTTCCCTTGCTTTAAGTCGGGAAATTTCAAACCAGCCTTTCTTTTTAACTAACCCCTTGGTCAACTGAGTTTGTCGAAACCATGAGGGGGGAAAAGCCATGGAAGGCAAAACCTTGATAGATACACTTTTGGACTGTTCAGGAATACGAACAAAAAGTTTGGAAAATGAGTTCCATCGTTTGATTGAACACTCAGAAAAAAATGCATCGAGCCTTGGACTCGATGACCTGAGAGAAATTCTTGCCTCTTATTTACAGGACGTCATTTTAGAGGCGAAAGAACACACCTCAGATTCCGGCGCCAACGAGGAGGCACTGACGCCGGTGCTTTCACAGATTTAGGCTTTTTTATCAACTGCGATGGTGACTTCTGCTTCTAAGCCCTCACCCAATTTGATCAAAGCTTTGTGTTGTCCGAGAACCCGAATGGGCTCTTCCAAGTGGATGTCTCTTTTATCCACTTGAAAACCTTCAGCTTCCAAACGGTCAGAGATGTCCATGTTCGTGATAGATCCAAAGATCTTTTCAGAATCTGATGCAGACTCCATTTCGAACTTCAAAGTGACACTTTTCAATTGATTTACAAGCTCTTGGCGTTGACCTATAGCCTTCTTCTTTTTTGCTTCAGCAACTCTTTGAAGGTGGTTCCACTCGTTTACTTTTTTCTCGGTGGCCAACATCGCCAATTTTTTAGGGAAAAGATAATTTCTTGCAAACCCTGAGGCCACGTTGATCAATTGACCCACTTTACCGACGTTCTTTACGTCTTCTTGTAAAATCACTTTCATTTTTCTCTCCTCTTGTAAGTTTCAAGACGACTTTGTCGCCATTTAATTAATTTCGTACGAAAATCGAGCCAGTAGTCGGCCAATCCCAAACAACTGACAAACATAAAAAGCTGAACCACGAGAAACAAAACCAACAAAACTTGCCAAAACAATCCCACTCTTAAAAAAATCAAAACTTGATGAATCACACCCAAGCCTTGAAAGAAAAAGACGGCAATGCTGATGTTCAAGATATTTGTAAAGATGGCTTGAACCCAAGTGGGTCCGTATCCACCAAATGCCGGAAGCAAACTGGCGATAAACAACCAAACCATCCATCCGGGTGCTCGAAAGTGAAAAAGCTCCGCCCGAAACAAACTGGGTTTGTGAGGAGCGATTCGAATCCTTCCTTCCAACATCACCGATGCATACAAAGCCAACATCCACAATACAAGGACCACTGAGGGCACTTGGTAGACCAGTTGAGTCACTTGAATCTCGATCTGGGCTTGCTTCAATGATTCATTGAGAAAAACTTCTGCCGACTTAAAGAGATTTTGTCCCTTCAAATAAAAGCCAATTCCCAATGTCCCAAAAAACAAACCTGCTGATACCAAAAGTGCAAAAGCTGCACTCCATTGAAAACTGTGGCCAGACTCCTCAAACTCACCAAACAATCCAATCAGAATGACCAATGAGAAAAAGGATCCTGCAATCCATAATAAAAAATCAGACGGCGTTTTCATAAGCCCAGAAAAGTGAAGACCAACAATCAAGCCTGTTAAGGCGAAACTGGAAAGCCAATAAAATCCTCGGCCCATTTGCAAACGAACAGCACGCAAGGGTGCGGCACCTAAAAAGTAGGTGAGAGCTGTGAGCACCAAAGCCCAAAGCATCCAAAAAGAACCCAAGCGTCGATTTTTCATTGAGATCTAATCTTACTCTCGAACTGCTTTTTTCTCTTTGAAAGCTGCTTTTCGAGCTTGAACTTTTGCTTCACGCTCTTTTTCACGACGAGCAGTTTCTGCCAAAGAATTTTTGAAAGACTCAAGATACTTCGCCAAGCTCACACGATCATCCAAACGAGTGTGTTGGAAGCGCAAAACTTTATCGTTGATTCGCATGGTTCTTTCCAACTCAGCGATGGCATCGCCTTTTGCTTCGAAAGTGGCGTGAAAGTAGTTTCCACGAGTCAACTTGTTGATGGGGTTGGCCAATTTTCTGCGGCCCCAAGTGTCTATGTGGTTAAATTCCCCTTCAAAACCTTTCAAGATCTCTTTGTTCTTTTGAAAAAGAGCTTTTTGATCTTCTTCGCTGGTATCGGGGTGCATGATAATGACTGCTTCGTATTTTCTCAGACTCTGAGATTGATCCATTCGGATCTCCTTTCGGTTAAAGCCCCTTTTTTCATGGAGCAAGGTTATTCCTCAAACGCTATGCATCTAACATGGCTGTATGATTGAGACAAGGTTTAAACTGTTGAAATGGCCCTGTATCTTCTCTTAAAAACTGGCCCTTCTCAAGGGAGTTCCGTCCTTATCCAGGATGGATTGATCATCGGACGCCGGGGCATGGGCAAACTGCGCCTCAAGGACGAAAAGGCCTCTTCAAAGCACGCAAAGATCGAATCTGGTGAGCTTTCGGGCTTTATTCTGACAGACTTGGACTCTAAAAATGGAGTTTGGAGTCATGGAAAACAGGTCAAACAGTTGAATTTGATTCCCGGCACTCAATTTGAAATTGGAACCACCGTTTTTGAAGTGACCGAGTCCCAAGAAGCCACCCCCTCCTCATTGACTCCAAAGAAATCTGGAAAACGCTGGAATGAGTATTTGGCCTCTTTTCTGCGCCAGAATCTTTTCAATTTTAGCAATGAAACTAAAGAGTTAACCCCCTTTCGCCCGGCCTTGGTGCTGGACTTTTTGAGAGGTCCTCAAACAGAAACCCGTTGGATTCTTGGTTATGGTCCTCGGAAAGTGGGCCGACTGTCGCCGGATTTGCCCATTTTTGAAGAGCAGGCCTCAGACATCAGTTTTGAAATTTTTTCTGCGCCTGATGGACTGAGCATACGTCCAGTAGGATCCGAAGTCCTTCTCAATGGAAAACCCCTTTCAACCGAAGTATTAAAGGTAGGGGATCGCATTCAAATTTATGGCACTGAAATCGAAGTGGATTTTACGGAATGAGTTTTACTGAAAAACAAACTGGGTACTTTAAAAGCTTCGATGGCACGCGTATCTATTATGAGATTCACGGAGAAGGTGAGCCGCTGATTTTGAATTATGGCATTGGTTGTTTGATCAACCATTGGCATCCACAGATCAAACATTTTTCGAAGAAATATAAGGTGATTGTTTACGATTACCGCGCTCACCACCTGTCGGAGATTCCTGAAAATCAAAATCACTTAGATTTGGATTCTATGGCTCAAGACATTCAGGCTCTTTGCCATGAACTTCAAATCGAAAAGGCTCATTTTTGTGGACACAGTTTTGGGGTTCAACTTTTGATTCGCACTTACGACATGTTTCCAGAACTGTTTGAAGATTTGGTTTTCATCAATGGCTTTGTTCAAAACCCCTTGGTGGGAATGTTTGGAAATGACTTGGCATTGAGTTTTTTCCATCTGTTTAAAAGTGGATATGGATTGCTTCCAGAAACACTGACCCAACTTTGGAAGATGGCCATCCAAAATCCTTTGGCCATTCATTTGAGTGCGCTCGCTGGCGGTTTCAACTTGAAGCTTACTGCGCTGAAAGACATTGAGATTTACGCCAAAGGGGTTTCTTCTTTGGACTTGAATGCTTTCATTTGCATGTTTGAATCCATGCTCAATTATGATGGCCGACCTGTTTTAGAGCGAATTCAGGTTCCCACTTTGGTGATTGCTGGAGCGAATGATTCCGTGACGCCTTTGAAACACCAAAAAGATCTGCATTATCAAATCAAGAACAGTTCCTATTTGCTGGTTCCCTACGGTTCCCACTGCAGTCAGCTGGATATGCCCGATCTGGTCAATTTGAAAATGGATCAGTTCTATATGCTTCCTCGAAAGAAAACTCTCCGGTCCGGCGGAAACTGAGTTTTTTGCTTTCCACGTTTTGCAAAATCTCGAGTTTTATATTTTTAGACGCGAGGCTTCGCAACAACTAAGAAAAGTCGCGTTAAAAAAATTATATTTGACGTTGTTTTATCAAAATAATTTTAAGTGAAATGGAAAGACCAAATCACTCCTGGGCCCATTTTTAAAACGCGCTATATCGTTGAAGAGAAGTTCTTTTTTTATTTGCACCAACGGACTTGAATCTAAAAGTAATATTTCTTAGAGAGAGGGCTCAGAGCTAAAATTGGGAAATGAAAACTCATGATAGTATTCTTTCAACTGAAAGAGGAAACATGAAAATTCATTTTGAACTTCTTGAACTCCGCCAAAAAGAAAGAAGAATCACTTCAGAAATTCTCAACAAGCTGCAAGAGATGGAAGACAGCCGTCAATATTTGGAAATGGGACATCCTTCTCTTTTCGACTATCTGGTTCGAGGGCTCGGATACTCTGAGGCCACCGCTTACCAAAGACAAGCTTGTGTACGTCTTGCGAAAGAAGTTCCCGAGATCAAACAAAAAATAGACCAAGGAACCCTTTCCCTCACAGCGGTCACCAAAGCTTTCAAACATCTGCGAACCAAGCCCTTGGAAGAAAAAAGAAAGGTTTTAAAATCCTTGGAGAACAAATCTTCCAAAGAAGTTAAATGCATGTTTTTTGAACCAATGAAACCCCTAAAAGTTCAAAAAACCGAGTACGTCGACAAGGTCCTTTTAAGATTGGAACTTACCCACGAACAAAATCAAAAACTTGAAAAACTAAAGGCATTGAAGTCACACAAGTACAACATCGAGAGTCTCTTAGTACATCTCATTGAAAAAGAGCTCAAATCCTACGAAAGTATTCGGATTAAGCCTTCAAAAGCCAATGAGATTGCAGCGTTCAAAAAATCGAAGTCAAAGAATCCGCGACAAATTTCCAAGTTCCTACGAAATGATGTGCTAGAGGCAGCTGGTTACAAATGCCAACATCCAGGATGTGATTCCAATCATTTTCTTCAGATCGATCACATCGTTCCCGTTCGACGAGGAGGCGATCAAAGAAGAAGCAATCTTCAAGTCCTTTGCGCCAACCACAATCAAAGAAAGGGTTAGACTTTTTTCGCTTAGATATGACGCAATAAAAAAGGCAGCCGAAGCTGCCTTTTTTATTTTGTAGATTTGCAATCTGCCTATTGGTAAGCGACGGAGTCTGCGATAAATCCAAAACCAGTGTTGGATCGATCGGTTTGAAAAACTACTTTCACATAATCTGTGAATAGAACTGGTGAGAATACGTTCTCGCCAAGAGTTCCTGACATAGATCCGATTTTATTTCCATCTCTGTCATAGAAATGAAGGAAATCATAGTTTCCTTCGGTTTCGAAACGGCTGAAGTGAATCGCCATTTTGGAAGCACCTTCAACAGAAACTTCGAAAGTTTGTGTGAAGTTGTCTGCATAAGGATGCGCAGACTCGAAAGTCACATTTGTGCGGTCCCATCCAGTTGGATCATTTGGATCTGCCGGAGGAGTTTCACCAGACAATGCATAATAGGCATCCAACATTCCAGTCGCGACTTTCCCGCGAATGGATGCAGTCGGACGGGCCGAGGCTAAGATGCGATCTTTAACCTCTGAGTAATTCATGTTTGGAAAGTGCGAGTAAACTAATGCTGCAACACCGGAAACGTGAGGGCACGCCATTGAAGTTCCAGACCAGCTTTGAAGTCCTCTTGGAGTTGTACTCAAGATGTTCACGCCTGGAGCCGCAATGTGCACAGAACGTCCATAGTTGGAAAAACTTGCCAAGTTACCGGCATTATCAACAGCTGCAACAGAAATGATGTTTGGAACATCATAGCCTGCAGGGTACTGAGGACGAGTGTCCATGTTCACCGAGCTGTTTCCAGCAGCAGCGATAAAAAGAATTCCAGCAGCTTCTGCTCTTTGAATGGCTTCAAGAAGGGCCTCACTGCGACCGCCCCCGCCCCAAGAGTTTGAAGTCATGTGAACTCCAAGCTTAGTGGCATAGTCGATGGCTTTGATCGCGTTTTCAAGAGAACCACTTCCGCTGTCTGTAAGGAATTTGATTCCTACAACAGTGGCATGCCAAGCAACACCAACAATGTCTTTTCCATTGTTTGCCGAAGCCGCAATGGTTCCTGTCACGTGTGAACCATGACCATGTCCGTCCATGGGGTCCCCATCATTGTTTGCAAAGTCACATCCGTGGATGTCATCAATGCAACCGTTTCCATCATCATCCACACCGGGCTGACCATTCAACTCAACTTCGTTGGTCCAAATGTTGTCTTTAATGTCATCCAAATTGTAGTTGATACCGGTATCGATCACAGCAATGCGAACATCTTTAGATCCGGTTTCAAGCGCCCAAGCTTTTCGTGCATTGATGTCGAACCCAGGAAGTCCTGTGATGGTTCCGCCATCGCCATTGCTCTTTTGACCTTCGTTGATCAAACCCCAAAGTTTGTTCAACTGAGGATCGTTTGGAAGATCTGTCGCTGAACCCACGATTCTATAGATGTAGTTAGGTTCTACGTATTCCACCAAAGGATTGTTCGCGAGCATCTCCATAGAGTAAGCGCGATTCTCACCGACGGGTCGTCTTACAACCAAAGCACCTGATTCTTTAGTTACAATCCGAACATTCGTTGAATTGAAAGCCATCAAGGTCGACTTTGATTCAAGAAGTTTGGGATTTTTTAGTTTAACAATGAATTCTCCAGGAACTGCTGGGAATTCCGTAACCTCTGTTTTCGCATGAACGGTTGCCGCCATAAAAAGGGACAAACCGACCATAAGAATGGTTCTTCCTTGAAACATGAGTCCTCCGCTCTTTCTTGAGCTCCATAGTTTTGAAAAAAGCCGACGCTTTAAGCACGTTCAGCTCAGCTAGTTCCAAAATGGTACCGGCAGGACTAACGATTGGAAACTTTTTTTGCAATTTGAGGGGAAGAGCCGGACCTTTGTCCATATTCTTCGCTGAAGTCAAACTCAAGTTGAACAGGTTCGTTGTGAGATTCAGGCACCCCTAGACTTAGGTTTTGAATATCTTTTTTCAAGTGACGTAAGAACGCCCATTTGGTTGATTCTTTGGAGTCCTTTTTAAAACCCATCTCTTCAAGGATATGTTTTGCCGATTTCAATGAAGACAAAAATCCCCCCTTTGGTGCTTTTTTGCTTAACGGAAGATCGCCATTTTCATTGAAGTGAAGTCTTTGGATGAAGTGGCTCCAAAATGGCCCCAACCTGTAGACAACTCCTGGACCTTTTGCGGTTCATTCCTGAATTTCTTCTGGACCTAAGTGGGGTTAAACACCGAATATTTAGGCAAAATGTGGATAACTCTGTGGTTTGTTGTTCATAACTTCCTATTTATGGGAGTCATTTGCCTAGACCTACGCTATATCTAGTGTTCGCGCGCGGCGAGACCAAAAAAATTGAGTCCTGGAGCGGATTTCAGAGGCAGAAGGCATTGAAGTTCCCGGGCACAAAAGAAATGATGTTTTTATGAAAAAGCCCCTTTTATTTTTTGTTTTGGCGTTGGTTGGATTCAGTCTAGCTCTTGGAGTTTTCCTTTTTCGCACGCAACGCTCCTCGACTTTGATCGAATCTGAGGAAAACCAGTTCCATCTCCGTGAGCAACTGGAAGAAAAATACTGCAAAGGGGACGAAGAACCTTTGGATATGATGGATTGCAATCAGAGGATTGAAGCTGCGCAGATTCGTCAGTTTAAAGATGTTGTTCAACGGGAAGACGACCATCTGATTCTCTCACTGAAAGATGGCAAGACTTTGGTCAAGGGAAACAGCTCCTTTACGGATGAAGTGGACACCTCTCCAAAAGATCCCGAACACCTGACAGAAGATGCAGACCAAGTCGTTCAATATTTTTTTCTCTATTATTATAAAGAGAACGGGCTCTATTTGATTGAAGTTCTCTATTATGAAGGAACTGGCTTTCTATTGGTTCAACAGGATACAGGAGCAACTTACCATTTATTTTCCCCTCCCGTCTTTGGTCCAGAGAAACATCAGTTTGCAACGGCATCCATGGATTTGGAAGCGGGATACAATCCCAATGGAATTCAAATCTGGCAGAAAAAAGGCCTTCAGTGGACAAAATCTTTTGAGCAAGTTTATACGGATTTTGGAGTTTCAAATCCCCACTGGGATTCGAAGACCCATTTGAGCTTTCAAAAATATACTTGGAATGGAGCGGATGGGAAGGTGGCAAAAGGAGAGCTCAAACTCTCCTTCCAAAATTCTCAGTGGAAAGAAGATTAAAATCTAATCGCGGTTTTTGGCGGATGAGCGCATAAAATCGCGGTTCATCATGGCAATGTTTTCCTGTCCAATCTCTTTAGGACAAGCTGCCGAGCAAGCACCTGTGTTGGTGCAACCACCAAACCCAGATTCATCCATTGCTGCAACCATTCTCAATGCACGTCTTTCACGCTCCGCCTGCCCTTGAGGGAGCAATCCCAAATGGGCAATCTTCGCTGAAACAAACAACGAAGCCGAAGCATTCTTACATGCAGCCACACAAGCTCCGCAGCCAATACAAGTAGCGGCAGAGAATGCACGATCGGCATGGTCTTTTGCAATAGGTAGACAGTTGGCATCTTGAGCATTGCCTGTACTTGCAGAAATAAATCCACCCGCCTCAATGATGCGGTCAAAAGCCGAACGATCTACAACCAAATCCCGAATCACAGGAAAAGCTTTCGCACGAAAGGGTTCAATGACGATGGAGTCTCCATCTTTGAATCTTCGCATATGAAGCTGACAGGTGGTCGTGGCCTTATCTGGTCCATGGGGATTGCCGTTGATCACCATGGAGCAAGCTCCACAAATTCCTTCGCGGCAATCATGATCAAATTCCACCGGCTCTTTGCCATCTTTGATCAGCTGTTCATTCACAACATCCATCATTTCAAGAAAAGACATGTCCTCAGAAATGTCCTTTGCATGAAACTCCATAAATTGTCCCTTATCTTGGGAATTCTTCTGACGCCAAATTTTAAGGTTTAAGTTCATGGTGTTATCCTTATTTGTAACTTCTTTGAGTCAACTTCACATATTCAAAATCAAGAGGCTCTTCGAATCGCGACCATTTCAGATCATGATCTTTTCCTGAAAACTCCCAAGCGGCCACATGAGAAAACTCCTCATCCTTTCGCAAAGCTTCGTTTTCTGGAGTTTGATACTCCTCGCGGAAATGACCTCCACAAGACTCTTGTCTCTCCAAAGCATCACGAGCCATCAACTCACCCAATTCAAGGAAGTCGGCAACACGTCCCGCTTTTTCGATTTCAGAGTTTTTGTAATTGGCCTCTCCTGGAATTTTGAGATCTTCCCAAAATTCTTTGCGAAGTTTTCCAATTTCTTCGATGGCCTTCTTTAAGCCCTCCGCATTGCGAGACATTCCCACGTAGTGCCACATGATTGCACCCAACTCTTTGTGGAAATCATCCACGGTTTTCTTCCCTTGGATGCTAAAGAATTGATCGAGTCGCTTTTTGGCTTCTTCTCTGCTGGCCTTAAAAGCTTCATGATCTTCGGTGATCTTTTCGATTTTGTTGGACCCCAAATAGTTTCCAAGGGTGTACGGTATGATAAAGTATCCATCCGCCAATCCTTGCATCAAAGCAGATGCACCCAATCGGTTGGCTCCATGGTCCGAAAAGTTGGCTTCACCCAACACATGCAAACCTGGAATGGTACTTTGTAAATTGTAATCCACCCACAATCCACCCATGGTGTAGTGAACCGCTGGGTAAATTCTCATGGGCACTTTGTATGGATTTTCTCCAGTGATCTTTTCGTACATCTGAAAAAGGTTTCCGTACTTTTCGGAAACCTGGTCTTCACCAAGGCGTTTGATCGCATCCGAAAAATCCAAGTAGACCGCTTCGCCGGTGGGACCCACTCCACGTTGCTCATCCACACGAAATTTAGCCTGTCTGGAAGCCACATCTCGAGGCACCAAGTTTCCAAAACTGGGATAGATGCGCTCTAAATAATAATCTCTTTCTGATTCTGGAATTTCATTTGGAGGACGTCGATCGCCTTTGTTTTTAGGAACCCAAACACGACCATCGTTTCTCAAACTCTCAGACATCAATGTCAGCTTAGACTGATAAGAGCCCGACCGAGGAATGCACGTCGGATGAATCTGCGTAAAGCAAGGGTTCGCAAAGAACGCCCCCTTCTTGTGACATCTCCAGGCAGCCGTTGCGTTGGAGTTCATTGCATTCGTAGAAAGAAAGTAAACGTTTCCGTAACCACCCGTGCATAGCAAAACAGCGTCCGCAGCGTGGGATTCAATTTCCCCCGTGATCAGGTTTCGAACGGTAATTCCGCGAGCCTTTCCATCCACAGTGACTAAATCCAACATTTCACGACGAGGGAACATTTCCACAGACTTTTTGTCCACTTGTCTCATCATGGCCGAGTAAGCGCCCAACAAAAGCTGTTGTCCGGTTTGGCCGCGCGCATAGAAGGTTCTTGAAACTTGGGCTCCACCAAAAGATCGGTTGTCGAGCATCCCGCCATACTCTCTGGCAAAAGGAACTCCCAATGCCACACAGTGATCAATGATGGCCGGAGAAATTTGCGCCAATCGGTAAACGTTGGATTCACGAGACCTGAAGTCTCCCCCTTTTACGGTGTCATAAAACAACCGATAAACAGAGTCTCCATCATTTTGATAGTTTTTCGCGGCATTGATTCCCCCTTGAGCGGCAATGGAATGGGCCCGTCGTGGAGAATCAGAAATGCAAAAAGATTTTACATGATATCCCAGTTCCGCAAGGCTGGCGGCCGCACTGGCACCGGCTAAGCCTGTACCCACCACAATCACCGTGTGCTTTCGTTTGTTGGCTGGGTTCACAAGCTTCATGTCAAACTGGTGTTTTTGCCAACGGTCTTCAATAGGTCCTGAGGGAGCATTCGATTTTAATTTTTCATGGCTAGCCATTTCTCACCTCACATCAAAAAATATACATATATAGGTTGAACAACAAATCCGGCAGTGACGACGGCCGCAAAAAGGCAACTTCCCAACTTAATTTTTGGAGTGTACTTGGGGTGGTTGAATCCCAAGGTTTGAAAAGACGAAGCCACTCCATGGGAAAGATGAATTCCCAACAAAACCAAACAGATCACATACCAAATGACATAGCCGGGTTGATGAAACACATCTACAACCAAGCGGTGAAGGTCTCGAATTTCACCCTGTCCATAATTTACGGTGTAGTATTCGCCATATTTCATTGTGATCAAATGCAGAACGACAAAAATCAAAATGATCATGCCTTGTGCCCACAAACTCTTTTTTGCAGGTGAGGTGGCTTTGTCACCACTGGCACTGACGGCGTACTTCACTTCACGAGATTTCCAATTTCGTTTCTGCAAAGTCATCGCAACAATCACATGGCCTAAAAAGAAAACCAAAAGGCCCACTTCTGCAGCATAGATCAATGGGTTTGAAACCAGTGCGTGACTGTACTCGTTGTATGCCCTTGGACCCACCAATATAAGGAGGTTTCCCAGCATGTGAGTGAGTACAAATCCTGCCAATGCAAGACCTGCAAGCCCCACCAGTTGTTTTTGACCGATCGTCGACTTCCAAAAGTTCATGAGGTTTCTTCCTTCGTGTTATCGATTGACTTTCATTTAATTAACCCACAAAGATCGAAAGGTCCAGACGAGCTTCAACACGTCTAGGTCTGAATGGTCAAAGAAATCATCTTTTCCTCCGGCCATCCTTTTTGGGGTCCCTAGGCTTGGGGAAGCTTCACGCAAATTTTAGGATTTTTACGAATTTTATCCATTGTAGATTTGGACAAGATGTATTTTAAATTTCTAAGAATCAGGCATTGAGGAGAAACCATGAAAACTTTCGTTTGCATCAAGCAAGTTCCTGACACCGAAACTAAAATTCAAATCAAAGGTGACAAATCCGGCATCGAAGAAGGCTCCATCAAATGGGTGATGAACCCTTATGACGAGTTTGCTGTGGAAGAGGCCTTGAAATTGAAGACAACAACCTCAGATACAGTGGTTGTTCTTTCTGCAGGCCCTAAATCTCGAGTGGTTGATTCCTTGCGAACCGCATTGGCAATGGGTGCGGACGAAGCTGTGGTGATTGATGCCCCAGAAACTATTGATTGCTATCTTGCAGCAAAGCTTTTGGCAGAAACCATCAAAAAAGAGGGCGATGTGCGCATGGTCTTCACCGGAAAATTGGCCATTGATGGCAATGGTTCCAGCGTAGGCCAAATGGTTGCTGAATTTTTGGAGGTTCCCCACGCTGGAGTGGTCTCTAAGTTGGATTTCACCGAGGGACAGGTTGTTGTCGAAAGAGACGTTGAAGGCGGAGCAAAAGAAGTCTTCCAATTGAAAACTCCCTGTGTGATCTCCGCAAACAAGGGTCTGAACACACCTAGATATGCCAGTTTGCCAGGCATTATGAAGGCCAAGAAAAAGCCTCTGAAGGAACTGACCGCTGCGGACTTGGGCTTGAATGATTTGATGCCTAAAATGAAATTTAAAAACTTTGAACTTCCTCCGGAAAAACCTCCCGTCAAAATGATCGAGGGATCACCGCAGGAACAAGCACACAAATTGGTCGATTTGCTTATGAATGAAGCAAAGGTTCTTTAAGGGGGAGATATGAGTCAGGTTTTTGTTTTTCTTGAAGGAAAAGATGGAACGTTAAAAAAAGGATCTGTGGAACTCCTTACTTGGGCCAAAACAAATGGCTTGGAAACTTCTGCCGGCGCAATTGGCGCTGATGCTGCAGGATTGGCAAAGCAAGCCGGGGCCTTTGGAGCAAAGGTTGCTTTCGCCTCCACGCCCTCAGCAGAAGGCTACAATCCCGAAGTTTATGTGAGTCTTTTGAAAGAAATGATTTCTGCCAGTGGCGCTCAAATTGTTTTGGCAAATGCCTCGGCCCTTGCAAAGGACGCCTTCCCGCGAGTGGCTGCACGCATGGATTCCAGCGTGGCCAGTGATTGCACCGGACTTAAAATGGACGGTGGCAAGTTGATCGCGCTGAAGCCTTTGTATTCTGGAAAGTGCACCGCTGAAGTGGAGTTTGAAAGTGGATTGAACATCGTTCTTATGAGATCCAACCAACTTCCTGTGATGGATGCAGATGGTTCCGAAGCGGACGTCAAAACCATTGATGCTCCTCAAGCTTCTGGAAACGTCACTTTGGAAAAAACCGTTCAAGGAGCTTCCAACAAACCGGATTTGACCGAAGCAAACGTTATTATTTCTGGTGGCCGCGGAATGGGCGAAGCCAAAAACTTTGAAATTCTTGAAGATTTGGCCGGAACCTTAGGTGCAACCGTTGGCGCTTCCCGAGCCGTTGTGGATGCAGGATGGGTTCCCCATGGAATGCAAGTGGGACAAACCGGAAAAACCGTTTCCCCAAGTCTTTACATCGCTTGCGGAATTTCCGGAGCCATTCAACACATGGCTGGAATGAGCGGCAGCAAAGTGATTGTTGCCATCAACAAAGATGCGGATGCTCCCATTTTCCAAAAAGCTTCTTACGGCATTGTCGGAGATATTTTTGAATTGGCCGGCCCTCTTAAAGAAGAGTTGAGCAAAGCACTCAACTAATTTTGGAGGTGGGTATTTTTAGACGTTACTTTCTCCCCACTCTGGTTTGGTGGTTGTATCGTCTGTGGTCAAGCACCTGGAGGGTTCATCTTCATTGGGAGGACCCTCAAATCCAAAACGACTCTCTTATTTTTGCTCATTGGCACAGAGATGAATTGGCGGTTTTGCCAATGGTCAAAGTCCTCAACTTAGCCACCATGACCTCAACCAGTAAGGACGGACAGCTCATTGATTTTGTCATTCGAAAATTTGGAGGCGCAACCTCCAAAGGCTCCTCCACTCGAGGCGGGGTGGGAGCACTCAAAGGATTGATACGATTGGTCCGCAAAGAAGGGCGCAACTCTTCGATGGCTGTGGATGGACCGAAAGGCCCTATCTTCGAAGTGAAAAGTGGCATCTTTGAGTTGGCCAAATTAACAAAGGCCACCATTGTTCCTGTGGGAATTGCCAGCGAACCTCACTTTGTCTTTCAAAAATCATGGAACAAAGCACGTCTTCCCAAGCCTTTCGCTAAAATTGTTATTTACTTTCACAAGCCTTTAGACCTGAATCTTGAAAATGTGAAAGATGCCGCCAATGCAAAAGCCTTAGGTAACGCCATTGCTAATGCCTGTGAGCAAGCTTCAAATTTTTTGCGTCCCTAAGCCATTCAGGTTAGCCTAAACCTATGAAAACTTTTCTTATTTTTATTGCGTTCGGTTTTTTACCATCTCTTGTTTTTGGCCAAACGGTCTTCACCGTTGCGGGAAAGAAGATTTCCGCAAAGGAATTTAAAGAGCGTTATGAATTTGTTCGTAAAAATTCTGTAAACCCTCCTTCCAAAGATCAATTTGTCCAGGATTGGATCAAATTTGAAATGGGGGTGAAGGAAGCTTACTCAAAAAATTTGAACAAAAGTCCCGAAGTGATCCAGGCCATGGAGCAAGTTTTGTACAATGCTCTTCTGGAAAAAGAAGTGGGAGATCGCATTCAAAATATCCGGGTTAAGGAAAGTGAGATGAAGGCTTATTATCGAAATAATCCTTCCGTGCGCACCCGACACATTTTGATCAGCTTAAAAGAAGACGCGGCCTCGGGAGCCGTTAAAGATGCCTATCAACGTGCCACTGAAGTTTATAAGTTGGCGGCTTCCAAGAAGAAGTCTTTTGAAGATCTTGTAAAATTGTATTCAGATGACATTCCTTCCAAGGAAATGGGCGGGGACATTGGTTATCAAAGCCGCGTGACCTTGGTTCCTGAATACTACGCGGCCAGCTTGAAACTGCGTGAAGGTCAGGTTTCTAAACCCTTTCGAACTCGCTATGGTTTTCATATCATCAAAATGATAGATCGCAGGTCTTACAATGATGCGGATAAATCTCAGGTGCGAGCGGCTGTGATAGATCAAAAAAGAAATCAGGTGTTCGACAGTTACTTTAAAGCATTAAAAAAGAAATATCCGGTTTCCATTGATGAATCCGTTCTTAAAAAAATCAATTAATCTTTTCCTTCTGCCTGCAACCTTATTGTGTGCATCGCTTTTTGTTGCAGGCTGCACCTCTAAAAAGAATCTCGGCAATAAGATTGTCCTCGACGTCAACGGAGACCGTTGGACCGCTGAAGATTTTTCGAAAGAATTGGTGTTTCGACTTCGAAATGAAAATGCCATTCACGTAAAAGATCCCAAGAGTTTAAAGGGAACAAAAGACGCAATTACCAAAGATTTTATTGTTCAATCTCTCAGTGCTCAATGGGCCCGAAAAAAGGGATTGCTCGTCAAGGCCGAGGATCTGGAAGCTGAAATTGGGAAGGTCAAAAAATCATACCCTGATGATTTGAGTTTTAAAGCCTCATTGGCGGAACAGGGTTTGACCTTTAAAGACTGGAAGCGCCGGATGGAGCAAACCATGGTTCAAAAATTGGTGGTGTCTGCGTTGACCAAAGACATCGAAAAACCCTCCGCAAATGAGATCAAGTCCTTTTACAATGCCCATCGAGAACAGTTTTCCAGGAAAGAAACCGTTCAGTTGCGCCACATTCTCCTTCCGCTGAAGCGTGACGCCAAACTGATCGAGCAGGAGCTGAAAAAGGGGAGCACCATCACCAAAATCGCCAATATTCTCAATGAAAAGGGCGGTGAGTCGATCAAGCCCGAAGTCTTCTGGATCGAGAAGGGGGAGTCTCCCATATTTGCCTCGGCGTTTAAAATGCCCATTGGCCGCCGAAGTCCCGTCATTAAAAGCGAATTTGGGTTTCATATCTTTGAACTGATTGGTAAAAAGTACGCTAGATCCGAACCTTTGAGTCGGGTAAAAGATCAAATCGAGCAGGAATTGATGCAGGAAGAGCAGCAAAAGCTCTACACCAAATGGCTCGATGAACAGATTCGCAAGGCCCGAATTTTTAAAGACAGCGATTTGATTGAGAGCCTGCGAATTGAAACAAAGGAGTATTGAGTGAAAGTGTTCTTTTGTCTTTTGGCAACTCTTCTGGCCTTTCAAACTTCTGCGGAAGTGGTCGACCGCATTGTTGCAATCGTAAACTCTGAACCCCTCACCCTATCGGACATTCAAAAAGAAAAATCTGCTTTAAAAAACAAAGGCTTGGTCAACGACCTCCTTTTCCAGATTTATGACAAAGATGACCTTTTAAAGTCAGACAAAAAACTTCTGCAGTATCTGATTGATGAAAAAACCATCGACAGTGAAGTTAAGAAAAATGGGTTTCAAGTCACCATTGAACGGGTGGAAAAAGAAATCAACCAAGTCGCTAAGCAAAATGGTTTGAGTCGAAGTCAATTTAAAGAAGCCCTGGCTCGCCAAGGTGTTTCGATGGCGGAATACCAATCCTTTATTAAAAAAGGATTGGAGCGAAAATCATTGATCGACAAAGAAGTGAACTCTCGAATTCGAATTTCTGACGAGGATGTAGCCGCATATTATTTATCCAAAAAGGGTCCCGGAAGCACTCAAGTCTTCGAACTGACATTGGCTCATATCTTTTTTACTCCTCAAAAAGGCGGAGAGAAAGAAGCGAAGGAAAGGGCGCAAGCGGTTTATAAAAAATTGCAGAGCGGACAGGCCTTTGGAAAAATGGCAGAGCAATACAGTGAAGATCCTGGATTTACAAACGGTGGTCTTCTTGGAAGTTTCAAAGCTACAGAACTTTCTCCGGCCATCAAAAAGGGAGTCACTGGCTTGGGCGAAGGCAAATATTCCAGACCTGTTGTCACGCCTCAGGGAGTGCATATTTTTAAGGTCGTTAAGAAAACTTTGGTTTCCGATCCAGAGCTAGAAGCCAACAAAGAACAGATTCGCAATCAGCTCCACCAAGAAGCATTTTCTAGACAATTGAGAGCCTGGTTGGATCAAAAACGTTCGGAAGCTTTTGTTCGCATCAACTCTTAAATGAAGGCTCAATCTCATAAAAAAATTTGGATCACTTCAGGGGACATTGATGGTGTTGGCCTTGAAGTGGCTCTCAAAGCGTTAAAGTCCATTGGACCCAAACGAGGAACCCAGTTTTTTTTATTTGCAGATAAAAAAGCGTTTCAAAAGCTTCGAAAGCAAGTTCGTGATTTTCCATTTGAAGTTCTCGAATTCCACTCACTTATTGAAGCAACCTCCGCCTCTTTAAATTTTAGACATTTGTATGTGATTTTTGACGGTCGTGCCCCGATAGAATGGGTTCGAGATTCCGCACAAGGTTGTTTGAAGAATCCCCATCAAAATGCTTTGGTGACGGGGCCTCTTTCTAAATCTGGAATTCTTCGAGCGGGCTACAAGGAAATTGGTCACACAGAAATGTTGAAAACTCTGTGCAAATCCAAATTTCTTTTTCAGGCCTATTTGGGATCTCGAATGAACGTGATGTTGTTGACCGATCACATCTCGCTGGAAAAAGTGCCCTCCTTCTGCAAAGACAAAAAACGGTGGTCCGCTGCTTTAAACGAAGCCCAAGTTTTAATGGCTCGCCTGAAGTTGAAGGGCCAACTTGCGATACTGGCTTTGGATCCCCATTCCGGTGAGGGTGGGATCATCGGAAACCAAGATCAGAGTTTTGAAAAGTGGATGAACGCTTCCAAATTTAAATCCTTAAATTGGCTTGGCCCTATTCCTTCGGACTCGGCGTTTGAGGCCTCTAGACGAAAAAGTGTAGCGCTCTATTTGGCCCAATACCATGACCAAGGATTGATCCCCTTCAAAACTCTACACGGATTTGGAGAAGGAGTTCATTTGACTCTGGGCTTGCCCTTTGTAAGAACCAGTGTGGACCATGGCACCGCCGTAGAAATCTTTGGAAAAAATAAGGCCAATCCTGGGTCTATGAAAGACGCCATTTTAACAGCAATTCAATTGCTATAAGGAGACTCCCGTGAAACTCAATTCAGTCATTTTTAGAGAGTATGATATTCGTGGTGTTTACAATAAAGATTTTGATTTGGACTTTGCCTTCCATTTGGCAAGAGCCCACGCAAAATTTATCGTTCAAAAAGATCCGAAGTCTTCTAAGAAAGTTTCGGTGGGATATGATGCAAGACTTTCTTCTCCAGACATCGCAGATGCCATTGCCAAGGGTTATGTGGCCAGTGGCTTCCAAGTTTTAGAGTTGGGATTAATCACCTCACCCATCAGCTACTTTTCAACTTTTTATTTGAAAGATCTTGCTGGCGGAATCATGGTTACCGGCTCTCACAATCCTCCCGAATACAACGGCTTTAAAATTTCAGTGGGCGCCGGAACCATTTTTGGAGAAAACATCCAAGATCTATACAAGATTATGGAAGCGGAAGATTTCCTCAGTGGTGAAGGTTCTCGTGAGCATTTTGATATTTTCACTCCGTACGTGGAAAAGCATAAAGAAGAGTTTAAAAATTTAAAATCTATTCCTGTAGTTTTGGATTGTGGGAATGGTGCTGCGGGCTCTATTGTTCGTCGGCTGTATGAAGCCTGTGGCTTGAAGCCCACCATACTTTTCGAAGAGCCTGATGGAAGATTTCCCAATCACCATCCAGACCCCACCATTGAAAAGAATCTGGTTTGGCTCAAAGAAGCGGTTCAAAAAGAAGGAGCTTTGGTTGGCTTGGGTTTTGATGGTGATGCCGATCGCATTGGTATTGTGGATCAAAATGGTCGGGTGGTTTGGGGAGACGAGTTTATTGCGCTGATGACTCCTTCGGTTCTTGAATCCAGCTCAGTTAAAAAAATCGTTGGCGATGTAAAGTGTTCCGATCGCATGTATGATTTTATCAATAAAGCGGGTGGAGAGGCGATCATGTGGAAGACAGGACACTCATTGATCAAAGAGAAAATTAAAACTGAAAAGGCTCCTTTTGGTGGAGAATTGAGTGGTCACATCTTCTTTAACGATCGAAATTTTGGTTATGATGATGCCATTTATGCCGGCCTTCGATTGATTGAAGTCTTAGGTCAGACCGGAAAAACAATCCCCGAACTTCTTAAGGATTTTCCGCCGGCATTCAACACTCCTGAAATTCGCATCGACACCACTGAGGAAAAAAAGCATGAAGTGGTCGAAGCGTTGAAAGCCAAGTTTTCCAAAAGTTCAGATGAATATTCGGTGAATTTGATCGATGGAATTCGCGTGAGCTTTAAAGACGGGTGGGCTTTGGCAAGAGCCTCCAATACTCAACCGGTCTTAGTCTTAAGATTTGAATCTGAAAGCGAAGAGGGTTTGAACCGAATGAGAGCTCTATTTGACGAAGTGATTGAGCCTCTTCTTTAAGAGGCCACTTTGGGAGCGATTTTCAAAGCCTCAAGCATGCTTTCTTTTAGAAGACTGTAGGCAATAAATTTTTCCAAATTTACCCGATCAATTTCTTTGATAAAGAGGTTTCCGACTTCACTGTTGGCAAGTCTTTCTTTTTGCTCGGGAAGAAGATGTCTTCCACTTTTTAGGTAGAGGAAGTATTTGTCGTTTTTCTCCATATGAATAAAAGCTTTAAAATTGACTGGGTGATCCGAAGAAATGTCGTCCAAAGAAACTTTGATCATTTGCTTTTCGGAGCTGGCTTCAAGTTTTGGAAGCGGCTTGCTGGTGTTCATGTAAGCAATGCAAAATTTGGAGCCGTAGTACTCACTGGAAATTGAGAAAATCGCACGCTCATCAATCCAATTTTTAAAGTCGACGGCTGGAAATCCCAAATCAATTCCATCCATCACCTTTCCTTTAACCTTGGTGTTGATGTTTTCCTGAAGAATTTCGCCAAGGAGTCCATTGAATGTTTGCCTTGCGGCTGATGATTCCTCATCCAACTTAATGACCAAGTATCCGTGCAAATCGCCATGTTGGAGGGGCAAAACATGCAGCTCTGTTGTAGGTTCTTCGCCAGTCCACTCACCACTAAACTTGTTGCACATCTGCTTTACAGAATCGATGACCGCCTGTTGAAGTTGAGTGAACTTCTCGCGCTTTTCGACCGAAACTTTTTTTGATTGAACCGCTTTCCCGAGAGCCGGCACCTCATTCGCTTTAGTTTCTGATTCTTGAGTGCCCAAGCTTTGCTCGGCCTTAGCTTTGTGATTGGCTTCAAGTCCTTCACCAACAACCGCAGACGTCTTTTTAGCTGCATTTTTTCGATCAAAGTCTTCTTCTTTCTTTGCTTTCTTTTCGTCAGCAAGAGCAAGGGCGTCTTTGAGTGAGGGGCGGCCGTCATCCACATTGGCACCGTAATCTTGGGAATTCTCCCCGGAGGCACCATGGGCATTAGGACCATTCGGTCCTTCTGAAGAGTGAATTCCTGAGCCATTGCCAGCCCCTTGTCCCTCAGAATAGCTATTTGACGGACCTTTGCCCTTTCCATCCATCCCCATGGCCTGCTGGCCCTGAGGTCCTGAATTTCTTCCAAGGGCTGTGACGCTTCCATAATCTGGTTTGGCTTTCTTAGTCTTGGATCCATTGGTTCCAAGACTTCCTCCCGCAGCTCCGGCGACTCCAGCAGCTCCGTCTCCCGTACCATCTTCCCCACCAATCAATCCGGCCGTTCCAGATGCATTTCCAGAGGCTCCAAAGCCTTCATTGCCAGATATGACCCCGGCAACACCAGATTCATTTTCTTCGGAAGAATCTCCTTCTGTGGCAGCCATGGCACTTAACAGAGCCGATAGATCCGGTCCACCTGAGGATGACCCCTGTCCATCGGTTCCAGCAATGTGTGCGCCATTATGGTTTCCTGAGTCGTCTCCCTCAATTCCATTGATATCTCTGAGGCGCCTTTTCTTTTTTGCAGAGAAGTCTTCACTTTCCATGGTGTAGGAACCATTGGAAACACTGTTTGTGTTTGATGAATCCAAAGAAGTATTGCTTTGTGTGAATTCAAAGCTTCCATCTCCGCCCTGGCCTTTGATTCGAACTGTAGAGTCTTCCGAAGATTCAAAGCTTTCGGTTTCCGAGTTCTCTTCCGCTTGGGGATTTAATTTTGCGTGCAAAACTTTTCGAAGAGTTCTTTGAAGGTTCGGACCGCTCGGAGAACCAATGATCTTATAGCCGCCCATTTTCGACAAACGGGCCAAACTGGCAGCATCTTGAGATTCACAAAACATAACAACTTCGACGCCAAAAGTTTGCTTAAACAAGGGAGCCAATCGAGAAATCGCAGGGTGTGGAAAGTTCAAACTGACCAAAACAAAATCTGGTTTTTCCGTCGCCATTTGTTTAATGGCTTTTTGCAAATTGTTTTGCATGGAAGTGGGCCAACCTCGTCGCGAAAGAAAGGTTGCCGCATTCGAGTGGGCCTTTGGAGTTTTCACCAACATCAAGACAGAGACTTCAAGCTCGTCAATATTGACCTCTTGGGCAGAGTTCGATGGGTTGTCTTGGTTGTGATTGTTGTCCGACATCTTAACTTATATCGGCCTAAATTCAGGGATATCTTAAAGTTTCTTGAGACAAAAAAAGCCAACTGGACAATCAGCTGGCTTTCTCTGAAGATTTCTTGTCTGTCTCAATATAAGACTAGAACTTGTTCTGGATAAAGAACGCGATCAAGAAAGAAAGTACAACAAGTGACTCAATAAGAGCCAAAGTCAAAATCATTGGAGTGTTCAATGCTTTTGCAGATTGAGGATTGCGAGCAATACCTTCCATCGCAGCGGCACCAACTTTACCTTGTCCTGTTGTTCCACCCAAAGCGGCTAGTCCCAAAACAAGAGCTGCGCCAAGAGCATAGTATCCTTTGTCTCCAACTCCACCCATCATATCCTGTGCCATTGCAGAAACTGAAAACAATCCAGTGCTCAACGCAATTAGTGTCTTTTTCATTTCATCATCTCCTCTTCATTGATGTTTCAATTAGTGATCGTGTGCGATGGCCATTGATATATAGATCATGGACAACATTGTAAACACGAAAGCTTGCATCCCAGACACAAAGATTCCCATGCCATAGAAAATGGCAGGCACAGGAATAAACCAGGCTCCAGAAAACATATCTACGAACACACCCAATACCGTGTGATCCGCGAGAATGTTTCCTTGCAACCTTAACCCTAAAGTTAGGGGACGAATACAGTGGGAAACCACTTCGATGGCAGCCATCAACGGCGCCAACCAAAGAACCGGTCCCATAAAATGTTTCAAATAATTCAATCCGTTTTCTTTAAGACCATAGAAGTTGTAAACCAAGAATGAAAACAAGCCCACACCGATGGTGGTGTTGAGGTTGTCTGTTGAAGGAGTCATCCCAGGAATCAATCCCACCAAGTTGTTGATGAGAATAAAGAAAAAGATCGACGCAAACATGGGAACAAATTTTCGTCCATCTTCGCCAATCACCAAATCTGAAAGTCCAACGATAAATTCCAAAACAACTTCAACCAAACCCTTGATGGAAAGTTTGCCAGAAGGAATCACCGCATGAGAACCAGAACCCAAGGCTAGACGTCCCACAAAAGCAAAAAGAATTAAAAACAAACTCACTGCAATCCCCGTCCAAACGTGGATGTAGTGATGATCAACAAAAGGCAAAAGTTGAAGCCAATTAAAATGAGCCATGAAAAAAAATGCTCCCGTTATTCGTCTTCGTCATCCACCTCATCGGAATAGGCCTCGGACAGACCCTTCTCAGAGGTAAAACCAAAAATAATTAAACTTGGCAAAATCAGTGAAACGCCCAACCCAAGCCAAAGCACGTCCAGTTCTAGACGCTGGGTTAACACATATAAAATTCCACCAAGGAGTGCGTACTTGATTACAATGCTTGAAGCGGTCAGGGCAATCGGTTTTTTGTCTATCACCCTTTTGGTCATCCAAACGACCCCCGCAAGGGTGAGTAAAGAAATCCCACCTCCAGCGCAAAGCGTCATAGCCTCTCGAGGACCAGCCAAAACCCACGCAGCTCCGCTTGCCATAAGGATGAGGCCCATCAATATAAATACGGCCAGCCAGTCTTTAATTGTCTTCATCATCTTCATTCACCTTTTTGAGCAAAATGAGCAGGTGATAAAACCAAGTCCCTAGAAAGAGCAATATCATGGTGAGGCTGGCGTAGCCTTTCCAACCAAAGTGCTTGTCTATCAAATCTCCAAAATAGGAACCGGCCAAAATAAGGACCACGAGCTCAAAGCCCATCCCCATAAAGACCATTCCTTTATTGTTGGATCCGTTCATTTTTTCTACTTTCGAAGGCCTCGGGCACCGGGCATGTTGTTCTTGCGTTCTTTCAACCGATTGATTCGCATATCTAAAAACTCTGGGTCCGGATAGGTCCCACGCATTTTCGTCATGGCATCAATGGCTTCGTCAAAGTCTTCCATATCTTCATAACAGGCAACCAAATTCATTTCCAAGCCATCCGACTTTGCCCGCTCGGGAAATTTTTCTATAAGTTCTTTTAAAATCTTAGTGGCCTCGGCATGTTGCTTCTTCGAAACCAAAAGATTGGTTTCGAACACCTTTCCCTCATAGCGTTCTGATTCCGAAAGTTTCAAATCCATGTATGCGGAAAGCTCCGATTCAGCCTGATCGATTTGCGCCAAATTATAATGGGACTTTGCCAACAACAGCCTGTACTTGGATTTTTCCTCGTTGTTTGTAGCTGCTCTTAATAAATTCTCATAAACTTGGATGGCCATCTCGAAATCTCTCAGGTGATCAAAATAAATGCTTCCCAAATATTTTAAGGCCATCAATTGATCTTTAGGATCCGTGGAATAGTTGGCGATGTACTGATAAAAAACGACCGCCGATTGATAATCACGAAGTTCCAAATGAGCGAGTTGAGCTCCATATTGAGCAATTGCCAAAGACTCTGCTCCCGTAGGACTGGATTCCATTTTCTTGAGTAAAAATTGAACCGCGTCTTTTTTGCGCCCTTGAGAGCTTAAATCTTTTGCGGCAATCAAGGGCTCTTTTTCAAAGAGCCCACAGCTGCTCAAGGACAAGATCGAGAACAAAAGAATCAGGCCACAAAAATGCAGCCTCCTCATTAGGAGTCTAATCCCTCTGTGTCGTCGACATCATCGTCTTCAATCAACGCCACACTGGTTATAAACTCGCCTTCATTCAAATTCATCAGGCGTACACCTTGAGTGTTTCTTCCTATGACAGAAATGTCAGAACACTTCATCCGAATGGATTGGCCTTTGTTGGTGCTCAATAGAAGATGGTTGCTATCAAGAACCATTCGCGCGGAAACCACTTCGCCAGATTTGTCCGAAGTTTTTTGAGTGATGATCCCCACTCCTCCGCGAGACTGTCGACGGTATTCTGACACAGGTGTTCGTTTTCCATATCCATTGGAAGTTACAATCAACAAGTTGCCATCGCTATCTTTGTCGAGTGTGGCCATTCCAACAACGGCATCATCCTTACCCAAAGTGATCCCCTTAACTCCACGAGCACCGCGTCCCATAGAGCGAACGTCAGATTCATCAAATCGAATCGACATTCCTTGCTTGGTCACAATCAAAATGTCGTTGGAGCCATTTGAAACTTGAGCTTCCGAAAGGTTGTCATCCAGCTCGATGGTCAACGCAATCAAACCACTTGGGCGCGGTCGAGAAAACGCAGACAATGGCGTTTTCTTGATAATCCCTTTTTCAGTGAGCAAGACCACAAAGCAATTTTCAGAAAATTCCTCCACAGGAAGAACTGCGCGAACATTTTCCCCATTGGAAAGCTGAATCACATTGTTGATGGCTTTCCCTTTCGAGGTTCGTGACCCTTGTGGAAGTTGATAAGATTTCAGCCAGTAAATCTTTCCTCGATCCGAAAAGTTCAAAATGGTTGTATGAGTGTTCGCCGCAAATACTTTCCAAACGAAATCTTCTTCTCGAGATCCTGCACCTTTTAGGCCTTTTCCGCCTCGTTTTTGCAATCGATACTCGTCCAAAGGAATTCGTTTGATGTAGCCAGAGAAGGTGAGTGATACCACGACATCTTCTTTCGCGATCAAATCCTCATCGATAAACTCATCATCATCGGAGGCTTCGATTTGAGTGCGTCGAGCATCTCCGTAAAGCTTTTTAACGTTTTCCAATTCTTCCACGATGATTTTGAAAATTTCATCTGAACTGGCGAGAACTTTCTTAAGCCATTCGATGTGTTTTAAGATTTCACTCAATTCATTTTCAATTTTTTCACGTTCAAGACCTGTTAATCTTTGAAGGCGCATTTCCAAAATGGCTTGGGCCTGTCGAATGGAGAACGAAAACTTATCGATCAAAGCTTGTTTTGCGATGTCCGATTCTTTTGATGCTCGAATGGTTGCGATAATCGCGTCAATTTGATCCAAAGCTTTCTTTAGGCCTTCCAAGATGTGCGCACGGGCTTCGGCCTTTTTCAAATCGAAGATACATCGTCTTGTAACCACATCTTTTCGATGGGCAATAAATGCTTCGAGCATGGATTTCAAATCAAAAGTCACTGGCTGGTTTTTAGAATCCAAGGCCAACATGATGATTCCATAGCTCATTTGCAATTGAGTGAACTTGTGAAGCCGGTTTAAGACCACCTGCGCGTTTTCACCGCGTTTCAGTTGAATGACAATTCTCATGCCTTCACGAGAAGACTCATCACGAATGTCCGAGATGCCTTCCACTTTCTTTTCTTTAACCAAGTTGGCAACACTTTCAATCAGCTTTGCCTTGTTCACTTGGTAAGGAATTTCAGTAACGATGATATCTTCGCGATCTTTGCGAGGAACAATTTCCGAAACCGCTTTCATGGTGATAATTCCACGACCGGTTTTGTAAGCAGAAATGATTCCCTTTGTTCCTTTGATGATACCTGCAGTCGGAAAGTCCGGACCTGGAATAATTTTGATCAGTTCATCAATGGTTAATTCCGGATTCTTAATCAACTCCACACAGCCATCAATCACTTCACTCATGTTGTGAGGAGGAATGTTCGTCGCCATTCCAACCGCAATTCCGGAGCTTCCGTTCACAAGAAGATTCGGAAACTTCGCTGGCAAAACGTTTGGAATCAAGAGGGAGTCATCGTAGTTCCAACCGAAAGGAACTGTTTCTTTATCGATGTCTTCCAAAAGCTCTTCAGCCAATTTGGTCATTCGAATTTCCGTGTAACGAGATGCCGCTGGAGCATCACCATCAATGGAGCCAAAGTTTCCTTGACCGTCCACAAGAGGATATCTCAATGAAAAATCTTGGGCCATGCGAACGATGGTGTCGTACACAGCCATATCGCCGTGAGGATGGTATTTACCAATCACATCACCCACAATACGCGCAGATTTTTTATAGGGTTTGTTATGAGCATTCCCCAAATCATTCATCGCATAAAGAACGCGACGATGAACAGGTTTCAATCCATCCATAACACTTGGAAGCGCACGCCCCACGATCACACTCATGGAGTACTGCAAGTAGGCTTCGCGCATTTCCTTGTTAATATCTACGTTTGCTATTTCTGAAGTTTCATTATCCATTTTTTAACTCTTTCTAAAGTCTAAACGTCTAACTCTTTTGCAAGAAGCGCGTTGTCCTGAATGAATTGTCTACGAGGCTCTACTTGCTCACCCATCAACACACTGAAAGTTTCATCCGCGGCCATGGCATCATCAATGGTCACTCGCAAAAGGTTTCTGTTTTCTGGATTCAATGTGGTTTCCCAAAGTTGCTCTGGATTCATCTCTCCCAATCCTTTGTACCGTTGGATGTAGAGACCTTTTTTCCCAAGATCCATTACGTGTTTGTAAAAATCCACATAGTTGTTGAATTCAATGTTTTCTTTGTTTTCTTCCACAAATTGAATGGGAAGTGTCACAATTTTTTGAAAGCTCTTCCAATAAGAAATTAGGTCTGTCCACTCAGAAGAATCATTCAACTTCATACTGAAAAGAGAATTCATACTGTAGCCAAAGCGGGTGGAACGAATTCCAAATTGGAAGGCGTCGTTCTCATCATCTTTTTCTACTGTAAGTTTGGTTTCAGTGATTCCTTTCTCTGGGTGAACTTTTGCCCACTCTTGAAAGGACTCAAATGTCTTTTGAATCAGATCTTCGCTTTTTAGAATTTCTTTGAGTGATTTTTCTTGTGACAAAACATGAGTCACAACATCACGGTCCAATCGAGTGGAAATTCCCTGAAGTAGATTTTCATATTTTCCAATGTTCAAAATGAACTTTTTAATTTCTTCTTCAGTGGTTCCGTCGTTGATGTTTGAAATCGACATCTTGGAAATGCTTTGGTCCAACAAAAACTGGCTCAAAGCTTTTTCGTCTTTCAGATAAGTTTCTTGCTGACCTCTTTTTGCGCGGTAAAGAGGAGGCTGAGCAATGTAAATGTAACCTTTCTCGAGCACTTCCGGCAATTGACGGTAAAAGAAAGTCAAAAGCAAAGTTCGAATGTGAGATCCATCCACATCCGCATCCGTCATGATGATGATTTTGTGGTACCTCGCTTTTTCAACGTTAACGTTTTCTTTTCCGATTCCCGTTCCCAATGCAGAAATCATCATACGAATTTCTTCGTTGGAAAGCATTTTATCAAATCGTGCTTTTTCAACGTTTAAAATTTTACCACGCAAAGGCAGTACGGCTTGGGTCTTTCGATCTCGAGCTTGCTTTGCGGATCCTCCCGCAGAATCTCCCTCAACCAGATAAAGTTCACAAAGCGAAGGATCACGCTCTTGGCAGTCCGCCATTTTTCCCGGTAAGGATCCGCCATCCAATGCTGTTTTTCGACGGGCCAAATCCCGCGCCTTTCGTGCAGCAATTCTTGCCCGTGCAGCTTCCACACATTTTCCAATAATGTTTTTTGAAACTCCAGGGTTGCGATCAAACCAATCGGCCAGTTTGTCATTCACCAAGGATTCCACAATCCCTTTGACCTCGTTGTTACCCAACTTGGTCTTTGTTTGTCCTTCAAACTGTGGTTCGGGAACTTTCACACTGATTACCGCGGCAAGACCTTCTCGAATGTCATCGCCGTCCAAATTTCCAGAAAGATCTTTTAGCAAATTTTTACTGGCGGCATAAGAGTTGGCAGTTCGAGTGAGTGCTCCACGAAAACCCACAAGGTGAGTTCCACCTTCAATGGTGTTGATGTTGTTGCAATAGGTGTAAATGGATTCCGTGTAGGAATCATTCCACTGCATAGCCACTTCAACATCTACGCCTTCTTTGGATCCCTGAAAGTAAACAATTTCTGGATGAAGAGCTTTTTTGGAGTTGTTCATGAACTTCACAAACTCCATGATTCCTTCGGTAAACTGGAAGTCTTGTTTTTTTCCGGTTCGCTCATCTGTCAAAGCAATGTGAAGACCCGCATTCAAAAAGGCCAACTCACGAAATCGATTCGCCAAAATATTAAAATCGTATTTGATGGATTCATCTTTGAAAATCAAACGGTCCGGTTTGAAGTTTACTGTGGTTCCCGTTTTTTCGGTGGGTCCCAATTTTTCAACAGGGCTCATGGGCTTTCCAAATTCATAAACTTGCTTCCAAACAAAACCGTTGCGACGAACAGTTGCCGTACAACGAGAAGAAAGCGCATTCACAACAGAAGCCCCCACTCCGTGAAGACCTCCAGAAACTTTGTAAGTTCCTTTGTCAAATTTTCCACCTGCGTGAAGGACGGTCATAACAACTTCAAGAGCGGACTTGCCATCTTTGTGGGTGTCCACAGGAATACCACGACCATCATCTTCAACAGTGATGGAATCATCAGCTTCAATGGTCACTTGAATTTTTTTACAAAAACCAGCAAGGGATTCGTCCACGGAGTTATCAACAATTTCATAAACCAAGTGGTGGTATCCGCGTGAAGTGGTATCGCCAATGTACATACCGGGACGTTTACGAACAGCTTCAAGACCTTCTAGGACTTGAATCGAACCTGCATCATACGAATTTTGAGTTTCTTGCACGACTTACTCCAGTTCATTTTTATTCAACGATGTTTCCCTCTTTCACTTTGAAAACCGTCAATGGTCGGCTTCCAAAATCTGCAGAAAAAGACACTTCAGTTGTGGTCAGAAAAATTTGAGAAGGTATGCTTCTCAAAAATTCCACAAGCCGGCTTCGTTTTTGCGAATCCAACTCTGACAAAACATCGTCTAGAAACAAGAAAGGATACACCTTATAGCGCTCGTAATGAACCATTATTTGCGCCATTTTGAATGCCAATACCAGGGCCCTTTGCTGACCCTGCGAGCCGTAAAAACGGGCGTTTCGGCCCCCTAAAAAGAAGTTGATGTCGTGCTTTTGTGGTCCCACCAAGGATCGTCCGCCTTCCAGTTCCGCCTCGATCAGTTCCTTAGCTCGACAATGCATTGCGCTTAAAACTTCCGTTCGGTCCCAATGAAGAGCTTCCTTCCCGGAAATCACATATTCCACAGAGATATCCACATTTTTATCTCTCGAAATTTGAAAAAAGGCGTCTTTTATGAAGGGGTTAAGACTCCTCAACCATTCGATCCGTTTCATCACGACGTCAGTTGCTAGGGGGAAAAAGATCCCATCCAAGCTGGAAAGAATGTCCAAAGCTGCGGCACGTGTGACTTCCCCACGACGGTAATCTCTTAAAACTCGGTTTCGTGTACGTAGGCAGCGCTTGTAATCCCGAAGAACTTTGAGCGACGACCGACCTTCCATTTCCAAAAGGTCGTCCAAAAGTTCCCTTCGGGATTCGGGCCCGCTTTTAATGGAGGTTAAACTTTCCGGGCTGAACAGCACCAACGGAAATTTCTCGGCAATCTTTTGTGGAGAACTCTGTTTAGAATTGAGGATAAATCGTTTTTTTTGATCTTGAATGCCCAATTGAAGATCATGTTCGAAGTTTCCATCCCAGATCGAGGCCTTTACGGATGCCACCGGAGAAGGAGCATCTTCATCTAAATTCAAATTGTCTGTAACAAAAACATGTTGGTCCGTGGGACGAAAGGATCTTCCTCGCAAAAGAAGATACAAAGATTCAATGAGGTTTGTTTTTCCTTGAGCATTGTCCCCATGAAAAATCACAACCCCTTCGGGAATTTCCAAATCCAATTGCTTGTAGTTTCGAAAATTCCGCAAACGAACTTTAGAAAAGTTCATAGAAGTTGAACTTTCTAAATGCGCATCGGCATGACAACGCAAGTGTAAGATTGATCTTTGTCCGGACGAACAACACCTGGAGAAAGATTGTCATTGAAATCAATTTCAATGATGTCTTCTTTGATCGCACCAAGTACATCCAAAATGTATTTTGCGTTGAATCCAATTCGAATGTCTTTTCCTTTGTAATCCACTTCGATTTCTTCTTTAGCATCTCCCAACTCAGGGTTGTTCGAAGCAATTTCCATCTTCCCATTGGAAAGACTCAAAGTGACACCTTTTGATTTTGCATTGGACAGCAAAGAAACTCTTTTCAATGAACTGAGCAAAGTTTCCTTTGGCGCTCTTAAAGTTTCTTTTAAATTTTTAGGAACCAATTGCAGATAGTTTGGATAACGACCTTCGATCAATCGAATCAACAAAAGGGTATTGTCTTTTCGAAGAATCAATTGAGAACCTTCGATTGCCAGTTCAATGGAGTCACTGGTTGAATCCAAAAGTTTTTTAATTTCGTTTAAGCCTTTTCGAGGAACAATCACTCCAGCATCCAAATTCAATTGGTCGGAACCTGAAGTTTTTCGATCCACCATACTCAATCGGTGACCATCTGTAGCAACCATTCGGATGCTGTGATCGTCTTTTCGATTTTCGAAGTACACACCGTTTAAGTGGTAACGAGTTTCATCCGTGGAAACAGAGTACAAAGTTTTTTCAATCATTTCAGAAAGAATGTCTGAATCCATTTCGATAAACTGGTTGGTTTGGAAGGTTGGGAAAACGGGATATTCTTCCGGACTCATTCCTACCAAATTAAATACGGATTTTTTTTGAGTGACTCGAAGCCAATTGTTTTCTCTTTTTTCCAGAGCAATGGGTCCCTCCGGAAGTTCTTTGATAATTTCAAAAAGACTTTTTGCACTGACTGCCACTTTTCCAGGCTGTGAAATTTGTGCAGGAATTTGATCCTTCAAGCTCACTTCCAGATCTGTTGCGAAAACTTTGAGGTGATGATCTTCAGCTTCTAAAAGAACATTTACCAAGATGGGCATGGTATTTCTTTTTTCGACAATATTTTGAGATCGACTCAACAAGGTCAGCAAATCTTTCTTTTCAACTTCCAATCTCACGAACACATCCCCTTCTTTAATAAAGAGCTATATTTATATATTAAATACCGTAGTAGTAGTAGGTCCGTTAAAAACGGGATTTACTCCCTAAACTACTGAAATAACCTCACTTTTAATGTGGATAAACCTCTGGGAAACTGTGGATCTTTAGATCCGAATCTGTGGATCACTCGAACCCACATTTTAGTTATCCCCTTTATCCACGGACTGTTCCACAATGCACATTCACACCCCTGTGATATTGTGGATTCGCGTCTCTAACTCCTCGATAGATCTCTTGATTTCCAAATCGGCGGCCTGTTGACTTTCGATTCTGCGCAAAGCGTTGATGACCGTGGTGTGATCTTTTCCGCCAAACGCCCGACCGATATCAATCAAGGATTTATCCAGGTGTCTTTTAACCAAATACATTGCAACTTGCCGCGCAATCACCAGAGGTTTTGTGCGTGCTTTGCTTTTTAAATCGGGAAGTCGAACCTTGAAGTGATCCGCCACCAATTTTTGAATGTCTTCGGTGGTCAATGTTCCAGCATCATCATGGGCGGCCAAAACACGTTTTGCCAGCTCCAGATTGATGGGAAGACCTTGAAGTTCCGAGAACATTTTTACTTTATTGAGGTTTCCTTCCAATTCACGGATGGATCTTTTCGAAATTCGGCTGATATATGTGACCACATCTTGGGGAAGAAAGATGTTTTTTGCCTCGGCTTTGTATCGGAGGATAGCCACACGGGTTTCAATGTCCGGCATTTGAATGTCGGCAACCACGCCCCACTCCAAGCGGGTTCGGATTCGGTCTTCTAAACCCTTGATATCCTTAGGAAAACGGTCACTCGCAACGACCACTTGCTGACCTTTTTCAAAAAAGTCATTTAAAGTGTGGAAAAACTCCTCTTGAACAGCTTCTCCACGACCCAAAACTTGCACATCATCCATCAGCAAAACATCGCATTGCTCGCGGTAGCGCATACGGAATTTGTGCATTTCTTTCCGGCGAATGCTGGAAATCCACTCGTTCAAAAAACGCTCGGCACTGACATACATCACTCGGGCCTCGGGTTTTTTACTGCGAATCTGATTTCCAACCGCGGTCAAAAGATGGGTTTTTCCCATCCCCGTGGGTCCACATATAAAGAGAGGGTTGATGGTCCCTTTGCCCGGATTTTCCGAAATGCTGTAGGAAGCGGCATGAGCGAACTCATTGTTTCTTCCCACCACAAAAGTAGAAAAGGTGTAATCCGGATTCAGCATATCTCGCGGATATTGAGGGGGATTTGGCCAGGGCTGCGGAGCCATTTGGGGCTCATGGCGGGGCAAATTCTCCTGGGCAGGGGCTTCAAATTCGATTGGGGATTGGTTTTTCTCGCCGGTGACCACAATCTCAATTTGAAACGGATTCTGATAAACAGCTGAAATCTCTGAACAAATTCGATCTAAGAGGTTTTGAGAGATCCAATATTTGTGGAGTTCAGTGGGAACCCCTAGAAAAAAGCAGCGTCCGCTGTTTCGATCTTCTGTTTTGACCAATTGGGTGGGCTCAAACCACATCTGTAAGGGCTTGTTATTTTGGTTTTTCGCCTTCAGGTTGCCCTTAATTTGATCCCAAAATTGTTCTTCTTGAATCAGCACCTATCCCCCACATCGTGCGTACCATAAACATTGGAGCGGACCACCCACGGAGAAGATCTAGCTTGAAGGTCCATCTAAAGTAAATGAGAGCTACCATGACCGCAAAAATCTTTCAATCTGAGTTGGGCTCTGACGTTAGGCGTTTCTTGACTGGAGCGGTTTTCCTATGATTAAGTGGCGCATCAATCAGAGACCTCATTTTGACGTAATAATAGGAGTCAGTGATGAAGCGCACATATCAACCAAGTCGCAAACGTCGTAGCAAAACCCATGGATTTCGATCCCGTATGGCCACAAAAAATGGCAGAAAAGTTCTTTCCCGTCGCAGAGCGAAGGGCCGGAAACGCCTTTCAGTAGCCACAGGTGGGAAATAGTTCTGTTTATATCCCTTTAAAAAAGAAGCGTGATTTCGAGAACTTGCGTAATAGCGGAGTTGTCATTCATGTCACTCATTGGTTAATGGTGGTGTGTTTGCCGAACTCCGTTTCTGAAAATCGCGTGGGATGGACCCTTCCTAAATTTGTTGGAAACGCAGTGGTAAGAAACCGTCTGCGCAGGTGGGGCCGAGAGAGGGTTAAAGTGTGGGACTTTGCGGAATTCCCGAAGTCCTTAGATTTAAACTTTGTTTTTAAAAAAAGGGCGGCAGGGTTTTACAAAACCCTCGATCGAGAGGAATTCGGAATCGCTTTTAGCCGTGCCTTTGAAAAGGTCAAAAACCGGTATGAACGTTTTGATTAAATCGGTGTCAAAACCTCTGTCTTTTCTCTTCATCCTCGTTGTCAGTATGTATCGTTCTTTTTTGGGTCCCTATTTTGGGGGAAACTGTCGCTTTTATCCCAGCTGTTCTCAATACGCTTTGGATGTTTTGAAAACAGAAAACTTTTTTAAAGCCTTCTACTTAATTTTTAAAAGACTTTCTCGTTGCCACCCTTTGTCTGGAAAGAGTGGATTTGATCCAGCCCCTAAAACTTGTTGTGAGAGGAAAATATGAACGACAAACCCAACTTTTTTGATGGTCGCACTCTTGGGGCAATTGCCATTGTCTTTGCAGCATGGATGGGCTGGCAGTATTACATGCAAAAAAAATATCCAGATGCATTCAAACAAACCAATGAAAATACAATTGTTGAAAATCCAAGTGCAAAATCAGATGGAGAAAGTGCGGACCAGGCTCCCTCTGACACTGTGAATGTTGCTGCGACCCCTGAAGAACCCAAGGCTGTGCTGAGCGGGGCGCCTGCTCAAATTGAATCTGTAAAAGAAAGCATTTTGGCTTTTGAATCTCCAACTTTAAATTTTGAAATTTCCTCCACCGGAATGGGAATTCGAAACATTCATTTGAAAAAGTTTACAGATCGAGATGGCAGCATCATTGAAATTGGAGCTTCGAGTCTTGGAAAACAAACTTTTGAAACTCGGTTGTTGGGTCAAACGAAATCCCTTCCTTTTGAACTGACAAAAGTGAACGAGCGAACCTTTATCGGTCGTGCGCGCTGGGGAGATTTGGAAATTGTTAAGAAGATCGAAGTGGTTGCGTCCAAATACGAATTGAAAACGCACATTCAAATCAATGGAACCAATCCAAATTTTATTGGTCTTTCCACTCACGTCTATGAAGAAATCAATCCGGTTCAAGGGAGCAGCTTTTTTGCTCCACAAATGGAACGGCAGGAATTTTTTATTGAGTCCGATGGATCTTCGGATCGAGTTCACATTGGTAAAGATGATGAATCCAAGAGTTTTTCAAAGGCCAGTTTGGTTTCTTTGGGCAGTCAATATTTTACCCAAGCTTTTGTGAATCAATCTGAAATTCTACCGGAATTTAAGGTGGATGTGATTCATAAAACAAAACTGGCTCACGGTACTTTGTCTTATCAAAGTTTGGTGGGTGGAAAATTTGATGTGAGTTACATTTCGTTTTTAGGGCCGAAGGATGTTGAAATTCTTCGATCTGTAGATAGCGAATTGGACAATGTGGTTGATTTTGGTTTTTTCAGTTGGATTGCAAAATACATTTTGTGGTTCTTAAAAAGCATTTATCAGTTTGTGCACAACTGGGGTGTGGCGATCATCCTTTTGACTTTGTCTGTTCGACTTTTGGTTTTGCCATTCAATATGATGTCTTACAAATCCATGAAGGTCATGCAGGTGTTACAACCTCAGATGAAAGCCATTCGTGAAAAATATAAAGACGATCAACAACGGATGAATCAAGAGATCATGGGATTGATGAAAACGCACAAGGCGAATCCTTTGGGTGGATGTCTTCCAATGTTGCTTCAGTTCCCCATCTTTATTGCGCTTTACCAGGTTTTGGGCCATTCCATTGAACTTTATCAGGCGCCTTTCGCATTTTGGATTCATGATTTGAGTGCGAAGGATCCTTACTATGTTCTTCCAGTGCTGATGGGGATTACACTTTTTGTTCAGCAAAAGGTGACTCCAAATACAATGGATCCAGCACAAGCAAAAGTTTTGGCATTTATGCCCCTACTTTTTTCATTTTTTATGCTTTCTCTTCCAAGCGGTTTGACACTTTATATGTTCGTGAACGGTTTGGCGGGCGTCGCACAGCAAATGTATTTTTTAAAATTTAACCAGGTGGCAACACCTTCAATTTCAAAGTAGTAAGGAGACAACAACTATGACTTCTCTGTTAGGAAAACTGTTCGGGGGAAAGAAAAAGGGCGGAAGTGATTTAGAAACATTGATTGATGATGTTCTTAAAGATTTGATGGATTTGACCCATTTGAAACTTTCTTTCGATTTGGATCGTAAAGAAGATGAAATCACTGTGAATTTTTTCGGTGAAGACGAAGAGTTTTTGACCTCAAAAGAAGGTCAACTTTTGGACTCTATGCAATTGTACATTCGAAGAGTGGTTCAGCACCAAATGCCCGATGAAAAAGTTCATGTGAATTTGGATTGTGCGAATTTTCGAAAAGATGCCGAACAAGCATTGATCGAGCTGGCAGATAAATTGAAAGAGATCGCTCTTTCAAAAGGAAAGCCGGTTTATTTTCGTGCGCTTCCTCCGAAAGATCGAAAAGTGGTTCACCAGTATTTGGCAGAAGATGGCCGTGTGAAAAGCCGGTCCGTTGGTGATGGTCATTTTAAAAAGATCAAAATTTTTCCTTTAAAAGAAAAGAATGCGGAGACTCATGACGGGGCTTCTGAATCGCGATAAAGACACCATTTGCGCCTTGGCCTCTGCGCCAGGTCGTGCAGGTATTTCTGTGGTACGCTTGAGCGGACCACAGGCGCAAGTTATTGCAAAAAAACTTTGCCCGTTTTTGCCCGAGTCTTTGGAATCCCATCATATTTATTACGGACATTTGAGAGATCCAAAATCCAATCACAATGTGGATGAAATTCTTGCGGCTTATTTCTCTGCCGGAAGAGGTTTTACGGGTGAAGAATGTTTTGAATTTTCACTTCATGGCAATCCAAATTTGGTAGATCAATGTTTGGAGCTGTTGGTGGAGCATGGTGCGCGTATGGCGGAACGAGGTGAATTTACATTTCGCGCCTTTCATCATGGTCGTATTGATTTGGTTCAGGCAGAGAGTGTTTTGGATTTGATTCAAAGTGAAAGTCGAAAGTCCGCCTCTTTGTCTTTGCGACAGCTCCAGGGAAATTTATCTTCTGAAATGTTTCAGTTGAAGTCAGAGATCACGTCGATCTTGGCTCACTTGGAAGCTAATATTGATTTTGCCGCAGAAGACATTCAAGTCGCTGAAATGGATGTTCTTCGAGATCAAACACAAGCTTTGGTTTCTCAGATTGAAAAGCTGCTTTCCAATCATCGTGCCGGTCGAATTTTACGGTCGGGATTTAAGGTGATTTTGTTGGGTTCCCCAAATGTGGGTAAATCCAGCCTTTTGAATGTTCTTTTGGGTGAAGAAAAAGCCATTGTGACTCCTATTGAAGGTACAACTCGGGATTTGATTGAAGGCCAATTTTTATTGGAAGGGTATCCGGTGGATTTGATGGATACGGCGGGGCTTCGAGAATCCTTGGATGAGATCGAAAAAATCGGTCAGAAACGCGCTCGGGAAAAGATGGAGTCTGCGGATTTAATTTTGATGCTGATTGATGGGTCGAAAGGAGTGTTCCCCGAGGAACAAGCTCTGTTTGAGTCCTTGCCGAGGGACAAAACCTTGGTCTTGGTTCACAAATCTGATTTGAAGCCGGCCAAAATTTCTGGTGATTTTGGATCCGTTCCCTCTGTCAGATTGAGCTCTAAGACGGGCGAAGGTCTGGATGATTTGAAAGGGATGATCCTGAAAAGGATCTTGCAGGAGGTTCCTTCTGAGGACTCTGTAGTTTCAGTAAATGCAAGACATTACAATCATTTGAAGAGGGCTCAAAAATTTCTAGGTGATTCTTTGACGCTTATGGTAAACGAGGAAAGTCCGGATCTGATTGCCCTCGAGCTGCATCAATGTCTGCGTCAGATCTATGAAATTTTGGGCGAGGTCTATGACGATCAGGTGATGGACCAGGTCTTTAGTCAGTTTTGCATAGGAAAGTAATTTCATGGCTCAAATGTTTGATGTGATCGTAGTGGGTGCAGGTCATGCTGGGATTGAAGCCAGTCTTTCGGCCAGCCGAATGGGCTGTCGCACTCTTTTGGTCACCACAGATTTTTCGAAAACCGGTTTTATGAGCTGCAATCCCTCGATTGGAGGGTTGGCAAAAGGCCATATGGTTCGGGAAATTGATGTTTTGGGTGGAGAAATGGGACTTGCGGCAGACGAAACCTGCCTTCAGTTCAAACGTTTGAATGCCCGCAAAGGTCCTGCAGTGAGGGGTTCTCGAGCTCAATGTGACAAAGACCTTTATGTGGAATACATGTCTGCTCGCATTCAAGATCAGGAAAATTTGGAGCTGCTTCAGGGAGAGGTGGATGCACTGATCTTGAACAAAGATCAGTGTGAAGGTGTTCTGTTGAAAGACGGAAGTCAGGTTCGCTCGAAGACCGTGGTGATTACCACAGGGACTTTTTTAAATGGTGTGATGCACATTGGATTGAAAAGCTATTCCGGTGGACGCGTGGGAGAAAAGGCGACCGGTGGAATTTCGGATCAATTGAAATCTTTTGGTTTCAAAGTTCAGCGGTTGAAAACGGGAACGCCGGCTCGGTTGGACAGAGACTCTATTGATTGGTCAAAGACTCAGCCCCAGTATGGAGACGAGAAGTTTTTTCCGTTTAGTTTTCGGGGTGAGGGAGTTTTAAAACATCCTCAGATCGCATGTCATCTGACCTATACCAACGAACAAACTCATGAAATCATTCGGAATAATTTGAACCAGTCGCCCATGTTTCAGGGAATTATTCAGGGGATGGGGCCGCGATATTGTCCAAGCATCGAAGATAAGATCACCCGCTTTGCGGACAAAGATCGCCATCAAACTTTTTTGGAACCGGAGGGGCTTTCGACCCACTCTATATATTTGCAGGGAATTTCTACGAGCCTTCCAGAGGAAATTCAGTACGAATTTTTGCGGACCATTCCGGGTTTAGAGCAAGTGAAGATGCTTCGGCCGGGATATGCGGTGGAATATGACTTTGTCGAACCCACTCAATTGGCTTTGACTTTGGAAACCCGAGGAATTCAGAACTTATTTTTAGCCGGACAAATCAATGGGACCAGTGGATATGAAGAAGCTGGTGCACAAGGTTTGGTTGCTGGAATCAACGCGGCCTTAAAAGTGAAGGGGCAACCTTCATTTGTACTTGGTCGTGATGAGGCCTATATGGGCGTACTTATTGACGATTTGATAACCAAGGGGACAAAAGAGCCCTATCGAATGATGACATCGCGGGCGGAATTTCGATTGGTGCTTCGTGAGGACAACACTTTGGAGAGGCTGTTTCATCGGGCCAAGACGAACGGACTCTTAGACGAGATTTCCTTGGCAAAGGGCGAAGAGTTATTGACCCGAAGGGAAGACCTCCATCAAAATCTTCGCAGGACAAAGCTTGTGCCGAAAGAATCGGTTCAAGAAGTTCTGCGCTTTTTAAACTCACCGGTTTTGCTAAAACCTCAGAGTGCCGAAGAGATACTGCGACGCGATAATATTTCTTGTCGGGATCTTCAGCACTTCGGAATTGAGGTGGACTTGGATGAACGAGTCAGCGAGGCGGTGGAAATTCGTGTGAAGTACGAAGGTTATATCAAGCGTCAGAATGAAATGATTGATCAGGCACGACGCATGGAGTCGACGCGGCTTCCTGTGGATTTGGATTTTTCTAAAATTCGAGGTTTGTCCAACGAAGAAGTGGAGAAATTAGATCAGGTGCGCCCTGGTTCGTTAGGACAAGCTTCGCGAGTGAGTGGAGTCAACCCTTCTGCAATTCAGGCCATTTTGGTCTACTTGAAAGGTCAAGAACGGCAACGAGAGTCAGAAAGGGTTTAAAATGAGCACCGATGGAAATGCGCTTTGGAGAATTAAGACCTGGTTTCCTGATTTGGACGATTCAACAGCAAATGCGCTCAAGGCGTATCACGCTGAACTTTTAAAATACAATTTGAAATTAAATTTGATCAGTCGACCTACGGAGCGTGATGCCGATGAACAGCACTTTGCGGACTGCATTTCTGCGGTGAAGGTTGTTTTACCGAAATTGAAGGATGCGAAAGAGATTTTTGACCTTGGTTCTGGGAATGGTTTGCCAGGGATTGTCTTGGGTATTTTCGCAAAGTCTGCTCTTCCAAGCCTAAAAGTTGTTTTGGTGGATTCTGACGAGCGAAAATGTGAATTTTTGAAGCATTTGGCCCACACTTTGGAATTAACGAATACTCAAGTGCTGAATTCTCGCATTGAGGACATCAAAACCCCCATGCAGTATGCGATCAACCGGGGTTTTGCATCCGTTTCGAAGACCTGTTTGGCTTGCAAAGCGATTACAGCTGTTGGAGGCCAGGTTTTTCACATGAAAGGTTCAAATTGGTTTCGAGAAGTGGGAGAAATGCCCTCTCAGTTGACGGCCTTTTGGGCTCCTGAGCTTGTGGGTGACTATTCACTTCCCGCTTCTCAGGCAAAACGAGCTGTTTTGGGTACTCGCAAGCTTAAATAATGCCATTTTTGGTGATGTTCCACGTGGAACATCACTCTTCTCCCCCACCTTCAGAATTTTCAGCCTTTTTCGCAGGTTTTGCCTCTCCTTGAGAGGATGGAAGTCGATCTTTCAGCTTCGGAACGCGCCGGCTCCAGTTTAAATTCACCTCTCGCAGCCGCCGGTTGGTCAAATATCCTGAATATTCACTGGGATTGGGCCATTCCTCTTCTTTGTGAGCCTTAAACGCCTTTCTATAGGCGGCTCTCGTCTCTACGCGACGGCGTTCCACTCGAATTTTTAGATAGGCAACCGCAGTCGTAAGGCTATCCACTTGCTTGACGGCCTTCCAATACTCTTTTTCAGCATTTCTTTTGTCGATGGTGCGAGGTTCAGTCTCATTCATACGCTTGTAAGCTTCTTCTTTGGCCTTTTTTGCGTCTTCCAAGCCCTTCTCTGCACCGGCAAGCTCATCTTTGATGGCTTTATAGAGAGGATCTCTCACTTCAGGGTTGGGATCCTCCGAGCGACATCCACCTATGGAGAATAAAAGAATCACTCCAAAAAGCAGTTTTAAAAGGGAAAAACGTGAATGTTCCACGTGGAACTTTTCGGAAAACCCCCGTGGAATCTTAAATAAGAAAAATTTTCCAAAAAGCTTCTTGTCAGAGGTGCAGAGGAGGAATAAAACCTAATTCATAGGGAGACATCATATGGCAAGAGTGATTTGCATCGCGAACCAAAAAGGTGGGGTCGGAAAGACCACAACAACAGTAAACCTGGCCGCCAGTCTGACTACTCTGAGTAAGCGCGTCCTTATTATCGACCTTGATCCTCAAGGAAACGCATCTAGCGGACTGGGAATCAAGCGTCATGAAAACCATGAGAACAACATTTATCAAGTGCTTATTGGAGAGAAGACTATCCAAGAGGCTACTCAGAATACTCAGGTGGAGGGCTTGAAGATCGTCCCAGCTAACCCTGATTTGGTCGGCGCGGAAATCGAGCTAGTTGACATGTCGCAGCGTGAGTATCGATTGAAGAACGCAATCGCCTTGGTGGCTAATCAATATGACTTCGTTTTGATTGATTGCCCACCCTCCTTAGGTCTGCTCACCGTGAACGCCTTGTCTGGAGCCAATACTTTCCTTGTCCCTCTTCAATGTGAGTACTACGCATTGGAAGGATTGAGCCAATTGTTGAACACTGCAGGCTTGATCAAAAAGAGCTTGAATCCTGAACTTAAAATAGAGGGCATTGTCCTTACAATGTTCGACCAAAGAAACAACCTCAGCCATCAGGTGGTGTCTGAAATCCGCACGCATTTTGGCGACAAAGTTTTTGAATCGGTCATTCCACGAAACGTGCGCCTCAGTGAAGCTCCTTCCCACGGTCAAACCATCATTGAGTATGACTCCAAATCCCCTGGGGCAAAGGCTTACAAAGAATTGGCCAGAGAATTGGTTGAAAGATCTGCCCCTAAGCAGCGCACTCAAAATCAACAAGTGCAACAGCAGTCAGCGCCTCAACAGGCTCAAACACAATCAAATACTGAAACCTCTTTAGAAACCCCAATCGCTCGGGAGCCTGAAGCAAATGTCTAAGCCAAACACGTCTCACAATCATAAAAATAAAAAACAAAAATTGGGCCGTGGCTTGGGAAGCCTTCTGGGAGGGGATTCTGGGGCATTTTCAAAAATGACTCCCGAAACTATGGGCAATGATTCTGCTCCTGCGCCTGTGATTCAAAAGCCACCAACGCCCCCCCAACAACAGGCGAAAAAAGATTCAACGGCTCCAGAAACGGCCATCGCTCAAGATGCCGTAAAAGAAACCAAAGAAGCGGTTCAGCCTCAAATTCCCGAGAAAAACCGCATCTGGAATATTCCCATTGAAAATATCCGCGCAAATAAGGATCAACCTCGAAAGCATTTTGAAAAAGAAGCCTTGGACGAGCTGTCTGCATCCATCAAAGAAAAGGGAATTCTACAGCCCATTCTTCTGAAAAAAACGGCCCCCGATCGCTATGAAATCATCGCAGGAGAGCGTCGATGGAGAGCTGCCCAAAAGGCTGCGCTGCAGGAAGTGCCAGCAATCATTAGAGATCTTGATGACCAGGAAGTCCTCGAGTTGGCCTTGATCGAAAACATTCAGCGTCGGGATTTGAATCCCATTGAAGAAGCTGAAGCCTACGATCTTTTGATGAAAAGATTTGAACTGACACAACAGGCGGTCGCGGATCGCGTCGGAAAAGAGCGCGCAACCGTTGCAAACCTTTTAAGACTTTTGCAACTGACTCCGGAAGTTCGAGAAATGATGATGTCCGGACAGATAAGCCAAGGTCAGGCCAAAGTTTTGCTTTCACTTCAGGATAAAAAAGACCAGGTGGAAATGGCTCTTCGGGTCAAAGCCGAGAACCTCAGTGTTCGTGCCCTTGAAAAGCTCATTCACAAAAGAAAAGTGGAAGACGAAACCCCAGAACCTGTGGAAGTAAAACCAAAAAGTGCAGCACAAATGAGCACACTCAAAGAGGAGCTTCAAAAGCACCTAGGGTCGAGAGTGGATATTGAATATCATTCGGGAAAAGGTAAACTGAAACTCTATTTTTATTCGGATGAGCAGCTCAACCAGATTGTGGATCGCCTCCGAGATTGAGAGTGAATGCTGTGGAAGCCTCTAAAATGACAGCGCTCCTGGATGAAGGAGCGCAATTTGATGGAAAATTGACCTTTGAAGGAACCGTTCGAATCAGCGGAGCATTTAAAGGAGAAATTTTTACCAAAGACACACTCATTATTGGTCCCGGCGCCACAGTGGATGCTCAAATCGAAGCGGAAAATGTTGTGATCAGCGGACATGTTAAAGGCAACATTTTTGCGCGCAAAAAAGTCGTCATGCATCCGCCCGCAAAATTTCAAGGCACAGTCACCACCCCATCCTTGAGGATTGACGAAGGAGTCCTTTTCGAAGGGGCTTCATATATGTCTAAGAAATAATTTACATCTGGGATTTTCTCACTTATACAGTCCCAACATAGCTCATCAACCCCACTAACGCGAAGGAACAGGCGCATGGAGCTCTTTACAGCCCTTGGCATCAACTCGACATTATTTATGCAAATTGCCGGGTTCTTGGTGACCTTTATTTTTCTAAAATTGGTCCTTTTTGATCCCTATTTTAAAGCTTATCTGGAAAGATCTCGTCAAACCGTTGGCCAGGTTGATGAAGCTGAAAAATACAATCTTGAGACTAAAACTCTTGAAGAAGAGTACGCCCAAGAAGCTCGAAAAATTAATCAAGAATACAAGAATATATATGACAAGGTTCGAGCGGAAGCGATCAAGGAATATGATCAAAAGGTTTCAACCGCCCGCGAGGAAGCCAAGTTTGAATTGGAAAAATCTCAAAAGAAAATTTCCCAAGCTGCAGAGTCTGCAAAAGACGAAGTGAAAAAAGAGCTTCCTCAAATCAGCGAATTGATCACTTCAAGATTACTTGGAAAGGAACTTCATTAATGGCGGCAAGACTTCTATTTACCTTTATCGTTTTAATGCCTTTGGTTGCTTTTGCAGCCACGGGTGAAAGTCACGGAGAAGGTCATGGAGTTCCATGGAAAACAGTTGGAATTCAAGCTTTCAACTTCACACTTCTTTTTGGACTTTTAATTTACGTTCTTCGCGGAACCGTTGTTCAGCATTTCAAACAAAGAAAACAAGATTACCAAGATTTGGTTTCACGAGCTGAAAAAGCAAAAGCCGAAGCGGAAGCTCAACATCGAGAAATTTCAAACCGATTGAAAGAACTTCGAAAGTCTTCCGAAGAAAATGCACAAAAAGCTCAATCTGAAGCCAATGCATTGAGAGACCGACTTTTGAAGGAAGCCGATGAACTTTCCAAGAAGCTAAAAAATGATGCGATCTCTACAGCTCAAATTGAGATTGAAAAAGCAAAAATGGAAATTCAACATTTCGCGCTTTCTCAAGCTTTGGAAACTGCAGAAAACCAATTGAAAAAGAAAACCTCTGAAATGGATCAATCCAAATTGAATTCTGAATTTATTGATAAGATCCAGGCGGTGACTCAATGAAAACATCTGTAATCGCTCAAAGATATGCGAAGGCCCTTTTTGAACTTTCAAAACAGGCTAAAAATGAAAGTTTAATCTTCACAGAACTTCAAGCTTTGGAAAAAGAAATTTTCAGTTCCACAGAATTTAAAGAATTTATGAGTTCGCCCGTGATTCAATCGAAAGAAAAAGAATCCATCATGGCGAAGTCTTTAGACAACAGTGTTTCTGACACTGTGAAAACCTTCTGTCTTTTGCTGGCAAAGAATGGCCGACTTTCTCTTTTTTCAGAGATCGTTCATGCCTTTCAAGCCTTGGCAGATGACGAAAAAGGCGTGGTTCGTGGAACCGTACGCGCTCCTCAAGTATTGGGAGGAGAAGAACAGAAGGCCATTCGTGATCAAGTTCAGAAAGTCATCGGAAAAAAACCGGAACTTCATTTTGAAGTGGACCCGGCCCTTATTGGTGGTTTGAAAGCAGAAGTGGGCAGTTTCACTTTTGATGACTCATTGTCTGGACACTTAAGAAGAATGAACGAGCAATTGAACAGGAGTGCAAACTAAATGGAAATGACGATCAGAGCAGACGAAATCAGTCGCGTTCTTAAAGAACAAATTAAAAACTACAATAAGACCATCGAAGTCAGCGAAACAGGAAGTGTTCTTTCTGTGGGTGATGGTGTGGCTCGAATCTATGGTCTTGAAAATGCCATGGCTGGAGAGTTGGTCGAATTTCCAAATCAAATTTACGGAATGGTTTTGAACTTGGAAGCCGATTCTGTTGGTGTGGTTATTTTCGGTAACGACCAGGACATTCAAGAAGGTGACACCGTAAAGAGAACTCAAAAAATTGTTCAAGTTCCAGTGGGCGAAGCACTTCTTGGCCGGGTTGTGAACGTTTTGGGGCAACCTATTGATGGAAAAGGTCCCATCCATGCTGCTGAACACCGATTGGTGGAAATGAAAGCTCCAGGGATTATGCCAAGACAATCGGTGAACGAGCCACTTCAAACTGGAATTAAAGCCATTGATTCCATGATTCCTATTGGACGTGGACAGCGGGAATTGATCATTGGTGACCGTCAAACAGGAAAGACCGCAATTGCGATTGATACGATCATCAATCAAAAAGGCCTTGGCGTTCAATGCTTCTACGTAGCCATCGGACAAAAGAAATCTACGGTTGCTCAGGTTGTTGAAAAACTTAAAAATGCCGGAGCTCTTGAATACACAACTGTTATTGCAGCGACCGCATCTGATCCTGCACCTCTTCAATTTCTTGCACCTTATGCAGGATGTGCAATGGCGGAATACTTCCGTGACAACGGAAAACACGCTTTGATCGTTTATGATGATTTGACGAAACAAGCTCAGGCTTATCGTCAGTTGTCTCTTCTTCTTCGTCGTCCTCCCGGTCGCGAAGCTTATCCTGGAGACGTGTTTTACGTTCACTCTCGCCTTCTTGAGCGTGCGGCGAAAATGAACGATGCAAACGGCGGCGGATCTTTGACTGCTCTTCCCATTATCGAAACTCAAGCGGGAGATATTTCTGCGTACATTCCAACAAACGTGATCTCTATTACAGATGGTCAGATCTTTTTGGAATCCAGCCTTTTCCACAAAGGGATTCGACCTGCTGTGGATGTTGGTAAATCCGTATCTCGTGTGGGTGGATCTGCACAGATCAAGGCGATGAAGCAAGTTGCGGGAACTCTAAAACTTGAGCTTGCTCAGTTTAGAGAATTGGAAGCTTTTGCAGCTTTCGCATCTGACTTGGATAAAGCCACTCAAGCTCAGCTTTCTCGAGGAAAGAAGTTGGTTGAAATTTTGAAGCAAGGTCAATACTTGCCGTACAAAGTAGAAACTCAAGTTGCCGTAATTTGGGCAGCAACAAATGGCTACTTGGATGGAATTGCTGACAAAGACGTTCAAAAGTTTGAAGGCGAATTGGTTGATTTCCTTCAAAGCAAATACGGTTCAATTCTCAGCCAAATTTCTTCAGAGCAAAAAATCTCTGATGAAACCAAAGAGAAGTTGAAGTCTGCAATTGCAGAATTTGTTGCAGTTTTTAAAGGCGCATAATTTAAAGGAATTGAATCCATGGCAAACTTAAAAGACATTCGATCGCGCATTGGGAGTGTTAAGAACACTCAACAAATTACGCGTGCGATGAAAATGGTGTCTGCTGCAAAATTGAGAAGGGCACAAAATAACATTGTGAACTTGCGCCCTTACGCAAAAGAATTACTCAAAGTGATTGCGGACATTTCGATCACTCAAAGAGTGAGTCATCCTCTTCTGAATCCGGTTGCGGATCCTAAGAATGTCTTGCTTGTTGTGATTACCAGTGACCGCGGGCTTTGCGGTGGTTTCAATGCGAACATCAACCGCTTTGCAATGAACTACTACAAAGAGAATCAATCCAAATATGAAACGATGGATCTTCTTTGTGTGGGTCGAAAAGCGGGAGAGTTTTTCAAAAAGCGCGGAGTCACTCCAAAGAAAACAATCTTGAACTTGGCCCGAGAAATTTCCTACGACCTGGCAGCGGATGTTGCCAACGACTTGATGGAGCATTTCACCGAAGGTCACTACGACAGCATTTACTTGATTTACAACGAGTTCAAATCAGCAATTTCTCAAGAAGTGGTTTGTGAGCGTCTACTTCCTATCGAAGTGAAAGAAGCACACTTGAACGATGAGATTTTGGCTTCGCCAGATCTTATTTTTGAGCCCGCTCCAGAGAAAATCATTGAAGATCTATTGGTGAAGCATTTTTCGATCCAAGTTTACCGTTGCCTTTCTGAAAGTGTGGCAGCGGAGCATGGGGCTCGAATGGCGGCAATGGAAAACGCCACAAAGAATGCGGGCGAAATGATTTCGAACCTCACTTTGACTTACAACAAAATGAGACAAGCGGCGATCACAACAGAATTGATTGAGATCACCAGTGGTGCAGAAGCACTCAACGGTTAATTTTATTTAGAATTTTAACAGGAGATAAAAAATGGAAATGGGATTTATTAAACAAGTGATGGGACCTGTTGTGGACGTTGAGTTTCCACAAGGTGAAATGCCTGCAATTTATAACGCTCTTCGAGTCACAAATAAGTCCATTGGTGACAAAGAAGACAACCTTGTTTTGGAAGTGGCTCAGCACTTGGGTGACCGAGTGGTTCGCACCATTGCAATGGATTCTACCGATGGTTTGATTCGTGGAGATAAAGTTAAGAACACTGGAAACACCATTCAAACTCCTGTTGGAAAAGAAGTTCTTGGCCGCATTTTGAACGTTGTGGGTGAACCTATTGATGACAGAGAGCCTGTGCAAACCAAAGAAAAATGGTCCATTCACAGAGAAGCTCCAAAGTTTGAGGATCAATCCACTCAAGCGGAAATGTTGATGACTGGAATCAAAGTTGTGGACCTTTTGGCTCCTTACGCAAAGGGTGGAAAGATTGGTCTTTTCGGTGGTGCCGGTGTTGGTAAAACCGTTTTGATTCAAGAGTTGATTCGAAACATTGCGACGGAGCACGGTGGTTACTCTGTGTTTGCCGGAGTGGGAGAGCGTTCTCGTGAAGGAAACGATCTTTACCATGAAATGAAAGACTCAGGGGTTATTGATAAGACCGCACTTGTGTTTGGTCAGATGAACGAGCCTCCCGGAGCCCGTGCGCGTGTAGCTTTGACCGGTTTGACCATGGCGGAATACTTCCGTGATCAAGAAGGCCAAGACGTTCTATTGTTCGTGGATAACATTTTCCGTTTTACACAAGCGGGTGCTGAGGTTTCAGCCCTTCTTGGTCGTATTCCTTCTGCGGTTGGATATCAGCCAACTCTTGGAACAGAAATGGGTGCTCTTCAAGAACGTATTACTTCAACCAGCAAAGGTTCTGTAACTTCGGTTCAAGCGGTTTACGTTCCTGCGGATGACTATACGGATCCAGCCCCTGCGGCGACCTTTACTCACTTGGATGCAACAACCAACTTGGATCGTGACATTGCAGCGAAAGCGATTTTCCCTGCGGTTCACCCATTGAACTCAACTTCTCGTATTTTGGATCCACAAGTTGTTGGTGAAGCTCATTACAAAACAGCTCGTGATGTTCAGGCGCTTCTTCAAAGATACAAAGAATTGCAAGATATCATTGCGATCTTAGGTATGGATGAATTGAGCGATGAAGATAAAATGGTTGTTAGCCGCGCACGTAAAGTTGAGAGATTCATGTCTCAACCCATGTTTGTGGCCGAGCAGTTTACCGGTATGCCTGGTAAGTACGTAGACATCAAAGACACTGTAAAAGGTTTCAGAGAAATTCTTGATGGAAAACATGATGATATTGCTGAACAGGCTTTTTACATGGTTGGAACCATTGAAGACGTACTTGAAAAGGCAAAGACACTCGCTTAATTGATTTTTAGCCTGCGTAGAAGGTGGATAGAATGTTTACTTTAAATTTGGTCACTCCTGAAAAGAAAATGGTCACAGACCAGGAAGTGGAAGAAGTCATTGCTCCGGGTTCGGAAGGGCAAATGGACATTTTTCCGGGTCACGCTCCTTTGGTGGGAACGATGATGACGGGAGTGCTGAAGTATCGATTGAAAGATTCTTCCACCTACACTCCTGTGGTGGTGAGCTGGGGTTACATTGCCGTCCATCCTGACGGAGTGAGCATTCTTGCGGAAACTGCGGAATCCGTGGAAGAAATTGATCGCAAACGTGCGGAAGAAGCTGCGGAAAAAGCTCGAAAAAATCTGGTTGATCCTTACATCGATGGAGATCAAATCGAAAAATTTCAACGCAAACTCAACCGCGCCAACGCCCGCCTGGACGCCCTCAACAACTAGGTGCCAAGATGAGGCGCCATGCACTTTTTGGTAGCGCACGCGCATTAAAGAAGCCACCTCACCAGGTGGCTTCATTTATTTGGATCTGGGTGTGAATACGGATTCCTTCACGGGCTTAAATTTAAAATAGCCGTAATCCGAAGTGGGTTTTCGAATTCCGTGAGATTGATTTAAAAATTCGGCAAGCCAGGCTCCGCTTTCGGGACTGGAAGACCCCATATGGACCACTTTTAAAAACTGTTCGGGATTTTTAATGGCACCGGGCTGATTGGTGTTGATCACAATTGCGCCACTCTTTTGCAAAGGATTTAGCTGGTCCAACCAGCGTGCAGTGATTTTTCCGGAAACATAAAAGACAAAGGGTTTCACAGAGTTTCTTTGATTCAGATGAACAATGCGTTTTTCCACATTGTTTTTAGAAAGCGAAAACCAAGATGCTTTCTTAAGAAACCGTGATTTGAAATTTTTAAAGAAGACAGGATCCGAAGAATACACCTCGATGTCTTCGTGAATTGTAGGAATAGTTTTGGAAGAACCGCCGTCTTTTAAAGAGGACTGAAAGCTCAACTTCTTTACCTCTTTGGATTGTTGAACCAATTTTCTTCGCAGCTGCTCGACCTGTTTTTCGTTAAAGAGCTTTGCTTTTTGAGAAACCAAAATTTTAGCTTTTAAAATTCGTCGTAAGGAGTCGTTCAAACGATCTTGTGGAATGACTCCTTCTTTGATGGCTTGAACCAGGGTTCGATGGGCAGAAATCTGCCGATTGCGACTCCAAGCAACCATAATCATATCGTTTCCGGCCAATACCGCTTGAACGGTGCGCTCTGCAATGGTTCCCACTTTTTCGGCGCCCGTCATTTCAAGATCGTCCGTAATTGCAAGGCCAGAGTAATTCATCTTCTCACGCAAAAGTTCATGATTGAGCTTTTTAGAAAAGGCCGCGGGGTAAGCTGATGCATCGATTTTCGGAAAACTCACATGACCCAGCATCATGGCAGTTGGAAAGTTCAAATCCGAAAACTTCTGAAAGGGTATTAGATCATTTTGTTGAAGTTCTGAATAAGTTAAATTCTTTTTTGGAGTGGCTTTGTGGCTGTCGGTTTGCAACCCGCCATGTCCCGGAAAATGCTTGGCCGTGGGAATAACTCCGGCATTCCATTGACCTTGAGCGAAAGTTTCTCCGAGGGAACCCACTTCATCCGGAGCACTTCCGAAACTGCGCGAACCAATAAAAGAGGGAGCATCTGGATCGGAAATATCCAAAACGGGAGCCAGGTTCATATTCACTCCCAATTGGTTCAACAGAGATCCCATGGTCAAACTGTATTGATAGATAAAAGGAAGGTGATGGGTTTCGCCGAGGGAAAAAGCGGAAGGAAGGCTGGTCCCCACCTTCACCCGTGTAACCACGCCGCCTTCTTGATCGAGCATGATAAACTTTGGAAGAGAAGTCCTTCGCAGCGAACTTTTTTGAATTTGATCGGTCAGGCGACGCAGTTGCTTATAACTCGAAATGTTTCGACTAAAAAGAATCACTCCACCGGGATGAATTTTTTTAAGAATTTGCAGACTCTGTTTGTTCAAAGATTTTCCAGAGAATCCAATCACCAAAAGCTGACCGGCCTTTTCTTCCAAGCTCATATTTGCGATCATGCGGTCGATCTCAGAATTGAGCGTGATGTTTTTCGTTGTAGGCTTTGCGTCTGTTGGTTCCTCATTAGGACGAGTGCGCTTCAAAGAATTTAACGGAGGCCGTGGTTCAGAGCTTTGCGCGGCGATTCGCTTGTCGGGTCCATAGGTATTTTGCACAGGAAAAAATGTCGAACATGAGACCAAAAATAAGGTTCCAAGGGCCAAGAATGTTGTGGCAAAGCGATTCGTCGACATAGAACTTCAATTTTGCCACCGGAAAACAAGGCTGACGAGTCCAGGCGTTGCTCGCCAAAAGGCTAAAGATCCAAGCACAGAAAAACCTGGTCTCATCGTCCCCACTCAATTCGATATACTAAGGACATGTTCAAGAGATCTCGCTTTAAAATTTTAGCGATGGCCCTGCTATGGATATTTGCAGTTCCATCTCTGGCTCAAGAAGATTCCTCCGATGTGGATTCATTGTCCTCAGATGGAATGGTGGAAGTTGAGCCTTCTTACGTAGAGTTTCAGCGCACGGAAAGTCGATTTCAGTTGGTGCCCTATCGCGAACGTCGCGGCAAGTGGGGCAACCAAGTTTCAGTGGGTTACTCGATGTACACGCCGTCCAGTTACGCTTCCGAGTATTCCGCTTTGGCTTTTGATGACGCCTATGGAAATCAATCGGAACTTCCGTTGATCGAAGTGCAGTATGTTTTTAAGCGAAACTTTCCGGTGATGAGCGTGGGATTTGAATTGGGTGTGGGAATCTATGAAAACGAATCGGACATTGAAACCTTGGTTTCGAAATTGCGTTTGATTCCCGTTCGCTTTGGAGCGGTTTTAACTTTGGACGGAATTTTTAAAAGTCCTTATGTGGTTCCATACGCCTCTGCCGGCGGATACGTTATGGTTTTTGAAGAGTCCAAAGACGGAGACAGCGATGTCTATGGCGGAAGCACTCAAGTCGCTCCCTATGCCACCGGCGGAATTTTAATCAATATGGATTGGATGGATCCTCAAGCCTCGCGCACGGGGTTTGAAGACAACGGAATTCAAGCCACATTCTTTTATGTAGAAGCCCGCAAATACTTCGCCTCTGCGGCCCCAAGGGATCGTGATTTTGAAAACGAAATCGAACCCAATGCCGGCCTAAGGATCGAGTTTTGAAATTCTTGAGTTTTATTTTTGTTTTCTTATTTGCCCAAAGCTCCTTTGGATTTATGAAGATTTCGAATTCCGTCAAGGACTGCAACCTCGCAAAAGACTCCGTAAAAGTTCACAAAGCGGTGGTGAATGAAGCGACAGGAAACCTGGCGCATAAGGTGGCGGTTCATGGAGAAGAAAATCGAGAATTGACTGACAAATTTTCTGGTACGGTACCAATCATATGTGTTGAAAGTAATGGAAAACGTCGAGATTTTGGAAGCGCGAATATTATTGATAATGGACGTCTTGTAGGTGTGATTCACAATCTTTTAGAGTTGGGCACTTGTGAAGACCTGTCTTCCACAAACAAGTGTTCCATATATAGTCAGGGAAGTTTTTATTCCTTCAAAGTGAACACGAGTCTGAAGAACCAATGCTTAAAAAATGGTGGTGAAGATGAGCCAGCTATTCTAGGAGTTTTAGAAAATATTCCTATGAGTAATGAGGCCTATGAAGTTGAGTGTGGGGAAATTGAAGACAATGAAGAGGCCTATGTTGTAGGAGCATACGCAAAAAATTTTAAGAAAGAAAATGCATTAAAGTACATGGGGCAAAAAAGGATTGTTGGCCACGGATCAATAGAAAAAAAGGAAAATGGAGATCTAAACTATACGATCGACTCAGGAAGTGGAATGTCTGGCGGAGCGATTCTTGTAAATCGAAATGGGAAATATAAAATTGCTGGTGTTCATTATGGAAAGGACACAAAAAGTGAGTATTCAATAGAGGCAAGAGCCTATAAAAACAAGGGTCTGAAGTTTAGATCCAAGTCTGAAATTTGCCCTTAATGATCAACTTGTTTCACATTGATACAAAGGTTGAGCTTTGGGGACCTTTCGGAGAAATCATGGTAAATTTAAAGAGATGTTAGGTCCAGGGGTCAGGTCGATACTTTTTATTGCTGCTTTAATTATAGGACAGGAGGTCTATCCTGTTACTGATAACCCCTATGAAACACAAAATGAAATTATCAATAGTCGAAATGGTGCTGGGGACTCAATATGCCAGGACGTGTATATTCAAACCTTTAATGGATGTCCAATGGATGCAATGGCGTGCAAGGAGCTGGCGAAAAACGCTCAATTAGACTGCATTAGAAATTCATCTGAAATAGAAAATGTTAACGATGGCCTTGGTGGTTTGGAGTCACTTGGTGGCGGATCTATGCAAGAATTTGAATCTGAAGCAAGAAGGTGCATGGGAAAAGATTCGGATGCACGCACTTGCTGTGGAGATCCCTCTCAATGTGGAATTGATGGAACATTTAATTTTAGCTTGGCAGGAATGTCAGGTTCCTGCGAGCAGTTAAAAAACAGTGCGCAAAGTGCATATAATTCAAATGTAAAAGCAGGTTCGATCTGCAGTGAGCGAGCCGGAATTTGCTCAACGTCGTGTGAAGACACCATGAAAAAGTGGAATCCAAAATTCCAAAATTGTGCTACCGATCCATCTTGTGATCCAGTGATGATGGCTAAATATTTCAATGATATGCGAGCAGCGGTATCAAGATGTAAAGAAGATTATCCAAAAGCTGAATCCCAAATGATCGCACAGGCTGATGAAAATCGAAAAAATGTTAAGGCATCGAAGGCCTGCCAACAGGCCTCAACAATTAATCCTCAAAAAGAAGAAACAGCGGACAAGGGAAAAGACCCTCAAACAGACGGCAAGGCCGAGCCTGCGAGTAAACCTTCGGATCAAACCACAGCGGACAACTCAGACTCTTCCAAAGAGAAGAAAGACGAGCAACAGCAACAAGGCGGTGGACTTGGCGATGCCATGCAAGGCCTTATGAATCAACAGCAGCAAAAAGACGAAGCGAAAACAGCATCCACTCAGGACACATGCAGTCTTTATCCAAACTCACCGGGCTGCGGAGGAACTGCGGACAACTTTAATGATCCTTCAAAAGTGGAATCCACTAAAGGCGATGCGGCCTCATTGTCTGACTTCAACACGGGATCTATCGATGGACTCCCACAGCAACCTCAATTTGGAAACTATGAAGCCAAAGGAGCACAAGGTCGCGCCATTCCAAACGGTGGTGGTGGATTCACCGGCGGCGGCGGTGGAGGAAGTGGTTTCGGTGACGAGGGGCAAGCCAATGGTGGCGATGGTTCGCGCACCAACACCGATATCTTAAATGGAATGCGTGGAGGCGGTGGCGCCAGCGGATCCAACAACGTAGATCCTTCTGCAATCAGTGGCGGTGGAGGATTTAGCGGATACGGAAACTCCAGTGGATTTCGAAACCGATTTAAAGGTTTGGATTTAAAGCAGTACCTACCCGGCGGGAAAAAAGATCCCAGCCGAAAAATCGCCAGTGTGAAAAACCCAACCGGCCATGCAGACATCGCACCTGTGGGCGAAAGCATGTTCAAAATCATCTCGACCCGCATGAGCCTGATGTGCAAAATGAAGCGCCTGATCGGCTGCGATTGAGATCATATTGTCTTCGAACTAGTCAACTTTTGAAAATCATTCAATTTAGTGGCCTTAGTTAAAAATTTATAAATTATCCTGTGTTTTTTAACTCCATGATTTTTCAATAAAATTGGGAATAGATTTAGCAATTTCAATCTCACGAAAAAGTGGCCCGGCCTTTGAATCGTCTATCCAAAAAAATAGGGAAATAAATTAAAACTCCTTAGAGGAGTCACAAATATTACCCCTAGGCACTCATATTGTTAAAGACTGTACGGAAGAGATTTTATGAAGAAATATTTAACAATTCCCTTGAGATCTTTATTTGATTCAATAGGAATTGTTAAAAATTTAGTAATTCAAAGCTCCAATCGAAATATAAACATCATTGTAACTACTGAAGATGTGGTTTTGATCCCAACTACAGCCAAAAGCTATCAACAGTTTCAAATCTTAGATTTATTTTTAGATACGCTTGTCGCTAAAGATCCAGAGTTTGGATACATGAGTCGATTGGCATCGAATTGGGTCGTATCGGAAAATGGGAAAGAGTATGCCTTCACAATTGATGGCAATGCGGCTTTTCACGATGGATCCGCAGTCAGACCAATAGATGTTGTGAACGCTGTCCAATCGCACTTATCAGCGGACTCAAGATCGATACTAAGACCTTATTTGGCAAATGTATTGAAGTCTGTGGAAGTCGTAGATGAGAACAGGGTTAAATTTACTCTTTTGGGACCGTATCCAGCGTTTATAGATCTCCTTTCAATGCCCGGATTTGGAATTTACAAGATTGACCGACAAAATGATGAAGAAGTTGTCTTGGGCACAGGCCCTTTTAAATACCTAGGACTAAGCAACGAAGGCTGGTGTCTTAAAAGGAACCTAATAAATTCAAATTATAAAGGAAATATAGATCAAGTTTGTATTCGAAGAGTTAGAGATGTCGAAGCTACCATCGAGGAGCTAAAATCCAAAAAAGTAGACCTATCTTTGGGATCTCCATTGGAGGTAGCTAGAGCCATGAACGCAGAAGAGGGGTTTGTCAAATTTCCTAATCAGGGCCTGGTTGTTACTCATGCCCTTTTAAATCTATCAAAACCAAATCTTAAGAGTGTAGATACTAGAAACTTCATAAAAAGACTTTTTGAAACATTAAAGTCAAAAGATGATTTCCTCACGGAATATGACACAAAATTAAACACGTTTTTTCCTAGAGGAATTATGCCGGAAAGCTATTATGAAGGTCGAAAAGTAAATAAAGTGGCTTCGCACAATCATCTTAAAGAATTAAGTATCCTCTTTCCCAAAGGCATATTTCTAAAGAAGACAAAAAAAATGATTGTAGAAGAACTGAATAAAAATGGAATAGAAGTTCATTCAAAAAGCTTAAAAGGTAAGGAATATTTAGAGGAGATATTGGAATCGAACTTTGATATTTTGATCGCGCCATATCAAGGCGTATTTCCAGATCCAGATGGCTTTTTGGAAATGCTGGACCCGAATTCGATTTTAAAAAATATGAAGATTCCAGTGGCAAAATTGTTTAAAGAGCTAAAAAACTTTCGATTTAAGAAGGAAAAAGGTGAAAGATTATCTGGTTACACCAAGGCGTTTAAAGATTGGGAAAATAATTCTTACATAATCCCAATCTCTCAAAATGGAATTCCTGTGGTATTCAACAAACGTATATCGATACCAGATATGAATTTTGGATTTCATCTAAGTCTTAGGGATGTGAGACTCAAATAAATGAAAATCATAGATTTATTTCTAGCCCTTTCAAAGAAACAAGGAAAACTTGAAATGGCTAGAAAGAGTTTTGACTAAGGTATGAACAATTTGAACCTCGAATATTTCTTTGTTTCAAAATCACCTCGGCCTTTTAGTATCAATCCACTTCATTCGGATTCAATGTCGAATGCTGTTGTGATGGATGCCCTTGTAGGGACTTTAGTCAAATTTGGCAATGCGGAAAAATTTGAACCGTATTTGGCCAGTTCATGGGAATATTCTAGGGATCAATTGGAGTGGAAATTTCCGATTCGGCAAAACCTTACTACTAAAAATGGATTTTTGATCAATGCTAAAACCTATGTGGATAGTATTCAACGACAAGCGCGGGTATTAAAATCTTGGGGAAGTCTGCTTCAGTTCGACCGATTGGAAGGTTGGCAAGAGTTTAAGAATTCAGAAACTAATAAGATATCTGGGATTTATTTTACAGAACAAAATGAAGTTGTATTTAAGTTCGTTAGAAAGCCGAAACTATTTTTAGATCTTCTAAACTGTGCCTACTTCGGATTTTATTCCCCAGAAAACTATGATGAAAACGAAAATTGGAAGTTAAGTCAGGATTTTGACTTTTCGGGATCACATTTTTTAACAAAATTGGATGCCAAGAAAAATGAAATTTCCATAGAAAAACGAGAAGGTTGGTTTTCCAATTTAGAAGAAACTCCAAAAAAAATAACGTTTAAATTTGTTCAATCGGTAAATCAGAGTATCAATTCTTCTAAGATTCAAATTTTTCAGACTGGGGATATTGACCACGTCGACAATTCAAAATTTTCAATCATTCGTGCTCCTCATGAATTTCTGTGCGCGTTAGTTTTGAGTCCAAAGCGAAACAGCGGTTTTAAAAATTTAAACGCGCGTAGAGCCTTTGCGAAGAAGCTAAGGAAAAATTTAAAAAGGCTAGATTTCCAGTCGATGAGAGCTGAAATCTCCGATAGATTCTGTGCAGATAACAAAGTTCCCGATGATGTCGTTCATAAGGTTTTGAATTCTGAAGAAAATTTTGAGTTTAAAGATGCCCAGTTAACTTTAGTAAATTTGGCATCAGTTCTTTCGGTTTCCGAATCCGATCAATTGATTGAAAAGATTGTCCAAACGCTAAATGAGATGAACATCGCATTGAAGATTTTGAGTCCGGCTGAAATTGGAGAGGGCTGGATGGAAAAGGTTCTGTCCGATGAAAAATTCGACATGAGGCTGGTTTCGGTCTTGGCGGGAAAGGAAATTTCAAATCTAAACAATGAACTGATGTTTTGCACGAAAATGGGGGTCCGATTTCCAGATCCTAACGGAAGAATGTGCGATCTAATTCGAGAATATGAATTGGCCGAAAGGGACGTGGACGAGAATTATGAGAAGGCTTTCTATGAAATCCTGTATGACGAGGCATGTGTGATCCCAATTTTGAATTTGAGAACTTCCTGGATCTATTCCAACTCAATATCTATTCAACCGAGTGCATTCGTCCCGCCATACCCAAGGTTTGATCGTCTTCGGCTGCTTAGAAAATCCTAGGCGCCTGGAAAAATGGACTGTCTGAGTTTGTATTTTGGTATGGTCATTGCCGACAATCCTAAATCCTTAAAATTACATCTTAACTCCAAAAACTGACTAAACTATATCCATAGATATTTTACAGAAATCATCCCTAAGCACATAATTTCATTGGATTATTTCAGGAGTAGGCGTAGTGTGTCGCACATAGTCATTTAGTCTGAGAAAGGCCTGCTTACGTGTTGAAACGTCAATTTCCTCATTTGAAAAACTTATCAATCTTTCCTTCCTTTATTGGGATGCTGTTTCTTGGGAACTTTGCAGTGGCGATGCCTCGACCGATTTCCAACTTGGCAAAAAAGAAGTTCGAACCCGTTAACACTCGAGCGTACCAAGACTTGATTCAAAACATCGCAGTCTATGGTCAAGATGAACGAAAACTGACGGATTCCGAAAACACCCGTGCAACCATGAGAGTCTTTTGCGTTTTGCCAGAGACAGAAAAAGGCGAAGATGGAACTGAATATGCCTCGCTTCTGGGTGTTGCAAGTTTAACTGGGCCCAAACAAATTTCAACGGCTTCTCACGTGATCACTCCTAAGGACAATTGCAAGGAGTTTCATGATCTGACCAAATGCTACGTTCAAGAAACCGTCACAAAAGAATTTTTTCGATTTCGAGCAGAAACAGTCAAAGGAAAACCAAACTGCATCAATAGAATTACGGATGTTGGAAGTGACGAAATTCGAATTAAAATTGAAACCGCTCCACGAGGAATTCGTCATTATGACATTGGCGATGGCAAAAACCTCAAAGTTGGAGACCGCTTAACCGTTGTTGCCACACAGGCTTACAATTTTATGGATGGTGACATTAATCATAACAAACGTATTATACAAACTTGCAAAGTTTTAAAAGTTGAAGCGAAGAAGAACCGATTGCGCACTGACTGTGACACGGGTGCGGGGCAGTCCGGAGCCATCTTGTTGAATGACCGTTGGGAAGCTGTCGGAGTTCTTTCTGCAGACTATAACGTCGGCGATAAAAAAGTTTCGCCAAAGGGACTTGACGGAGTATATCTCAATCCGGATGGGCTCGAAGCTGAGGTAAACACCAACTTTTCTGTGTTTACAATTTTGAAAGCCGATTAATTTTTTGAGGTTTTAAAAGCGGGGGTTCTTTTCGACTTCGAGTGGTAGGGAGTGATTTTGAGAGGTTATCGCCATATTGATATAGATTTTATTTAGTTTGGAGGGGTGACTTTTTTTGAAGGAAGCCATTGATGCTTTTTAAGTCCT
>MDTD01044243.1_pt1 | contig 109520 bp, 82 predicted proteins | sample 811221 | NCBI WGS metagenome assembly MDTD01 (sample SAMN05326646, study PRJNA326480) | marine metagenome | isolation source: seawater | place: Pacific Ocean: South West | collected 2011 | reverse complement strand
GCCTTTTCTATTTCACATTCTTCATTCGTTTTCATCACAACTTCTAAAAATAATTATCGACCTACGCGCCGAGCTCAGCCTTGAGTTCGCCCGCCTCGTGCATGGCGTTGACGATGTCGTGTCCGCCGAGTAATTCACCGTTCACGTACAACTGAGGAATCGTCGGCCAATCCGAAAAATCCTTGATCACGAAGAGCAAGTTTGGATTGTAATAGTCGTCCAACACGTTCACCGTCTCGTAATCCACCATGAGCTCGTTCAACACGTTGATCATCCTGTGCGAAAACCCGCAATCGGGCTCCTCGCGCGTGCCCTTGATGAAGGCGACGATCTTATACTCCTTGACGCACGCATCGATCGCCTCCGTGAGCGCCTCAGCCGTCATCTCCGGATTCTTTCCATCGCTCAGACGCACGCACGCCTTGCTCGGCCTCGCTCGCCGCTCGCTAAACAACGTGTTCCCCGGCGCGTTCCCCGGCGGTAACCCGCCCTCCGCCGCGACGTGTTCCATCACCCACGTCTTCCACGCCGTCTGTAAATCCGCTTTCGACGCCCCCTCCATCCCCACGCACCGCACCGCGTGACAATACTGCGGCATCTCGAACGCATGCACCTTGACACTCGCGTTCACCCGTCTCGACAACCCGACGTATTGAAGCTTCCCGCGCGCGTCGTAGATGGCGTACACCCCCGGCGAGGTGGGAATCCGCGCGTCCGCGTGTCCATCGTTCACGAGGACCACCGTCGTCGCGTCCGCGAGTTTCATCATTTCCGACGCATCGAACGCCATCGCGCGAGGCGTCGTCACCCTCCTCGTCGTCGTCGTCCCGCGCCGCCTCCCTCGCGCGCGCCTCGTCATCCCTCGCGCGTCTCCCGTCACCGCTCGCGACGACATCGTCGCGCGCGCGACGTCGAGCGTCATCCCACCCCCTCGATCGCGTCGTTCGCCTCGCGATCGGTCCTCGCGCGCGACTCGTCTCGACGTCGTCGCTCGACGCTCGACGCTCGACGCTCGCGTGGGTAACAATGGAATGGAATGGATCGCGACCGAGACGACCGCGCGCGAGAACTCGAAGCGACACACGCGCGCGCGGAGAAGCGACGAGCGACGAGCGACGCGACCGCGAGAAGGACGCGGGAACGGAACGAACGAGAGGGGAGAAAAAACAACCATGCGGTGCGCGCGCGCGATGACGAGGAGGAGGAGGAGGAGGACGCGCTCGACGCGCGCGCGCGCGCGCGGTCAATCGACGATCTCGGACGAGGTGGCGCGCTATTTTTGTGTCGCTGACGAAAGTATCGGTCGACGTCGACGACGACGACGACGACGCTCGCGCGCAGGGAAATCGTGCACATTCAGGCTGGACAGTGTGGGAATCAAATCGGGGCCAAGTTTTGGGAGGTGCGAAGACGACGAAGACGGGGGAGGTTGACTCGCGCGCGGGGGGCGGTGGGGAGTCTTCGGCGCGCGCGCGAGTCAACGAGGGCGGCGGCGAAGACGCGCGAGGGATGATGGACGACCGGTCGTGACGCGATGGGTGATGACTGACGCGCGCCCGCGCGAACGTTTTGTGTGTGTATTCATCGCGTAGGTCATCTGTGATGAACACGGCATCGATCCTACCGGCACGTACGCCGGCGACGCCGACTTGCAACTGGAACGCGTAAACGTGTACTTTAACGAAGCCTCGGGAGGTACGCGTTGAATTTTCGTACGCGTTTTCACTTTGCTCACGCGCGCGCGTCGATAGGTCGATACGTTCCGAGAGCCGTGCTCATGGATCTCGAACCGGGGACGATGGATTCCGTGCGCTCGGGTCCGTACGGACAAATTTTCCGACCGGATAACTTCGTCTTCGGACAAACTGGCGCCGGGAACAACTGGGCCAAGGGGCATTACACGGAGGGCGCCGAACTCATCGATGGCGTCTTGGACGTCGTACGCAAGGAGGCTGAATCGTGCGATTGCTTGCAAGGTTTCCAAGTGTGCCACTCTCTCGGCGGTGGCACGGGTTCCGGCATGGGCACGCTTCTCATCTCCAAGATTCGCGAGGAGTACCCGGATCGCATGATGCTCACGTTTTCCGTCGTGCCGTCGCCCAAGGTGTCCGACACCGTCGTCGAGCCGTACAACGCCACGCTCTCCGTGCATCAACTCGTTGAAAACGCGGATGAGTGCATGATTCTCGACAACGAAGCGCTCTACGACATCTGCTTCCGCACGCTCAAGCTCACGACTCCGACGTTTGGCGACTTGAATCATTTAATCTCCGCCGTCATGTCCGGCGTCACGTGCTGCTTGCGTTTCCCGGGTCAACTCAACGCCGACTTGCGCAAACTCGCGGTGAACCTCGTGCCGTTCCCGCGTTTGCATTTCTTTATGGTCGGTTTCACGCCGTTGACCTCTCGCGGTTCGCAGCAATACCGCGCGCTCACCGTGCCCGAGTTGACGCAACAAATGTGGGACGCCAAGAATATGATGTGCGCCGCCGATCCGCGCCACGGACGCTATCTCACCGCCTCCGCGCTCTTCCGCGGACGCATGTCCACCAAGGAGGTGGACGAACAACTCTTGAACTGCCAAAACAAGAACTCTTCCTATTTCGTCGAATGGATTCCGAACAACGTCAAGAGTTCCGTGTGCGACATCCCGCCAAAGGGTCTCAGAATGTCTTCGACGTTTATCGGCAACTCTACGGCGATTCAAGAAATGTTCAAGCGCGTCAGCGAGGCGTTCACCGCCATGTTCCGTCGCAAGGCGTTCTTGCACTGGTACACGGGCGAGGGCATGGACGAGATGGAGTTCACCGAGGCCGAATCCAACATGAACGACTTGGTCTCCGAGTACCAACAGTACCAAGACGCGAGCGCCGAGGAGGAGGGCGAGTTCGACGAGGAGGACGGCGAAGAAGCGTTCGCGATGTGAGCGAGCGTCGCGAGAGCGTCAAGATGATCATAAGAAGACTCGCACGAAGAATACGCGACGGAACCGCGCATCAGGTGACACGATCACCGCGAGCGCGCCGCGCCGAGGCGTCTCGAGCGCGCGAATCGACGCGCGCGGGTTCTCCGAGTTCGCGTCGTACTCGTTCAAATATTACAAATCCTCTCCGCATCACGTCGTCTCACTCGATCGTATCGGTCTCTTCGTCGCACACGCGCAGTTTTTCGCTCAGCGCGCGCGACAATTTCTCTAAACCGCCGTTTTGTTTCTCCAACTGTTTCACTCGCGTTCTCAGCGTTTCTCGTTCGTCGAGGAGTTCTATCATCGCCACGTCAGCCTTTTGTTTCATCATCTGCGCCTCGAGCTTCGCCTTTTCGTTCGTCAGCGCCTCATGCCTCGCCTTTGCGAGCTCTTTTTGAAACTCCTCGAACGCGGAATCGTTCGTCTGTGTCATCTCCTTGAACTCTTCGAATTTCTCCCCAAACGTTTTCAAATCCTTCGTGAGCTCGTCCTCGCGCGCGCGTCTCTTCACGATCTCTTCTCGCGCCTCTCGCAGTTCTTCCACCAGCGCCGCGCGCATCTCCTCCGCGTGCGCCATCTTCGCCTCGCACAGCTCCTCCATCGTCGCCATCGCGTTCCTCGACCGCTCGGCGTGCTCCGCGTGCGCGGCGCACTTTTCCTCCAAGATTTTCTGTTGCTCTCGCAACAAATCAATCTGCGCGTCCGCGCGCGCCGCCGTCTCGTCCTGCGTCTCGGCGCGCGCGCGAATGCTCTCTAACTCATCCCCGACGCGTTTCGCCAGGTCCGCGTGTCGGGACTCGAGCTCATCGTTCCGTCGTCGGAGCTCGCGCGCGACGTTGGCCAGAGTTTCGTTTTGCTCCGTCTTGGACGTGAGCTCCATCGCGAGCGCCACCGCGTCCGCGCGCGCGGCGTTGAGCGCGCGCTTGGCGTCGTCGGGAACGCCGGGAACGTTTTCTCGCGCGCGAGGCGCGTCCGTCACCATGGCGCGTCGCGCGGGACGCGTCGCGCGTCGTGAAATCACGAGCGCAGCGCGTCACTCTCGAGCGGGCGACGCGACGGACGGGCGGACATGTCGCTCGCCGAGCTCGACGCGCTGCGCGCGGCGTACGTCGACGCCGAGGAGTGGATGCTCGAGGGCGTGTGCGCGTCGCTCGACGCGCTTCGAGGCGACCGCGCGGCGGTGCGAGAGACGCTCGTGTCGTTTCTCGGGGCGCCGGCCACGGAAGAGGCGTTGGACGCGCTCGCGGATCTCTGGGCGCCTCGCGGCGGCGGTGGCGGGCGCGGAGACGCGTCGGGGACGTTCGGGATGAGCGCGTCGACGAGCGCGACGCGCGCGGGGGGCGGTTCGCGCGAGAAGGGTGGCGGGCAGAGCGGCGGGACGTCTTCGGCGTCGGCGACGGCGAGAGCGAACGCGAAGAGTCGGGAAAGAGCGCCGGCGAGGGAGACGCGCGCGGTGCGGTTCGTGGAGAAGAAGGCGAGCGTAAAGTCCAAAGCGGTGAGCGATGCGCGCGAGATCCGTCCGGGTGACGAACTCGCGCCCGGAGATTTAGCAAGGTCGTACGTGAACTGTCTCGAGTGCGGGAAAATTTTCGATTTGAGAGCCAAGGACGGCGTGCTCTCGCAGGTAGCCTTAGAGTTTTTAGAGCAGAGCGCGCGGTGCACGCACTGCGGTGCGTACGTGGAGGTGACGCTCGCGGACGGGGTGACGCGCTTCCGCGGCGGCGGTGGTAAAGACGTCGCCGCCGCGTCGACGTCGGCGTCCTCGGGCGGCGACGTCTTCGAGCGTCTCGGCAAGATTAGTTTAGGCACGGCGGACGCCCCGGACGACGCCGAGGCGGCCGCGGTTGCCGCCAAGGACCGTCTCGTGCACTTTGACAAGACGAGCGCCAAGCGAACGACCGTCATTGACGACCAATCCGAGTGGTTCGAGATCGACGGCAACGCCTGGCTCGACGAATCCGAACGCGAGGAGCTCAAGCGCCAGGCGCGAGAGATGGCCGAGGCCGAGGCCGAGGCCGAGCGCAAGGCGCGCACGACCTGGACCCTCGACCTCGTCGGACGAAGAGTCGTCGCGCCGTCCTCATCCGACGCCGACGCCGACGCGTCGGCGTGCGCCTCGGACGACCGCGCGTCCGACGACGCGCTCGCCGCCGCCAAGGCGATTCGCGCCGCGTTGGCCACCAACGAAGAGCTCGCACAGGGCGGCGGCGCCGCCGCCGCCTCCGCCGTCGAGACCGCTCGCGAGCTCGAACGTCGAGTCTTCGTCGATCCTCGCGCGAGTCTCCGCCCGTCCTTCCTCGCCGCCGCCGCGCCGAAACCGCCCAAGACGCGCGCCGAAACCGCCCAAGACGCGTTTCGGCGCGCCACCGCGTCGTCCACGCGCGTCTTGGACGACAATCCCTTCGACACCGTCCTCACCGAGCTCGGATTCGTCGAGCACGCCTAGGTAATATCGACCGTCTTTCCCGTCTTTCCCGTCTTTCCCGTCTTTCCCGTTTTTCCCGTCCCGGCGTCCCGGCGTCCCGGGCCTCTCCACAATATTCCTTTTTCGTTTCCCTTTTCCCTCGACCCTCGTCAGAGCGTCACGCGCACGACTCGCGCGCGCGCGCGCCGGGTACACGCGCGCGCACGCGCACGCGCGCCCACGTCACACCGTCGTCGTCTCGGCTCTCGGCCCTCTCGGCCTCGTCGCGTCGCGTCGTCGTCGTCGTCGGCGGCGCATCCTCGGGACGAACGAACGAACGAATCGGTGGGTGCCGACTGAGCGGTCGTCATGGTCAAGTTCGGACGGCGATTAGCGTCCGAGGCGATCCCGTCGTGGGCGGAGCATTACATCGATTATCGCGCGCTGAAAAAACTCGTGTACGTGGCCAAGGAGGACGGCGCGAGGGAGGACGAGGAGGCGTTCCTGAGGGCGCTCAGAGGGGAGATTGAAAAGTCGAACGCGTTTTACGCGGATAAAGAGAATACATTGAAGGAACAGTTGGACGCGTTGGAGGTGACGATACGAAGTGAACACGCGAGTGAGGATGAAGCGACGCTTCGTCGAGCGAAACGCGCGCTCGTGCGGGAATTTTATCCAGAGTTGAGCGAGTTGAGAGAGTTTGTGGTGCTCAATTACACCGCCGTCGTCAAGGCGGTGAAAAAGTTCAACAAGAATTGTAAGCGGAGCGAGAACGCGGTGAGCATTCTGAGCGAGTATTCGATGTTTTATTCCCTCGGATTGGCCAAGTTGGTGACGAGGACGGAGATGCTCGCCGTGCACGCGGGACCGACGGCAAACGCGAGGCAACTCGAGGATTCAATTTGTCCGGTGTGCGACGAAGTCTTGAGTAATCCCGTGGTTTTGCCGAGTTGCAGGCACAAGTTTTGCTTCAAGTGTATCATCAACGCCGCGCCTTCGGCGGGCACGCCGCTCATCATGACGCGTTCGGTGCAGGATTTGAACGAACTCAACGAGGTCGATTCTCCGATTATGAAAACCCCGGCACAAAAAGTTGGACTTTTCCCCGGTCGTTGTCCAGTCTGTCGAGTGAAGGATGATACGAACGTTGACGGTCGAATGTTCAAGCCCGACTCGAATTTGGACGAGCTCATCAAGAGAAACTTCGGCGAGCACGACCTCGCGGATACCGATGCGGAAGAACTCGACGCGGCGGAAGAGCCGGTGGCGAGCAAACCGTCCCCCGATTTCGATCAAGTGCCGACGATTCGCAAGGTTCTGCTCATCGCGGTGGCGGGTTGTCGTGTCGACGCGATGCTATCTGCGAACACGCCGACGCTGAAATCATTCATTCGTGGAAATAAGAATGCGTGTTTTTCTCTCGACATGCGCGCGAGCGCTATGAGGTGCTCGACGAGTGCAAACTCACCCATGTTGCCCGTCCTCACCGGCCAGTCGGTCAGCGTTCTGCAGGCGATCGATGAGAGCGAAGATGCGACGCTTTCGTCCATCTACGATCGATTGAAAGAGACTCGTTCGTGGATCAAAGGAGCGTGCGCCATCGGCGAAGCCGAGGATCTCGACAAGTTGATTTGCAAGGAGACCAAGTCTCTCTTGGGGCCCGCCGGTCAACACTCGGACGCTGACGCCGTCAAGGCGGTCGTGTCTTCTCTTGGTGCGCCCGAAGCCCCCGACCTTCTCTTGTTACATCTCGGCGACGTTCAAAACACGGGATTCGTGCGCGGTTTCGGTCCACATGTCGACACGTACATGGACACCATCGAGTCGACGGATAAGAAGCTCGGCGAAGTCATCGGCGCTCTTCGCGATCGTCAACTCGAGTTCGCACACGAAGACTGGCTCGTCATGATTACCTCTCCCTCTGGCGGTACGTGCCGTCACGACATGCCGGCTGGCATGCAAGGTCAATTCGACGCCTTTGACTGGAGTGACGGCGGTGGTCGACAACTTCGCTCGAACGGCGTGAGCGGTCTCCTCGAATTACCTCAGCACAGTGCGGGCTGGGTTCTCGTGGAGAGCGGTCCTCGCGTCGACATGTCTGGTGAATTACTCCCCGCGCCGTGTGACACCGACATTGCTCCAACTATTCTCGATCACTTCGGCGTAGCGCCGCGTCGCGAATGGGCCATGGACGGTGAAGATATGCTCGCATTCCGTCGACGCGAGGCGATGGCAAAGGACCCGATGGCGCAGTCTCGTCTTAAGAATACGAAGAATGGCTTCGAGCAACGTCGCGTCAGCAATCCGATGCTCGGTTTGACTCCGTTCTCTTCCCACTTGCCCGGCTTGTTTGAACCGGCTGGTTGCGCTGTCATCGGCCACAGAGGGTTACAGGCGAATCGCGCCCCTGGAAGTGGCATCCGCGAAAATACGCTTGCGTCTTTCACCGCCGCGTCGCAAGGCGGTGCCGAATGGTGTGAATTCGACGTGCAAGTCACTTCGGATGGCGTTCCTGTCGCGTGGCACGACGACGTCGTCATCGTTCGACGCGGTCAAGGTCCATTGGAATATTTTAGCGTTCGAGAGATTGAATGGGCCGATCTGAGAGAATTGTCTCGCCTCGCGCGCATCACGGCTATGCGCGCCGTGGATGCCGTTCCGATTGAAAAGTCCGTCATCACGTCGGGCGACGAGGACGAGGACGATGATTACGACGAGGACGAGAGCAATGAAGTCACCTTTTACAGAGTTTTCGGCGACGATAAGGAGCCAAAGCCGTGGGTCATGGAAATTGAAGACGAAATTCCGACACTGGGTCAAATCCTCACGCACACGCCGAAAGAGCTTGGCTTCAACATTGAGCTCAAGTACGACGAGGAAAACAGTTGCGACACCCGGCGGTTAGTGGCCGAACTTCGTGCCATTCTCGCCGTGTGCATGTCGCAACCAGGTCGCAGAATCGTGTTCTCTTCCTTCGACCCCGACGCTGTGCTTCTCATGCGCGCTATCCAAGGTTCGTATCCGGTCATGATTCTGACCGACGGCGAGCCGGATCATGCCGATCCTCGACGTCGTTCCGTGGCGGCGGCGATGGAGGTCGCGCTCGAGGGCGGTTTGTGCGGCGTCGTGTCCGACGTCAAGGCCATCATGGACAAACCATCAGACGCCGTGGACGTTCGGGATAGTGGATTGTTGCTCGCCACCTACGGCGAAGGCAACGATGACGACACGAAGTCATCGACGCAAGTTGAACTCGGCGTGTTCGGAATCATCACGGACGCCGTGCCCGCAGTCGCGAAGAGGTTCAACGCGGCCACCGTGCAACCGGGTAACATTGCGCCGGCCCTCGCCCCGCTCGTGTCTCCGTCCGTTAACGCGGCGAGTGCGGCGGCAAAACTCGGTAAACTGGAGCTCGACGCAGTCATGAGATCGAAGTGGTACAAACTTTCCGACGAAGGTCAGAAGGAGGAGATGCGGCTGTACACGGCGAGCGGCATCCGCCCAGAATCTCCCAAGCTCCGCCCGAGACGAGACAGCACCTGCGACAGCGCATCCTCCGAGACTGGCGATGCGCTCGAACGCCCGGAGTCTCCAGATTCATTCCAAGTCCAAAAGACGAGAAACAACGAGAAATGGACGGGTTTCCCGCAATTTCAACGCGGGCGCAAGCACGGCAAAGCCTCGCTCGCCGGTGTTCAGCCATCCGTCACTAAAGTCGTGAGTCCGTGAAAGAATGCGCGCGACCACTCAATAGCATCATCCTTCTACTATAATTATGCGCGACGCGATCCACTCTGGATCGCAAGAGGCGCGCAGTGTTGTATCTTCCCGCTGCGTTGTAATAATTTGCAGCCATGGTTAGTCATCACTCGGTCGCCGCACACACAGCCTCGCGCGCGTCGCGCCACCCATCGGCCCGCGCGCGGGCGACGCGGGCGACACGAGCGAGCGTTCCGACGTCATCGCTCGCCTCGCGCGACGCTTCGTCGTCGACGCGACGTCATGAAACTCTTCACCTTTCACATCTTCAACGCTCGAGGCGAGTGCGTGCACTCGCGCGACTGGGCGCGCGAACGCGTCGTCGTCGATGAGGCGACCGAACACAAGACGCTGTTCGGTCTGCTTTTCGCCCTCAAAGACTTCGCGCGACAGCTGGATCCGACGAACGGCGAGGACGGGCCGTGTAACTTTTACGCCTTTGCCACGAATGTCTACAAGTTGCACTACTTTGAAACCGCCACCGGATTACGGTTTCTCTTGACGACGGACGTCGCCGCGGGGGATTTACGATCGATGATGCGGCACATTTATTCAAATTTGTTCGTCGAGTACGTGGCGAAGAATCCAGCGCTCGCGCCGACGGAACCGTTCGAGTGCGCGGCGTTCGACAGAGCGTTGGACGCGTACGCCTCGGCGCTCGTCTCGCCGTGAACGCGCGTCGTTCGAGCACAGCGTTCGAGAGCCGCCTTTAAACCGTAGACAATGAGACAATGTATGTATTAGCGTAGGAATGTAGTCTGATTCGCGTCGCGAGACGCGCACCGCGTCGTGACGGCGTTCACCGCGCGCTCGCGAAGCCGTCCCGACGCGACGGCTCGGACTCCAGACGTGCGACCCGATTCCTCAGAACGAGACGTGCTCGCGCGTCCGTACTCGCGTCGAAAGCGCCGCTCAGCGCGATGGCGGGACCGAACGCGGATCCGCCCTCCGACGCCGCGCCCGCGTCGACGCCGGCGCAACCGCCGCCGGCGCAAGCGAACGGGTCGCGAGATAGATCTGCGAACGCGGCGGAGAGCGGGGCCGCGATAGCGCCGCGGCGTCACGAGAACTGGGGCGCGCGGAGCGTGGAGTGCTATGAAAAGTTGGAGCAGGTCGGCGAGGGGACGTACGGTCAGGTGCGCGCGACGACGCGCGCGAGGCGCGGGCGACCCGTCCGAGGGGGAGGTTTGAGCGACGTTCCTCGGGGGCGAGTCGCGAGCGACGAGCTCGCGAGTCGACGCGCGCGAGGATGAGAACTATGACTGACGTGTGACGCTTCGAACGCAGGTGTACATGGCGCGATGCAAAGAGACCCAAGATATCGTGGCGCTGAAGAAGATTCGCATGGACAATGAGAAGGAAGGGTTCCCCATCACCGCGATTCGAGAAATTAAAATCTTGAAGAAGCTGCGACATAGAAACATAATCGATTTGAAGGAGATCGTGACGTCGAAGGCGAGCGCGGCGAACGGGCACAAGGGTAGCATTTACCTCGTGTTTGAGTACATGGATCATGATTTGACGGGTTTGGCGGAACGTCCAGGGATGAAGTTCACTTTGCCGCAAATCAAATGTTACATGAAGCAGTTACTGCACGGCTTGCATTTCTGTCATAATAATAACATTCTTCATCGTGACATAAAGGGAAGCAACTTGCTCATCAACAACGACGGGGTGTTGAAGTTGGGGGACTTTGGGTTGGCGAAGTCAATCACGAACGAGCAAGCGGCCCCTTTGACGAATCGCGTCATCACTCTGTGGTATCGCCCGCCCGAGCTTTTACTCGGTGCGACCTCATACGGTCCGTCCGTTGATATGTGGAGCGTTGGATGTATTTTCGCGGAGTTGGTGCACGGCAGACCGATTTTGCCGGGAAAGACCGAATTCGAGCAACTCGACCTCATTTTCAAGCTATGCGGAACTCCCACGCCAGAGAACTGGCCGGACGCCGAAAAGCTTCCGCACGCGAAGCACTTCAAGCAAAAGAAGCACTACCCGAGACGATTGCGCGAGGTCTTCAATCGTTTCTCTCCGTGCGAGAAGGATTTGCTCGAGAGATTCTTAACTTTGGATCCGACGAAGCGCATCTCCGCAAGAGAGGCTCTCGACTCTGATTGGTTTTGGGAAGATCCCTTGGCGTGTGATCCGGGTGATTTACCGCGTTACGAACCGTCTCACGAGTTCCAAACGAAGAAGCGACGCCAAGAGGCGAAGAGAATGGGTGATCAGAACAAGAAGCAGCGTACGGAAGAACGCGCACCGCCGCCACCACCGCAAGAAATGAAGCGGGGTCCGAGTGGTCCGAATCATGGTCCTCGCGGCTCGCAGGGCGGTCGGCATCACCACGGCCATCGTCCCGGCGGGCAGCCCTCATCTGGTGGCCGTTACGGCGCTGGATCTGCTGCTTCGGGATGGTCCGCCGGCGGTGTGCAAAAAAAATCTTACTCGCGCGGAGGAAGTTCCTTGGGCGGTTACGGAAGCGTAGGCGGCGGCATGAACAGTTTAGGAGGCAAAGTTGGAAGTTACTCAAATTTGAACAAATCGATGAACAAGTCTGGAGGGGGCTCGTACAGCGGTTACCGCGGAAGCAAGACAGCTGGATGGGCAGCCGGCGGCGGTTCAGGTGGACAACAAAAAGCGGGATGGACCGGTTCCAAAAAGGGTTGAAAAATAGACACAAAATCGCCAGAATTGATCAATCTGGGGGGTTAGGCGTCCGTCCGCAGCGATGTGGGCGCGAACGCAATTTAGGATTATGTATTCTTCATTTCTCGAAATTCGTGACGCGAGAATCGACACACCTCATCACTCTCTCGCGCACGTTCGCGGTCGCGCGGCGTCTCGACCGCGCGCTCGCACACGACGCGCCCGACGTCCCACGCGTCGGTTCAGCCGTTCGCTCACGTCACGGACTCGAGAGATGGATGATCGTCGCAAATCACAAGCGCTGGCGCCTCGAGCGGTGCAGCTTCCATCCGTCTCTCGCGGCCGCGATGTCGCGTTTCCGAGCGGCGACTCGCGCGCGGAGCGTTACGAGACGCGAACGTTTTCGCGAACTACCGTTTTGAGCGGGCCGTCGTCCCACCAAGGCTCGGGGACGTTGAGCGGACTACGTGCGGAAACAGGTGCCTGCTTCTCGTCGCGTCGAGACGATCGCGCGTCGCGCAAATCGAATCGATCAGTCGGCGAGCGACTGACGATGACGACGCTCGTTTTCGACGCGCGCAGGTAGAATCGCGTCCGAGTACATCGCGATGAAGTCGACGAATGTGGATTTGCGACGCGCGAACGATGAGCAGCAAGAAGAAATTAAACGTTTGGAGAGGGAACGCGGCGCGGCGTTGGCGCAATGCGCGGCGCTCAAGGCGACTCTAGAGACGGATCGACAGCAACGGCGCGAGTTGTTGACGAAGCAGCAATCCCTCGAAGACACTGTCGATGGGATACGCTCTCAACAGATCCGAGCCGCGGAATTACTGGAGGAGGCGAAAGGTAACTACGACGTGTCTTCAAAAATAGTTAGCGATCGGCTCGCCGACGACGAACAAATCGTCGCTCGTCTGAAAACGTTGTCGGAAGAGCTGCTTCTCAGGAAGGAAGAGGTTGATGGATTGAAATCGCACAAGCGTAAAGCGAGCGTCGATATGGGTGAGCTCCAAACCAAGCTCGAGGACGTCTCTGAAAAACTCACCGCGGCGGAAGAGGAGAAGAAAAGTAAGAGCGTCGAATTGGATACGCTGAACACTGAGCTTGAAAAGAGTAAACAATCCTCCTTTAGAAAGGACGAAATGTTGAAAGAAATGCAAGACGAACACAAATCACTCGAAACGAATTTAAGGGCGCTCTATGAAGATAAGCTGAGGATCAGTAATGCGCGACTCGAGGAAGAGATCGCAGCCAACGCGACTGAGCGAGAGGCTATTCAAAAGCTCGAAGAGAAAAACGATGCGATCGAGTCCGAGTTAGCAAGTCTGAACGAAGAGCTCGGCGTACAGTTGAAGGAGCTTCACACACTCAGAAGTGTAGTGCCGGCTCTGCAAAGCGACTGCGCTGAACTTCGAGAGCAATGCGACGGCAGCGTGTCCAAAATTCTCGAGATAAAAAATGAGAGCAACGACCTCACCCAAGCTCTCCAGCGCAAGAAGGCTGAGTTAAAAGTCACCGAGAGTCGCGTCGAGGAAACTGAAACTCACAATCAACAGCTGTCTAGAGAGGTGAAAGATCTTTCGATGCAAATCGAGGCTCTTCGATCGAAGTTGAATGAAGAGCACGAGCGAGTGCGCGAAAGCAAATCACACGAGGCGGAGCTCAGCGCAAAAATAGACGAGGAAGTCGGGGCCCTGACGAAACGAAACAAGGAATGGATGATGCAAAAGGATGAAGAACACGCGAAGGTCATGCGTGAGAAAGATGAACACATCGCATCGCTGAATCAGACTTTGGAGAACGCTCTCAAGGATTTGCGTGACGCGCAAGAAGTACGCAAATCGGAACAGCAACTCACCGATTTGAAGCGTGCACGAAGAGAAGAAGAGCTTTCTGCGCATGTTCGAAAACGAGCGGTCGACAGATCAACCACCAAGCTCGCCAACGAGGTCGCGGTACCGACACCTCGTCCGGGCGCGAACAAGCGCCGCGCTCGATCGCGGCCGCGCTCGATAGTCGAACGCGAGTCGCCGCCGGCGGCAACTCGTGTTTTGCCCTCACCCGAAGAACGCGCCCCAGCTCCATCAAGCTCGAAGAAGAAATCGAGACCGAAGAAAAAGTCGAAAAAAGAGCTGAAGAATGAGGTACGCGCTTTCGCGAATACCGCTCTCGAGGAGGACGAAGATTTCGATCCTTTCGCTTTCGCCGAAACCTCATAGAACGACTAGTACGGAGATACATGCTTTAAAACACTACGCTGAGACCATTCGATCAGTCCTTCGTCTTATACCCGGTGTGGATCGCCACCATACCACCCGTGAGATTTTCGTACGTGACGTGTTTAAACCCGACGTCTTGCATCATCTGCTTGAGTTGTTCCTGACGAGGAAACTTTCTAATGCTCTCCACCAAGTATTGATACGACCCTCGATCGCGCGCGACGATCTCACCGAGCTTGGGAATGACGTTGAAGCTATAAAAGTCGTATACGCTTCTCAACACGTCGTTTTCCATGTGACTAAACTCGAGAATCATGTACTTTCCGCCCGGCTTCAAACACCGATACGCATCCGCCACCGCCGCCTTGGTGTTCGTCACGTTTCTCAATCCGAACGCGACCGTGTAGACGTCCACCGAACCTTCTTCCACGGGTAACTTTTCAGCGTTACCCTCGAGCCAACGCAACTGATCCTGTTTCAATCCACACTGCGTCGCCCGCTTCACGCCCTCTTCCAACATGGCCGGGTTGATGTCGCTCACAATCACCTCCCCACGCGTCTTCTCGTCCAACACCTGTCCGTCCAACTCCGCCTCGCGCTCCGTCCGCTGCAGCGCCCGCAACACGCGAAACGCGATGTCACCTGTACCGCCCGCGACGTCCAGGTGCGTCATCCCCGCGAACACGCCGACTTTCGAGACGAAGTAATCCTTCCACAGTCGGTGCACGCCCGCCGACATCAAATCGTTCATCACGTCGTACGACGGCGCCACGCGCTCGAACACGCCTCGGACCAACGATTCCTTCTCGCTGGCGTCCACCTCGACGTACCCGAACGACGCCTTGGCGTCCCCGCTCGCGTCCGCGCTCGCGTCCTCGCTCGCCCGCGCCTCGGCACCGACCGCATCGCGCACCGACGTCGACGACGCCGACGACGCGAGCGCGCGCGCGGTCGACGACGACGCGATGCGTCGCACCGCGCGCGAGGTCAACGCGCGCAACATCCCGTCTCGGCGTCTCTCGTCTCTCTCTCTCTCGCGCGCGTTTTGTGAGGACGCCGCTCGAGGAAACCCCGCACGGCACCATTCATCGTCGACGACGATCGATTCGTGCGCACATCTTCGCGCGCTCGCGACGACCGCGCGCGACGGGTGATTTAGCATGCGCGCCGCTCGAGGGATGATTCGCGCGCTCGCGCGCGCGGCGCGCGACGCGGAGGCGACGAACGCGACGGCTCTTGTGGATACATCGATGATGACGACCGCGACGTCGCTCCGCGCGTACGCGTCGGCGGCGTCGGCGCAACCGCTCTTGGTGACGATGATCGGCGTGCACAAACCTCTGAACGAGGTGCACCGAAAGATTGAAGCCGCGGGAGCGGAGATTAAAGAGTCGAGAAACGTCAGACTCGGCGGTCGCTCCAGTAACATGTTTCTCGTCGCGAACGCGGACGCGATGGCGATTAAGAAACAATTCGAGGGCGAGGCGTTCGATTTCTTTTCGGTGTACCCTGCGAGGAACACGGTGCAAGATTTGAAGGGACCGTACTGCGAGACGTCTCCGTTGTTGCCCTTCGTGCGACGCGCGACGATGTCGGTGCCGTACAAAGTCGACATCGTCAACGAAATCACGGATTTCTTGTGCGGGAAGGGGATCACGCTGACGCACATGGACGAGTATCGATCGGGGAAAGACGTGGTGTTGGAGTGTATCCTGCACTTACCCACCGGTCTCGCCGAGTTTCCAGCCATCGACGATAAAACTGTTCTGAAGAAGCTCGAGAGCTTCGGCGTCTCGGTTTCGGAATTCGGCCGCGTCGAGGGACGACCTCGTCAAGAAAAGGCGGCGCGGTCGTGATCGCTCACAGACGTCGACGACGTTGTATACCATACTGTTTCTTACAATACGCACTCGCGAGTCGAGGTTGTAGTACCATTGTACGAAAATTCCATCCGACATCCCGCCGACGCGACGACGTTTTTCGCCCACCCGCGCGATTGGATCTTTTGTTTGGGCGCGAACGACGCGAGAACGCGCCTCGCGACGCGCGTCCGGGCGCACGCGACGCGATGCGATCGGAGAAAATCGAAATCGATGTCACCTTGGTCCTGTGCGCGCTCCTCGCCGTCGTCGTCGCGCGTCTTTGTCTCCTTCCCGGGGTGTTTTCGCGACGGTCCAAGTTTGTTCAACTTCCGAACCCATCGTTGAAATTCGTCGACGACGGGGCCAAGGTGAGGCGAGGACCGACGCTGGATGAGATACCGATCGTGTGTGAAGACATGCGCGCGTGTTTCGCGGCCGGGACGTCGCTGCCGATGAAGAAAAGGAAAGAACAGTTGAGAGCGTTGTTACGGGCGCTTCGCGAACGAGAGGGCGACGTCTTGCGCGCGCTGCGAGAAGATTTGTCCCGAGAGGGTATCGAGGCGTTGTATTACGACCTAGCGCTTCCGAGAGGGGAGATACAGGCCATGTTGAGGAATCTGAACGCGTGGACGGGGAGGAAACGCGTCTGGTCGCAGCGTTTGATCACGTGGCCGTCGAGTCAGTGGACTGAGAAGCAACCGTTCGGGTGCGCGTTGGTGTGCTCGAGCTGGAATTTTCCCTTCATGCTGAGTCTGGTGCCGTTGGCGGGGGCGATCGCGGCGGGGAACACGGTGGTTTTGAAACCGTCGAACGAGAGTCGAGCGTCGGCGGTTTTGCTGACCGAGTTGGTGCGAGAATATTGCGATCCTCGCATCGTGCAAGTGGTCGGTGCCGAGGTGCCGGGGAACGGCGTGGACGTGATGCAGACGGTGCTAGCTGAAACGTTCGACGTCATATTCTTCACGGGATCGAGCAAGGTTGGAAAAATCGTCGCGCGCGCCGCGGCAGAGAATCTGACTCCGACCGTGCTCGAACTCGGCGGGCAGAACCCAGTCGTCGTGACGGATTGCGCCGACTGCAGTTTAGCGGCGAAGCAATGCGTGTGGGGACGTGTCATCAATTGTGGACAACAGTGCATTGCGCCAGAGTACGTTCTGTGTCATGCGTCTCGCGTCGATGCCTTCGCAAAGCTTTGCGCCAAGTGGATCGAGAGTTTCGTTCCCGACGCCAGCAAGGACGGCTCGATGAGCCGCATGGGCGGACCCAACCCCGAAGCTCGAATGGAGAATATCGCAAAATTATTAGAAAATGCAAAGAAAGGTGCGAACGGGGATGAGGTCGTGTGTGGTGGCGAATACGACATCAAGACTCGCATGGTGGAACCGACCATCATCAAATGTGCGAACAATAGGTCGCCCTTCTTGCGCGGCGAACTTTTCGCGCCCATACTCTGCATACTTCCGTATCACACCATCGGCGAGGCGGTGGATATTTGTCGCTCAAGACCCAAACCATTGAGCATGTATGTGTTCTCTCGCACACCGGCGAAGACACGTTTCATCATAGACAATACGTACTCGGGTGGCGTCACCGTGAACGGTACCATGTGGCACTGTGCGCACGACGGGTTACCGTTCGGCGGCGTTGGGAACAGTGGCATCGGAAGCTATCACGGACGGTATTCTGTAGAGTGTTTTCAACGCACCAAGCCCGTCTTGCAAAAGACGCGGGGTCTCGATTTCCTCGGGTTCGGCACCGTGACGGACCCGCCCGTGTTTTATCTTCCGCACGCGAGCTGGAAGACGTGGTTGATGCGCATGGTGATGTGACCAATTTAAACGTCAACGGAGTGAGTTGATTAAGTGTTGTAATCTATTACAAGTTGTAAGCTCTTCGTGACACATCATGCAAAGTCCTCGCGCGCCAAACGTCAGGCGTCTTCGCGCGTCGAGTGTGAACGAGTTTAATCAGATGACATCGGCACAACGTGCGTGCTTTGTGATGATCATCGTCACGTTTTCTCGTTCCATCAACGAATGGTATGCCCGAAAAGGGCTCTCGCGTTTGAGGCGAAAGCTCGCCACCGAACGTAGTAAACTAGAATGACTTGAAAGTTTTCAGCGTCACTCTACATGTTCACTACGCGGATTCGGTGGCTAGCTTATCCTCAGCAGCCCGTTTTCGTGGCGTCAACGCCACTGCGCTTGGTGATCTCAAGAGTCGTGAATTCTTCAGAGACCGTCGGGTGGATACCGACGGTTTCATCGAAATCGCTCTTCTTGGCGCCCATTTTCATCGCGACGGCGTATCCTTGGGTCACCTCACCAGCGTTCGGACCGAGGTAGTGGAAACCAACGACCCTTTCGTCATCGGCCAAGTTCGTGATGAGCTTAACGAAGCATTTGTTGTCGCCTCGAACCGCGACGCCGTTGTTCTCTTCGTGGTTGACAGACCACTCCAACGGCTTGAAGTAAGAAATGTAGCACTCGACGTTGTCGGCGCCGTACGTCTCCACCGCGAGTTCTTCGCTCATACCGATCGTACCGTACTCAAGCGGAGTGAACACCGTCGTCGGAACGAGGTCGTAGTTCATTTTTTCCTTGTACGGCGTATCAGAAAATACGCGTCGCATCAAACGAATACCAGCCTTGATGGCCACCGGCGTGAGCTCTTGGCGAGTGTCCAACACGTCACCGATCGCGTAGATGTGTTCCACGTTGGATTGCTCATCGGCACATGGGATCTTACCGTTCTTAGCGTTGAATTCGACGCCAGCCGCCTTCAGGTCCAACCCTTCGGTGGCGGCGTCTCTGCCGACGGCGCACACGACGGTGTCAAAGGTTTCTTCGAAAGTGTTGCCAAACATGGTATTTTCGAACGTCACCTTGATCTTACCGTCCTCTTGCTTTTCGAAAGCCGTCGGTTGCGAGTCACGCAAGAATCGAGTGCCGTGTTCACCCATGTACTTGACGATCATCTCCGCGATTTCCTGGTCGAACCCGCGAAGTGGAATGGAACGAATAGCGACCGACGTCTCGAATCCGAGCGCCGTCAAGAAACCGGCGGTCTCGAGAGAGATGTACGACGCACCGACGCACAGCGTCTTACCCGGCGCCTCCGACAGAGAGAAGATGTCATCGCTCGAGATGCAGCACTCCTTGGCGCCCGGCGCGTCGGGGTACGCCGGTCGTCCGCCGACGGCGACGACAATCTTATCCGCCGTGATCTCTTGCTCTTGACCGTTCTTCTTCGTCGCGATGATCGTGTGCGCATCCTTAAACCTCCCGTACGCGTTGATATACGTCACGCCCTTTTGTCGCAGCGCCGTGCGATATCCAAAATTCAAAGAACCGATGTGATTTTGAACAGCCTCCACCATCTTACTCCAATCGTGTCCCTCCGTCGCGAGCTTCCACCCGTACTCTCGCGCGTCGCTAAACTGTTCACCCAGTATCCCCGCTTGGTGCATGAGTTTTTTCGGAATGCACCCGACGTTCACGCACGTTCCGCCGAGTCCCCACGTCGTCCCCGCCGGCGACGGTTTGACGAAATCCAAACACGCCGTCTTCGCCCCCTGTTTCGCCGCCTCCTTCGCCGCCGCCAACCCTCCGGACCCACCACCGACGACGACGACATCGTATTCGTACGCGTGGTCCCCTTTCACCCCGCTCTCGGGCGTCGACGCCGTCATGACGTCGAGAAACGATGACGCGCTCGCGCTCGAGGACGATCGGCGCGCCGACGACGACGGCAGATCCACGCCGAGGACGACGCGACACGCGCGCGAGAGGGCGATTCGGGAGACGCGCGCGCAGGTCGTGAAGACACTCGTCGCTGCGGAAGCGCGCGGACGGTGCGCACCGACGATCGGAGCGCGCGCGCGTGTGCGGGACGGTCGGCACCTCGGGTGTGGGTGTGGGTTTGAAAAAGGGACGGCGAGACGGCGACGAGGGACGCGCGGGCGGTTCGTCCTCTCGCGCTCGGGCGCGTGGCTAGCCTAGGTGGAAATCGGAGGCGCGGGGGGCGCGACCGAGGGATTTCATGAGCCCGGAGACGCCGCGTTGGGCGGCGTCGACGGCGGCGCCGGCCATGGGACCGGCGACGCGGTTGACGCGAAAAGCGGCGCGGCCGAAGACGTCGGCGGAGAAGGCGCGGGCGCGGGCGCGGTGTTGGTCGTGAGAACGGGTTTGAACGTCGAAGAAACGCTTGACGGTGACGATTTGTACGCACGTGACGGCGATGAGGACGCATACCTCGATGAAGGTGGTGCGAACTGTGCGTCGAGCGTTGGACTCGACGGTTTGTTTATGGCGCGCGGTGCGCGCGGTGAGATAATTGAGTTCCTCTCGCATCTGTTGTACCCAATTATTCAGACCGCTCACCTTGGCGCTCACGTCGGACACGGCGTCCGCGCGCATGGCTTCCTCGGATTTCTGCATCGCATCGCGTCTCTTCGCCTTGCCGGAGTGTTTCGTCGGCTCGGACGCGTCGGGCTCGTGCAGCGCCTGAAAATAATCAACCGTCACCGACGCCGAAAGAATATTCTCCCCCTCTCTCCCCTCCTGCGTGAAACACGCGCTGTACACCCCACACCCTCTCGTCGCCAACTCTACCTCTCGCTCGTCCTCTTTTCCTCGTTTCATGAACTGAAACTCCTGCATCGTCGTTCCGTTCGTCGACGCCACGCGTCCCGAGAGCGTCCCGGCGTGCGTCTCCCCCACGAACCGTCCGTGCACCACCACTCGATCGTTCGCGCACACCTCCGCGTCGTCGCTCTCGAACGTCTGTAAACGCATCCATCCCGTCAGTCATCGCGTTCGTCGTCATCGAGCGTCATCGCGTCGTCATCGCGTCGTCATCGCGTCGTCATCGTCCTCTTCATCGCGTCTCATCGCGCGCGCGCACCGCGTATATACACTCCGATTCACCCCTTCGAATCTTAATCTTGAACGATTCCACACTCTCGATCGCGATCGCCGCGACGACACACGCCAGAAGACGCGCGACGACGCGTCGACGCGACGTTTTCATCGTCGTCGATGAGGGTGGATCTGAGGACCAATCCATCCATCCATCGTCCCGCACTTCACCGCGCGAGGGCGAACATGTCGGGTGCGTCTCGTCGCGTGCGGTCGCGCGACCGCGCGTCCGACGCGCGATGGGGTCGATCGCGCGCGAGAGAGCGCGCGCGACGACGCGCGCGCGTCGAAACGAAACGAATCGTAATCTCGATCGAGCGCGCGAGTGGGAACGATGAACGCGCGGAGAGAACGACGCGGACGCGGACGAGCGTCGCGCGCGAGTGTGTGGGAAACGGTGACTCGTGACTGACGGTGTCGATGCGCCGCGTCGGTGCGGTCGTCGTGTCGCGCGTAGGTTCGGTGCGTCGACGCGTCGCGGCGGCCAACGCGGAGGGGAACGCGAGACGACCTCCGCAGGGAAGCATGTTGCGATTTTACACGGACGAGACGCCGGGATTGAAGATCACGCCGGTGGTGGTTCTGGGCATGTCCGTGTGTTTCATCGGTTTCGTCACCATGTTGCACGCGATCGCGAAGATCTCGGCGTACACGTCGGGTAAGTAGAGCGAGGGACGAATACGGTTGTAATACACTCCTCTCTCCTAGTCTTTCATCTCTAGCTAGTCGGCTAGTCGGCTAGTCGTGTCGTCGTTCGCGCGAGGAACGCGGTCAATGACGCGCGGTGAAAATTTCAAAGCCGCGCCCGGCGACGGCGAAGGTCAGGGCGTCCGCGTCATCCGTCGATTCGAGAATGTCGATGGCTTCCGGCTCCGGGGCTTGCGTGACGACGCCCGCGCGTTGGACGAGCGCGAACTCGTCGTCGTTCGCGACGATGTCCCAGAATTTCACGCGTTGGTCCACGCTTGTAGTGATGATTCGAGCGCCGTCGGACCAGACGCTTCGCACGGCGGAGCTATGCGCGAAACCGAATTCGGCGACGCGGCTGGGCGACGCGCGGTCTCCGTCGACGAGCATTTCTTGGCATCGCAAACTCTGATCGTCGCCGCCGCTGACGATGAGAAACGAACCCTCAGTGATCGATCGCGATATGCACAGCGCGTTGACGCCGGACTGATGCGCGCGTTCGATGACGCAGGTCGGGGAAATGGATGCCGAATCGTCGAGACGCCAGACGACGACGGCGCCGTCGGTGCTTCCGCTGCACGCCCACGCGCCGGACGACGTCTCCAAGACGTCCACGGCGAGCGTAGGACACGTGTGATAAGCGAGAGAAGATACTGTGCGCCATCCTCGCTTATCCTCACGCATGGCGACCGCGCACACGCTCCCACGACTCGTTGAATACAACACGCGCATCTCTCCGTTCGGCCTCGCGTACGCGGCGACGTCCATGATGCGCTGCGCGCTCTCCGCCCTAGGCTCGACGTATCCGCATCCCTTCGTCCAACTTCGCGCGCCTGCCTCGTCGACGGGCTTCGGAATGACGAGCGCGGTGGATTTGATGTCCCACGCGCCGGTGTCGTCTCGCACCCACGCGAGACGAAACGCCAACAAGACCTCCTTGGCGCCGCCGGCGCAGAGCACGTACGAACGCTCGCTCTCCCTGAAGACGCTCATTGCCTTGACGGTTCGCCCACCGGGATGTTTACAGACATCGCCCGGGGCGTACAATCTCAATCCTTCCGCTCGCGAGGCGTCGTAGAGGAGACGCATGACCGTGCCGTCCTCCGCGCCGGAGACGACGCCGAAGAGTCCGTTCGTCTTCGCCCCGGGCGGCGGAGGAACGATGCGAACGGTGTGAATCTCTCGCCTGCGCGCGTGGGTCGATGGTCAGTCGAAGAACAACACACAAAATAACGCACAGAAAAAGTGAACACGCGCGATGATCCTCATAATTGCCTTCACTGTTCACGTTTACCACTCGGCGCGCTCGGGCCATACCGCCGTCGTCCAGCGAACTGGGGGCAATATTTGCACGTCGAGCGTCGTCGCGAGCGCGGAAACGCACGTGGTGCGCCGCCTCACATTACTACATATATTTGGAAAATCATCGGATCACGCTGTGCATAGAAAAGAGAAAAAGCGCGCGATGAAAAAACGCACCCGTGAGACCAAAGATTGACGGCTTCCGCGTTTGACGAACGCTTGGACCACCGCATCGAGACGCGAAGCGATGTCTTGTATCGATGCACGAACATGACACGATCGCCGTCGCCCATGAGCACGTCGTGCGGTACATTTTGCGCGCTGCAGGGAATGCGCATCGTCTGTCGCTGATCGTTCACCGAATACGCCACGAAATCCAACTCGCGAAACCCGGCGGTGTGCGAGAGCTCGCCGGCGGCGTCGAGCGCCAGAAACACGGCGCCCGCCTTGGACGGTGCGGTCCATTTCGACACGAGCACGAGTTCGCCGTCGTCCGTCAGACTCCACGTGCACGCGTTCGAGTCTCGTCCTCCGGACACGAACGTCGGTCCGGGGAGAATTCTACAATCGTTGATGGACGCCTTTTCGTGCGCCGCCCATTTTTTGGCGATAACGGATAATTCGTCGCCGGCGTCTTCGGAGGCATCGAACACGATCAAATTACCCTTTTGATCGCCGACCAAGACGATATTAGACTCGTCTGAGTGGTCGATGGATAACACGCGATGCTTGTACGGATTCGTCAGCGTGAAGACGCACCGCTCGAGGTCGTCCAGATTCCAGCACTTTACGACGCCGCCGACGATGGAGGCGTACACGCGACCAGCGGTGGAAAACACATCCATCAACACTCTCGGCTCGGACGCTTGAAACGAGACCACTCTCTCGCACACGCCCGTCTCGCACGATACGTATGCGACTCTGATCACACCCTCTAAATCAGACAGCAACACGATGTCGTGCGCGCCCGTTTCTTCTACTACGCTCATCGACATCAACGGCGACGGACTCTCGCACGCGCACTCCCAACGCCACGTTCCTCCTCGCGGTGCCATCGTGACGCGATAAAATTTACCGAGATTCGTCGCCACGTACATCACACCGTATCGCACGATGCGCACGACGCGCACGTACTCGTCGTTCGGACCGAAGAAACTTTTGCGGCGTTTGCTCTTCTTTTTGCGCTTTTTCGACTTTGTCTCCGTCTCGATGTCTTCGTCTTCGGCCATCTGTACCTCGCCGTCGTTCTCATCATCGTCCACGAGCATCTTTGAGTCGGGACACTCGGTGACGCTCTCGTGTAGCGCCGTGCTGTCTGCAGCCCCCGCGCTGGAGCTCGTCCAATCGCTCATGTTCCACACCTTTACGCTTCCGTCGGCGCCGCCGCTCGCGAGCAAAGTCTCGCCGTTCGCGGATGTTAATTTACACACTCGCCAGATACCGCGCCCTCGATGACCTCGAAGCGCCGCTAGTTCACACGCTGCGCGTCTCGCGACGCCCTCAGCGAGCGTCTCCGCGCCCTGCGCCGCGTTCGCGTCCCACACGCGCACCGAACAATCCTCACCCGCGCTCGCATACACGGGCCGCTCTCCGTTCACTCTCACACAATCCCACACGCGCGCGACGTGTCCCGCCAACACCGCGCTCGGACGAATCGGCACTGCAGACGTCTCCATCGTCGTCGCATCGAGTACATCGCTCGGGATCGTCCACACTCGCGCCGTTCTGTCGTCCGACGCCGAGTACACCGACTCGCCGTCGCCGTCGTCTCCGAAACGCACGCGCATCAACGAACCCTCGTGTCCGACGCAACTGGCCCGCACGCCACCCTCGGACACGCGCCAGAGTTGAATATCGTTGAATATCGTCCCCGCTGCCACCGTGAGATTGTCCCACGTCTCGCTCGCGCTCAACGCCAACGTGTACAGCAAACATCGCGTCTCGCACTCCACGCGCGCCGTTCGCGTCCAACACTCCCCACCGTCCACGCGATTCCATCGTTCCACCGAGTTATCGCTGAAACCGATCGCGAGCGCCATGATTCCACCCCTCGCACCGTCCACGCCTCGCACGTCGTGCACCCACGCCGCGAACGGCGCCAACGGCGTCTCCGCGCGCAGTCGCCAGCCGCCGCCCGCGTTCCCGTTCCCATCATCCTCTCGACGCATCACCCGCACCCGACGCTCCCCCCACACCGCGCACGTGCGTCCACCATCGACGTCTCGCGCGCCGTGCACGCGCGCGCCGTCGGCGTCGAACGCGGCGATCGATCCGAGCCTCGTCAGCGCGTTCGTCCCGGCATCGAGCGAAAAGTAATGCACCGACGTCCCGACGCCCGCGACGAGCGTCGAGCGTCCGAACGCCTCCACGCACGCGACGTCACCGACGTACGCGCGGGATTCCACGCGTTCGCGCGCGCGCGCGCCGCGCATGGTGCCGACGACGACGACTGAGGCGCGACTCGTGCTCGAGGAGAAGACGAGCTCCTCACACCATGGCGCTTCGACGACGCGTCGCGCTCGCGCTCGCGTGCGCGTGCGCGCTGGCGACGCTCGCGCGCGGCGCGGAGGTGGTCTTTGACCCACCGAGCGGGACGACGCGCGAGAGAACGCTGCGCGTGCGCGTGGAGGCGCTTTCGCACGACGCATCCTCGGAAACGCCCGCGATAGTGTACACGCTCAACGGCGCGAAACCGTCGACGCGCGCGGGCGGAGACACCAAGGCGTACGAGAGCGAGATTGTGTTACCGTGCGTGTGACGTCGACGCGACCGGAGATGGCGCGCGCGAGGAGACGAGGCGACGGCGCGCGGGGAGTCGCGGCGACGTCGGTTCGGTTTGATTGATTGGATTATCCGAGGCGGGACGCGCGCGGCGAGCGCGGTTCGCGAGCGAAGACTGACGAGAAACGCGCGCGTAGGGTCGGCACGTGGACGGTGAAAGCGGCGATGGTGAGCGATGGGAAGCTCGGGGAGGTGGCGGAGGCGAAGTACGACGTGCGCGAGAGGACGTCTCGGGACGCGTCCGGGACGCTCACCGCGGGCGGATTGTTGGGAATAGCTTTACTGTTGGTGATGGGACTGTTCGGATTCGTCGTGTTCGCCGGAGTGTGCACGGCTGGGTATAACGCGTTATTTAAGACGGCGCCGACGATTCGTGGACCCGGGGCGAGCGATCCGAGGATGCCGAGGACGATGTCGTCCGGCGGTATGATGGAGTTGGGAGAAGTGAATTCGATTGGATTCAGGAATAATCCGGCGAGTACCGGAGCGCACGGCGGCGGCGAGGACACGGTGAATCTACTGCGCTCGAGCGCGTCGTCGTCGGACATGACGCCGACGCGGTCGGGGAAGAGAGACTGATGTTTGCGACGACGCGTTTTTAATACATACTTACGCCCGACGCTCACGTCGCTCGTGTGTGGAAGTCATCTTAGTTTACAACAGCGCGAGTGTGTCTAAGTTCTCCACGCGTCGCTTTGCTCGTCGGGGCAGTCTTCTTCCCACCAAGTAGACGTCTTGTAACCGCTGCGTAGCTTCTTCATGGGGCTCTCGTCGGGATCGTTGATGCCTAGGGCGATGAGCATTTCTTCCTTGGCCTCCGCGAGCGTGAATCTATCTTCGTTCTCCGCCACGCACGCCAAAACTCCGTTGTTTTGCTTGATCATCACTTGCCACGGTGCCGGGTACTCGCGGAAAATTGCGCCAGAGTAGTTGATGACAAACGGCGATACGTTGATGGTGCGCGAGTACGCGCGCGTTCGCAAGTAGAACGCAGGCGTGAATCGTGACAAGAATCGGTAGTGCAAGTCTCGCTCCGGGAACGAGAACAGACCCAAATCAGCGCGAAGCGTGTCTAACTGCAAGTTCATCGCGACGAGCGGTCTGCCGTTCGCCTTTTCCTTCGCGAAAGTCTCCAAGCTCTCGAGTTCGATGGTACTCAAGTTGACGGCGATGAACATGTCCGCCGAGTCAAAGTCGTCATCCTCCTCGGCCGCTTGTCGAGAACGCAAACCCTTGTTACCCATAAAATCACCGAACGCCGAACCGAACATGCTCCCCTTGCGACCATCGAGCACATTTAATCGAACGCCAGAGTCGGACAAGTCCAACGCGTTCTCAAAAATCTTCTTCGCTCTTCGATACTCAATCCCGTCCGGTACCAACACGTCCACGTTCTTCCCCATCTCCGAGTTCAACTTTTGCGCCAGGAGGAGCGCGTACTGCATGTTCGCGTCGATGTACACGTCCGACGCCGCCTTGTAGTCGGCGTCTTCGCCCGGAATGGCTGGAAACTCAACCTCGATCAGCTTTTTCCCATCGTTCAGCGCGTCGCGCAAGCTCGCGTACGCGTCCACGCACATGGCGGTGTAACTCTCCGGCGCGTACGTCGCTCGCCCGTCCATCCGTTCCTCCATCGTGCGCTCCGCCGACGCCGACGCGAACGCGCGCGTGCGACGGCGGCGCATCGACGTCACGCGCCCCACGGGCGTCGTCATCTTCGCGCTCGTGCGACGCACCGGCGCGACGTTCGCGCGCGCGCGCGCGCTCGAGCACGTCTGCATCATCCCTCGCGTCGTCCCTTCGCGCGCGGGAGTCCAACGCGTCGACGCGCGCGCGAGTGTGTCGACCGGGACCGAGCGGTCGAACCTATCCACTCGCCGCCGGCGCCGACGGCGCGGCGAACGCGAGGGACGAGACGGTCGATGAGCGAGGGCGTTCGGTCGAACGCGGCGTTGAAAACGATATGAATGAGAGTACGTGCGATTCATTTCTACGTAGTGTACACCGAGACGACGTCGAGCGCGCTGATCCTCCTCCGTTCCCGCGCGTCGCCGCGTCCCGCCTCCGCGCTCGAGCGCGTCAATCAATCGAAACACCTCGGAACGGCGTCCCTGTTCGCGATGCTCGGTTTCCCCGCGCGCACCCATCGCGTTTTCATGTCCTCGAGCGTCGCCTCGCTCGTGTGTTCGCCCAGACACGAGCTCATGTCGCGCGCCACCTCGCGACAGGTCCACGCGACGCTCAGCATTTTCCCCTTGACGCACTCGTAGTACGCCCGCTGCGCGTCTTTGCATCGCACGAGCGCGCGCTCCTTCATGAGGGTGATGAGCGCCTCCTCCTCCTTCTTGAGCACCGCCGTCGGCGCGGACGGCGGGGACATCGCGCGCGGCGGGGACTGCGGGAGGGCGCGCGAGATTGACACCGCGTCGCGAGTGGGCGACGCGCGCGGCGCGCGCGCGCGGAGAATCGGGGGCGAGAGGTCGAGCGCGATGTCACGGAGCGCGGACGAGGCGAGCGGGAGCGGACGGTCGCCGCGCGAGCGCGAGGGAGACGGTGACGCGCGCGGCGGTGCTGAATTGGAAAACTTTGTCGTCGCGCGGTACCTTCGTCGACGCGGCGGCGCGTTCGGTGAACTCGCGAGGGAGTTTGAACGGCTCGCGAGAGAGGATGGGTCGTTTCCGTCGCGCGTGGACGTCTTCGGTGGGACGCACGAGGCGACGTTCGAGGATTTGGCCAGCGGCGCGTTCGCCGGTTTGCCCGAAGATGCGTTGGAGCGAGCGCTGTCGAACGCGTTGGCGAGCGCGCGCGGGAGATTAGATTTCGGGAAACGTCGCGATGATGAGGATGGACGCGTCGTACGCGCGCGACGAATGAATCCCGTGGGTGCGCTGCGGCGAGCGATGACGCGGGAGACGTCCGGGACGGGGGCGCGCGCGGTGGCGGAGACGAAGACGGTGGCGAAGAACATGAATTGTTTGCGCACGCTTCGAGCGCACAGGGACGCGGCGTACTGCGCCGTGCTCAGTAAGAGCGGGCGGAGGTTGGTGACGGGAGGAGACGATCGGTTGGTGAAAATTTGGTGCGTGCATAACGGGTTGCTTCAGTCGGCGTGTAGAGGTCACGTCGGAGAGATTACGTACGTGGCGATCGATTCCAGAGAGCGCGTCGTCGCGTCGTCGTCGACGGATACGAGCATCAGAACGTGGGACCTCGAGACCGGGGCGCCGATCGCGGTGCTTCTCGGACACACGAGTTCAATCACGGAGCTCCACTTTTGTCCCGCAGTGCCTCATATTCTCCTGAGCACCGCTGAAGACGGTACGGTTCGTCTTTGGAGCGCCGTGCGAAGTTCAAACGACGTGAAACCGATGGTGATAGATTACGCGAACGGCACCGGTACCGTGACTGGAGGACGAGTCGTGGAGCACGACGTCATGCCGTTGGCGTCGATGACGAACGACGCGACGTCGCCGGGTATGCGAACGCGTGGCGCACGGTTGGATGTCATCGCAGCCGATGAAGAAAATGAAAGCGGAGATGAAGGAGGCACAGTCGGGCGGCCAAACAACAGAGATACGTGTCAGATCGTGTGCGGCGCGTTCAATCACACCGGCGATGTGTTCGCCGTGGGCACAAGCACGTGTAAAGTTTTCATGTGGAAGCTCGATTTAGACGTTTTGCGCGAATCAGACGACGCGTCGCCTCAGGAGAAGGCGGTGAAAAGGATTTCCATCTCAGGAACGCATCTGAACGACGTCGTGTCCGTGAACTTTTCGCACAGCGGCAATTTATTACTGTCCGCATCGAAGGATGGACAAGCTAGAATATGGGCACCCGGGTCGAGCGACCGCCCGAGCTGGGTACTTCAAACGACATTGACCACTCCGGAGGACGCTGCGGCACTACGCGAGCAACAGCGAATAGCGTGTATTACGTCGCAGCAATACTCGCGACGGTCGCCGAAGGTGCCGAACATGCACATCGCCGTGTGGTCGTCTGACGACGCTCGAGTCATCGCGTCGATGGGCGATCAGAGCATACGAGTCTGGGACGTGGCTTCGGGGACGTTACAACACGCCATGCGAGAGCACACGGCGGCGACGTACGTTATTCAACCGAATCCTTTGGATCCGCGTCTGGTGATGAGCGCGAGTTACGACGGTAAAGCCGTCGTCTGGGATATCGTCGAAGGAGTTTCGCTTCGGGTATTCGACGGTTCGCATTACAACACGAAACTCGTCGACGGTAATTGGCACCCAGACGGCACGTCGATAATTGTGTCCGATTTGTCTGGGCAATTCTCAGTCTTCGGAACGGGCGAGAGCACGAGATTACTTCGAGCCAAGTATGAGCAATTCTTTCAAACGGAATTCGTCGGAGAGGACTCTCTGGCGCGAAGCGAAGGCGGACATCTGATCGCGATCGCGTCCGGTGCGCTTCTTCACGAGGCGTATCCTCGTAATTTACTCTGCGACGCCATGGGTGACCCGTACCCCGATCCGTATCAATCGGCGTATCAATCGGGCCAAGTTGCGGCGTGTCTGCCATCCGCTGATGCGGGCATGGCCGACGTCATCGTTCAAGCGCCGACGCTCGCCGAACTCGCGCCAACGGACGTACAAGGTCCGTGGACGGCCGTCGAAGAACCACCGCTGGTTCAAGACAACGTGTACCACCTCTCAGACGACGACGCGCTGGACGAACCCGGTGACGACGACGACGATTTCATCGAGCCCAGCGACGAATCCGACGACGATTACGATAGCGAACACGAACGGCGCGAACGTGCGGCACGTAGTCGCAATCGTCGATTACGATCAAGACGTCGTTCGCGACGATTCGATTCCGACGAATCAGAGTATTCGGATGCGTCGGAGGATCGCGCGGCGCGGCGCAGCGAGCGAACGCACCGACGACCGGATCGTCTCGGCGTGGACGACTACGAGAGCGCGAGCGAAGAAGAGGGCGAACAACCGACGCGAATCACTCGTCGACGACGACGAGAACTCCAAGAGTTGGGCATCGCTTCAGACGAAAACGCGGACAGCGATGTGTCCGAGGAGAGACCGGTCAAGCGTGCGAAGCTCACCGTTAAGTCACGTCGCGACATTCGTTTGCTCGAAGCGTACTCGTGGTTGAGCGTGGAGGAAGTCACCGTCGGAACGTACGTTCCACAACTCGGTGACGCGTTGGTGTACGTCGCGCAAGGGCACTACGAGCGAATGCAAGAGATGGGTAAGGACTGGCAGGACGAAGCGCCGTGGCAAACGCTGACCTGGATGAGATTCGTAGAGCCGTGCACGGTGTCGTCGTTGCGCTACGTCATCGCCGAGGAGACGTACGAGACGCAATGTCTGCTCGAATTGAAACTCATCGATCCCGCGTGCGGCGATTACGGGAAAGAGTTTCTCGTCGTCCTAGAGAAGAGTGACACGCCCGACTTTTTGGTTCCGCTCTCGCGGTATCAAACGGCCGAGCAAAGTGCGTGGAGACGCGGCGATTTATGCGCGGCGCTCTGGGACGACACGGGCATGGGCGACGTGACGCCGTGGTACGGCATGGTGGACAGAGTTCTGAAGCATGAGGGCGAGTGGAGTGGATCGCCCTGGAACGCGCTCTGCATCCAATATTTGAACGTACAGAACATCAACGACAAGTTCATGGATCACAGTTTCTGGGAGCTGTACAGTGACGACGCCATGCGCAAGGAACACGCGAAATCGCTCGCCGCGGCGTCGACGTCGCGCGGTCCGCGACGGCCCAATTACGTCGGGGTGGACGCGAACTCGCCGGCGTTGTCTTCCAGGCACGTCAAAGAGCTCTCGAATCGCGTGCAAAAAGTCATCAGAAATCCACGGTTCGACGCTTTTTGTTCCGTCATCGGTCCGAATGAAAAGTTCTCGCGCGCCGACGGAGTGGTGACGAATTATTGCTCCGTCGTGCCACTTCCCATGAGCCTCAAACTCATCCTTCATCGTCTCAAGAGCGGTTACTATCGACAGATCGACGGTTTCAGGTCGGACATCGAGCTCATTCGAACCAACGCGCAAATTTTCCACGGCGAAGAGAGCGTTTTCGCCAAGTGCGCCGAGGAGCTCGAGGACGATTTACTCGACGACCTTCCGACGAACGAGCGCGACTTTTCGCTCGACGGCATGAAATCATACGCCACGATCGTTCGCACCGACACCGGTGACGCTGAAGAAAACGGTACTCGTCCGAGTTTACGCGTTCGCATGCGCAGGTAGGTGTGAGACAACTCTACGAATGATTAGTAATACAAGAACGCCACCGCGCGCCCCATGTCACCCATCGCGCGGTTTAAACCCGTACTTTTTCCTCTCATAGAACAAATCCGTTCGCGCCGCGCCGAGATTGATAATCTTCGGGCATCCATCCCTATCCTTCTCCATCAGCGTGCACCCTTTGCAGTAATACGCGTCGCTCACGCCGACGCCGCCGCATATGACGCACCGTCCCTGATTCGTTCCGTAATTACACTCGTCGCACACGCGCACGAGCGTCGCCGGACGCACGTGCGAATCACACACCACGCATTTACCGTCGCCTGCGTTCCGTTCGCGTTGCGTCGTCCATCGTCAGTCGTCTTCGTCTCTCGTCGTCGCCCTAGCGGCGTCTCGCGTCTCGCGTCTCGCGTCTCGCGCGCTCTCGCGCGCTCTCTCGCACGCACACTTCTCGCACAGGCGCCCGACGGCGATGCCCGGCATCTTTCTGCACATGATGAGATCGGGATGGTGCTTGCTCTGCGCGCGCGGTCGTCGGTCGTCGGTGGCGTCGCCGTCAGTCTCTCGTCGTTCGAGCGGTTGAAATTCTCTCGCGCGCGCGTCGACGCGCGCGTCGCCAGTCGCGCGAGCGTCGCGGACGCGCTCGACATCGCTGTCGTCCCGTCGCGCGCACCATGACGACGGATTCCCGCGTGGCCGCGCCCCGAGTCGCCGCGCGTTCGACACTGGCGGGTCGGGGAAATGAATGCGCGCGTCGCGCGTCGACGCGAGAGCGCGACGCGCGCGGGATGGCCGCCGCGGACGGAGTCGCGGGGACGCGCGCGATGGCGCGCGCGGTGACGCGCGCGGTGACGCGCGGTGACGCGCGCGCGAGGCGCGCGGGAACGCGCGCGCGCGCCGAAGCTGATGGCGCGGATATCGACTCGCGAGAGAGGTCGCGGTCGCGCGCGCGCAGGCGAGACGTCGTGCTCGGTGGATCGCTCGCGACGGTGATGACGTCGTCTGGAGGCGGGTCGGGGATCGAGGCGCGCGCGGAGGAGACGACGCCGGGGATGCGGGAGGTGATGAAGATGCGGGGCGAGTCGTTCGGCGACGTCGAGCTCGCGCCGTACGTCGATCTGGAGAATGGGTACGCGCTGCTCGCGCCCGAGGATTGGGTGAAGGATCTTCCGAATGGAATCGCGGAGGTGGAGTTTCATCCGCGGAGCGAGTACGGCGGTCGGCGATTCAAGGTGCAGGTGCGTCCGTACGGGAGGACGACGTCGCTGCGTCTGGACGAGTTGGACGAGCCCGAGTACGCGAGCCCTCTCGCGTACGCCGAGGACGTGGCGAGAAAATACGCGCCGTTGGAGGGGGAGGGGAAAACTAACCGCGGCCAGGCGGTGAGCAACGTCTTGAGCTCGAGGATGAGCGATGACGGACGATATTATTTCTTCGAGTATGCGACGGATAGCATGCTGCCGTTGCACTTTTGGGGCGTGATCGCGCTCGGCCCGGGACCGGTGGGGAGCGCGCGCAAACTCGGGAGAAAGGATATCATCGCTCTGACGTCTCAGATGCCCGAGGATAAAGGACCGGAGGCGGCGGCATTGCTAGAACACATTGTTTCCACGTTCAAGATTCTGGACGTCTAAAAAGCTAATATGCTAATATGCTACAGCTTGTAATATGCGCTTGCTACTCATCTTCCGATTCTGAACTAGGCATGTCTAGCATCTCTAGGCAAATGCCGAGCTTGCGCGCCTTGTCTCGCAATCGCATGACGAAACGATCCGTTTTCAACAGTTCTCGGCTGTGGCGCTTCTTCACGAGGTCGCTCGCCAAACGCTCATTTCTCAGTTCATTCTGACACTCGATGACACGTTCGCGCAGAGCGGCGAGCAAATCCCCGTTCCGCAACGATCTCAACCGCGTTTCTAAATTAATCTCCGACGTCGCAGCCTTTTCCACGAGTGCTCGCGCGTGATTCAACTCGTCGCTCAGTCTGGCGTTCTCAACCTGTAAAGATTCTATTCTCGCCTCGGCTTGATGAATCTTAATCATGCACTCGAGCACGCTCTCCCGCGAATGCTTTGCGTTCGCCTCCATTTCCGATTCCAACTCTCGCACTCTGTTTTCTGCGTCGAACGCGCGTTGTCTAGTGTCCACGTTCTCTCGTCGCGCTTCTTCGACCGAGACGCGAAGCGTTTCCATTTCAATCTGTAAATCGGCAACCCGCGCCATTTTCGACTCGAGGGCCTTGTCTTTCGCCGCGACAAGATCGTTCGTCTCTCGCTTCGCCAGCGCGAGCGATTCCTCCAGTCGCGTCAACCTGTCGCTCCGCCGCTCGAGCTCGCGGCCCAACTGCACGGCTTTCGACGACCGCCTCGTCGCGTCCTCAGCACCGTACTCGGGCAACAGCTCCCTGGCCAACTCCACCAGAGGATCTCGAACGACGCCTTTCGCGAGTGGAGACGGCGTCGACGCTGGTTCGACGACGTCGCGCGCGTCTTTTCTCGTCATCGCCGTCGCCTCCCTCAACTCATCCACGAACCGGGACACGTCCACCCTGCGCGTGTGCGGACTGACGTCGTCGTCCGCGCGCGCGCGCCGCATCAGGGACGTCATTTCCTCAAACGGGAGCGATATCCCCGCCGCCGTCGTCGCGCGTCGCGCGTCGAACGGCGTGCACACGCCACCACTCTTCGTTAACGACTTTCTCACCGTGGACACGGCGTCGTCGTCCACGCCGTCGCGCGCGAGAGAGAGCGTCGACGCCGGCGTCGACGGGTCCATCTCTGCGGTCGACGCCATGGCGTGGGCGCGCCGTCGACGGTCGCGTCGCGCGTCTCGAGGTGCGGTGCGGCGCGGCGCGGCATTGGCTAAAAGGGAAACTCGGCTACAACCAAACTAAAATTCGAGAGTTAATTGTTATCCTTGTACCGTTTGCGGTTGCGCGGACGTCTGCTGACGCGAAAGGCATCGGTGCGCTTATTGTTCCGCGTGCGCGCGCCCTTGGTGTGTTTACCCCACGGAGTGACGCTCGGACGACCGCCCGAGGTGCGGCCCTCGCCGCCGCCGTGCGGGTGATCGATCGGGTTCATCGCCACGCCGCGTGTGGTCGGCCTGATGCCTCTCCAACGGTTCGCGCCAGCCTTACCGATGTTTCGGTTTTGGTGGCCGCGATTGGACAACATACCGATGGTGGCCATGCACTTTTCCAACACGAGGCGTTGCTCGCCGCTCGGCAGGCGTACGACGCAGTACCCGTCGTCGCCCTTCTTAATGAGCGTCGCCGCGCTCCCCGCCGAGCGACACAACTGCCCACCTCGCCCGGGATACAGTTCGATGTTATGAATCGTCGTTTGCAACGGAATATTCTTCAGAGGCAACGCGTTTCCAACCTTGATGTCGCTCTCGGCGCCGCTCTCGAGCGTGTCCCCCGGTTGCGCGCCGTGCGGCGCCAACACGTATCTCGGCTTGTGACCATCCTCGAAATCCACCAACGCGATGTGCGTCGATCGATTCGGATCGTACTCCAACCGTCTAATGGTCCCCATCACCCCCGTGAGGTCTCTTTTAAAATCAATCATCCGGTACAGACGTTTATGTCCGCCGCCCCTGTGCCACACCGTAATCCTCCCCGCGTTATTCCGCCCGCCCGTCTTCTTCAACCCCACCGTCAGCGCCTTGAGCGGTCTTCCCGGCCACAACATCTTCCTCGACGTCGTGATTCGTCCTCGCTGACCCGGCGACGTCGGTTTATACGCCTTCATGCCCTCGCCCGCGACGCCGGCGTACCCTCTCCTCGCCGGGACGCCGCTCGACGTCCCCGCGACGCCGCGCCCGGCGAACGACGTCGACGACGCGAATCCCGCGCGTCCGAGCGCCGACGTCGCCGTCGCCGCCGTCGCGCGCGTCGCCGCCGTCGGCGTCGTCGCGAACGCGCGCGACGAACCCCACAAACCTCTCGCCCTCGTGCGCTCGCCCTCGCGCGCGCCGCCTCGCGCCGCGCGCGCCGCCGCGGCGACCGCGGCGACCGCGCGACGCCACGTCATCGCGCGCGCGCGCGCGCCGCCTCTCGCTCGACGCTCGGCGTCGTCGTCGACGACGCGCGTCGGTGTCTGCGGCCGTCGATGTCGAAGAGGCGTCGGCAGAGATGCGCGCGCTCGAGGACGCCGTCGCCGCGGTGCGCTCGTTCGCGCGATACATCGACGGGAAACGGTGTCCCGCGTCCATCGAGGGCGAGTGGCGCGAGGATAAGTCGCTCGGTGACGGTCTCTGCGCGCTCATCGCGCCGCTCGGTGTCCCGAAACTCGCGTGTCCCATCGTCGACGCCGTGCGCACGGAGCTCGCGATCGCGTGCGATGACGACGGACGAGGGGTGACCATCGTCGATAAGACGACGCTGAGCTCGGCGAACGAGACGCGCGTGCGATTCGACGGAGGGGAGGTGGAGAAGACAACGCGAGGCGGGAGGAAAAAGTTCATGCTGAGCGGAGACGCGCGCGGCGCAGAGGGCGAAGAGCTCGTCGTGACGTGTCGGTTGTTTCAGCGAGGGGACGGGTGGAAAACCGAACAGATTCGTAAATTGATGGATGACGGGACGCTTCGAGAGCGGAACGTGTTGGTGCGGCCGAACGAACCGGATGTGGTCGTGGATAGATTTTTTCGCCGAAAAGACGACGGCAAGTAGGATTGTTGTTTTGTGCGCGACGCGCCGTAGATAGAGTAGTACTATTGTAGGATGATCGATTGAAATACAAAGAACGCGTTACAGTCTCTTCGTGAATCTAGGGTGTCTATCGTTCGAGGAGTAAAATCGCTTCGACATGTTTCGTGTGCGGGAATAAATCGAGCGCCAACGCCTTGACGGGTTTGAACGGGACGCCTCCTCCGTTCCCGTCGAGACCCTGCGGGACACACAAATCGATCACGTTGTTTGCCATCGTGGTCGCGTTGCACGACACGTACACGAGACGCTTTAGGCGATTTTCTCTCCGAAGCGCGGTTAAGACGTTGCGATGTAGTCCTCCGCGCGGAGGATCGACGATGGCCACAACGTCATCGAACTCGTACTCCTTGTCCTCGGGTTCTTCAGGTTGCGCGACCGCCTCCGGGGCTTCGTCTCCGCTGAAGTCTTCATCGTTGAGTCGCACGAATTTCTTCGCAACGGTACGACTCGGCTTGATGCGATTTTTGTAGTCGTTCAAAATTTTTGGAATCAACTGTTCCGCCTTGCCCGCCTGCCAATCCGTGTTATCCACGCCGTTCAGTTTGGCGTTCACAAACGCATCTTTGATGGACTCTTCGACTATATCTACGCCGACAACCTTCTTCGCGTCTCGTGCCAACGTCAGCCCGATCGTTCCGGTGCCGCAGCACACGTCCAATAACAGGCTTTTCCCATTCGGACTGGCCCACTCTCCCGCGAGTTGGTACAACGCCTCTGCGGCAGGAGTGTTGACTTGAAAAAACGCCGTCGCCGAGAGCGAGAATTCGAGTCCACACATCTGTTCGTGAATGACATCCGCAGACTTTTCGCTGAGAGCGTTCGTCTGTATGTTACGTATTTCCGCGTCGTCCGGGGCGACGTTCGATTTCCCGTCGTAAAACTGAACCAGGCGCACTTGAACATTGATTGGCGGCGTCGCCGTTCGCGCCGCTTCGTCGATCGCGGCGCACACACCGTCGCACTCCTCTTTGATTTGCTCCTCCGTGTAGTCGGCTTTGCGCACCTGCAACATCACCAAGACTTCGGACTTTTCACCCTTCGTCGTCGGCGCGGGCAACGAAAACTCCTCGTCCGGGTACTCGAACGGCGTTTCAGATTTCTCTTTTTCGGCGTGTGCGTCTTCCGCCGACTCCTCCGGCGCTTTTCGAGGACCCGCGCCCGGCCGTAACCAGTCTCTCCACCCGAGCTCGCTCGACGGCGCCATGCCGCCCTCGCGACAGACGAACAATCTCCAAAATCCCGTCGCATCGCGCTTATCGTACACCGGCAAACCCTTCCCCTCAGCCCTTCGAGCGCGCAGGTACTTCTGCACGGCGTCTCCCAAGCGCTTGGCCGTGTCGCTAATGTTTCTACATCCCACCGGCGGCGCCACGGCGGTGAGTCCGTCTCTGAACGATCCGACGTTAAATCCACACGTCGGTTCACCGTCAGCGCTCGGTCCGATCGTGAACTCACTCTTATTTCTATACCCATTCAACACCGGCGAACGCACGATCCCCTCCATCCCGCAACACAACTTGTCGTTCGCCAACGCCGCGCGCAACCACTCGCACTCGGCGCGCCGACCGCTCTTCTTCGCCTTCACGCACGCGTTCCTCAACCCTCTCGTCACGCACCGCAGCGCCTCCGCCACCGTCTCTCGCTTCATCGCCAACTGCTCACCGTACGCGACCCCCCACAACGGCGTGATGACGTCTCGAATGTCCCTCCTCGCGTTGGCGTTCGCCGCCTCGATGAGCGCCTCGGCGCTCGTCCCCTCCGCGCTCACCAATCCTCCATCCCTCGCCGACTTCCCCTTGGCCGTCGCCTGCCTCACGCGCACGCTTCGACCGTTAAACTCGCACGCCTCCATCGCCTCGGTACCCCTTATGCGCTCCTCCATCGTGCCGAAGACGACGAACCCGTATCGCCACGCGCGTCGCTTCTTTTCGCTCACGCGCCGCACGCCGCGCGCGTCCAACCACGACGCGAACGCCCGATGGTCCCATCCTCCCGGCACCCCCTGCGCGACGGCGGTACCACCCCCAGCGCCGGGGACGACGCCCTCTCGCGCCGACGCGCGCGCGTCCGTCGACGTCGACGCGGGACGCGTCTCGGTCGGCGCGGGGGCGGCGGTTCCCGGCGACGGTTCTCCTCGCGCGCTCGTCGGCGTCGTCTTGGCGCGCTTGGCGGGGACGTCGGTCACGACGTCGTCGTTCGCATCGCGCGCGCGCGCGGCGTCATCGTCGCCGCGGCCGTCGACGGGCGCGGTCATCACCGATGACGACGCGACGCCTCACTCTGCTGTCATCACCGATGACGACGACGACGACGACGACGAGGCGTTCGTCGGCGAGCGTCGCGCGCGCGCGGAAGAGAGCGTCGACGTCGCGCGACGCGCGACGCGCGAGACGGCGCGCGAGAGGGAGGCCGACGACGACGAGGACGAGGATCATGATGACGAGGCGAACGACCGAGACGGTGCCGCGCGCGCGCGCGGACGACGATGTCGACGATGAGGCGACGCCGTCGGCGTCGAGATCGATCGATGCGTTGGCGTCCGTGCTCGAACGGGGGGAATCGACAGCGCCGAAGAGGACGACGGAGGCGGAGGAGGCGGAGAACGCCGGGGACGCGCGGAGGACGCGCGGCGCGGAGCGCAGGGAGAGAGGGCGCGCGACGCCGGAGGGAGTGACGGACGCGTCGTGGAAACCGTATTGGAGTCCACTGTCGGAGGTGTACAACGTGCCGACGGAATCCCCGCGAGCGGCGTATTTTTTAGCCTTTGTTCACTGCTGCGCGTTCGCGGTCGACTTGGCGCTCCTGAGAAGCGGCGCGTCGAACGGCGGCGATGTGTTCCTGCGATTGGCGCAATTCGACAACGCGGTGGTGTACGAATCGCAGTGGATGCGCGCGTTCACGGCGAGCTTGGTGGATTTCGGATTGGTACACGCCGCGCTCGTCAATGCGGCGTTTCTGACGATCGCCGCCGAGGCGGAGGCGTTGCTCGGGACGAGACCCTTCTTGACAGTGTACGTACTGAGCGCCGCCGCCGGTGGGATCGGAAGTTTAGCGATGGAACCGTCGACGTTACACGTCACCTCGAGCGACGGTCTCTTCGGCGTGTTCGGCGCATTGTTGCTGTACTCGGCGTTGAACGTCGAAAACGAATGGAACTATCGCGGCTTCACCGTGCGTTTGTTGTACTGCGCCGTCTTCGCGGTCGGGTTTCAATACCTGGCCGGCGTCCCGACCGAGGACGGATTACACGTCGTGAACTCCACTGGACACCTTTGGGGCTTCCTCGCCGGATGCGCGATGGGATACGCCGGTCTGTCTCCGCTCTTTACGTCTGGGAAAAAATTCTCGACGCCGCCCGCCGACGGACGTAAAAATTTGCAAGACGTCACCGCCGGTGAGAGCAAAACCTTCGCCATGCTCGGCGCCGCGTCCACGACGCTCGTGGCTTTAAGCGTCGTCGTTCTTCTCAAACGAACGTTAGACGTAGACCCGAGAGATGTATTGTAAACGCTCGCTCGCCGCTTCGCCGCTCGTCTTCGTGTCCACGGCGCCGCCCCTGCGCGCGACGGCCCGCATACCTCCGCGCGCGATGTCTCTCGCCTCGCGAACCGCCCACGCGACGCCACGCGCGCGCATCGTTCGCGCGCGCGTCGAAAATCGTCGCGCGCGCGTCGCCGCGAGCGCCACTACGGCGCGTGGGAACGCCGACGTCAGCGATGATGAGATGAAGCGCGTGCGTCGTCGAGAGGCGCTCGCGACGGCGCTCGCGCTCGGAGTGATCTCACGAGCGGACGACGCGCGGGCGATTGGATTCAAGAAGGAGCTGAAGAAGCGCGGACCGCTGAGCGAGGATGCGTACGCGGAGACGGCGGCGTTTGAGTTTCGCGGGTTGCCGCACGGGCCGGTGAAATACGCGGACGTCGTGGAGGGCAAGGGGAGAAGGATCGCGCCGGGCACGCTCGCCACTACGCACTTTGAGTGCAAGTTCAGAGGTCTCACGGTGTCGTCCACGCGCGAGGCACGAACGCTCGGTGGAAATCGTACCATCAGCGAACCGTTTCAGTTCAAGTACGGGACGCTTCCGAATGAGTTCACCAAAGCGGCGAAGAGGAAGAACGTCATCGGCGTCGGTATCGAAGTGCGAATCGATCCCGATTTGAAGGAGTTGTATGTGGTGAAGTGCGTGTTCAACGGCCCGGCGGATCGGGCCGGCATTCAGCCGAACGACGTCATCGTTGCGATCGACGGCGTCGACGACCTCGTCAACAAACCTATCCAGGATATTGGAGCTCTCCTAATCGGCGACGTCGGCACCGAACTCGAGTTGCAAGTGAAGAAGGGCGGCTCGCGTAACGGCCCTGGTGCGCCGATTGAAACTTTCAAGTTGACCAGAGAGGTCACCGCCGTCGCTACCCCAAAGCGCGAAATACAAGTCGAAGGTGGAGGTGGCTTGTTCACTGGAGGCAGCGGCCCGAAGCCGCCGCCGCTCATTTACGTCCCCGAGGCGCTGAAAGGGATGAAGGTCGGTGGCCGCCGTACCTTAATCGTCCCTTCGGATGTTGGTTTTGAAGACGTGGGCGAAGGCGAAATCCCTCCCGGCGCCACGTTTGAGCTCATAGTTGAATTATTGGATGTTCAAGAAAAGTAAAAGCGATGGCTGGTGCGTGTTGCTATCGATCGTAATCGTGCTCAACTCTATCCACGCAATGATTGAGTTTCTGTAATACAAGAGTTTTCGTAAACGAAAATCCCCGACAGCCGCCCGCTCCTCAAAACTCGCCTCACGCATGCCGAAGGAAAAACAGGACACAAAGACGGCGACTACAAAACGATCGGGCGCGTCGGTCAAAAAGACGAAATCAAGGTCCCGTTCCACCGCCGATGGAACCGGAGAGTCGAATGTGGTAGAAAACCGCTCAGATCTAGTAGCAAAAATAGACGCTGTGGAGCACGAGGTGGTCAAGGCGAACGAGAGGAGAAACTACATGCAACTCGAGCGCGATAAAATCGATGGGTTTTGGGAAATAACGAAGAATGAGTTGCGTGTCGTCGAGCAGAAGTTGCGCGATGCTCAGCGGGATCTCGAAGCGGCGGAGGAACGACATTCGATGGAACTTCAGTTACAAACGCAAAAACTCAAGCAAGTCAAGCACGAACATCTGGAAGAAGAAAATAAGCTTCGTACGGAATCCGAAAAACTGAGCTCGCAAATTCGTGATGACTGTCGCATACAAATAGAGCTCGTGCATAGCGAGCTCGAACGAAAAGAGCAAGAGGTTCGGGATGCCTTGCGCTCTCACGTGGACTCCGAGCGTAAACTAAAATTAGAAAAAACAGCAGACATCGAAGTCATCCGTGATGAGATCCGACACGAAGCTGAGAGTCACGTCAGCAAGGTCGAGCTTGAGACTCTCGAGGCTATGGCAAAGTTAAAAACACGCGTGGAGGAGCAGATTGGTGAAACTGTTTCTCGTTATGAATCGTACATGAGTAAACTCAAAGACGAGCACACAAAGTCGTGCGCTGAACTCAAGGAATATTTCAACGCTCGCACGGATTCTCAAGCGCGCGAGATAGAGCGATTGCAACAATCATCAACAGAAATGAAGGGTCGCTTAACAAAGTACAGCACAGAGCTCAGCGAAGTCCGTCACCATAATGCCTCCTTAGTCGCTCCGCTCGCAGCTTCGGAAAGCCAGTGTAAAGAATTTAACAAGAAATTTTCTCACAGCGAGCGACGGTGCCGGCAACTAGAGTCTGAGCTTGTGCGCCTGCGCGAAGCTTAGACGCACTTGAAGGCAGAGCGCTGGCGAAATGAGATTCTGACACAAAAGTTGGAAAAGGTGCAAGATGAAGTCGAAACATTAACGCGCTCCAGCTTCAGGAGATTTTGGGACGAACACAAATTAAGCGCTGTCAATTGAGTTAACTGGCATTAGCAAAGTACCTACTGTAGATGTAATGAATTGAGATTATTATCGGATCTCCGAGCAAGACTTCCCACTGATGTTCGAAAATCCAACGAAAGCGTGCCGCGACTGGCATCAAACGCATAGCTTTGTGGATTACGCTTTGTCAGTCTCCATCGCATCCTCACCCTCTTTCGCTTTCTCCTCTATCCAAGCGTGGAATTTCGCGATACGAGCTTTCTCATTCTTCTCCTGCAGTGACTTCTTCTTCGCCGATGTTTTGGCGTTCTGTTTACTCTTCTTCTTTGTCCGGCGAAGCACGTCTTCGGTGTCTAAAACGTAAGACATTTTGCTGCTCGTGCAGTTCACCTTGCACTCTAAAGCGTTCGCTACTGTAGTGTTTTCCATCGCCGAACTTATATCCGTAAAACCTGCTCGTTCTTTTGATCGCGTCAGGAAGACAGCGGTACGCTCTTCATCATCATCCAGTTCCACTGATTCCGGGATGTCGTCACCGGCGACAGTCGTGAGGAAGCCCTGTAAGTGAGCCGCGAATCTCGCGTCCATTGCACCGTTGGGGAGTTCCGGTCGTTCGGGCCCCACCTCGACGAGTCTAACGTGCATCTGCTTACCGTCTTCAGAAGACGCCAGGCGGTAACATGGCTCTTCTTGTAAAAGAACGCATGCGTTTGCGCGGTAGATGCCTTCGTTGAACGCCGCGTCGCGAGCGAGCTCGTAATCGTGCAAATGTAAGAGTTTACCGCTCGGCTCTTCTTGAATGACGAGCTGCACTTGCTTGATCACCTTGTAAATCAACTTGTCCAAAGTAAAAAGAAGATACGACTTCGCTCCGAGCAACGTTCGGCAGTCGTCCTCAAACTTTCCAGCCGTCGTCGTACCGTTCAGCAAATGGAAGAGCAAATTCAGGAACTCCGAGTGAACGGCAGCTTGCTTTCGAGCCGGCTTTTGCGCTTTAGCAATCGTCGTCGCACTCTCTCTTGCCGTCGCTAAACGCTCGTACAGATGCGAGTGAAGTCTAAACATGTGATAGATGGCGTCGTTTGCGTAAAACACGCTTCTGTTCATGTTTTTGAGAGACATCGCGGCTGAAACTTCAGATTCATCGATGATGCCGGTTACCGGTTTACAGTGCGCAAACTCCTTCTCTTCTTCTTCATCTTCGTCGGCTTCCTCCATCGCCTCTTCGTCTTTAGGTTCCGGCTTGGGAGCCTTGCGTGCGCTAGAGACTCTCATCTTGTCATCTTCGTCCTCGTCTTCGTCATCCGAATCAGATTTCTTATTCTCATTGAGCTTCTTCACATCCTCTTGCTCTGTTCCTCGAACGAAATTCGCGGCAGCCTCCGCGGCCGTATCCTTGAAGTCGTCCGCATTTTGACGTCGAACGTTGAAGAAAGATTCTACGAAGTTGCGATAAAGCGTGAGGACGCGCTCGCCCTGCTCTGCGCTGAGCATTTCCTTCGTACTAAACTTGATGACGGCGTAGACATCGTCGTGAACGCGAGCGTCGGAGTAGTCCAAGGTGAGATCGGGCGACTCGTCGACGGGAGGCATCCCCTTACCGATGACCTCGTCTGAAACCTTCTTCTTGTCGTTCGGTTCCTTGATCTCTTGCGTCATGCCCTTCGCGGAGAGCGACTTCTTGTCCATCTGCTTGAAGTAGAAGGATTGGTGGTCTAGCGACTTGGCGTAGTTCTTTTCGTAGACGTCCGTCCAAATTGGCATCATATCTGTCTTGAGTTGCCTCCATTCTTCTTGCTTCTGCAGCAAGCGCTTGAGAACAACCGGAATCGTCGCCTTCGGCGCCGTCTTCACCAAGTACAAGATTTCATCACCTCTCTCGCCATAGATTCGCAAGATAGCGCGCTCGTACACCGCTCCCATGTAACCTTCGGGCATGATCGCTTCCTCTCTTGCCTCTTCGGGCATCGACCCGAGCTCCTCTTCGTACTTCTGCAACTTTTCGATGCACGTCTTCGTCGTTTCGAGAATCATGTCGATTTCAAATCGATCGTCTTCGCATCGGAACAACGCCTCCTCGTATTGATTCTTACGCATCGCCTTGAACGAATAATCCTCAGATCCGGACGTCACAGCGACCCAGTTATCGTTGAGAACCGCCTTGCACAAATCCGTTCTCGTCGACGCAGGCGCCGGAGGAAAGTTCTTTGGAAGCAGTCTGTACGACGGTCCGCATCGCTCGCAGTTGGACAATTCGAGCTCTGAGATGGGCTTGGAGACAAACTTTTCGCGCTCAGTCACCACCTTCATAAGCTGTAAATCCTTTGGCGTGAGCTTCTCCACCGGTCGTTTCGCCATGGCGGGATCGAAATCGAGCGCCTCGCATCGCGCCACAAAGTCGCTAAACCCGGATTGAAGTTCTGGAAACTTGCCCAAAATGTCGTACGCGAGCGTCTGCATCTCCATCTTGGTGATGATGCCGAGGTTGAAGATGTTCAAAATTTTGATGAACTCGTTGTACGCGTCTCTGTTGCGCAAACGCGCCTTCACCTTTTCGAAAAACATGAGCTCCTTGGCGAGCGCCGCCGCCGCGCGTCTCGCCTCCGCCTCCTCGGGCGTCTCCACGGGCGCGCCCTTTCGTCCTCGCATCGCGCCGCGTCCGCGACCCTTCTTCCCAGCCGCCGGTTGCGTCGAATCCGGTAAAAAGTACGTAAACTCCTCCAATAGATCGTTGTGCGACTTGAAGAGCTGCGCCACCTCATCGTACACTTGCGAAATCGTCTTCAAGTTTTTCCTGTACATGTTCAAAATTTCCAAAAAGTGTTTATACACGCGCTCGTCGTTCGCGAATCTCGACTTGATCTTATTCACGTACGAGATGGCGTGATCAAACTCCACCTGCGGTTTCCCACCACCCTGCGCGCGCTGTCTCGCCTCCTCCTGATCGAGGTCCTCGCTCCGAATCTCGTGTCCCCGCGGTAAAAACTGATTAAATCCCAAAATTAAATCCTTGTGCCCCGCGAAGATTTGCTTGACGCGCTTGATCACCCCCTCCGTGTCCAAACGCTGCGCCTTGAAATCCTTCATGATATCCAAGAAATCCGCGTACGTATTCTTCTTATCGCTCAATCGTTCCTTCAACTCTTTGAGATAACTCAACGCCTCCTGTTTTCTCGCCTGTTCCGAGGTTTGCGACGGCGCGGCGCCGGGTCTGCGCGCCCGAGACGAAAAGCGAACGTCGTCGTCAATCGTCGCGCATTCGATCGAATCACCCCACCGTCTCGCGCCCATCGCACCGCGTCGCGTCGCCCGAATCATCCACGTTCCACACATATCTTTCCACACATCGCACCACCTCTCACGATCGATCCATCGATCCATCCGTCCCCGTCCCGTTCCGTCGTCCCCGTCCCGTTCCCATCCGGGCACACGGTCGGTCGGTCGGACACTCGGCGCCGACTCGACCCGACGATCGCGCGTGCAATTTCCTCGCCGTCCGTTTCTCCTCGCGTCTGTCTCGCGCGTCGATCCGAGCGCCCGTTCGCGACGACGAGAGACGTCGAGAAGGACCCGACGACGACCCCCTCGCGCGCGTTCGAGTTCGACCGGTCGCGTCTCGCGCGCGCACCTCTTCACCACCGCGCTCGACCCCGGGCCGTCATCGCGCGACCGCTTCATCCCCTCGCCGTCTGACCGCTCGAACGTGAGGAGATTCTAATGAGTGAGACGACGACGACGTGCGCGCGCGTCGCGCGGTCTCGATCTCGCGAGCGCGCGTTCGTGGACGCGCGAGGGAGAAGACGTCGCGACGCGCGCGCGGACGTCGAACGCGCGAGCGGGAGACGCGACCGACGCGCGTCGCGACGCGCGCGCGCGATGTGACGATCCGACGACTCGAGTCGAGGGCAACGCGGCAGGGATGATGGGGGACTGTGTGGGGAGTCGTGATCGGTGGATTGGTGGTCGGTCGGACAGGCGGTCGGTCGGACAGGGTCGACCGTGGTGGCGGATGGTTTTGAAATGCGTCGCCTGAACCCTCGCCAATCTAGACCCTCTCTCTGGGACGTATGGACTCTGGAGAGAGAATGTATGGAGAGAGGGCGGGGGAGAGACGGAGACGCGCGAGAGGGGCGGGGGAGAGACGGGCGGATGGGTGGCGCGCGGGCGTGGATCGAGCATCGCGGCGGTACGTCGTGGTGTGTGTTAAATGTCTACGCCGAGTGGAGTGTCCGCCGATGGTCGTCGGGGCGGGGTCGGACCCGCGGCGGCGGCGGCGTTCATCGCGGACGCGCTCTGGCGGCGGTCGACGACGACGACGACGACGACGACGATGACGACGACGAGGCAGACTCTTTATCTATGCTGCGCTGAACCGTTTCGAGCATCGCTCGCGTTTGCTTTCGCGTTTGCGTCGCTTGCGCGAGAACGGCTTGGTCTACTGCGACGCCGTTGTCGACGCGCTCTCTGAGAATCTTCACCGCGGCGTCAGCCTTCTTGTACATGGCGGTGATGTCGTCCAGGAGCTTTTTCTTGGCCGGATCGATGCTCGATCGTTTCGCTTGTAGACGCTGTGTCGGTCTCGTCGCCGGTGACTTGCGAGGACTTCGCATCTTTGCCACGTACTCTGGGTCGCGCCACTTGTTCGCGATGGCTTGTGAAATCTTCTTGCGGTGCTCGGAGGATCGCTTTTGCGGCTTCTTCGGTTTCTTCTTGGACATCGCGCGACGTTTGGCGACGAGCGTGGAAACTGTCTTCTTCTTCAACTCTCTCTGCTCCTTTTGTCGCACCTTTTCCTCTTCTTTTTGACGCTTACGAAGTCGCGCTATGTCGGCGGAGCCGTTGACGCCGAAATACACAGTCATCACCGCGGAATTTCTGCGCGCAAACATGCCGCTCGATGCGGCGCCGTTGCGACCTCGCTTCGGCCCCCATACGCGCACCGACTCATCCGTCGATTTTTCTATCTTCTTGACTCGCGCCCGCTCTACTGATGCCCTCTTAATCTTCACCCGCGTGAACGCCGAGTGTCGAGCGTTTGATCCGTTGTACGATTGCTTCAATCGCTCCCTGTACTTTGGATCTTGCATGTGCTTCAAAGTCGTCGCGCGGATCTTTTCGATCGTCTCCTTGCTATGTTTCCCACCCTTATTCCACGGCACCTTCCCGGCGTTCGCGCTGCCTATTTTCTTCCTGCGCAACTGTTCCACGTTGGTCATGTCCTTGAACGAGCCCACCTCCTTAAGGGTCTCGAACTCGCCCTCGCTGATCTTCAGAACGGTGATCGGATTGCCTTCGTGATCCACGCCCTTGCGCACGCGACATCTAAAAACGTTACACGTCGGACACGGGCATCGGTGCAAGTGATACAGCGTCTTCTGCGCCCCCATGATGAAACCGTCGTCCGGGGTCATGAAGACGGCGTGCTTGTACGCGCTCGCGGCGGCTCCGCGCGTCGGATGCGTCCTGTAGTCCGTCCACGACATCTCGCTCGTCGCATCGTCCTTGACCACCGATGTCACGAGAGACTCCTCCGCGACCGCGCTCCCCAACGTCGTCATCCGTCCATCCGCGCCGTCTCGCGCCTCCTTCGCGCCGTCTCTCGCGCGCCTCCTTCGCGCGCCGCCCATCTTACCCTCCGGAGGATCCGAAATCACCCTCGCGCGCACCAAATCCCTCGCACGTCGCGGATCATTCAACCCCGCCCCCCCCCTCGCGTCGTTCGACGCTCGCACCGCCGTCGTCGACCGTCTTCCCGCGGCCTCCGCGCCGACGCGCCCTAAACCCCCAAACGCGCTCGCCGCGACGTTCATCGTCGTCGTCCACCCCTCGACTCGACCGCTCGTCCGGCGACCGCGCGCGACGCGCCCTCGAAACCCCTCTCACGCGCGCTCTCTCGCCTCCACCGCGCGTCTCGACGTCGTCCACGCGTCACCACGGACTCGAACGCGCGCGCGTCGCGCAGCCGCCGGCGCGCGCGGTCGCCTCCCGCGCGCGTCTCGACCTCGCGCGCGCCTCTCTCCGCGCACCGCTCGCGCCGCTCGCGCGCTCGCGCGATGTACCGACCGACCCTCTCACCGTCGACGCGCGCGTTCGTCGTCACCGCCCCGCGCGCGACGTCGTCTGGCGCCGCGCGCGCCGACGGCGCGCATCGCGATGACGTGCACCCCCCCCCTGCCATTGAGTCATGACCCCACACAGGCCCGAGACGCGTCTCTCATCCGCACACGTCGACGCGTCGAGGGATCGACGCGCGCGCGGGTCGAGTCTCCGAGCGCGCGAGCGCGAACGCGCTGTGCGTCGCGGTCGCGCGCGCGCGTTCGGAGACGCGTCGCGCGAGAGAGAGGCGCGAGGGAGACGACGGCGACGACGCGCGCGAGGAGGGTGGATAGGAAGAATCGGCGGGCATGACGGCGGCGGCGGCGGTGGTCGGCGCGCGCGTCGCGAGCGCGCGTCGCGCGACGACGAGCGGTCGAGAGGGTGCGTGGAGACGTGCGCGAGTGAACGGCGCGCCGCGACGAGGACGGGGGGGGGCGACGACGCGCGCGGTGGAGGCGGGAGAGGAAGGATCGCGGGACGGGGACGGCGACGGCGCGGAGCGCGCGCGCGCGGAGCGCGCGAAGATGAGGGCGGCGAGGAACGCGGTCAAGGGTGGGCGCGCGGCGCCGCCGGCGATGATGCCCGCGGTGTTTGATGACGCGATGTCGATGAGTTTCGATGAGGATGAGGATGAGGTGGACGAGGAGACGACGCGCGCGGTCATCGAGGCGACGATGCTGCGATTGCGAAGCAGACGGGCGTTGGGGAAACCGTTGATGACGAAGAAGCCGACGCCGGTGGCGACGACGCCGAACGCCAAGGCGGCGAAGAAGACTGGGAGGAAAACGGCCAAGAAGATGGATTGGCAGAGTTTTGTGGATTGGAAAACGCTGGAGCATCAAGAGTACGAGACGCTGAGCGACGCGCAGTTTAACAAGTTGAGTAAAAAACTCGCGCTCGAGCCGCATTGGCGACCGATGGTGACGTATCTCACGTCCATCGGGCTGAAGGTGGCGGACTTGGAGAGGGTTGTCGTAAACTGCTCCGAGTTGTTCAACAGACCGGTGTCTCGCGTCATCTCTCGCGTCGAGTACTTGCAGAGCGAACTCGGTTTGGAGAAGAAGAATTTGAGGCAAATCGTGAACAAGGATCCGCGAATTTTGCTTCAGCGCAATCGACACTCCATTCCGCGCTGTCGCTATCTCACGAAGATTGGCGTGCCCCAGGAAAAGTTGGCGGACATTTTGGGCAAGCAACCCAGCATTTTGCACTTGAGCGTTCAGAAGGGCTTGATGGCGCGAGTGCAATACTTCAAAGACGTGGGCGTGGCTGCCGAGGACATTCCGCTCCTCATTCAGCGTTCGCCGGCGATTCTGACGTTTTCAATCGAGAACCAGATTCAGCCCCGTTTGGAGTTTTTGCGCAATCTCGGCATAAGCGACGAAAACGTCGTGAAGATGCTCACGCGGCATCCGCAAATGTTACACTACTCATTCGATAATTTGGAAGAGAAGCTCAATTTTCTCGGTGACATCGGCATGAACGACAGCGAAGCGGCGCTTACTGTCACTCGACTGTCGCAATTCTTTTCGCTCTCTGTGGAGGATTCGCTTCGTCCCAAGTACAAGTACTTGACCGACAAGCTCGGAGGTACGAAGGACACGTGCGTCAAGTACCCCGCGTATTTCTCGCTCTCCTTGGATCAACGCATTCGGCCGAGACACACGTTCTTAGAACAGTACGATCTCGCTCCTGACCCATTCCCGATGAAGCTCTTGAGCGTCAAGGATGAGGACTTTGTGTCCCGCGCGTCGAAATCCATCAGCGAGTTTGAGGCGTACAAGGACGAAATGGTGCCCATCTTCGCCGCGCAGAGCGCTCGCGAGAAGACGCTCAGAGAAGTGAGCACATCCGCAGAGAACCAACGTTTGATGCTGGAGCGAAAACGACTCGAATTCATTCGAAACAATCGCGCCGATACGATTCGCAAGCGCGATTACAACGACCGCGTCGCCAAGGCGCGACAGTCTCTCCGACTATTAAAGAATCGCTCGCAGCATCGCAGCCGATAGATGTACGAAAATCCTACACTGATCGATTGATATTCTCAATAACTACTCTACTGTATAACGACGACGCATCGCTCACGCCCCCTCTCCGCTCGGATTCGCCAGCTGCATCATCTTTTGCTGCAACTCGATGATGCCCTGCTGCTTGTCGCGTTGCTTCTTTTCGAGCTCCGCCGACGCCTTCTCCAACCGCTCGTTCTCCGCTCGGATATAATCCAAACGCTTCTCCACGTTCCCACGCGCCTCGCTGAGATCTTGTTTGATGAGCACCGGTCCCGTGAGTTTATACACCTTGGCGTCGTCCTCCAAAATTTCCAACTCCTGCGCGTTTGAAGAAAGAAAACGTCGTCAGTGGGAAAAAGTCAACTCGACGCGATCGCGCTCGACGCACCTTGAGCACCATCTCGTTCTCGCTCAACTGTTGCTGTGCCTGTTGACGCGCGACAACGTTCGCGTTCATCTCTGCGCGCGCATCCGCATCTTGCTCGTCAGTCGTCGCGCGTCGTCGTCATCGTCGCGCACTCGGCCGACATCGACATCGACATCAACATCAACATCGAATCGCGCGCGCGTCGTCGCGACGCACCCTCCGCCAACGTCTCGTACGATCGAGACTCCTCGCGAAGTTTCTCTTGCATCTGCATCGCGTGCGCCATCGCCGTCGACATCGCGCGTCGCCTTCGTCGTCGGTGAAGTCGACGCGAGACGCGAGTCGACCTCTGGCGTCGAGCCACCTCGGACGCGCGAGTCGTCTCGGAACCTCAGTCGACGCCTCGCGACGTCGACGCGACGCGAGACGAGGTGAGGGACCTGGAAAGAGGCGAAGAAAAATATACATGTTTTATTCGAGCGAGCTCCTGTGCGCCAAGGGCGCGCTCGGTCAGATATGGGTGCGTGGAGCGTCGCGGTAGAGAGACTGAAAGGACCGAGACGGAGAGACTGACGGACCGCGTTCGAACGCAGATACTGGCGAATCAACCGGACAAGGCGGATCGAATGACGAGGAATAAGACGCATACTATTTCAATCAATGAGACGTGCCGGACGATCATCGATCCGCCGGCGCCGCTGGTGCGTGACGAACGGTTTTGAGTTTTTGAAACGCGAGGGCGCTGACGACGACGTTCCCCCCGTCGCTCTCTCGCGGCGCGAGAGAGAGGATGGGTGGATGTTCTTTTATTCGCTCGTAGGCGCTGCGATTAGCGGCTCTGTTGATGCGTGGTGTTGTGGCGTTGTACTCGAGAAAGGTTCGTTTTTTGTACGACGATTGCATGAAGACGCTCGCGCGTTTGAACGCGTTGTCGTCGACGGCGCGCCGCGATAGAAATTTACTCGAGGAAGTGGAGGGTGGACGCGACGCGCGCGCGACGATGACGGTGGCGTACGATGATGATATTTTAGCGCGGCCGGAGTTTGAGCGCGTGCATGTTTCGCAGTATGGATCGCAGGCGTTCCAGATGGCGGCGAGCGAACAATTGGAGGCGGCGTTTGAAGTCGTCGGCGATCGACACACGGTGCGCGATGAAGATCACATCAATCTCTTGGAATTACAAATGCCGATCGATGACGACCACGCGCGCATGGATGAGGAATACGATTTCAATATGCAATTTCACGCGGGACGACGCGTGAGCGTGCACGAAGACGACGAAGAATACATGGATTTTCAAATCGCGCGCCCGGATGAGACGATCGACGAACAGCTTCCGCTTGTGGCGGAGGATGAAGAACCGCTCGAAGAGGAACCCATCGGTACGCAGTTGAAGCGCATGCGAGAGCGTGAGGCGGAAGCTGCGCGATTGATGGCTCTTCCGGAACCGATGATGAAGAGGCGACGCATCGCGCGATTGGCTCGTTCTCGCGTGTTCATCTTCGACGAGCAAACGCACATCGGCGCCGACGTCTTCCGCCATTGGCTCGCGAACACGGATGATATCGTGCTCGATCGTCCGAATTTGGACGATGCTGATTCCGCCATCAACAGTACCGACGCCGAACGCGATTTCTTCTTTCACGCGCCAGTGTTCATGACGAACGCCTCCATTTGTGCTCGATCAGCGCTCGGCCTCTTCGTCGTGGATCCGGCTACTCGCTTCGCCTTTGAACAGTTTGCGAACGCCCCACCTCCAGATGCTTACGAAAGTGATAACGAACGGAGACGACTTTATGACATCATGTACGACGAACACGGAAACATTCGATCCGCCGAGAAGATGCGCGCCGTGCACTCTGCGAAAAAGTCCACTCCGGGCTCTTTCGCTGGCTTCTTCAATCGCGACAAGACGCCATCGACACACTTCAAGTCCGGCCGAAGCTCTGGCTTGGGTTTTGAGAGTGGATCGAAAGTCGCGGGTACGTTCATTCCAGAAGAGCCAGAAGACGCGTTTCCCATCCCCGAAAACTACGATGACATTCTCGGCGAAGAGCTCGATTTCAGCAAGCCCGGAAGTTCGCGTCGTCGTCACATGACAACGCCGACGCAGCCGTCCCTTTTGGAAACGGAAGAAGACGAACTGTACCGCGGAGCTTCGCCGCGTGATATCGGAAAGGCTTCAATGAATCTCTTACAGTTTCTCTCCCGCGCCGTCTTCACCTCTGCCAAGACAGATACGGAGATGGAGAGCGTCAGTCTCACAGATTTATGCGTCATCAACCATCTCTCGCGCGCGAAAGCGGCTCGTCTGTTTTACCAAACGCTCGTCTTGGTCGGTGCGGATTATCTCACGGCGTATCAAGACGACAGCGGACGACTTCAAGGATACGGAGAAATCACGCTCACGCCCGGTCCTCGATTCACGTACGCCGACGGAGCAGACGAGTCAACGCGACGGGAACGATATGAATGAATGAACGCGTGTGTATGTAATGATATGAATGTATGTGTATGTCATGTTTAAACAAACGCCACCTATTGACCGAACATCTTCTTCAAGTTGTCCGCCGCTTGCGACATCTTATCCGCCGGCGTCTCGCACTCCTCCTCGCTCGGAATCAACCAAACCTTGTCCGCGGACGGGGAGAACATCGATCGCGGGTTCTCCTTGTCCAACACGCCGAAACCGTATTCGATTTCCTTCGCTTGCTTCAGCATCGGCATCGATCGCGCGACCTTTTCAATGGCATCCATATCCTGGTAGATGGCTTTCCCGATGTTTTGCGCCAACGACTTCTGCGCCATCTCCTTGGAAATGGAGCTGTCCAAGCCCTTCACCAACGTGTTCGCCGCGCTTCCACCGGTGACGACGTTGAGCGGATCCCAAGCCTTGATACCTCGCTTCGATCGCACGTAAATCACAAACTGTTCGTTATCCGGATCGATCGGCGGCATGAATTGCTCGACTTGCTGCTGCATCTGCGACGACGGCCCGCCGCGTCGACCCGCGCCTCTCCCCTTCCCAGCGTACGTCGCCACGCGCTCGCGTCGCGCGCCACCGATCGACGCCACCATCGACGCGCGCACGCTCTTCCCGCCCATCGCGCGTCGGGACGCTCCCACGACGCTCGCGCTCGCGCTCGCCGTCGTCATCGTCATCGTCATCGTCATCCTATCCCTTCGTCACGCGTCCCTCAGAGGTCACACCACGCGGTCGCGTCGATCGCTCGTCGTCGTCGAGTTTTGAATCGCGCTCGACCGTCGTCGTCCACGCGTCGCGCGTTCGAGTGTGCGGGGACGAGCGCCGACGACGACGACGACGACGACGACGACGACGCCCTCGGGGCGTCGACGAAAACCTCTCGGACTGACCGGTCGTGACTCAAGGCACGGTGCGCAGCTCGCGCACCCCATAGAGAGGGTCAAAACCTCCTAATTGGAAGTTTTTGTGTGTGTGTGTGTGTGTGTGTGTGTGTGTTGAGTCGTTCGGCCCGACGACGCAACGACTCGAATCGAGACCCCCCCCCGGTCGTCGGGTCGGGACTCGCCGATTCGAGGGACGGATGGTGATGAAGAATTATGGATGGATGGATCCACGACGACGACGTCTTCGCGTCACACCCGGGCGAACGCGCGAGCGACGCACCGCGAATCGGACGAATCGGTTCGTCCCGCACCGTTCGCGAGCGAACGTACGACGACGACGACCCGCGCGCGCGCGCGCAGACGAAGAGCACCGAATCGGAGGCACCATGGCTGCGGATTTGACGGATGAACAGATCGCCGAGTTCAAGGAGGCGTTCGCGCTGTTCGATAAGGACGGCGATGGGACGATCACGACGAAGGAGCTCGGCACCGTGATGCGATCGCTCGGACAAAATCCGACCGAGGCTGAATTGCAAGACATGATCAACGAGGTCGACGCGGACGGAAACGGTACGATCGATTTCCCAGAATTCTTGAACCTCATGGCGAGGAAGATGAAGGACACGGACAGCGAAGAAGAGCTTCAAGAGGCGTTCAAGGTGTTCGATAAGGATGGTAACGGTACTATCTCCGCCGCGGAACTTCGACACGTGATGACCAACTTGGGGGAGAAGCTCACGGATGAAGAGGTGGATGAGATGATTCGCGAAGCCGACGTCGACGGCGACGGGGAAGTCAACTACGAAGAGTTCGTCAAGATGATGATGGCCAAGTAAGGTAATGTACGTCGTAGTAGCACACCTTTGCACTATTCCACGCAATTCAAACAACCTGGACGCGTCTTTTAACTATTGGTGAGCACGCGCAGGCGGGGTCCGAGAGATGCGGACCCCCTCGCGCGCGCCAACCAACACGTTTGGAGAGTTTTGATGTTTAATAAAGAAAATGAATCAACAATCTATGGCGCGAACGACATCGACATCGAGTGAAGAAAGTCCTAGATGATAGTTACAACAATGGAGACGTCGGCTATCCGCGAAGGGGTTTCAAACCGAGCTTGGCGCGAATCGCGTTCGCCTCTGCGATCTCGGGATCGACGTCTGCCGATTCCTTCTTTTCCTTCTTTTCCTTTTTCTCCTTTTTCTCCTTTTTCGCGGGGGGCGAACGGGATCGACTGCGTCGTCTCTCGCGTCGTTGGTCGCGACGATGCGTCGGTTCTCGCGCGCTCATTTTGTGCGATGGCGCGCTCGCTTCGTCCAATTCGCCCTCCTCGCGCCGGCGTTTACCAGTCGCCGCCGCACCTTCGCCGTCCGCCGACGTCGGTTTTTCCTCGTCTTCGTCGACATCCATCTTCATCTCTCTTCCCATCGCTTCTTCCACGGCTTGTTCTAATTGTTCCTCTAAATCTACGATGTCTTCCTCGAGCGCGCTGACTCTCGGCTCGAGCGCACCCGCGGCTTCGAGCGCCTGACGATGCGGCACTCTCGGCAGCGCCACGTCGCAAAACATATCCTTCGTCAACAAATTGTGCACAAACTCGTCCACGTGCGTCAGGGCGTACTTCCCATCCTTACTTCGATACCGAACTTTCCTATAATCGTTCAGCAACGGTTCCAAGTACTGATACACGTCCGTCGGCTTGCCCACCAAGCGCATGTAAAACGCGCCGAGCAGGCGCACGTACTTGTGGTCCTCGTTCTTGATAAACTCCAAAATGATCTCCTTCTCCGGTTGAATCTGTAACAATTTCAGCGTCAGGCACAAAAACTCCGTCGCTCGATTGTTCCCACCGTAGATCCCACCCACCGCGCGAAGATCCACCGCCAAATCCACCAACGCCTCGGCGCTCACGCCGAAGCACTTCTCCTTCCAATACGTCATGGCGTACACCTTATCCCTCGTGATGCGCTCCATGAGATTCTGCGTCGTCGCGCGCGCGAACGCACGCACCAATCGTCAGTCCCCGCCCGCGCACCGTCGCTCTCTCTCGCTCTCTCGCTCTCTCTCGCGCGCACGCGACCGCTCGCGCGCGCGTTCCACGCCGCCGTCCTCGAGTCCTCGTCCGAATCGAACCACCGCGCGCGCACCTGCGGATCCATCCCGCGCACGCTCTTGGCGAGCGGATCGGTCGCGTTCGCCATGACGCTCGCGTCGGCTCGCTCGCGCGACTCCTCCCCTCGCGCGTCCTCCGCCGTTGACTGCCGCGCGAACGGGGAGGCGGGCGCGACCGCGCGCGAGAGACAACACACACACGCATGGGGAAAAACACGCGTCAATACGACTGAACACGACAGAAGGCGACGCGCGTCATTCATGGCGCGTCGATTACACGGGAAGCGCTTCAAGGTGCGCGCGCGAGCGAGCGCGACGGATGCGCGCGGCGCGACGACGCCCGCCGGTTCTTTTCGCGCGGCGATCGCGCGCTTTGTCGTCGCGAGACGAGACGCGCACGGAACGAAACGGCGTCGATCGCGTCCTCGACGATGCCGATGAAATTCAAAAAACGAACCACCACCGACGACTGACGACGACGACGACGACCCGCGCAGGCGCCGCAGAGACGATTATCGGGCGCGGATGGCGTCGAGAGACGAGGTACGCTCGATCGACGCGACGACGCGCGATGCGATGCGCGACGAGACGCGAACGACGATGCGCTCGGTCGGGGGGGTGAATTTCAAATTATTTTCTCGACGGCGCGCGAACGACGAGCGAGGACGCGACCGAGACGCGACGCGCGGGCGGCATATCCGTGATATGCAAAGAAAATCTCGCGGACGATGACGATGATGATGGCTGACGACGCGCGTTTCGGTTCCGTTTCCGTTCGATCGCAGACGTAGTAGACAAGAAGAAGCGCCGCTATCGTCCCGGGACGTTGGCGCTCAAGGAGATTAGACGATTCCAAAAGACGACGGATCTGTTGATTCGAAAGATGCCCTTCGCGCGCTTAGTGCGAGAGATCTCCAACGAACTCTCCCCCGAACCGTTGCGATACACCGCGGAGAGCTTGTTGGCGTTACAGGAGGCGACGGAGGATTTTTTGGTGCACCTCTTCGACGATTGCAACTTGTGCGCGATTCACGCCAAACGCGTCACCATCATGCCCAAGGATTTACAGCTCGCCCGCCGTATCAGAGGTCCGATTTACGGCGTCGCCGCGTACTAGCCACCGCCGCCGATCGAGTCCACGTAGCCAATCTCCCTAGACCCTTTTGTAAAAAACCAACCATTTCAACAGAGCGACGAATCGAATCGCATTCGTCACCTCCCGCGCGCCCACCTCGCAGGCCCGGAGCCAAAATCCACGAGTCACGACTCAAAGATGAATCCCCTCGCGTGCCCCATGCCGAGTGATGACGTCGACACCCATCACGCATCCGACACACGTCGACGCGCGAGCGAGACGCTCGAACGCGTCGTAGACGTCGACCGAACGCGCGAATCGACTCGAACGAATTCATTCATCCACTTCGCGCTCGAAGAGACGCGCTCGAAGCTCGACGCGAGAGGACCATCGCGCGCGAGGCCCGACGGGCGCCGCATGCCACTGACGGGCGCGCGCGAGACTCGAGCGCGAAGCGCATTCACCGCGACCGCGTTTCGATCGGTCGGACAGCAGACGAGCAGTGCGAGCACGTCGACGGAGATGACGGCGGGGAGTAACGGTGGTGGACGAACGAGACGATCGAACGCGGGCGTGAGGGCGTCGGCGACGCAGACGACGCGGACGCCGGCGACGAGGGCGACGGGGACGCGAGGCGGGCGAGGCGCGAGCGCGAGCGCGGGGGGAAAGGAGGAGAGCTATGTGGGGTCCGCGATGCGAGGATTGTCCCATGTACCGCACGGGAACACGGCGTTGAGCGTCAAGGCAGACGAGGAGCGACTCAGTACGATCACGGATGAAAAGGAGCGAAAGAGGTTGAAACGCTTGCTTAGAAACCGCGTGTCGGCTCAACAGGCGAGAGAGCGAAAGAAGGCGTACTTAGCCTCGCTCGAACACACGGAGGTGGAAAAGGAGAGACAAATGCACGATTTGGAGAACCGCGTGGCGATTCTGGAACGAGAGAACCAGATGCTACGTCAAGTGATTCAGACCGTGACGAGAAAAGCCGTACCTCCGAACGCGGCGGATTTCAATCCCTGAACCCTCTACTACATATGAACGTTTAGATACACCGCCCATTATTTAGATGTCGAGAAGCCTCACTCGTTCCTACGATCATTCTTTTGTCGCGTGGCTACTCGCGGCTTTCTGTTTATTATTCCGAGGCTGGTGTGTTGTTATTTTACTGTCATGTCTACAACATCGAACCCTCTCACTCACGCGCGTGCGTATCGCAGCGCGGTAAACGCTCGGGGATCGTCAAATGATTTGTTCCTACGTGCTTCGTTCGCATTCTAATCAGAGACGTCAATGACTTTGGCGGTCTCCTTGGTCGTTTCCAATTTCCATCGCTGAGAGAGGTGTTTCATGACATCTTTGTGCGGCGTGGAGGCGCCGAGTTTTTTTTTGGCGTCCTTGAAGTGTTCCTTCACGAATAAAGAAAACGCAGTCGGTGCGCGCGACTGTATGACGTCTCCATTCTTCTTGAACTTGCCCAAATATTCCAACTTGCCTCCGCACGCGCCGCATCCTTTCTTCGCGATGTCGATTGACTTGCTGTGTCTACCGTATTCTTGTTGACACCAATCTCTCGTGCATCGCCACTTGTACGGCTGATGGATCGTGTACGCGTGACACGTGCTGACGCACGTTTCAGGGTACACAGACATCGCGAGTTGCGCCCACTTTTTGAAGACTGGTCCGTGCGGAGGCTTCGCCGTCTTGTCGACGAGCCAAGCCGAGGCGTGACACATCTCGTGCAACAGAGTCGCTTCAAGCTTTTCTACGGTGTCTAAAACCTTCGTGCTGAGTTCGATACGAGCACTATACGTCGTCTCGCCGGACTTCGAAGAGCGCTTGTAATGCGTCAGACCCGCAGTCGTGAGCAACTTGTTGTTCCAAGTGACGGTGAAGTCCCGCGGGAGAGCACCATCGAAGACACTTTCGTTGAATTCTTCAAATAAAGCGGACGTCAGCGCATCCTTGTGACGATTGAAGTTGAATTTTGCGTGGCCCTTCTTTGCGACGCTTTTCAGAGCCGATTGCAGAGCTTTGCTGTGCGACGGCGGAGGTCTGAAAGCTTTCACCGCCGACGTGGGTGACAGCTCTTTCGGTGGCGTCGGAGTATGCAAATTCGAGGGACTGTACTCATCGATGACTAACTTTTCAGCGACCTCCTTGCTGATATCGGTCTCCGTCGTCGGTTTTCGTGGCGCAGGAGTGACGTTTTCCGCATCGCTGTCGTATTCAACTCGATATTCACCGTCTTCGTCATCCTCATCGGCGATGAAGTCATCGTCGCTCGTGTGTGCTTCCTCATCGTATTCAAATTCTTCACTTCCAGACAGATCATCATCGATGAATGCGTTCTTGAATGTAAACGACGGCTTACGCGTCGTCGCTCGACGCGGGCGAGCACTCACGGCAGGAGACGACGCGTCCTCGTCTTCATTCGCTTCACTCGATTCGTCTTCCAATGAGTCTTCCTCGTCGCTATCCAAGATCGCCCCGCGACGAGCCGTTCGATTCCTCGATCGACGCACATTCCGAGAGACGCGCGGAGAACGCGAGGTGTCGCGGTTGACGAGCGGAGAATCTTCGAAGCGAATGTGTGTGCCGGTTTGCGCAACCGGCACCTCGGCGACTTCCTCGACGATTTCTACGTCGTCGTCGATGCACGCTTCCTCGAGCACCACTTCATCCACGACCACGGTTTGATCTTCACTCTCTTCATCGATCAACTCCAAGGCGTCTACGGCCGCACCCAAACTCTCGATGTCGTCGACTTCCGTTCCCGCGATGGATTCTTCGTCGTCTTCACGCTCTTCGTCCGTCTCCACTATAGACTCCGTGACTTCCCGTGCAGATCTCGATGGAATGTCGCGCACCGGAAGTGCGAACGGACCACCCCGAGCGTGCATCTCGACGAGCGTGCAGTTCTCCTCGCCGCAATCGCACGTCGGGAACGTCCCTTCCTCCTCCACCACTTCCTCCTCCACCGTTTGATCGAAACTCTCCCCGACCGAACCGAACGACACGTCTTCGCTCACATCGCACGTCCACGCGCACCCCCCGCCCGCGGACGTCGGCGTCACCGCCGAAAAGCTCAATCGTTTCCCATCCACTGGTCCCACCACCGGCGATAACGCGTCGATGGCGCGCGCCAACGCGTCGAACCCGTCCTCGCTTCCCTCGCGCGCGCCCGTCATCTTCGCCAACGACGCAAACACGCGCGCGGGATCCATCCCTTGTCCACGGATCGTGCGCACCGTCTCCAACAGACACGCTTTCGTGGCGTCCGCGAGCTTCAACTGTTCGTCGAATTTCGTTCCCGCCACCGGCGTCCTCGTCGTCGTCCTCGCGTTCGTCTTTCTGGGCAACGGTTCCGTCGCGCGATCATCCTCGCCCCACGTCTCGCTCGGCGAGCGTGTCATCGACGTGTGACTTCGTTCGGCGTCTTGCATGAGCTCTCCGCTCGTGTCCTCGTTCTCCGCGTCGTCCTCCCCGCCCTCGCCCTCGCCGCCGGCTCGTTCTTTCCCCCGAGCCGACGAATCCATCGCGTTCGCGCGCACCGTCGCCAACGGCGGTCGCGAACGACCGCTCGGCGTGGGGACGACGCGAGAGACCACCTCCTCGCCCTCGCCGTCGCCGACGATGGACACGGACGGTCCCAGCCGCTTGCGTCGAGACGTCGACGGCATCGCGTCCTCGGCGTCGAGATGAACCGTCGCGTCCTCGCCCGCGGTCGTCGACGACGCGGCGCGCGACGCGCGGCGCGGGAGCGACGAGCGTCGACACGCGCGCGGTTTCTGCGCGCTGAGCTTGGCGAAGAGATCGGTGGACATGTCCGGCGCGCGTCGTGTCGATCACTGGCGCGTTTCCCGCGACTCGAGAGCTCGCCGCGCGCCGCGCGCGCGCGATGGCGTCGGCGCGCGCGGCGTCGCGCGACGACGGGCGGCGCGTCGAGAGCGTCGCCGCGCGCGTGCTCGTGAGCGCCGCGAGCGTCGCGTGCGCGACGACGGTGACGAACCCGCTCGACGTGCTCAAGGTGCGCCTGCAGACGGCCGCGCCGGAGGGCGCGCGCGCGATCGGGTTGGCGCGCACGGCGGCGACGATCGCGCGCGAGGAGGGCGTGGGAGCGTTTTGGCGAGGGATGTCCCCGGCGTTGGCGCGAGCGGTGCTGTACGGTGGATGTCGGTTGGGTCTGTACGAGCCCGCGCTCGGGGCGTATCGCGCGGCGACGGGGGACGACGAGCGCGCGCCGAGGGTGTCGACGCGTCTCTTGGCGGGAGCGACGTCGGGTGCGTTGGCGGCGGCGGCGCTGAATCCCACCGAGTTGCTCAAGACGCGCATGCAGAACGCGACGAACGCGGGAACGCCCGCGTGGGAACACCTGCGGCGAGCGGTGCGAGAGGACGGCGCGAGGAGTCTGTGGCGCGGGAGCGCGCTCGCGATGAGTCGATCGGCGGCGTTGACGGCGACGCAGGTGGCGACTTATGGGGAGACGAAGCGATATGTGATCGATACGGGCGTGGCGACCGAGGGCGTGGCGTTGCACTTCGCCGTGGCGTCGATTACTGGTCTCGTGACGACGGTGACCACCAACCCCATAGACATGATAAAGACGCGCGTGTACGTGGGCGAGGGCGCGTCGATCGCGAGCACGTTCGCCCATGTCTTGACCAGGCACGGTCCGCTCGGTTTGTTTCGAGGATTCAGCGCGAATTACCTTCGATTGGGGCCGCAGACCATGGTCACCTTCGTCGTCGCCGAATTTCTTAGAGAAAAACTCGGGCTCGGCGCCGTCATCTAGCGCGCGAGAGAGATCGCCTCGCGTCATGTGTAGCATCACGTGCGTTCGCGTAAACATTGGTAGCATTATTAGTAACTCTTCACACGGCGTGCTGCGTCTCGCCTCTCACCTGCGACGCGCGTCCCCGCAGACGCCGCCTCGGTTGCATGAAGAACAGAGCGCGCGATCCCCACGACGTCCTCGGCGTCGCCGAGGGCGCCGAGATCGACGAGATTAAAAAGCAATTTCGCGCCCGAGCCAAGGCGCTGCATCCAGACACGAGCGATGGCACCGCGAGCGAGGATGCGTTTCACGAGCTCAAGGCTGCGTACGAGACGCTCCTGGAGCGTCGCGGCGCCGAGTCCGATCCACAGGACGAGGTGTACGGGCCGGGCATGCGCGCGAGATTAAACGCCGCGCGCGCGTGGCGCGAGCGAAGCGCGAGCAAGGCGTCGGGCGTGGCGCCGGCGAGGGAGTGGAGCGAGATTAATCAGAAGAGACATTCGCGCGCGGCGGCGGGACGGGCGTTCGACGCGGAGTCTCGACAGACGCTGGATAAATTGCTCGCGGCGAGACGCGCGGCGAGAGCGAGCGCCTCGCCGTCGATGGGGGCGCGCGGATCGTTCGGTTGGGAGCTGAAGGGTGGGCGGTCGTCTCGCGCGTGGTTGGGCGTCGGCGTCGGATGTTGTTTGGCGCTCATTTTCGCACGGAGAATCGTGCACAAGATTGAGGAGAAGGAGAAGAGGAAAGCGAACGATGGCGAATCTTCGTGAGTGCGCGTTGGTTTGAAGTTTTGCATGTCCGTGTCCAGTGGTGTCTATTTGTCTAGTCGGTAGTATTGTTGTGCGTAGCGCGAATTAGAATCAGAACTTTGTTGGCGGTTTATACGCCGTACTGTCGCGCGAATCCCCTTCAAAGAGAAGTCTGAACGCGTTCGCCGCGCGACGGTCATCGATGAAGACCTCAAAATCTCTGTTGACGGGTCGTCCGCTGTCGCTCGCCGGTTCGAAACTGCGCGGAATCGGAAACGGTAAATCGCTCGGCGACAAATTGCCCGTAGCCACCACCACTCGTTCGTCGTCGACAATCAGCACCTTCAGATGCGCGTACCGGAAGAAGTGAGGAGATGAGCGAAGAGACATCGTACCGTTCCCGCGCGCGTTCTCGCGCATGTACTCGACAACCTTTGTCGACGCTGTCCTATCTGAATCCATGAAAATGGCGCGCGACAACACCATCGACACGCGTACGTCGCGCTCGCGAATCAAATCGAGAATCACGTCGGCGATGTCCACATCTGTGATTTGATACGTGTAAATTCGAAGCGAATGCCTCGTCGATAACAGCGCCTCGCGGACGACGGTCGCGCCTGCGTCTGGACTCGTCGCCACGGCGACGTTTGCGACATACGACGCGCGTTTTGGCACGTAATGCGAACGGTTCGAACTCGGCAACGGGAACGGCTGCAATCGCGTCGCATTTCGCATCATTCGAATGTCGTCGTCGTCGATACCGTCGGTCGGCGTCGCCCACGGTTTGGCGATTTTCCAATCGTATTCGAACACCGAAGTCACGAAGGCCGCCGCCTCCGTCGACGTGAGCACCACGCCAGCCTCGCGATTCGCGAGGAAACTCCCCTTGGACCAATTAACGCTCGAAATGGCCGTTCGTTCTCCGTCCACTACGATCACTTTCGCATGTTGAAACGTCGTCGTGCGAAACATCGCCACCTCGGCGCTCATGGCCAAAAATCCGAGCGGCGATACCGCGCCAGCGCACGTTTTTTCGTTGTCGAACGCGTTCGTCAACACGCGCACGCGCACGCCTCGATATCGACACGCGTTCAACAGCTCGAGAAAGAGTACGAATCGCTCCTCGTGGAGCACGTACGTCGGCTCACACCCCGAGCATCCGCGCCGCCGCGGCGTCGAACATCCGTTCCAACTCGACGAGCTCGGCGTCAAGACGTCGATGGTCGCGTTCGCCGACGCGACGAGCCGCGCGAGAACGCTCGCGCTGGAATCCGGGGAAAAGAACGCGTCGACCATCGCGCGGCCGCGCCAGGGGGTCGTGAATCGCGGCGCGTACGCGCGCGTCTGTGCGCGTACGAAAAGTTAGTTACGAGACCACTGCGATTCAACGAGACGCGCCGTTCGACGACGACGCGCGCGTCTCGCGCGCGCACCTGATGATCGTACGGTTCGCGACGTCCCCGGACGAGCACGAGCGCCGCCGCGAGCGCGGCGAACGCGCGCATGCCTCGGAGTCGAGGCGTTGACTCCGAGACGAGTCCCTCACACCCGCGCGCGCTCTCTCGCGCGCGCTCTCGCGCGCGTCATGGTCGCGCCCGAGGACGGTTCGAGCGCGCGCATCGCCGAGCGTTTACTTCGCGGATGGACGCTCACGGCGGAGCACTGTCCCGTGGCGTCGTGCGGGTGTCCGCTCATGCTCGAACCCGGCGCGGGCGACGCGCACTATTGCGCGCGCGCGAACGCCTCCGTGGGCCTGCGCGATCGCGAACACGACGAGCGAGGTGCGATCGTCACCGACGACGCGAGCGCCGCGAGCGACGACGAGGAGGACGAAGAGCGTCGCGTACGGGCGATGATGGCGAGAACGGCGGCGCCGGCGGCGAACCCGGCGGACGCGCCGCTCGAAAACGTCGACGTTTCGTCGCGGGTGGCGGATAAGTTGTTACGGGGATGGACGCTCGCGAGTGATTCGTGTCCGATGAAGGGATGCTCGACGCCGCTCGTGCGAGACGGCGCGGCGGGAGAACTCTTTTGTGTTCGACACGAGTTGTACGTGCGCGCGGCGCCGCCGGACGCGGCGCCTCGACCGCCGCCGGGCACCGCCGCCGCCGCGGGGGCCGCGGACGTCGCGCGAGACGTCGCGCGAACCGTTCACGACGCCGTCGACGAATCATCGCTTCGAACGCTTCGCGTCTTGGAGGGTAAACTCGAATCGGCGCGCGCCGCGCTCGAGGCGGAGACGGAGCCCGCCAAGTGCAGAGACTGGCTCGCGTTCCTCGACGACGTCCACGCGAGCATGCGCGCGCTTCGGCCGTGATCAGTTCGTAAGACGAGTGACTAGGTTGTAACACGAGTTCAGCGCGATGCGGTCGTCGTTTCGCAGATCGAGGCGCGACTCGCGGCCCTTCGAAGACTCGCGGGCGACGGCTGACGACGTTCCCACAAAAAATGCCTCCAACCGGCGAATGCATGGATTAATCGCCGCACACGCGCGCGCGCGACGAGGAAACGATCGACGAGGAAACGATCGACGCGCGATGACGATCGGCGATCGACGCGACGCGGCGGACCCCGCGGATCCGCGCGAGTTCCCGTGGATAACGACGAGGGCGCGCGCGACCGACGCGGCTGCGAATTCAAACGCACCGCCGCGAATCCGAAAACGCGAGCGAGAGATGGTGACCGGTCCCGAGGGCGAGGATGGAGGGGTGAAGACGACGACGCCGACGTCGCGCACGCCAACGCAGAGCGTGATGGAGGCGTGGGGGAAGGGGCGTTCGCGCTCGGGCTCGGCGGCCGAGGCCTCGGCGTCTCCGAGCGCGACGGCGACGAAGAGCAGTAAGGAGACGAAGAGCGGCGTCGTCGGTGCGGGGGGCGTGGAGAGCGACGCGAGAGAGAGGAAGAATAATCCGCACTCGACGGCGAGGGAGTTGAAGAAGGCGGCGGACGAGTTGAAGAAGAGAGTGAAGACGAAGGAGGACTATCGAAGCAAACTGCGCGTGCTTCGTCTGTACACGGAGGCGGTCGTGTATTTCGTCGAGGCGGCGTCCATGACGGTGGACGATGAGAGGAAGAAACAGAATTATCGAGACGACGTCAATTTCGCGGATTACGTGCGCACGGTGTGCGACGCGTGGTACAACGCGTCGGATGCTGATTTCAGTTTTCGGTGCACCGCGCTGCGCGCTCTCCTCGCTCGGTTATCCTGCGCGTGCTCGTCGAGGGTGTTCAAAATGTCCACGCGTGATCACGTCGATGCCGTGGAGGGTGCAGAGTCCGGCGATGCTGACGCCATCTCTGCGCTCGTCAGCGGCATTCAGGACGCCCGCGCGATGACGAAGTGCATGGCGCAAGCGTCGTCCAATCTGAGCGCGCTGCGGGCGATGGTCCCGGACGATAGAGACGACGCGAAGGAGATTTGGCAAACGTTAACAGATTTCGCCTCGGACGGTGGTACGGGCGCCAACTCTCTGCAAATCGTCACGGAAGCGCGCGCGGCGTTGGGACTGATTGCGACGCTCAAAAAGATTGATTGATGCCGTTGCGGCGTGACTACGTACGTTTAGATATTGACTAGCGCCAGCTCATGGCGCTGGAATTTGTATTGCTATGTTATCTTAGTTGCTATTTCGTTTCGTCTTCGCGACGGTCGCTAAGAGTGCGCCGAGAAGGGCGCACCCGACGTTGGCGAGACATTGACGCGCTCGCTTCCCGCCGCTCTTTCTCAGAGGCTCATCCGGTTTAATCGGCAGCGTCATGCATCGCCGCAGAGCACCCTTCGCGTCGAGCTCACCCCGAAGGCACGCCGCGCACGTCGAAATCATCGGCGCCGCGACGCCCAACTTTTTCGCCAATCGTTCCGCCGCCGTCGCGGTGGCGACGCCCTCCGCCACGCCTTGCAACGACCGCGCGCGTTCGTTCAAAATATCCTCAATCTTCTGCCCACGCCCGAACGCGATCCCCACCGCCTTATTCCTCGACGCATCCCCGAGACAGGTGAGCATCAGATCACCTATTCCCGACAATCCCGCCATCGTGTGCTCCTTCGCGCCCATGGCGACGCCGAGTCGCGTAATCTCTCGACACCCGCGCGTCACCAACAGCGTCTGCGCGTTCACCCCCAATCCCATCCCCTCCAACCCACCGGCCAAGATGGCGATCACATTCTTCAGCGCCCCTCCGATCTCCACGCCGACGACGTCCGTGCTCGGATACACCCGCATCGTCGGCCCCGAGAATAACGCCGCCGCGCGCTCCGCCGTCGCCATCGTCTTCGCCGCCATCACCCCACCGCTCGGCGTTCCGTCCACCAATTGCTTCGCGAACGTCGGACCACCGAAAAACGCGCACGGATGTTTCTCTCCCAGCACCCGCGCCAAGAGATCGTGCATCAACTCGAGCGTATCCTCCCGTAACCCTTTACTCGTGCTCACGAAAATCGCCCCCGACGCTTTCACCAGCGTCTCCACGTCTCTCAGAAACCCCTCCGTGCTCTGCATCGGGATCGCGTGCACGATCACCTTCGCCCCCTCGATCGCCTCTCGCGGATCCGTCGTCGCTCGCACGTTCAGCGGAAGTTCGCGCTCGGAGAGATGGCTTGGATTTCGATGGCGTTCGTTGACACCGCGCGCGACGTCCTCTCGTCGCGTCAAGACGACGACGTCGTGTCCGTTGCGAGCGACGACGCACGCCATGGCAGTGCCGAAGGACCCGGAGCCGAACACCGCCACTTTCATCGCGAGCGGTCGAGCGTCGCGAGGCGAGGCGGCGCACGATGACGACGCTTCATTAATTCATTCATTTCAAAGCGCGATCGATCGCGGCAGATGTCGGCGCCGTCGGCGTCGTCCTCGCCGTGCGCCTCGCGCCTGGCGCGCGCGTCGTTTCGCGTCGAGTACACGGTGGCGTCCAAGGCGCTCGCGGCGCGCGAATCGCGCGAGGAGACGTCGAGAGAGGAGGAGGACGCGGACGCGGCGTGCGTGTTGCGATTGGACGTCGTCGACGACGTCCGCGGACGCGCGACGGTGGAGTGCGAGCTCGGTCTCGAGGGGGCGAGAAAGTTGGACGACGCGCTTCGCGAGGCGAGCGCGCGCGTGGAGGCGCTGGCGCGCGTCTCGGGGGAAGACGCGCGCGCGTGAGGACTCGGTCAACGACCGAGACGACGACCGAGAGGAGGACGCGCGAGAGGGCGCGAGAGGGCGGCGGCGCGCGCGATGACGCGCGGTGTCGTCGCGGGGGATCGCGTGGAGGCGGTAGACGGCGCGAGAGGACGCGTGCGGTGGGTGGGCGTCGTAGACGGGCGCGATGGGGAGTGGATCGGGATTCAGTGGGACGAACGCGGACGCGGGAAGCACGACGGCGTCGTCGATGGGAAACGGTACTTCACGTGTGCGTACGAGGATGAAGATTCGGGAGTGGGGTGTGGTCGAAGCGAGGATCGGTCGCGAGACGCATCGTTGGTGCGACCGCATAAGATCGCGCCGGGAAGGACGTTCGCAGAGGCGTTTCGAGATAGATACGCGCGAGCGCCGGACGATTTCGGAGGCGCCGAGTCCTGCGAGGACGGCGCGCGCGACATGTACATACGGACGACTCGAGGGTTTAAGATGCACGTGCAGTTGTGCGAAACGGAGGAGGACATGGAACTGGACGAGGAGGGTGTGAGTTTGCGGTTAAAATCCATGACGCGAGCGTACGTCGACAACGCGCGCGTCGCGACGATGGGTGAAAAAGGTGAGGCGAGCGCGAACGCTGGGTCGTTGAGAGTGCTAGGATTAGCGGGGAGTTTATTAAATTCGTGGGGTGCTGTATTAAGGATAGCGGAGGAGTTTCCGGAATTGGAGGCGCTCGACCTCAGCGGTGTTCGTTTGGAAAGTTGGCCGAAAGAACGACCGAGCGGAGTCGTCTTCCAAAACTTGCGTGTGTTCGTGCTAAACAACGCCGGCGTGAAATGGTGCGATATTTGTGCGCTCGGCGCGTACATGCCCAAACTTGAGGAGTTGTACTTGAATGGAAATCGTATCACGCGTTTCGACTCGGGGCGTCGATCCGACGGCGAGGCGATGTGTTTTCCAAATTTGCGTGTTTTGAGCGTCGAAGAAAACAGCATCGTCTATTGGTCCGAGATTGAAGAGTTAGGACGTCAGCTTCCTCTGTTGGAAAAACTGTACGTGTCACATAACAAGATTCGAGATATCGCGTCAACCGACGCGCTCGCCAACCTCAAGACGTTGCTTTTGGGAGACAACGGTGTCGACGACTGGACGTCCGTCAACGCGTTGAATTCCTTTGCTCGTCTCGAGGAGGTACGCTTGACTGGAAATCCATTGAGTTCTGGATCCGCGGATCGATACGAGATCATCGCACGGGTCGCCCAGCTCAAAATGTTGAACGGTTCAACGGTTTCCGTCAACGAGCGCAAAGACTCAGAGATTCGATATTTACGACGCGTGCTTCAGAAAATCAAAGAGTGTTCCATCGACGAGGACGCGCAACGCGCCATCAAAGACGCGAACCCACTCGTGGACGATCTCGTCGCCAAACACGGCGATCTCGTCACGCACGCCGTCGTTGCGCCCGGCGTCTCCACCTTCGGCGCCGCGTGCGTCGATCTTCATCTTACTCTCAAAAGAACCGGAAAAACCTTCACCAGAAGGCTTCCCAGGACCACCACGATACTTCGTCTCCGTTTTCTCTGCGCCAAACTTTTCGACGTCCCCGCGGACACCACCGATCTCTTCCTCTTCGGCGAAGACGACGGCGTCGAGCTCGAACCCACCGACGAACCGCTCGATCGTTTCGACCCGCGCGACGGCCACCGCATCGTCTTAGTCACTCGCGACGTGTAATTCTGCGCACGCATTATTCATCGTCGCGCGTTCGCGCGTCGTTTTCATCGAGAGCGCGCGACGTCGCGCCCCTCGTCCCGCGTCCCGTATCGCGGCTCGAAACTCACCAACTGGCACATTTTCACGCTCGAAGACGTTTCGTCCCCCCACCCCTTTCGCGCGTCACACCGCGCCGCGCCACTCCCCGGCGACGCCCGCGCGCACTCTCCGACGACCGCACGCGCGCGACCGCGTTCGTCGTCATGCACGCCAATCGCGCCCCGCGCGCGTCGGGCCAGCGCGACGCGCACACGCTCGGCTCGGGATTGGTGCCGCTGGTGAATCAGTTGCAAGACATCTTCGCATCCGCGGGCGTCAGGGCGTCGAAACTCGTCGATTTACCCTGCATCGCCGTCGTCGGATCGCAGTCGAGCGGGAAATCGAGCGTCATGGAGGCCCTGGTGCGTATCGCGCGACGTCGCGACGTCGCATCGGTGGATGGATGCGATCGGAAACGTGGGGGGAAGAAGACGAACTGACACGGCACGCAAGAGAGAGATGGGAACGAGCGTCGACGCGCGAGAGAGAGCGGTGACTGACGTGGCGTGCGAACGACGACGAATAGGTTGGACGCGATTTCTTACCGCGCGGACCGGACATTTGCACGCGACGACCGTTATTGTTACAGTTGGTGCACACGCCGGCGGAGCGCGGCAAGCCGGAGGAGTACGGCGAGTTTTTACATCAGCCGGGTAAAATATACACAGATTTCGAGGCGATTCGTCAGGAGATTCAGACGGAGACGGATAGGATGACGGGTGTGAAAGCTGTGAGCTCGAAGCAGATTAGATTGACGATTCGTTCGCCCAATGTGTTAACGATGACATTGGTGGATCTTCCGGGCATCACGCGCGTCGCCGTCGGAGACCAACCAGAGGATATCGAACAGCAGATTCGTAACATGATCCTGAGCTACATAAAAAAGGAGACCTGCTTGATATTGGCCGTGACGCCGGCGAACTCTGACTTGGCGAACAGCGATGCCTTGACGTTGTCCAAGCAGGTGGATCCCGAGGGGAAGCGCACGCTCGGCGTGATCACGAAGCTCGATATCATGGACCGCGGCACGAACGCGCTCAGATATTTGAAGGGCGAGGTTGTTCCTTTGCAATTGGGCTACGTCGGCGTAGTGAACCGATGTCAAGCGGACATTGAAGATCGTCGCACCATGCGACACGCGCGTCAAAGCGAGGCTGATTTCTTCGCATCCAAACCAGAGTACAAAGAGGTCATCGAAAGCTGTGGCGTCGCAGCTTTGGGTAAGCGCGTCAGCAATTTGCTCACCGAGCACATTGGTAACATGTTGCCGGATCTTCAAGTTCGAATTATGCGGGCTCGATCGGAAGCGGAAAAGGAGTTGGAACTTCTCGGACCCGACGCCCCTGAGACGGAGTCTGACCGCGCGGCTCTCGTATTGTCGAAACTTGAGTCGTACGCCGCAGGTCTGCAGGCATCGGTGGAAGGTCGCAGTAACAACCTGAGCATTGATGATGTCTTGGAAGGAGGTGCGCGCATTCATTACGTGTTGCAAGAGATTTTTGTGAAGGGATTGCTCGAACTCAATCCGGCGGCAGAAATGACGGATGAACACATTCGCACGAAAATACAGAACACGGCCGGCACCAAGGCTGTGCTTCTCGTTCCTGAAGAACCTTTCGAGCAGCTCGCGCGTCAGTGTATCAGAAAAATGATAGAACCCTGCAAGCAATGCGCCTCATTGGTGCACGACGAGTTGTGCGCCATGGCGTTGGCGAGCTTGACGAAGGACATCACGAGCGTGTACCCTCGCCTCGCGCAAGCTTTGGAGCGCTCGTGCAAGGAGTTCTTGAGACAAGGTCTGAAACCGGCGACGGATATGATTGTCAACCTCGTAGATTGCCAGTTGGCGCACATCAATACGTCGCATCCTGATTTCATCGGAGGACCGGAGGCGTTGTTACTAGCGCAAAAGGCGTTGAACAAACGCAACGGTAAACCGGAAGAAGAGGAAAACGACGAGGAATCCAAGACCCCGACCAAGGATAAGAGGAAGAGAGGCGTAGACAAAGAAAATGTTGGGGCGAAGCCGACCACGATGGAGAAGACTGGTCAGTGGTTGAGTGGTATGCTCAGCCCGTCCAAGAAGCATTATAGCATTGAAAATGGCACTGTCAAGTTGCAGTCGCCGCCGAAGAAGCTCAATGCGAATCAATGCGAGACGCCCGAAGAGTTCCTCCAAGTGATGGTCACCCGTACGTTGCTCGATAGCTACTTCGGCATCTCTCGCGGGATTTTAGCTGATATGGTGCCGAAAGCGGTCATTCACTTCCTCGTGAACTCAATCAGTCAAGGTTTGAGACAGCACCTCATCAGCAACCTCTACCAGCCAGGCGCGATCAAGAACTTACTCGCCGAAGATCCCGAGGTTGCTGAAGTTCGGGCCCAAACTCGTGCGCGTGTCGATGCGCTAAGCGCCGCCGCCCTCACGATGGCTGAATTCAAGACCAAGCTCGCGGTATAGACTCGACTCGTTTTGTTGTAATTTGCACGTCTAATTTACAGTCTCAATGCGCTATAAATCTAAGTGATTCTAGTTTGATTCTAGTTAGTAGACACGGAAGCCTTCCGCTTCGAACTCTCGAACGGCGTTCGCGTAATGCAAATCCCTGCTCGACTCTCGCCTCGCGCGAACTTGGTTTGCAGCCAAATACCCAAACAGGTTCCTGGAGTAAAAAGTCAACATAGCGGCTCCGTAAGCCAAGCGCACGAAACTTTTCGCATTGGACATTGCTTCTCTCCATATCGCGCGTTGTTGGTTGGTCTTCCAAACGCGACGGCGCGTAGACACTTTCTCGTCTGGTATGATGAGCTCCCACCACTCGTAAGAATACGTGGCGTTAAACGGCACGATTGCTTCGTCCCCGTTCAGTTTAGCAGCCATCATTTCGCGTCGTACGGTTTCTCTCAAGATCTCGTTCGTGGTTTCGATGGCAGAACGACTTGTATCGACCATGTCCTTTGGAAGCTCGGACATTTCAAGTATCGTCTCCTCGATTTGAAACAAATAGCGAGTCAATTCCTTCAAGTCTGAAAGGCGATTCAACTCTCTGCCCCATATTCTCCACCCACTCATCGTGCCGTCCGGAGCGGAGGCATTGTAATTGACGACATCAGCCATCAGAAGCGATATGCTGCGACGAGTATGTTCGAGTGCGAGGGTTTCCCTCGCTGAAATCTCAACCCACGCCTCTGGATTCTTGCGCAAATTTGACTTGGGGAACATGGATTCAAATTGAACCCTTTCGAAACCAGCAGTCATATCGGCCATCGTTCGATCGATGTTTCGAGCCAGCTTGCGCTCTCGGATACCTTTCTCATTCAAGGACGCACGCAGTGTCTTGACTTGTCCCTCACACGTGAACTGGGACCACGTTTCGTCGGTTGCGCACGCGAATACAGCGCTCGCATCAAGGGCGATATTCCAATAGTACTTTGTACCATGCCGATCGAGTCCCAAGCACCGAGCGCGGATCTTGATCTCATCGTCTTCGCGCTGACGCTGAATGGCGTTCGCTTCGCGCGTCTCGGTGAGCTCTTTGAGCTTGTCCTCCGTTTCCACAGCCGTCCTCGCCTTCTCCAACGCGTCCACCTTTGACTCGTCCACATCGTTTTCCGATGGCATCGTAGGAAGCCGACTGTCTTCCTCTTCAATCAATTTGCGCGCGTTCTCCAAGGCTATGGAATCGGTTTCGCGAGATTTCGCCAGCTCCTTTTCTTGCTGCGATATCACGTTATCCTGGCGTTGTCTTTCCTTGCGCAACTGTTCCAACTTCAATACTCGTGTATCGAGCTCCTTCGATATGACCCGAGTCTCCGAGCATTCGCGACACAACCACGCCAAAATGCAAGTGTGTTCGTCTGCGCTCAGATCGCCGATCAGTTTGTGCTTCAACAAGTCTACAGTCTCGTAGGCGCTTTCGTGCAAAGCGCTCAAGTTGACCTTCACCTTCACGTAGTGCTGAAGAACCTCCGGAAAAGTTCCTTCATCAATCGACGCAACCCACATGTTGACGAGCGTCGCGTAACGCGACGATGCATTCGTGACCGCCATTTTCAGCAGGGCTACGTAAATCGCCGCGAGCCTCGTAAGATCGTGATCGTTCAGAAGCACGCGCAACGTCTGTACACTTATCGGCTCAATGACTGGATCCAAGCTGTTTCCGAAAGTATTCACAAACTCACAAATCTCCATGTGATGAATGCACGTCTCGGTGGGTTTCCAAGCTGTTCCACTCGAGACCTCCGGCCAGGGTTCGCGCCCCTGTGCTTTTGCCTCTGCCGCGTCGAAGGCGATGAGTTTGACGTCGTCCATCGGATACCTGGAGGCTTTTTCTTTCGCCATTTTTGCTTCCTCCGCCTTGAGTAAACGTTCCTTTTCCCGTTCCGCTTTTGCAGCGGCTCTACGCGAGTCTCGCGCGATTTCCTTGGCCGTTTTGGATCTAGGCTCCAACAATTTTTTCTCTCGCAACGCCTGGCGTTCGGCGTCCCTACTCTGTTTCTCATCCTCTCGCTGCTGAGCGGTCGTCGCCTTTGATCGAAGCGTATCGAGCTGTTTGGCATCCGCCGTTGCGACAGAGAGAGTTTGTTTCGCAGTTTTTGACGCCTCCTTAATCTTCACCTTGAGCTTGTTCAATCTATTGATCAGACTCCCGCACGCTTGCGTCTTCGCCTTCTTTTTCGTTTCCCGTCTTCTTTCAGCCATCCACTCCCGCTTCATGGCGACCAATCGTTCCGTCTCCTGTTCAAGCCACTTCTTATGAGCTAAAATCTCTTTTCTATCGTTCGCGTCTCCCTTGAACTCACGAGCCTCTTCGGTAAGCTCGAACCTCGGCATGTCGGAGTAGTCTGGCTTAAGAAACGGCACTTTCACCGTAGACAGCTCAGCCTGCGTTTCCTCCACGGCATTGGTCAACTCTTCGAGCTTGCTCTGCGCTTCTTCCGCAGCCTCGGCGCTTTTCAGCGTTTTTTCGAGCGCGACTTCCAGTTTATCCGCGTACGAGAGCATGGCGCTGCTCAACGTCGTCGTGCGAGCCGCCCCGCCGGCGGGCGCGGGCGCCGTGCTTCGTTCACCCCCTTCCGCCGAAGCCCCACTCGTCGAGATCGACGACACTCGCGCGGTAGACTGCGCTTTCGCTCGTCCATTCTGACCATTAATCTTCTGAAACCGCGGACGAATCCTCTCCGCCTTTTTCCCGTGCGGCGCTCGCTCCACCGGCTTCAAGTCGTACGTCAACACGAATCCCGGCCGCGCGACGAACACCTCATCGTCCCTCTCCCTCGGAAACGTCACCATCTTGATGTACGTCAGCGTCTCGGTCGCGTCCATGACTTTCAATCGACTCCCAGACGCCCCGATCGCCTCCTCCGCCGCCGAGCGCGCGCGCTTCGTCGCCGACGCCAAACTCCCCCGAAACCCGTGCACCGCCCGCACGATCGCCTCCTGCATCACCCCTCGCGCCTCGGCGTCGTCGGCGTTACCATCGGCACCGTTCGGTCGACCCATCACCGTCTTCCGCCCCCCGCGTCGACCCCTTTCTCTCTCTCTCGCGCGCGCGCCGTCCCGCGCGCCCGTCCTCCCTCGCGCCCGCGCGCGACGACCGCGACGACCGGTCGACGCGCGACGAACACCTCGCGCGGACGAACGAACGAACGAACGAACGAACGAACGACGCGGTCGCGCGGCGCCGACGCGCGGTCGATCGCCGTCGACGATCCCACCCGTCGGCGTCTCGCGCGCGCGCGTCGGCGCGCGCGCGCGAGAGACGCGAGCGATGGGACGTATTCTCGAGTCGTGACCCGTCGAGAATTGGCCGGTCACGATCCACGCCGAGTGGGTCAACCACGACCGACCGCGCCGAACGTTCCCGACCCGCGCGCGATCGCGGCGCGCGGCGCCCGCACTCCCCGCCCCTCACGAAGGCGAACGTCCGCCGTCCGCGCGCGAGAGAGGATAGAAAAAAATGTCTTCGAACGCGATGCGTCGAAGCGCGAGCGTCGCGGTGCGATCCGCGATGCGCGAGGGAGGTTTCGGGGCGACGATGACGCCCAAGTCGGTCGGCGCGCCGGTCTCGGGGGACTGGAACAAAGCGACGGAAGGGTACGCGCGCGCGACGCGATTCGAGCGCGATGCGAGCGATGAGCGCGCGAGAATGAAATAGTATCGTCGAATAATGGCGCGGAGACGGCGCGCGGGGGGTGGTGGAAGGCGCGGGGAGGCGATGAGGGCGATCGGGGATGGGCGATCGGGGCTCTTGCCCTGGTGCGCGAGACGGGGGATCGCGGGAGACGCGAGAGAGAACGGTGGATAACTGACGAATGCGCGCGCGGTTTCGATGGTAAATAGGGTACCGGCAAACGTGAGAACGGTTTCGTTGTCTGCTGTGAAGATTCGCATGCGATCGGTCGGTAACATTCAAAAGATCACCAAGGAGATGAAGATGGTCGCCGCGTCCCGTCTCAAGGGCGCGCAAACCAAGTGCGAAAAGTCTCGCGCTTTGGTGCAACCCTTCACGCGCTTGCTCGGTGATACCCCGGGTGCGAACACGGAATCGTCGCTCGTCGTGCCGATCTCGTCCGATAAGGGTTTGTGCGGTGGTATCAACACCGCGGTGGTGAAGTACTCTTCGGTTTTGAACACCATGAACGAGTCTACCAAGTTCAGTATTGTCGGTGATAAGGCGCGGGCGCAGCTCACGAGAATGTTCCCGGAACAAGTGTCGAACGTTGTCGTCGACACCACCAAGCAGCCGTTAACGTTCAGCACGGCGTCCGCGATCGCGGACACCATCATGGAGGACAATCCTGCGAAGACGCAACTCGTGTACAACCGTTTCGCGTCTGCTATTTCTTTCAAGCCCACTATTGCGACTGTGTTGTCCAGTGAAGAGCTCGAAAAGGCTGCGGAGGAAGGTGTGAACCAATTCGACTCGTACGAGATCGAAGGTCCGGATCGTTCGGAATTTTTGCTTGATCTCTCTGAGTTCAAGATGGGTGCGTTGTTGTACAATGCCATGTTGGAGAATAACACCTCAGAGCTTGGTTCGAGAATGCAATCGATGGAGAACTCCAGTAAGAACGCCAGTGAGATGCTTAACAAGCTCACCTTGCTTTACAACCGTACTCGCCAAGCCGCGATTACGACTGAGCTTATTGAGATCATTTCTGGGGCATCGAGTTTGGAGTCTGCCGACTAATACGGTTGATTGTTTTGATTTCTCTTCAAAAAACGTGTGCTGTGCGGTGTAGAATTAGAATTTTAAATGTAAACGTAGGAAATGCATCTGAACATCATCACATCATCTTAAGCTGATCATTAAAATTGAATCGTTTCGTCGAATCGAGCAGCGTGTGTGCTTCGGTGGAGAGTGGAAGTGCGCGACGTCTCTGGCAGCGCAACCATTCCTAAGTCATTTCATTAGTCATACAAGTCGTCATCATCGCCCGCCGCGGCCGCCGCAGCGCCCACGGTAGTACCACCGCCTCCACCTTGTCCATCAGGGAACTGGAAATCGCCACCGAACCCGCGAGCTTGGTGAAGCGTCTGGCTAAAGGTTTGATATTTGCGAATGTCGGCGTCGGTGACAGACTTGCGCGCGTGTTTCATCGCCTCTTCGAAGTGAGCCTTCGTGATCTCGGGCACGAGGTCCGTGGCCGTGTCGTCATTCATCGCATCCGGGTTCATGGCGGCCGCGCGTTCAACTTCGATATCACGTTGAATGCTCTCGCGGATGGCATACTTGCACGCGCGTTGGCAAATTTCAGTGATGTCGGCGCCGGAGAAGCCATTCGTGAACTTGGCCAAAACCTCGAGATCAACGTCCGCAGCGATGGGCGACTTGCGAAGGTTCGCCTTGAAGATGCTCAAACGAGACGGTTCGTCCGGCAGAGGGATGTACACGAGTTGATCGAGACGGCCCGGACGCATGAGCGCAGAGTCGATGATATCCGGTCGGTTGGTGGCGCCGATGATGAAGACAGTCTTCTTGGACCCCATACCGTCCATCTCCGTCAAAAGCTGGTTCAAGACGCGATCGGCGGCACCGCCGGCATCGCCAGAGCTGCTACCACGCTGGTTGGCGATGGAATCAAGTTCATCGAAGAAGAGAACGCAAGGAGCGCTTTGACGCGCCTTGTCAAAAATTTCACGCACGTTGGCTTCGGATTCACCAAACCACATAGTCAAAAGTTCCGGACCTTTGATGCTGATGAAGTTAGCTTGGCACTCGTTCGCGATCGCCTTGGCGAGAAGCGTCTTACCGCAACCCGGCGGACCGTAGAAGAGCACACCCTTGGATGGCGCCATACCAAACTTCTCGAACTTTTCAGGGTGTTCGACCGGGTACTGAACAGTCTCTTGAAGCTCTTGCTTGACGGTTTCGAGGCCACCGATGTCATCCCAGGAGACGTTTGGAACTTCGACCACGGTTTCACGGAGCGCGGACGGATTGGAGGTGGTCAACGCAGAGGCGAAGTGTTCGTTCGTAATGGCCATGGAATCCAACACCTCGGCGTCAATGTTCTCGTCCTCGAGGTCGATGAGATCCATCTTTTCGCGAATACATTGCAGAGCGGCTTCAGTAGAGAGCGCGGCCAAGTCAGCACCGACAAAACCGTGCGTTTCCTTGGAAACCTTTTCCAAATCGACGTTTTCGTCGAGTTTCATGTTCTTGGTGTGAATGCGCAACACCTCGAGACGGCCGACTTCGTCCGGAACGCCGATGTCGATTTCGCGATCGAATCGACCGAAACGACGAAGCGCCGGATCGATTGAGTTCGGTCGGTTCGTCGCGCCCATGACGATGATGTGCGATCGGGACTTCATGCCATCCATCAACGTCAAGAGCTGAGACACGATGCGACGCTCGACTTCGCCGTTGGTTTTCTCACGCTTCGGCGCGATGGAATCAATTTCATCGATGAAAATGATCGCCGGAGAGTTCTTCTCAGCCTCTTCGAACGCCTTACGCAAGTTGGACTCGGATTCACCAGCGAGTTTGGACATGATCTCCGGACCGTTGATCAAAAAGAAGAAGGCGCCCGTTTCATTCGCCACGGCGCGAGCAATCAACGTCTTACCGCTACCCGGAGGTCCGTAAAGCAAGATACCCTTCGGCGGTTTAACGCCGATTGTCTTAAAAAGAGTCGGGTGTCGAAGCGGCAACTCGACGAGCTCACGGATCTGCGCCATTTGCTTGCGCACGCCGCCGACGTCGTCGTAGCCCACGTCGTCGAGACGCTCCTCATCCTCTCGGTTGATCGGTTCTCCTTCACAGAAAATTTCCGTGTCCGGAGCGACGATGCAGTACTCATCGGGATCGGTCTCAACAACCTTGAACTCCACACCGCGCATGCCACCGCGCGCCAAAAACGTGTCACCCTTGCGCACCGGACGGTACGCCTCCAAGAAGTACGGCTTGAGGTACACGTCGAACAAGTTCCCGGTGACCCCTTCGATCGAATCACCGAACGGCAACACGTGCACGCGCTTACCATATTTCACATCCGTACACTGCGTCGCGTGAACGCGTCTCGTCAGTCACTCCACGCTTTCGTGCGTCAAAAACTCTCTCTCCCTCGATCGTTCCGTCGATCGGCAATTCGGATCGCGCGCGCGCGACGCCTCGCCCTCTCTCTCATCCCACCACCACGCACCTGATGCACGCTCACGACATCACCCAACCGCACGCGCAGATTTTTTCGCACCACCTTGTTCATTCGAATCTTCCCCTCCTCACAATTTTCGTCCGCCAAGACGATGCACACCGTGTCCTTTCGCTTTTTACCCTTGAGCAACACCGTGTCTCCTCGAAACAACTGCAACTCGTCCATCTTTTGCAAATTCAGCGCGACGACCGAGTTATCGTCGTTCACCGCTTCATCTATCGCGTTCCTCGCGATCGCGCGCGCCTCGGTCAGTCATCCTCTCCTCTCCCGCGTCGAGATCGTCGTCATCGCGTCGTCATCGCGATCTCGCGTGCAGATGAAAATCCTCGCGCGACGCACCGACGATGAGTCTGTTCGGCGCTTTTTTACGCTCGAGAATGGCCGTTGTGACGTCCTTCGGCTTCTTCTCGCCCTTGGGCGTCTCCTCCGCGGCGTCCGTCATGACGACGCGCGCGCGTAGATCTGCGGATGGGCGACGACCGAGGGTGGGCAACTGTCTCGACGACGACGGGACGGGGTACGCGCGGAGGAGGATCGCGACGCGGTGATTCGCGAGGACGTCGACGTGAATGGGTGTGATTACGATGAAACGCGCGAAAGACGACGGAAACGGTCACGCGTCGCGACGGAGAGCGGGCCAGGACGCGTCCTCGGAGACCTTGGCGAGGGTGACGCACACCTCGTCCGCGCCGACGGTCCACGTGCACTCGTCGGGACGCACGGGTGCGTAGAGGTTTGAGACGTCGCACGTGACCTCGTCGTTGATTCTGACGATGAATTGAGACGGTTTGAAGAGGACGCGGATGGATTTGGTGGTCGTTCCCGGAGGGACGTCGACGGAGACTTCGACGTCGTCTTCGGTTTGGCACCAGCAGTAGTTTTCTCCGGAACCACTCGGCATGCCGTTACCGTCGGCGTACGCGGCGACGTTACCGTCTCCCGTCATGTTGATCTTCTCTAAACCGCCTTTACTCGCCATGGCGGCCTCGAGCTCTTTCAATCCTTTGCTATATTCGACATTTTCCATCGTCGCCGCGCGCATCCACGGCGCGCTCGAGTCCAAATCGCTCAACTCGAAGTCCACACTACGCATCGGTTCCGGCTTCGTCTGCACGCGTCCGATGTACATATCCCCGTAAAACTGCACCCCATCGAATCCACACTCCATCGCCAATCGATTCGCCCGTCTATTCGGCGGTAAATTCTTCAACATGCCCACCTCGTCCAGGTACAGGTAGACGCCTCGCCACGCGTTCGCGGCGCTCGGTCGCACCAACGCGAACGTCTCCGTGGACCCACCCTCCGTGGTTTTCACGATCGCTTCCGCCGTCAACGATTTCCCTCGCTCACCCAACGACCGCACAGCCTCCGCGCGCGCCCTCTCGGCGTCCACGACGCCGCCTCCCGCGAAACTCGACCGCAACGCCTCCGGCAGCGCGTCCCCCGTCTCCTCGGCGCCGACCACCATCTCTCTCGCCTCGAACGCCTCGTCGTCGTCGCACGGAATCTTGACGAACTTTAACGTGCGCGTGGGAATTTCCCGCGCGTCACGCGCGCGATCCTCTCGCGTCGCCGTCGCTCGCGCGCGATCCTCGCGCGTTTCGATGACGACACCGCGCGCGCGAAGCCATTCTTCGCGCGCGTCCGCGGCCACGGGCTCGTCGTCGGACATGGAGACGACGAACGGGCGATCGGGCGTCGCCCGCGTCGAACTCGCGCGCGCGAGGAGGCGACGCGGCGCGAGGACGGGTGTGGCGTCGACGTCATCTCGCGACGCGCGAGACCGCCGAGGGACAGATGATGACCTCGACGACGCCGACGACGCGCGTCGTCGTCGCGGCGACGACGCGAAGAGCGCGAAGAACGCCGACGGTGTCGACGCGACCGCGCGCGCGGGTGACCCCGCGCGCGGCGCGCGGGGAGACGGCGAACGGGGACGGCGAGCGACGGATGAAGGCGCGAGAGTTAAAGCGCGCGCTCGTCGACGCGGTGCGCGCGCGAACGCGAACGCGAACGCGAACGCGAACGCGAACGAGCGCGAACGGTGACGAGGGATTCGTGCGAGAGGGACTCGACGACGAGGCGATGAAAAGACTGACGACGACGACGCGATGGATGGATTCGCTCGACGACGCAGGGCGTGGACGTGTCGGATTGTTTCGAACGCGCGGATCTCGAGGCTAAATACGAGACGCTCTCGGAGGCGCAAAAGCGCGGGGAGACGTCGAATGGGTTCTCGGCGTCGGCGTCCGCGCGCGCGGGAGAACCGAGGTCGAACGCGAACGCGAAGTCCACGGCGGGGTCGTCGACGGCGAACGCGGAGGCGAGCGCCGGCGGGTTCGCGAACGCGCGACGGTTCTTTAGGGAATCCATCGATGCGTTGAAGGAGAGCGTGAGCGTGAGTTCTATCTGGGCGAGCGTGCGTGAGAAGATGAATCGCGTGAACGCCAAGTACGGTACCGGGAATAAGGCGCGTTCGATGCTCGAAGACGCGCGCAGAAAAGTCGAGGACGCCGACGCCAAGTTGGGCGTCACCAAGTGGTTTAAGACCAACGTGCCGAAGGCGCTCGATCAATACGCCAAGGTGAAGAACACACCCGTGGGGCGATTCGCAAATTTTATTTTTTGGATCTGGTTATTCACGAGCGGCATTTTCTGGAGCCTGTTGTACTTTGGTTTGACGGCGACCTTCTTGATCAACCTGTTGATGCCGTCGCTCATCGCGGATCAATTGGAAAACATGCAACGACGCGCGCAGGAACAGATGAACGCCGGCATGGGCGGCGGCATGGGGGGTATGGGTGGTATGGGCGGTATGGGCGGCATGGGAGGCGGCTATGGAGGCGGCATGGGAGGCATGGGATACGATCCTCGCGCCGGCGGCGCCGCGGGCGGTCAACAGGGAAGACGCTCGTACGGCGGTTCCACCGGCGACACCATCGACGTGGACGCGCGCGTTTCGGATGATTAATAGACACAACAAATGAATGATGACACAATAAATGTACGAATGGTTAGTCGCGCTCGCGATAGATGGCGATCGCGCTCGTGTGCGACAGCACGCTGCTGGCCCCTCCTTCCACGAGCGGCGCTATTTCGCTTCGAACGTACGCGCCGCCCAGAGGCGTCGACGGTAGACTTTCACGGAAATCGCTCGCGTGCGTGCGATTCGCGTCGGCGCACGCGAAAATCGTGGCGCCGACGGAGTTTTTGGCGCGCAAATCTCGCATTTTTGTCGCGCTGTCCACGCACTTTTCAATCACTCCGCGCGCTTGTTCGAGCGCCCACGAGTTGTCGCGCACGTGCAATTGCACCGCGGCGCCCTCGCGAAGAGCCGCGGAGGCAACCTCCACGCCGCCGGTCTCGCCGACGGATAAAATGTCTCGACACACAAACGGACCCTTGGCACCGTTAACGCCGAGGCCGAGCATGACCGGTAACGCTTTTGACGTCTCGGGCAAAGACTCGAGCGTCTCGAGCAAGCGCGGGTGCGCCGGCGCGTCGTCGAGCTCCAACACGGCGTTATCCCGCGCGTGCGTCAAACTCATCACCGGTCCCACGGGCCTCGCCCCGTGCGCCACGTGCGTGTCGATATCGAAATCACCGCTCACGAGCGTCCCCACCGCGCCGTGGCGCACGACGTCGTCGTTCAAAAACATCACCGCGCCCCCGTCGACGACGCCGCCCACGGCGACTGAATTCGGCGCGGCTACGTGCAGACGTTCCAACAGTTTATCCACGTCCTCGAACGCCGCGTCCGCGAGCACCGTCACCCCCACCGTCGACCCCGCACCCCCACTCATCGCTATCTCCCGCCAACATCCATCGTCCAACGACGGTAACGACGACGACGTCGCTCGAAACGTCGTCGCGCGCGTCCCCGGCATGCTCGCCGCCGTCAGCGTCACGCCCTCCCGCGTCGCCCCCCCCCCTCCCGTGCTCGCGCGCACCATCGCCCCCACGAGCTTCGGCGACGACCCGAACATCTCTCTCGTCACCTTCCCCGCCTCCGCGATCGCCTCTTCATCGTACGTCGTCCCCGAGACGTACAACTGCGCCCACGTGACGCGTCGTCCCGGCCCGAGCCCTCGGCGCGCGCCCTCCACGCACTCTCGAAGCGCGTCGCGAAGCGTCGTCTTCGTCGACTCGGCCGTCGCGAACGCGAAGGCGTTTTCACTCGCCCTCGTCGTCGACGGCGACGACGACGCGCTCGACGTCGCGTTCGCGCGCGGTGGTCGCGCGCTCGACGGCGTGGGGACGCGGTCGTCGTCGCCCTCGTCGTCGCGCGAGAAGACGCGCGCGGACGAGAAGCGACGCGCGACGAGCGACGGGAAAGGTGTCGTCGTCGAGGACGAGGCGCTCGTCGCGAGAGAGAGAGAGAGAAGGGCGAGACGACGCATCCGGAGTCGACGCGCTCTGTCGTCTGGAAATCTCCGACACGACGGCCGTCTCGAGTCGACAGTCGACGACGCCGAGGTCGCGCGCGCGGGCGCGGGCGGGAGACGAGCGCGCGAGCGATCGTTCGATCGCGCGAGACGGGAGACGAGGGCGAGGAGGAGGCGAGGAGGCGGACGCGCGGGATCGTTCGTGGGACGTCTGGGAAATCGATCGGCGACGAACGAACGAACGAACGACGGGCGGTGACGGGAGACGGGAGACGGGACGGGGGCGATGGAGGTCGACGATGTCGACGCGGGTGAACCGATGCCGGTGAATCGGGGGGAGGAGGACGCGACGACGGCGAGCGGAGGCGACGAGACGACGGCGGGAAAGTTTCGCCCGGCGGCCGAGACGCGGGAGACCGCGCTGCCGTTGCGCGTGTTGGACGAGTACGAGTTTAGGGATAAGTTTAACGAGGGTAAATTCGTGAACGTGCACGGGTCCAAGCCGTGCGAGGTGCTGGTGCTGGGAAAGGCGAGGAAGATTGAGGGCGGCGAGAGCGAATTACCGAGCAAGGTCTTGGCGGAGACGTTGACGCCGCAGGACAAGCCTCCGCACGCGCTCAAGCTCATGGAGGTGCACGATTGGGTGATTAGATACGGTGGTGACGCGCCGGAGATTTGGTTGGTGACGCCTCGGGCGTGGTACAAACTTTTAGAGCCGAGCGTGAGGTTTGAAAAGTACGTCACGACGACGCTTCGACGCGCGCGCTTCGTCAACGCCGTCGTGCAAGCGCTCGCGCAGGATTGGAATTTAGAACTCGAGCGAGGTCTAGGCATCATTCTCGAAATTCCTGTCGTGGCGCACGACGTGCCGATGGCGATCAAAACTCCGACGAAAGCGGCGAGACTTCTCGGCGATACGTCTGCCGAGGCGCAACGAGAGGCGGCGCTCGACGGACGCTCCGAGGAGGACGCCAACGATTCGAACGCGTACAGGTACACTCGTGCCGACGTCGTTGTCGATGGGTTCTTCATCGCGTCCCAGATCGAGACTTTAGTCAAATCTGGGGCGCTTCGACCGACTGGTGCGCTCGCGTCCGCGTCCGCGTCCGCCGCCGACGTCGACGTCCCGTCCTTCGTCGTCGATTTACAGACGTGGACGAGCGAAAAGCACCAACTGGGAACGTCGACCAAAGCATCAAGATTGGAGCGCGTCAGAGCGCGCCGAGAGCGTATCCGCGCCGAGAAACAGGCGGAGAAGGAGGCGAAAAACAAACCGCATCCACCGCGCATGGAACCGCCGCCGCAGGCGTCTCGCGTCCTCGAGCGATACTCGGCCCGCGTCGGTCCGGCGTTGCTCGCCGAGACGCTCACGCTGTGGGATTTCTCGCAAGTCTTCACGCGTCCGCTCCACTTTCCTCGATGTCCGCTCGATCGATTCGCCCGGGCCTTCTTGAGCGACGACGTCACGGCGGCGGAGTCGGCCCTCTTGCGCGATTTCATGACGGCGTGTCTGCGCGTCGTCGAGGGACGCGTCGACTCCATCGATCACGAGACGATGAAGACGCCACCCGAGCGGGCGCGATGGTGGACCGATCCGGTGATGGGAATCAACGACATCGGCGAGCTCGATTGGGAAGACCGCGCGAACCACTTGATCGTCGAGTATCAGCGCTGGATCAACGGCCGCGCGAGACCGCACGCGGTGCGCGCCGTCGCGGCGTTGGACGCGGGCGAACCGATCGAACGCGCGCCACCGACTGGACGCGTGTCGCTCGCCGTCGCACTGTGCGCTATCGCGTCGGAGAGCGAGGCATTTCGGGAATATTTCACCGAGGTGTACGACCAAACGCGCGAACGACGGAAAAGGGGTGAGTTTCACGTCAATCCGCCGACGCTCGCCGAGGAGGTGCCGAAGACGGAGAAGACGAAGACGAAGTCGGAGGGCGTCGAAGAGGACGCTCGCGAGGTGGATCGAGACGACGGCGAGAGGGATGGCGACGCGATGGAGACGGACGACGTCAAGGTTGAACGCGCCGACGAGGAGGACGACGGAGAGGACGACGGAGAGGAGTCGAAACCGCCGACGCTCGCCGAGTACCGTCGCGAACAGCTCACCGCGTGGAGAGCAGAATTCGTCAATCGATCGGTGGTTACGCGTGGGAAACCCGTCGCCGTGGATGAACACGGACGACGATACTTTGCGCTCGGTGGTTTGAACAACGCGTGTAGACTCTTCGTGGAGACGCCGCCGGATGGATGGCTTGACGACGAGCGGGAGGGGGGCGACGGCGATAACGACGACGCGCCGCGAATCGTGGACGGGATGGAGATGCTGAAACGACCGAAGACGCGACCACCGGTGGACAACGTCGAGTACGAGGAAGATTTAGAAGACGTGCCGTCTGGATCGGGCGAGGTGTCGGGCTTGCGCGAATACGGTTCGCGATGGGGCGTATACGAACCGGGTGAGAGTCTGGACGCACTGAGCGCGTGGTGCAACGCGTCGTACGATAACGAACGATTCATCACCAAATTACACAGATTGGTGTCGAACGCCGTCGACGGCGCCGACGCCGAGCCGCCGCTCGAACCGTCCGCGCGACTCGAGAGAATCAACGAGTTGTGCGATTCCATGTCCGTCGACGCGTACGCGCACTTGGAGAGCGTCTCAACGGGAACTGCGGACGAACGAACGCGCGCGGTCCGTCTGTTTGAGACTGTGAAATTCATCGCGCATTCGGCGCCGTTTTGGCGCACGGGGGACATGCGATGGATGGATCGCTTCATACGCGTAGCGTCGCGCATCGAGGCCGTCTGCAGCGCCGAGGAACCGTCGTTGATCGATCTTCTCAAGACGCTCGCGGGCATAGAGAGCGTGTTTTCGCAGGCGAATCTCATGGACGACGCCGCGTGGACGGAGATGAAACCGACGTGGTTGGCGCAATTGCGCTTTTACGTCTACGGACCGCGCGCCGAGGACGAACTCGCGGGCGCGGCGCCGTCCGAGCCGTCGACGACGGCGAACGGAGAAAACATCCCGGGGCTCAACGACATATTTACCGCACCCGAATTGCTCGAACCGTTACCGCCGCTCACCGTGCGTCGCGCCGCCAACTTGGTGAATCAATTTTTGCGTTACGTGGCGCAGGATTCGCACCGCATGTCGCAGCGCGCGTTTCAACTCACCACTGGGATCGAACACGGCGTCGCCGCCATCAAGTCCGGAGAGATCGTCGCTCTGATCAGACGAGGACTGTCAAAGACGTACGCGAGGTACGTGGAGAAGAAATCGAGACCGAGAAATTGGATCGATGTCAACTCGTTGCGACCGGTGGAGCGGTGCGCGGTGCTCGGCGTCGCGTACAGAGGATGCGAAGAAGCGCGTCGAGGGGACGGTGAGGTGAATCCGCCGTGCGCGTGGTTCATGTGTCTGTTGTTGGATGAACCGGACACGGAGCGTCAGGCGAGCACGCGATCGAAGAACAGCGTGGAGGCGGTGAAAACGGAGAAGGATGAACGTCGACTCGTCATGGCGCCGTTGTACGCGGGCGACATCGCCGAGTACGTCTTGCCGTGGTCCAAGTATCAAGAGGTGGATAACAAACCATTCAGCCCTGGAAATCGAATCATGATGCAATTCGAAGGCGTGCAAGCCGCCAATGAATCGCGAGGGATCGTGTCGGTGAACGGCGCGTTGTATTACCTCGGTCGCGTGAGAAAGACGCGCGCCAGTCCCGATCGATGGGAAACCGTCATGGTGGTCTTCGACAGCGATCCGGAGGATTACATGTGGGTCTCTCCGTGGGAAATCGTCGAAGCGCCGGAGGAGTATCACGATCCCGTGCACCTGGCACCCGAACCCGTGGACATTTGGAAGTCGCTGACGCCGGAGGATATGGCGCATATCGCGCGGTGCAAAGCCATCGCGCGTCGATTGGGATGGCCGTCGGGCGATCATAGAAAAGATTTCGACAAGTTTCGCGAGGAAGCCTTCGGTCACGGCGACATGCCGATCGCCCCCGTGTTTTGCGGCTCGCGCATGAATCTCCATCGCGTCTTCATCGAGACGTTACATCTCGGTGGGTACGAACAAGTCACGCGAGCCAAGTTTTGGAAGACGGTGGCGCGATCGCTCGGGCGTGATTTGACGTCGCACACCAGCGCGTCGTTCGCGATGCGTCGCTCGTACGAGCGGTGTCTGTACCCGATGGAGACGTACCTGACGAGCACGGAGATGGTGGAGAAACTCGGTCTCATCATCAACGAGGAGGCGACGACGATGGAACAGTTCCCGGGCTCGCTTCCGAGCGGCGTCGCCAACGACGAGTACGTGGAAGACGACGACGACGCTCCGAGTGACGACGACGACGACGACGACGACAAAACAGGAGACGACGAGATGGAGGATGCGAACGACGAAGAAAAGCCCGACAAGGACGATGCTGAAGATTACAAACTCTCCGACGAAGATTTCGACGAAGACGGGAGCGACGACGACGAATCCGACTCGGATTGGAAATAGACATTCTTCAATCTTTCAATCTTTCAGTCTCGATTGTAAAGCGTGTACACGTTTAAAAACTCGCCGGCCAGTAAATCGTAAACTCGGTCCCCCGTTCGTGCTCCTCCTCCTCCTCCTCCTCCTCCTCCGCGCCGTCGACGGCGTCCTCGAGCGCGTGCGCCGCCTCGGCGAGATAAATCGTCGAATCCGCCAGCGCCACCACCTCTCCCAACAACAACGTGCTGTACGGAAACAAACGACCTCCTCCTCGACACACGACCCTCGCCTCGATTCGATACGCATCACCCCCTCTCGCGCACCCATCGCTCGTTCGCGCGCGCGCGACGACGCGCGTCCCGACGCCGTCCACCGTCCCGCACGCGTCGCCCACCGCGCCCCCCCGCGCGTCTCGAATCCGTCCCTCCACCACCTCGCACGTCCCCTCCGCGTCCCCGTCGACGACCTCGCTCTCGAAACACGCGTCGAACCGATCGTTCGCGTCGCACGGCGAGAACCGCGCGATTCGAACGACGGCATCGTCGGCGTCATCGCGCGCGGCGATTCGTCTCGCCTCGATGACGCGGTCGGCATCGGCATCGCGATCGCGCGCGTCGTGCGCCGAGACGCGACCGATGACGACGATCGCGACGCACGCGAGGGCGAGACGCGCGACGCGCGCGCGCGTCATTTCGTTCAATCGCGCGGACGATGGACGTCGTCGATGGATGTCGCGCGTGCGTTCGTTCGGCGCGTTCGAGAATCCGACGACGACCCTCGACGCGACGAACGAGGGACGATCGGACGAACGGACGAATGAACGAACGCACGCGCGGTTGAGCCGAGAGACGTCCGTCCGACGCCGCGCGCGCGTTCGCGCGTTCGCGCGTCGTCGCGACGCGATGGATCGATCGATCGATCTCTCGATGCATTCTCGACACATCATGTCGCTCCCGCGCGTCGACGACGGATGGCCCCCGCGCGCGGGCGCGCGAGGTCGACGCGACGACGACGACGGACGCGAGCGCCGTCTCCCCGTCGCGCGCTCCGGGCGGTCGTACGAACCCGCGTACGCGTTCGCGCGCGATGGGTTCGCGACGATGGAAACCGGGCACCCGCGTGACCTCGGCGTCGTCGACGCGCCGCCGCCGCCGCCGACGACGACGACGACGACGACGCCCGCGACGACGACGACGATGACGACGGCGTGGTGCGCGGGTGCGCGCGCGCGCGACGTCGGCTTCGCGCGCGCGCGACGCTCGGACGACGGCGAGACGGCGGGGGAGATGGAGACGAGGCGACTCGCGGGATTCGATCGACGACTCGATCGTCGCGCGAGTGAGACGCGCGACGCGCGACGATCGAGCGCGGAGACGCCGACGGTGGACGCGACCCGCGAGTGGGTGGAGATGGAGACGACGGTGGGCGCGCCTCGGGGGGCGGAAGGGGTGACGGGACGATTGGCGGCGCTGGAGACGTCCGAGCGCGCGACGGCGCGCGAGTTGGAGAGCGTCAAGGCCATGCTGACGGATATCATGGCGACGCAGTCGAATGTGTTGGCCGCGCTCGCGTCGCACCGTTCGATCGATCGAGAGGAGGCGGTGAGAGGCGAGGCGGTGGAGCGCCGGCGGCGGGGACGCGAGAAGCGTCGCCGCGAGAGAGAGAGCGAACGACGAGACGACGCGCGATTCGGGAGAGACGACGATTCCGCCGCGATCGCGATCGCGACGGACGAGGACGAGGGGGAGATGAGCGAATCGCAGCTCCAAAAGATCGTTTTGCGGAGGATGTTCATGCATCAACGCGGCTTGAACGAAGAATCGAGCCAATCCGCGTGACGCAGCGCGCGCGCCGACCGACCGACCGACCGACCGACCGAAAGAGACGCGCGCGCGCGGACTGAACACCCACGATACGACAGATTCGACGCGCATCGTCGCGCTCGGCGACGCGCGCGCGCGCATGTATGTATGTACGTATGACCATGTATGACTCGCACGACTCTCGCCGGCGGTTCCCAACCACCTGACCGTCAGTACCGGTCCCGTTGCCTCATGCCTCGAGGCGTCCTCGACGTCTCGCGCGACGGCGCCGGCGGTGGACCGCGGTGCCCGCCCGCGCTCGCGCGAAACGTCGCCCTGGCGTTTCTCGCCCTCACCGTGGCGTTCGTCGTCGGGTGCGTGCTCGCCCACGAGCTCATCATTTACGGCCACCCCGGCGCGTTCGCGCTCTTTCCCACCGTCGGTGCGCTGTATCTCCTCGCGAGCGTGCCCCTGGCGGTGGTGTACACGAATCCATCGGACGTGCGCGCGGGTCTGAACCCGCTCGTGCCGTCGGATTACGCGTGGTTGTTCAGGAGGACGTACTCGGCGTTCGCGAGCTCGACGGACGGCAAAGTGCGAGGGAAAGATCTCTGAGCGCGCGAGACCGTCTTCGTTCGACGACGCGCGCGGTGGTGTACCTAGTACTTTATGTTGTTATTTCTAAAGTGAGTGAGTGCTGGCGTCGGCGACGTCGCGCGCGCTCCCGCGCGTCTCTCGAGTGTCGCGGGGGCGTCGTCACGCGCGCTTTTTCAAGTCAAACTCATCCTCGAGCACTCGCACGAGCTCGGCGCATCGCTCGCCCTCGCGCACGATACGAAAATGACGATCAGTGGAGCTCAAATCCACGATCGTGCTCCCCAAACGCCCGTTATCGATCGTCCCGCCGTCGAAGACCTCGTCGCACTCGCCCCAGAGCGCCTCAAACTCCGTCGCCGACGTCGTGCTCGCCTCGCCCGATCTGTTCGCGCTCGTCAGCGCGATCGCCCCACCGTGCGCGCGACACACCTCACGCACGAAATCACTCCCCGGCACGCGCACGCCGATGAGATCAACGTCCGGATTCAGCGCGGAGGACACCGCCGCGGCGCCGCCGTCGCCCGCCGCGCGCTGTCGCAACAAAACCGTCACCGGTCCCGGAAGTATCCGCTCGAGCATCCCCTCGTCCAGATGCGCGCACACCCCATACATCCCCACGTCCTTCGCGTCTCCCACCGCGATCGCCACCGGCACGCCCGTTCGTCTCCCCTTGACCTCGTACAATCGCCGCACCGCGCCGTCGTCGCGCGCGCAACACGCGAATCCATAAATCGTATCCGTCGGCACCGCGATCACCCCTCCCCGTCCCAACGCTCGCACCGCCGCCTCCACCGCGTTCACCCCGGTCACCTCTCGCGTCGTCGTCGCCTCCAGACGCGTTCTCCGCGTCTCCTCGCCCCGTTCCCGCGCGCCCCGTCCTCGCGCGCCCCACGCCCTTTTCACCGCGCGCGCGACGCCCCGCGACGACGCGCACCGCGACGACGCGCACCGCGACGCGCGCGACGACGACGACGCGATCGAGACCATCGGTCGCATCGCGCGCGTCTCCGTCTGCGACGCGCGTCGGCACACACACACACAGAAAAAGGGCGCGTCCCGTCACATGCATGCATGCATGAATGAATGAATGGGCACCGACACAATTCGACGCGCGACGGCGCACTCTCTCGCTCAACGCGCGACGCATGTTTCGTAATCTCGCGAATAAACTCTACGGCGCCTCGCCCGCGCGCGCGACGACCGCGTCGACGCCGCCGAACGCGTCGGCACCGTCGTCATCGTCGTCATCATCCGCGTCAGCATCATCCCCCGACGCCGACGCCCCTCGACCGACGACGACGTTCGCCGATCGATTCGTCATGTCTTGGAACGAGGAGGACGTCGCGTTCATGGGCGAGGACCCGTACGGGGACTGCGCCGGGAACGTCTTCGCGCAGGCGGCGGCGGAGAGTCGACGACGCGCGGCGGCGGCGGCGGCGGCGGCGCGCGAGGGCGAACCGCGCGCGAGCGTCGACGGCGGGTCGAGACGCGCGAGCGTCGATGAAGCGAGGGAGGCGCGCGAACGCGCCGAGGAGAAAACGCGCGCGTTTTTTCGAATCGGGCCGACGTGAGGAAGAGGTGAGGGAGCGCGCGATCGCGCGTCGATTCGGTTTCGTACCGGTTGTAACGAATGCATGATTTTCTGGAATCCATCCCCTCGATGAATGAATGGCTCGATGCGGTGCGTCAGTGCGCGGTGGGGGTCGAGGGAGCGGCGCGCTCGATGGAGGAGGCTCGGGGAAGGGGTGTGGGCGCGCGGGTGACGCGTGGGCGATGCGCGGGCGGCCGTTTCGTGACGATGACGACGATGACGACGATGGTGATGACGACGCTGATGACGCTGCTGACGCGCGCGTCGACGACGATGGCGGTGGCGCGCGCGCGCGAGATGGGTGATGACCCGTCGTCGGATGGGAAGAGCGTGCACACGGTGTTTAGCACGGAGTGTACCGCGTACTTTGATTGGCAATCGCTCGGTTTGTACGACTCGTGGCGACGCGTCGGGCAGCGAGGAAAGTTTACGAGACTGATGGCGTGCGACGACGCGCGTCCGAAGGGTTTGGACATCGTTCCGGACACGCACGTGCATCCGAATTACGCCACGCATCCGGTGAGTAAGGATCGGTACTCGGCGTATAATAAACCGTTTAGCATCAAGCATTGGTTGGAGCACGTCGACGTTGAGGCGGATTTCATCATAGTTTTGGACGCGGATATGATTTTTAGGGCGCCGATGACGGTGGATTTATTGGGCGTGCGTCGAGGCGCGCCGGTGTCGGCGCTGTATACGTATTTAATCGGGACTTTACCGGAAAATCACATGGGCGTCAAGGCGAGAGTGCCGAACGTGGAAAAGACGCAACAGGTGGGCGGTTTCACGGTGATGCACAGGGAGGACATGCGCGCGCTCGCGCCGAGATGGTTACACTGGACCGAGGAGGTTCGAAACGACCCCGATTCGTGGGCGAACACCGGGGACATATACAACGACAATGGGAAATACGGACCGCCGTGGATTTCGGAGATGTACGGATACGTCTTCGCCGCCGCCGAGGTGGGCATCGAGTTTCAGGTGCACGACGATTTCATGTTGTACCCGGGGTACATGCCACCTCGTGACGCTCGGTTCCCGGTCGTCTTGCACTACGGCTTGACGTTCAACGTATTGGATTACGCGTTTTCCAAACACTGGTACCACGGGTTCACCCTCGGGTGTCCCGACCAAGAGCTCTTCCAACGGCCTCCAGATCCGAGCGCGTTGCGAACGCGCGGCATGCTACGTCGTCGCGATGAGATCACCCTGCACTGCGCGTGGGGGTTGTACAACGCCACGCGAGGGTACGCCATGGAGCGATGCGGCGTGAAGGATCCGCGCGATCCTCCGAAAAAGTCGTACGCATGTCGCAAGGACTCGCTCGGCGTATTGACGTGTGAGGAGAGGCGCGGCGACGACACGTTTCGAGGCGAAGAGTCCACGTGTCAAGACACGAACGAGGCGTGTTGCGACTGGGCGAGCAAAGGCGAGTGTGATAGGAATCCGACGTTCATGTCGGAGAGTTGTCCCTTGTCGTGCGATCAGTGCCCTGACGTGCGATGTCCGTCCAAGTGTTGTCCTCCGGATGCGCCAAGAGAGGAGAACGTTGCACCGGCGGCGATTCCGGTTCGCGACGCGGTCGAAGAGAGACCGACGGTGGAGAAGCCGATCGAGGATGCCAGAGTCGAGACCGCGAGGCGCGAGGAGCAGACGCCGAAAGAGGTGCGCGAGGGAACGCGCGACATCGAAGAGGACAACGAAGACGGCGGATATTCGTCGTGGCGCTGGCCCGGCGTCGTCCTCGTCTCGCTCGTCCTACTCCTGGGCGTCGCTCGCGTACGAGCGGCGATGCGACGACGCGATCGTCGGCGCGCGAGACCGAGATTCTTTTACAGAGTCAAGCAATAGATTCACTAGATTTCAATTGGTACATTTTTCTAGACGCGAATCACGCGTACACCACGCCGGTTTTCTCCTCGAGCAAACGCCACAGTCTCGCTTGATCTTCGTCGCCCGCGCGGCTTGCACGCGGTTGCGGACGCGCGCCGATGAAGTACGCGCCGTTGTGTTCAGCCCCGTTTCGCCCGACGTCTTCGATCATGATGGTGTACTCGTCGTTCGCCTCGTACGTCTCGATGCCGCACCGTCCCCAGCCCGCGAGAAGCATCTTCGTATTCACCGTTCCCGGATCGCACGAAAACACGTTCAAATCGTCCACGCTCGCCTCTCCACCGCACAATCTCCTCGCCTCGAGTCGATCGAACATCTCGTACGACATCGCCTTCATCGCCGCCTTGGAGAGAGAATAGGCGCCGTGCGGCGAAAATCGTCGCTCCGCGTCGACGTTTTCAAAATCAATCCTCGGCGCCGCCGAAATCGACGCCACGTTCAACAGACTCGACTTTACCCCCGACGCCTTCGCATTTCGCACCAACATCGGTATCAATCCACCCGCGATGACGTACGGCGCCACCACGTTCACCGCGAACGTGCGTTCGTTCCCATCCGCCGTGCGTTCAAACGTCGTCGCGTACACTCCCGCGTTGTTAAACACCGCGTCCACGTCTCCGTGTTCTCTCAGCACCTCCTCCACCAATCCCTTCGCCCCGTCCACCGTGGACAGATCGCGCACGAGTCCGCGCACGGACGCCGACGAGCCGCGCGCGCGCGCGTGCGCCTCCACCGCCTCGATCGCGCGCTCGACGCGGTGGAGGTCTCGTCCGTGCACGACGACGTCGCGCCCGCGCTCGACGCATCGACGGGCGGTGTGCAGACCGATCCCATCGGTGGCGCCGGTGATGAGCGCGACGCCGAGCGCGGGCATCGGCACCGGCGCGCGTCGATGAGTGACGCGCGAATGATTCGTCGCGTCAGTCTCGAACGATGACGTCCGCGGGACGCAGGATCGATCTCGTGCGCGCGCACGTCGCGCCGTCGGAGAGGACGACGACGACGACGACGAACGAGATGTACTCGGCGAGCGTGCTCGCGGCGCGCGAGGACGTCGCGCGGTTGTTGGATGACGTCAAGTGTCATCCGATCCTCGTTCGACTCGCGTGGCACGACGCGGGAACGTACGACGCGACCGTGACGGACGCGGCGTGGCCGATGAGGGGAGGCGCGAACGGGAGCGTTCGTTTCGACGTCGAGCTCGCGCACGGGGCGAACGCTGGGTTGGAGAAGGCGGTGAAATACCTGAGACCGATCAAGGCGCGGCACCCGACGGTGTCGTGGGCGGATTTGATTCAGTTGGGAGGGGCGACGGCGATCGAACGCGCGGGTGGGCCGAAGATTCCGATGCGGTACGGTCGAGCGGATGCGGACGCGTGCCCTAGAGAGGGGAATCTGCCGGACGCGGAACCACCGTTCGGGGACGGCGCGCCGGACGCGGCGACGCATCTCAGAAACGTCTTTTATCGCATGGGATTGGAGGACGCGGAAATCGTGGCGCTGAGCGGGGCGCACACGATTGGTCGAGCGTTCAAAGCGCGCTCGGAGGTGACTGATTTTGGGTACGGGGCGAAGAACGGGACAAAGTTCACGGGATGTCCATTCATGGGCACGAAGATGGAGGGAGCGATGGCCGGAGGGTGCTCTTGGACCGTCAATTGGTTATCGTTCGATAACGAGTACTTCCGTCGTCCCGCGGACGGGAAGGACGAGAAAGATTTGCTGTGGTTGAGTACTGATCGCGTGCTACACACCGATCCGGGATTTTCGCCGCATTTCATGCGTTACGCCGTCGATCAAGACGCATTCTTTTACGATTTCGCTCGCGCCTTCGCGAAATTGAGCGAGGGTGGTGCCAAGTTTGTCTACGACGTCAAACATTACGTATAATGTCCAATTTTTTCATTCACTTTTGCTTATTACAAAATCTAATGTTCTGTGAAGTTTTACGCGCACCGTGTCGGCTCAGGCGGCTTCTAGGCCGCTCTTCGCGCAGTCCGTTTTTTGCGTAGTCTATGAGACTCGTTTTCTTGGTCACAGCCTTAGAGCTGCAAAATGAATCTCCAAATACCCGTGTCCGGGTTGTACTCGACGAGTTCCGCGTTCGCCTTTTCGGTCTGTTTGATGATTTTCTCGCGGTACTTCTCTTTCGCGGCGTCGCCAGACTTCTTCGGTAGGATTCCGTAGAGCGTCACTTCGGCGCGCTTCTTCAAGCCTTGACCATCCTCCGGCGGTTCGATGCCCTGATCTTCGGGATACAGGCACAAGCACGCCTGCTCGAACGACACGATTTTATCGAGATCCAATCCACGGATGTCGACCGGTTCGAGCCACTTGACGCGACCGTACGCTTCGCTAGAGACGGAGAAGTTGTCAACTGCCGCGAGCGCTTCGTCTCCGTTGCGTTCAAACATTCTTTCGAGCTGTTCGATGGACGGACTCATGCTGTAACCTTCGGCTGTGAGCTTCGGAATAACGACGTTTCGGCTGGGAGATTTACCCGCCATGTTCTCCTTGTCATCGGCGAAGTGCACTTGACGACGCTCCGGGCTTTGTTCTTCGCGCGTTGAGGAGACAGCAAGCGCCACCGACGGCGTCGGCGAAGCGGCCGCGCCTTCCGGACGAATGAATAGCGCGCGCGGGTTTTCTCGCGGTTTAAACAACCATCCACCGCTCGACGGCGTCGCGACAGAGACAGCGCTTCCAGGTCGCGGGCCCGACACCGGCGTTCCCACGCTTTGCGCGGCGCCGCCCGGCGACAACACCGACACCGCGCCGCGAGGCTTCGGCTCTCTGCTGATGCCACCACGGCTCGTGAGCCACGGTGATCGAGGCGTGAGCGAACGCACAGGAAACGCGGTCGCCGCAGCGCCAGCGGCCGGACTTTGCATCTTTCCGAGCAAAGACTGCTTCGCAGGGGCGGGCTCCGTCGTGGCGAGCGCGAGCTGAGGAGGCTGCAACGGCGACCCGTACGGAGTCGTTGCCGCCGCCGGTTGCGCGCCGTACGGAACGAGCGCACCCGCGCTCGGCTGCGCCGCGCCTAGACCACCACCGAAAATGCTGCCTCCAGCCGCCGGCGCAGAGGCGCCGAACAAGCCGCCACCGGTCGCCGGCGCTGCACCGAACAAACCTCCGCTCGGCGCAGACGATGGAGCGCTCGCACCGAACAATCCGCCACCCGGAGCCGCCCCGGTGCTCGGCGCGGCACCGAATAAACCACCGCCCGTGCTCGGAGCCGCACCAAAGAGACCACCACCAGCCGGCTTCGCCGCACCGAAGAGACCACCGCCGGGGGACGCTCCCGCCGCGGGCGCCGACGCACCAAACAACCCGCCGCCCGCGGCTGGCGCCGACGCGCCAAAGAGGCCGCCTCCGGGCGTCGATGCTGGCGTCGCCGCCGCGCCGAACGCCCCTCCCGATGCCGCTGGGGCCGACCCGAGTGTGGGCACCGCCGATGATGCCCCGAACCCACCGAACGCGGGCGTCGCCGCCGCGGAGGACGCGGCGCCGAACAACCCTCCGCCCGGCGTGGGCGCTGGAGCGGCGGCACCAAACACCCCGCCGCCAGTGGCCGGAGCAGAGGCACCGAATAAGCCACCGCCCGCCGCGGGCGTAGAAGCAGCCGTGCTTGCGCCGAAGAGACCACCACCCGTCGCGGGTGTCGAAGGCGCGGCGCCGAATAAACCACCGGCGGGCTTCGGCGCGCCGAAACCGCTCGCCGCGCTCGCTCCAAACAAACCGCCACCTGTCGCGGGCGTCGCAGGCGCAGAGGCGCCGAACAAACCACCGCCGGCCGCGGGTGTCGACGCACCGAACAATCCTCCACTCGGAGCCGGCGTGGAAGCGCCGAACAACCCACCTCTGGCGGTCGGCGTCGCTCCGAACGCGCTCGGAGTGGAAGGCGCCGCGCCGAAGGGCGTCGACGCCGCGGCGGGCGCCGACGCAGCACCGAACGGGCTCGCGGCGGGGGCAGCGCCGAACGCGCCCGGCGTTGGGGCAGCACCGAACGCACTAGGTGTTGGCGCGGCACCGAACGCACCCGGTGTCGGTGCGGCGCCGAACGCGCCCGTCGGCGCGCTCGCCCCAAAGGCGCCCGGCGTCGCCGTCGAAGCCCCAAACGGACTCGCCGCCGGCGCGCTCGATCCGAATCCGCCCGGTGTGGCCGAACTCTGACCGAATCCACCCGTCGTGGACGGTGCCCCGAACGCAGACGGCGTCGCGGAAGCACCGAACCCACCCGCGGCGCCTCCGCCGCCGAACAAACCTCCGCTCGGAGCCGAACTCGGCGAAGCGCCGAACCCTGACGTCGTCGACGCCCCACCGAACGGACTCGGACTCGCCGCGCTCGCACCGAATCCACCGCCCGCCGGCGATCCACCGAACGCCCCACCGGTCGACGGCGCCCCGAACGCGCCCGTCGTCGACGGCGCCCCGAACGCGCCCCCGCTCGACGGCGCCCCGAACGCGCCACCCCCTCCGCCTCCGCCGAACGGACTCGCCGACGGCGCGCTCGCCCCAAATCCACCACCGCCACCACCGAACGCTCCACCGGTCGACGTCGATGCTCCGCCGAACGGACTCGCCGCCGGCGTCGCGCCGAACCCTCCCGCCGCGCCCGCCGCCGCCGGCTGATCGGCGCTGGCGTACGCCGTCGCTCGAATCTCCTCCACGCTCTTGCTCAAATTCTCCGGCATCGCGCTGATCGAGTGCACCATCGCGTACGACGTTCCCGGAGACAGTAACTCCTTGTCCATCACTCGCGTCGCGCGGTATCCGCTTCCTCCACCCACCGAACAATTCACCGCTCGATGCGCCGTGGATCCGCACTTTGAACACACGTGCTTATTGTTGCACCTCGCGCCGAATTTACAGCTCCCCCTGTTCCAAAACTTGCACGCGTTCGCGACCGCGCCCGGCGACGTCTGCGCGGCGCCGAACGCGCCGCTCGCGCCCGGCGTCCCGCCTCCGAACGCGTTCCCTCCGTTGGACGCCCCGGTCGGCGCCCCGAACGCATTCGGCGTCCCGAACGCGCTCGCACCGCCGCCACCGAACGGCGACTGCGGTTGTTGCTGCACGCCGCCGAAGGGCGACGGCGCGCCACCTCCGAACCCACCGAACGCCATCGATCGAGGTCGCGCGCGCGTCTACGGGCGCGATCCCGTCGGGACGCCGACGAAGGCACGAACGAATGGATGGCGCGCATGATTGGGCGATGCATGTTTTATCGAAATCGACCGGACACATGGGTTTTGCGCCGATGTTTCGTACGCTGGAACTTTCTAGACCATGAGGGTGCCCTGAAAAATACGGTCGTTAAGGGATGTAAACGTAAACGGAACCCGGACACATGTTTCATATAGTAATAGTTTATTAGCATACTAGAGTGAGCTTATACAACGCGGGAAACGCTGACTCGGACTATCCAAACGAACGCCACAACACCGCGCTCGACCGCGCGCGCGCGACGACGGACGCGCGATATCGCACCGGGGGGTGACGTCGCGCGCGCGGCCTCGCGTTCCCTTTTCCCGTCGTCGGGTATCGCGCGCGCGCGAACCGAACCCGCGGCGAGCGGCGACGAACCACCGCGCGGGGTGACGAGGCGCGCGAAGGCTCGCGTCTTCCTCGCATCCGCGCGCGCGACGCGGGACGCTCCGGGCGACATGCGCGATCGCGTGGGGAAGTTTTTATGCGTGGTGCCACCGAAGGCGCTGCGCGTGAACCGAACGAATGGTTCGGCGATGAGAGAAACGGGGACGGATGCGCTGGAGGATGCGCTCAACGCGCTCGAGTTTAACAAGTCGAGCAGCGCGTTGGACGGCGGAGGCGTCGCGATCAGCGTCGGTCCGGGAGTGCAGGCGTTCACCAATAATGAACTAATCGTGTCCTTCGTGGGTCATCTCACGAACGTGGATTACTTGGCGTGGAGACTGTTTTCGGATGAGGGGCGGAGAGGCGATCGGGTGCCGAGCGCGCTCGAGGCGGCGAGACACCTCGTCGGCGGACGGTGCTACGAGGCGGAGTTGGTGTGTCATCTGTACAAGGCGTTCGGAACGAAGGCGTTGCCCAAATTGCGCGGGAAGTTTGCGTTCGTGGTGTTTGATTCCCTGAGCGTGCGAGTGTTCGCGGCGAGGGATATTAGCGGAGAGTACGAGTTGAAGTTTGCTCGAGACGAACACGGGACGGTGATCGTGTCTAATTTCGACGGTGCGAGCGAGCTTTTACCGAGTAAGGGTGAGATGAGTGATCTTCCGCCAGGATGCTACTTGTACGGTCACCGAAGCATCAGTCCGAATCGGTTCGCGAAGACGGTGGCGGAGAAATCTTCAGAGCTCGCCGCCGCCGCCGCCGCCGCGGAGCTCGCGCTTCGCGGCCTCAACGTGAAGCCGCGTCGATCCGTCGACAGGGGCGCGTTTTCGGATAAACCGCGCGCATCGATCGACATCGATCGCGATGAAGTGCTCTGTGAGGATAGAAAGCGAGCGCTGGACGATTTGGACGGCGGCCACGAACACGATTCTCACGACCGAGCGTTGGAGACGGAGGAGAGCGAACCGGGCACGGAGGAGGACCACAGGGCGGCGGAAGTCGTGGCGATCAAGACCGCATCGGCCGCCATGAAACGAATTGAAAGCGGTGTGAACATGACCGGGATGGTGCGCATGGATGGTGCGAACGCGCTCGCGGCAGTCGGTATGGGTTCAGACAAGCTCGCGAGCGATTTCATGTTGCACCGCGTCCCGAGTCGTACGGGCTTGTTGAGCGATATGGTCAAGGTTGCCTCATTCGGTGACCTTAAGAACGCTGGAACCGGTAGTCTCAGCGATCTAACGCGCGCCAATGTGTCATCTCCGAAGAAGGGCGGTTTGAGCAAATCAGACAGACGAAGCTCGTGGACGGATATGACGCTCCTCGTTGCATCGGGCAGAGAAGACACGACGCAGCAAGAATCATAAATCGATGTATGTTATATTGCTAAAAGTACCATTACACTAAACAGATGTCATCACGCGCAGTCGACGTGAGTAATGCCCATGAAGGACAGACTTCCGGAGTTTGTTACCTCCTCGTTTCCGTGTCGGTCACCGCTCACCAGCACCCCGGTGTATCCCGCCGCGCCGCAGTCGACAGACACTGGCCCATCGATCGACTCTGCCTCCAGCATTTTCCCTAACGGGTGTAATCCAACGTTCCCAGGACCGCTGTACGTCCCTGTCTTCACTCGAATTTTGTCCCGGTTCACGTAAAATGCGAAACCTTTGTTGACTGGAACTTTCGAGGCTGTTCCGAATTTCATTGAGCGAAACTGCGTCGCGCCTCGAATACCCTCGTCAGGATTGGCCAATTCATAACGTAAATCGTAAGAACGAGGCTCATCCAGCGCCGCTTCGATCGATCGTTGAAGCGTGAGGTAGGGTGCGCTCGGTGTCCCATCGCCGTACGCGTCGGATCCGGATTTCGACACGTAAACGTCGCAATACAGAAAGTTGACGTTCGACTTCACGGCGCTGTATGTTGACCCATCGAGAGTCACTTCGATCGACTTGGTGAGACACGGTCGAATCGTACCCGGGACTTCACCTCCAGAAATCGGTTCGTGGTCTGGCGTGATGCATCGCACCCGATTCATGTTGTCGAAGAAACCATCGACCTCTTTAATGTTGTTGGTGGTACCAGAATCATACAGCCTACACTTGACACCGCTCGCTGCGAAAAATCCACTACCGGTGATTGTTATTTCGGTATTCCCAAAGAAAGGTCCGCGCGCGGGATACGTCGGCTCATCTTGAGGGGTTCGCGCGGAGATCACGTTAGGCTTCCCGTCGTATACTCTGATGAGCCATCGATCGCCGTTTTGATGGTGACTTCCAGACGACGTGAAGCGAATACTTATCCCATTGTTCAGGGCACCGGAAGGTGAAATAGCACCACCCGATACGCCCACCGGTATCGCGCGTCCTGTCTCTACCCACGCCACGTTCGAAGACGTGGCCGTGTGTAACCTCCATCTGAACGTTTCAGAACTCGCCGTCGCGTCATCAATCACGATTTCGTACCACGCGAGGCCACCACCCGTATACGTGCCTTCAATGACTAAATCATTCACGTTCCCAGACGCAGAGGTGTCATCCGCTTGGTCTGCGTGATGTGTGACAGCGTTCGCGTACGCCGTAGCTGCCGTGGCGTCTTTCTTGCCGTCATCTCCGTAAACGGTGCTCGCGGTGTGCGAAGACGAAGTGAGCGCCAGCGCCGTCCCTGTGATGTACGACGTTCCGGATGCGGCGTAGTACAGTGGAGCGTCCCTAAACCCACTCGTGGTGAAGTACGTGAACGTACTACCTAAACCTTCGTCCGGTGGCGTCACGGCGTCGTCACCTGTCGACTGTCCGCCGTAGTATCGTACGCCGTCGTTCGTCACGTACACTGTCACCTGTTTCCCTCCGTGATCTGTGTTTTCGTCGAGGCCGGACACCCATGAAGGAGCGGTGCAACGTATCGTATCGTAGTTCACCCACTCAGCGAGCGCCGTGTTCCCGTTCGCGTTACCCGTTTCAAAGTCCGACGCACTCGAGTCGACGACGACGATCATGCCACCCATGAACGAACCGCTCGAGCCGTGATAAAAAATGTAATTGGGAGTGTCACTGTCCGGAGTGAACGTTATCGTGCCGCTGTCGATTGGGCCCTTGATGACGTTTCCATCGCTCGAGCTTCTTCCCCAATCGGACGGTTCCACCTTGGATATATAAAACGGATGTCCGGACGAAGACACAGAGAATGTGTACGTCACGCCCCGTTTCAGTATGAACGACGGACTCTCCGTTGCCACGTTCCCGTTGATGCGAAGACTCGACACCGTGAAGCCCACAGTGCTCCCACGTCCGTGCCAAGGATGCGACCTCGTTTTCGTCGTCGCGCCAATCGCAAACGACGTCGACGACGATTGGTCCGCCGGCCGCCCGAACCGACACCCGAGGTACGCACCCGGCAGGAAATTCGCATCCGTCGCGCGCGTGCTGTGCGACACCGACGGATTATATATCTCCACCACTGCTCCACCCGACGAATGCCCCGTCGCGTTCACCAGGATCCAATTTCCCGCCGGCGCGCTCGACTTATACGTGAACAACCCGTACGTCCCGTCGTCGTCAGTGTTCAGCGGCGTCGTGCTGTATCCCACGCCGTTATTTGACACCGTCACGTGCGTCACCCCTGCAAATTTCCTCGACGGCGTCACGAACGATATCGTGCCGAAATTGATGAACGTGGCCGGGACGACGTCGGTCTCCGACGTCTGCGTCACCGCGTCGAAATAACTAAACCGCGCCGACAACCCGGCGTGATTGTGAAATCCACCCCCGTACATCGTCACCGTCGTCCCACCGACGACGTGCCCGGTGTCCGGGGACATGCTTTGTACGTACGGCGGCGGGAGGTACGGCGGCAGGCGCTGCGACGAGACGACGACGGCGAAGAGAAGGCTGACCGAGGCCGCGGCCCAGACGCCGACCGTTGCGCGCGATGCCGACGCGCGCGACGCGTCGCGACGCGCGCGCGGGGTCCGCGCATCACCGCACGCGCGCATGTTTCACCGCGCGCCGCACCGCGTCACGCGCGCGTATCTCCACCGCGCGAATCACGCCCGCGCGCTCGGTTGTGACGTCGTCTCGATGGATGGATGTGGTTGCGCGCCGTCGAGCGAATGTTCGGATGTTCGCGAACGAGGGACGCGCGCGCCGACCGCGCGTCGTCGAAATTCCTAATTTCTTTGTGTGTTAAGTTACTGAACGGTCTACTTGTTGGTCGTTTGTTTGTTTCGAAGCACTTTGAGCGGCGACGTGAGGACGGAGCTATGGTCGGCGTACGCCTCGCTCTGACGAACGGAGATGGCCTCGTCGGAGATGTACTCGGGGAGCTGACCGCTCGCGGCGAGGATGAGACCCATGAAGAGCGGAGACGGTTTGCCCGGACGAGACTTGTACTCGGGGTGGTATTGGCAACCGACCATGAACGGGTGGCCGTCGACTTCGCAAATCTCCATGCGTGTCTGCGTGTCGTCCTTGCCCACAAATTTGCAACCCGCCGCGTCGAGCTGCGGCACCATGTCCGGGTTGACTTCGTATCTATGACGGTGGCGCTCGTCGACGTGCGGAACCTTGCCGTAGAGACGGGAGCTGATGCATTCTTGCGTCTGGAAGATTGTTCGTCTGCTGCCGAGACGCATCGTGCCGCCCATGTGCGTCTTGCTTCCTTCGGGCATAAAGATGACGGCCGGGTTCTTCGTCTCCGGTTCCATCTCCGTCGAGTGCGCGTCCGCCAAGTTGAGCACGTGGCGCGCGTACTCGATGACCATACACTGCATGCCGAGGCAAATGCCGAGGTACGGCACCTTGTTCTCTCTCGCAAACTTGGCCGCGATCATCTTGCCCTCCGTGCCTCTGCCGCCGAAACCACCCGGCACGAGAACGCCTTGCGCCTTTTTTATGGACGCCCAGGCCGCTTCGTACTTTTCGGCGTCTTCTTGCTTGGTCTCTTCCTCCAAGTCGCTCGCCTCGATCCACAACAAATCGAGTTTGCGGTCGCATGCGATGGAGCTGTGAAGCAACGCCTTGGTGACGGACAGGTACGAGTCGCCCAAACCCGTGTACTTGCCGACGAGGGCGATGGTGACGGGCGTGGTAACGTTGTCCCACTTGGTCGCGCGATACGCCCATCTCTCGAGATCGGGCGCTTGGTACGGAATCTGAAGCTGCTTCATGATGTTGCGGAGCGCGTCTTGCTCGAGCATCACCAACGGTACGTGCCAAATGTTACTCACGTCGCACAGGTTGATGATGCACTTCGGGTCGACGTGACAAAACAGGGCGAGCTTGTCCATGACGCTCTGCTCGAGCGGGTGCTTCGATCGGCACGCGAGCATGTGCGGGGACAAACCAGCGGAACGAAGTGCTTGAATCGAGTGTTGCGTCGGCTTGGTTTTCTGTTCGCCCACGGCGCCGACGACGGGCACGAGAGAGACGTGAATCAAGCAAAAGTTATCGGTGCCCACGCGGAACTGAAACTGACGCAACGCCTCGATGAAAGGCATCGATTCAATATCACCCACCGTACCTCCCAACTCGATCACGCACACATCCGGCACACTCTCCGTCCCGTCCACCGGCACGTGCGCCACGCGTTCGATCCAGTCTTGAATCTCGTCGGTGATGTGCGGCACCACCTGCACCGTCTTTCCGAGATACTTACCCTCGCGCTCCTTGGAAATCACGCTCTACGAACACACACGCGCGCGCGACGCGCACGTCACCACTCACGTCAGTCTTACGAATTCACCGCATCAACCACCGCATCACCCACCCACGCACGCGCGCGCTCCATTCATTCATTCATTCGCGCGTCTCGAATTCAAAAACGCCGCCGCGTCCCCGCCGCGCGATCCGCGTCCCCGTCGCCTCGCCTCTCGCACCTGATACACCTTCCCCGTGGTGACGTTATGATCTCTCGTCAGCGACACGTCCACGAACCGCTCGTAATTCCCGAGATCCAAATCGCTCTCCCCTCCGTCGTCCAACACGTACGTCTCCCCGTGTTCGAACGGCGACATCGTCCCCGCGTCGATGTTGATGTACGGGTCGATCTTCACGCTCGTCACCCGTAACCCACTGGCTTTGAGGAGGACACCGATGGAGGAGGCGGTGACGCCCTTCCCCAGACCGCTGACGACGCCTCCGGAGACGACGACGTACTTCATGACGCGCGATTCGCGGTGCGACGCGCGCGCGTCTGTCGCGGCGGCTCGACCGAGAGGCCTCGGCCGCGGGCGTCGGGCGTCGGGCGTCCCGTACGACGTGCGTATCTCGATCTCGGACGTGTGGTACGTAGTACACGTGTGTGTTGATCGAAAGGGAGGGACGCCGTGTGTATACGCCATGTGATGATGATGGGTGTGTATGGGGGTGTACACTTATCCGTACGTCCGACTATTTTTGAAAAGCGCACATCGCGGCCTCTCCCGAGACGGTTGCGTCGGTCGCGCATCCATCCATTCGTCCATTCGTCCGTCGCGTCGCATCGCGTCGCGTCGCGCCGTCCCCTCGTCGTCGTCTTCGGAGGTCTCGGGAGGTCGTCGCCTCGTTCGTGTCGTCGCCGCGCGGAGACGCGACGTCGTCATGACGCGCGCGACGGACGCGACGGAGGATGATGATGTCGAGAGGGGAAGCACGACGCGTCCGACGTCGGCGACGCCGAGCGAGGACGACGACGGGGAGACGAGCGCGCGGGCGTCGCGCGAGGAGAGTGGGGACGACGTGCGCGCGCTCGATGACGCGATGGCTGGATTCAGTCTCGGAACGAGCGGGAACGCGCGCGGGACGAGAGGGCGAGGCGCGAGACGCCGACGAGGCGGCGGCGGACGCGCGGCGAGAGAGAGAGACGTCGACGCGAGAGAGAGATCGAGTGAACGAGGGGAGGTGACGTGGGGGGCGTTCGTCGAACGGTTGGGTCGGGAGGGTGGGCGGGAGAGTCCGAAGAAGTTTGAATTGCGGGAGATTCCGGCGAGGACGGAGAGCCCGCGAAGACGCGCGGCGGCGGCGGCGGCGGCGGATGAAGGGACGAGCGATGGGGGGTCGTCGCGCGTCGCTCGGTCTCTGAACGCGTCGTTCGAGAGCGATGGGCCGTCGGAGATGCGCGCGCGGGCGTCGGAAGTGGTGACGACGGGGTCACCGGAACCGATGACGGTGGACTCGCCGAACGATTCAGACGCGAGCGAGGCGTTCGCATTTACGCCTCCGTCCACGACGACTTTTAGCATGGGTCAGTCGAATAAGACGTCGAGTGGGAGCATGAAGAAGAGTGCGTCGTTTCGAGCGCGCGCGCGCGCGATGGTGGCGGAGAACGCGCGGGCGGCGGAGACGACGTCGAACGTCGCCTCGTCGCCGCCGATGGCGTCGCCGAGGCCGAAACAGTTTACGTTTAGCGCGCCGCCGCCGGATAAATCTCACGCACCCCCGACGGTGCGACCGAAACCGGCCGAGACGGATGGCGGTGCGTTCAAGATGGGCTCGGACGATTCGCCCACATCAAGACAAGGTAGGAATTCTAGATACGCGCAGCGCGCGCACAGAGACAGACGGTCCGCCGGCGGCGCCGCGTCAAACGAGACGCCGAAGTTTGCCACGCGCGCCGAGGACGATCTCACCGAGGCCGCGTCGAAAATGACGCTCGATTCACTCGCCCCGCGCGACGCGGAAGAGACCGAAAAGCTTCGTCAAGAGGGAAACGCGCTGTACAGACAAGAGAGATACGCCGAGGCGGACGCGGCGTATAGTCGAGCGCTCTCCGTCTTCGCGTCGGCGCCGAGAACGAACGCCCGAGAGGACGATCAGAATCCTTTGGGCGAATCGATCGACACATTCGTCGGTCGTGAGGCCGCCGTGCTCTTGACGAACAGAGCGGCTGCGAGAATGATGATTCCGGTGGACGGCGCCGACGCCGCGGGCGAGGCGCGCGTTCGCACGCTCAAGGCGTTGGTCGATTGCGAACGCGCTGTTCGCGCGGATGAGACGTATAACCGAGCGCGCGTGCGTTTGGCGACGTGTCACATGAAACTAGCTGATTTCGACGCCGCGTTGGCGTGTTTAGAGGCGGCGCCTGAACCGAACGATGCCGACATCGCCAACGCCGTCGTCGAGGCGCGCGCCGCCAAGGGACATTTAGACAAGGTGCTCGGCGCCGCCGTTGAATTCGCATCCAGCGAACCTGGACTTCCTCGATTGTACAGCGACGCTCGCGCGAGAGAATTGGACGAAAAATGCTCGTCTGTGGTGAAGAGCGTGGCGGCGCTGAGCGGGTATCCATTCCTATCGTCGAACGAAACGTCGGGACGCGCCTACGTCCAAGTCAAGGCGTCGATTCTTCTGGCGTGCGGCGCGTATCAAGAAGCGAGCGCGTTCGTCGCCGAGATCGACGGTTTAGGTCTCTCCGACGAACCGTGGGTGCCCCAGTTCGCGTTCACGGCCATGTTTGGGAGAGGAGATCCGCAGGGTGCCGTCAAATACGCCGAGACGGCGCCCGCCGGGTCGTTGGACGAAGACGTCATCGAGACGGCGCGCGCGATGACGCGAGACAAGGACGAAGGGAACAGAATGTTCAACGCAAACAAGTACACCGACGCCGTCGCGGCGTACACGAAAGCGCTCGATGCCGGTAAATCACCCGTGTCCGCGGCGTATTGTTCCGTCGTGCTCGGAAACAGGGCGGCGGCGTATCAAGGCTTGGACGAAGTGTTGAACGCGTTGGCCGACTGCGGGCGAGCGTTGGCGTTCAATCCGTGGAACATCAAAGCGCTGAGTCGACGCGCGACGTTACACGAAACGGTTCGGTGTTGGGATGAAGCCATCAAGGATCTCAACGCGTACGTCGAGATCGCCGGGAACGAGCAATACGATTTATTCGCCAATCAACTCGAGCGCAAAAACGCTCTCGCCGTCGCCACGGATCGACTCCGAGGCTTGCGCACCAAAAAGGAGACGCAACCCAACGCGCAGATGGACATGTACCGAATTATGGGACTGGGTGCGGTGAAGAGCAGAGCGTCCGAATCCGACATCAAAAAGGCGTATCGCAACTTGGCGCTCAAGTACCATCCCGACAAGGCGAATCGAAACATGCCCGCGTGGACGCCGGCGAACGAGTTACACGACGACGCCGATCGTCTCTTCAAATTGATCGGCGAGACGAACGCGCAACTGAGCGATCCAGCGCTTCGATCGGTGTACGACGAATCCGAGCGCATACGCGCCGTTCGCGACAGGCAGACACAATTCACGAGATCCAACACGTGGTCGGCGCCGTCGAATAAAGATTTTCAATTCGGCCAAGACGTGCACCCGTGGATGTCGCCGCCGGGTCGACGTGCGAAATCCCGCATGAACCGCTCACAATCCGGAAAGAATTATTACTGGAATTTTTGACGCGCGCGACGACGCGACGCGTCACGCGCGCCACCGCTCGCGCGCACGCGCGCCGCATGTAATTCAACGATTCGCCGCGCTGCCGCGAAAACGCGCTCGCCGAGACCGAACCGCCACGATCCACACTCCCCGCCTCGCGTCCTCTCCGCCGACGCGCGCGCGCGCCGCCACCGGGACGCGCATGTCCACCGCCAAGTATTCGGGCATCGCCGTCGCGGCGGCGAATCGAGCGGCGCTCGCGAGACAAG